>Ga0302324_100005563_pt1 | contig 27458 bp, 23 predicted proteins | sample Palsa_T0_1_FD_201949 | JGI IMG/M metagenome (GOLD analysis project Ga0302324, IMG submission 201949) | Peat permafrost microbial communities from Stordalen Mire near Abisko, Sweden - Palsa_T0_1 | ecosystem: Environmental > Terrestrial > Soil > Palsa > Peat permafrost | place: Sweden: Abisko...
ACAACAGACACTGTGTTGTGCTATCTTCAGACATTCAGAAGCCTCTTTTGTTGCTCAAACATTGTCTAGACAACATGTTTGTAACAGAGGAGGCTTTTGTTGTCTTCAAATATATGAATAATGCGGGTTAGATCACTTCGGTTGTCGACGCCTGTAAGTATCGTCGGAGAGCATCGAAGCTCAAGGTGTTAGTTTCCCGGTTGTCAGGTAGTCCTGAGAAGGAATCCCGAAGGCGTCAGCGACGCGGTTGAAAAAGGCGAACAAGGCTGTGATGTATACAGCCTCTGAGATCTGTTCTTCCTTCCAGCCGGCCACTCGCAGTTTCTCGACATCGTTCGAAGAGGAGCGATAAGCAGCGCGAGTGATCAGTTCAACATATTCCAACAGCGCCCGCTCCGCTGGCATAAGGCCCGCTTCGTCAAGCTTGCCTTCGACAATTGCTTTTACACATTGATCGGATGCTCCCTGAACCCGCAGGAAGTAGGCATGGCTGTCCAGTCAATACGGACACCGGTTCAGATAGGAGACGTAGCTGGCGATCATCTCTTTGTGGCGGCGCGAAAGATGTCCCTCAGAAAAGTGGACGGTGTTTCCTAGATCGATCACGCGGCGCAGAAAGTCAGGCCGCGCTCCGAAGCACTTGATAATACCGGGAACTTGCTGTCTCCCCGACCCAGCTCGCCAAAAGTCATAAGCGGCAGCCGTTTCTCCGGTGGCTTCCGTATCTTCAATAATCCTGATTTTGGTGGCCGGCTTAGCGACTGGAGTGGCATCTGCGCCCGACGAATCCTTCGCATCGTTGTCTCGATTCATATCATTCGTGTGGATGGATTACTCCTCATCCAGAGTCCCAACCTTCTGCCCACCGCCCGCCTGAAACACCCTGAGGAAGACAAAGGGGAATGGCCGCAAGTTAGCCGGGGGAAGAGTTGCGACGCAATAATACCAAAACACTACGAGCAGTTTTCATTTACACGACGATCGAAGCAAATACTGTTTTCAGATTATTGACCCGGCCGCAAAGCGTCCCTATAGTCGCCGCATTTCAATCTGTGGGCGAACTCTCGCGCGCGATCTCCAAACGCTTGACGAGAGATTGTCTTGCGAAATCAATCGCGGTTCACGAAGACAAATGGGGAACGCATGAGCAAATTGGGAAGGCTGGCCTTTGTGGTTGCGGTCGTTGCCGGGTTGAACCTGGTAAGTATGAACGTCGCTGCTCAGCAAATCACAGGAAGCATTCGCGGAACCGTGAGCGATCCGAGCGGCGCGATTGTCCAAACTGCCACGGTCACCGCAAAGCAGACCGAGACTGGCCTGACGCGTGCTGCCGTCACGGACCGTCAGGGAGAGTACGTGCTGGTCGAACTCCCGATCGGGCATTACCGGTTAGAGGTTCAGGCGAAAGGTTTCCAGAAGTACTTGCAGCAAGGAATCTCGCTGGATGTCAACCAAACGGCGACGGTCGGCATTCATCTCAAGCTCGGGTCGGAGACCCAGCAGGTGGAAGTGAACGCGAATGCGGCTTTGGTGCAGAGCACGGTCAGCAGTCTTGGGGAAACCGTGATGGAGCAGGAAATCCTCGACCTCCCGCTCGACGGACGCGATTTTTCTCAGCTAGGACTGCTTCAGCCCGGCGTCGTGCCCTTGACTGCCGGCCTTCTCGAAGCTGGCGGCCCGGCGCGACAGAATCAGGCCTACGCCGTCGATGGCCAGCGGCCCGAATCGAACAATTTTATGATTGACGGCGCCGACAATGAGAGCTCTGTGGACGGTGGATTTGTGCTCAAGCCGCCGATCGACGCCATCGCCGAGTTCAAAATTCTTCGCCACAACGCGAATGCAGAGTTCGGACGCAATACTGGCTCCACGACTAATATCGTTACCCGGTCAGGGACCAATTCGTTTCATGGGGCCGCCTGGGAATTTCTTCGCAACGACGCAATGGATTCGTCCGATTACTTCACACAAAGCGTGCAGCCTTTGAAGCAAAACCAATTCGGTGCCACCTTCGGAGGACCGATTGTCAAGGACAAGACTTTCTTCTTCGGGTATTACGAAGGCTTCCGAAACCGGCAAGGTGAAACCGTGCCTGCAACCGTGCCATCTGCGACCGAGAGGCAAGGCAATTTTGCGCAGCTGTGCACCTCCATCGCCGGAGATTCCATTAACCAGACCAGCGGTCTCTGTGTGAACTCGCAAGGGCAACCCGACCCGAATGGGCAGCTCACGTTCTTTGGAACATCGGTGCCGTTCAATCAAATGACGCTTTTCACACCCATTGATCCGATTGCGACGAACCTCTTGCCGTTTTTCCCTCTGCCAAACGTTGGAGGAAATGGATTCACTGCCACACAGACGCTGAGCGAGAACAACGACCAATTCGGCTTGCGCGTGGACCATTATCTTTCCCGCGCGGACACGTTGAATTTCCGTTACATGTTCAGCGCGGGTCCGACGACGGATCCCCTTTCGCCGATTGGAGCAAATGTCCCGGGTTTTCCCGTTGGTGAGGACGATCGTGCGCAAAATTTTGTCGCGCAGGAGACGCACGTCTTTTCCCCAAACACCATCGGCGTGGCCCGCTTTTCGTATCTGCGCAATAAGTTCCTGCTTGACGAGCACTTGAATCATGAGTCGCCCGCGGACTTGGGTTTCGAGTACGCCCCCACGCTGGCCTCGGCGGTCGGACCTCCGTTTGTCCAGGTCGGGGGATATGCCTCGGTGGGCGATCCCATCACGGGACCGCGCAACACGTTTCAGAATACCTTTGACCTCTCCGGCTCTTTGAGCTGGATCCACGGCCGCCACGAATTCAAATTTGGCGGAGGCTATCGGCGGGACCAGATCAATGCCTTGCAGGGCATCGCCACCAACGGCTTTTTCGTATTCGCCGGCATTCCCTCATTCGAGGACTTCATCTACAACGACGGGTTTGCCAACTTTCTGTCCGGCAATCCCGTGGTTTTTCTGCAAGGCGGTGGTAACTTTGCCCGTGAAATCCGAGACCGAGCCCTGGACGCTTACGGCCAAGATACCTACAAGGTCAATTCTCGCCTCACCTTGAACTTGGGGCTTCGCTACGAACTGCCTCTGCCCTCAACTGAAAGGCACAACGAGGTCAATCTCTTCGTTCCCGGGGCGCAATCGACCGTCATGCCGAACGCTCCCCGAGGACTTCTCTATCCCGGCGATCCGGGCGTGCCCGCAGGCTTGATACCGACCCAGAAAACCGCTTTTGCTCCGCGCTTCGGCGTTGCCTGGGACCCGCGCGGAGATTCCAAAACGGTGGTCAGTGCCGCCTACGGAATTTTCTACGAGCCGTACTACACGGGCGAAGGCGGGCCGCTGCAAGATCCGGTCAGCGCTCCTCCTTACCTGAAGACGCAGCAAATCAGTTTTCCCGTCCACTCATTCGCCAATCCGTTCTATACACCCGATCCTTTCAGCGAGGCTTTCCCCGAGCCGATGACTCTGCTCGTAGTTGCTCGCAATCTGCATCTGCCCTACGCGCAGGATTGGAATCTGAATATTCAACGGTCTTTCGGCGAGGACTGGATCTTTCAGATCGGGTACGTGGGTACGACGGGGGTGAGGCTGCCGCGATTCATCGAAGGCAATCCGCCAGTCTTTGTTCCCGGCGTGGACACGACCAGCTCTGGCTGTTCGGTGGCGAGCCCATGTCCGATTTCCAACGAAAACAACGTGAACCAGCGGCGCCTCTATTCCGGATGCACCTTGGCGAATCCGAACAATTGCATTTACAGCTCGGTCGGCGAAATCGCCAGCGTAGCAAATTCCAGTTATAACGCCCTCGAAACAAGCCTGCGCAAACGCTTCAGCCACGGCCTGTCCTTCCTCGCGTCCTATACTTGGTCGCACTCCATCGATGATGTATCCTCTTTCAACATTACCGGCTCGGCGTCGCAACCCGTGGCCGGAGAAAATGACCTGGCGCAGGATCCGTTTGATCTTGCGGCCGAGCGCGGCCGATCCATGTTCGATTCCCACCATCGTTTTGTGCTGAGTTATCAGTGGGTCCTGCCGTTCCTGCAGCACTCCAGCAGTTGGTACGGGCATGTGCTCGGCAACTGGCAGTTAAACGGAATTGTGACTGCCATGAGTGGCGGGCCGTTCACGGTATTCGACTCGAACGACGTTTCGCTGCAAGGCCAGGCGCCGGAGATCTCAGGATTCTCCGCGAACCGTCCCAATTTGATTGGGAACCCGAACTCTGGTCCGCGCACGCCTCAGGAATGGTTCAATGTAAGCGCTTTTCAGCAACTCCAACCAGATCCACTAGGCCGGTTCGAGGTCTTCGGCGATGAAGGCCGGAACGTGGTCCAGGGCCCGGGATACGTGAACTGGGACGCCTCGGCCTTCAAGAACATTCGGCTGACAGAATCAAAAGAGCTTCAATTCCGCGGTGAATTGTTCAATTTGCTGAACCATACCAATTTCCGCTTGCCGGTCAGCGACATCGAATCGCCGACTTTCGGCGAAATCCAGTCGGACGTAAGCCCGAGAGTGATTCAGGTGGCGATGAAGTTTTTGTTTTGACGATTTTGGGGAGGCCAACGTCATGGCTCACATCAAGGTTCCCGAGAATCTGCCCGGCATTCTGGGCCCGATGGCAATCAGTCCAGAAAGCACCAAAGCATTGCGCGAATTGGTGGAGGTTCTGCTGCGCGGTCCCAACACTCTCACCCCGGCGGAACGCGAAATGATCGCAACCTACGCTTCTTCGCAGAATGATTGCCGTTTCTGCCAGCTTTCCCACGGTGCGGCGGCTGCCGAGCATCTGGGTGGAAACTACGAACTGATCGATCGAATCAAACAGAATTTCGACACCGCAGAGATTTCGGAGAAGCTGAAGGCACTGCTGGCGATCGCAGGCAAAGTGCAAAAGGGCGGCAAACACGTGACCGGGGAAGATGTCGAGCGAGCGCGACAGCGGGGCGCAACCGATAAGGAGATCCACGACACGGTTCTGATCGCGGCCGCATTCTCGATGTTCAACCGCTACGTGGATGGTCTGGGGACCTGGCAGCCGACTGACCCGAAAGCCTACCGGGAAATGGGGAAGACCATGGCCGAGGTCGGCTACGTAAGACCGAACTGGGAGGAAAAAACTTCCGACCAACCGGTGGAAGCGGCCTAATACGCATCAGAGCGGAGGATTGCCGATGCCTCACATTCAACTGCCCGAGGGATTACCCGGCATTCGCGGCCCGATGGTGTTCAGCCCTGAGACCACGAGGCCCTTGTGTGATCTCGTGCAAGTTCTGCTCACCGGTCCGCACACTCTCACCCCAGCAGAGCGAGAAATGATCGCCACCTATGTTTCGTCGCAGAACGACTGCATTTACTGCCAGAGTTGCCATGGTTCCACTGCGGCGCAACATCTCGGGGGAAGCGACGCGGACTACGAGCTGATCGCGCAGATCAAGCAGAACTATCAGGCAACTCCGATTTCCGCCAAGATGAAAGCGCTGCTGGCGATCGCCGGCAACGTGCAAAAAGGCGGCAAACACGTGACCCCGGAAGATATCAATCGGGCGCGGCAAGTCGGCGCAACCGATAAGGAAATCCACGACACGGTCTTGATCGCGGCCGCATTTTGCATGTTCAACCGCTATGTCGACGGGCTGGCGACGTGGCAGCCGCGCGATCCCGAGATTTATCGCGAAATCGGAAAGCAAACCTCTCAACTGGGTTACGTGGGACGCGACTACAAAAAGCCGTTGCAGGCAATCGCGGATGCACAAGTCAAAGTGGAAGCCTGATTCAAAAAACCCAGATTCAGAAGAACTGGAGATCCCTCATGGCGCACATTCGACTCCCAGAAGGCATTCCCGGAATCCTTGGTCCAATGGCTTTCAGTCCTGAAACGGCAAAACCGCTCAACGCTCTGGCGGAAGTGCTTCTCCGCGCGCCGAACAGTCTGCCTCCCGCGGACCGCGAAATGATCGCAACCTACGTCTCTTCGCAGAACGATTGTTATTTCTGCCAGCACGCTCACGGAGCGGTGGCGGCCTATCGCCTGGGCGGCGATGAGACGCTGGTGAACGATGTGAAACTCAACTTCGAGTCAGCCGCGATTTCCGACAAATTGAAAGCGCTGCTCGCCATTGCCGGCAAAGTGCAAAAGGGGGGCAAGCAGGTCACACCGTTTGACGTCGACCGTGCTCGCCAGCACGGTGCCACCGACAAAGAGATCCACGACACGGTGCTTATCGCCGCTGCGTTCTGCATGTACAACCGATATGTGGATGGTCTGGCAACCTGGGCTCCGAGCGACGCAAATATGTATCGCGAAAATGGCAGGCGGCTGGCAGAAGTGGGCTACGTCGAGTCGACTGCGCGATTGCCGGCGATCGAGAAGAAATATGCCTAGTCGTTACCGCTTCCACGATGTCCGAAAGCAAAGCGATCGCTAATCGGAAGACGATTATCCAGAATCAGAAGACCATCATCGCCGATCAGGCTGCACCCCGGGCGAATCCGATCGCGACCCCCCCCCACGCGACCTCGCTGAAGAATCAGATTCGCATTCTCAAGAACCAGGGTGCTTTCAATACGGTCATCGAGAATCAAAGGGAGATTCTCGCCCGACGGAGTCAGCGATTCGCCCACCAGAGTTGGCTCATCATCTTCGCGAAGAGGCGGGCGTAGAAGACGGTGGGGAGCCGGTCTTGGAAAAAACAATGGGCTGGGCCGAAATCATGCCTTTGCCTTCTTTCACCGTGATGCACTGATTGGGCTTGACGTCTGGGATCGTATCCTTTTGGCCGCTGGGCCAGACAATCTCCAGGCTCACGGTCTTGCCGCCTTCCGGTTTGCCCAGGCCGAAGGTTAGCGGCAACTCGCTTTGGGACAAGTAGCTTGAACCTGACTTCACCATGGCGAACAGGTGCGTTCCTTGGTTTGTCTTGACCGTGACCTTTGCGCCGATGCCGTCGCGGTTCGATCGTGTGCCCACGGTTTTCACGCGCAGCATGTCGTTCTGGTTTCCGTTATCGTTGCGCAGCAACCGCGCGGGCCCATTGTTGGCGGTGATCAATAGATCCAAGTCACCGTCGTTGTCGAAATCTCCATAGGCCGCGCCACGGCCCACGATCGGACGTTCGAGCACAGAGCCGAGTTTCGTGGTTACTTCGTCAAACTTGTTCTTGCCGAGGTTGTGGAAAAGATGCGGCGGTTGGGCATACTTAACCTGTGGCTGCACCACGCTGATGTCGTCGGAGACGTGGCCGTTGACGGCCAGAATGTCAAGCAAGCCATCGAGATCGTAGTCAAAGAAAAACGTGCCGAATGTAAGCGACTTTGTCGAGATCCTGCTGATGCCTGTCGCCGGCGCTTCATCCGTAAACAAGCCCGAGCCATCGTTATGGTAGAGGGCCATCCCCTCGTTGGTGAAGTTGCCGACGACCAGGCTCTGCCATCCAGAGTTGTCGTAGTCGGCCGCATCCGTACCCATCCCGGCGCGCACCGTGCCCGCTTCGCTGTAAGCCACGCCAGCCGCGACTGCCACATCCGTGAAGGTTCCGTTGTGATTGTTGCGGTAGAGCTTGTTTGGTTCGGTGTCGTTGGAAACGAAAAGATCGAGCCAGCCATCGTTGTCGTAATCTAACAGCGCGACCCCGAGCGATTTCCCTGTGGGATCGTAGAGGCCGGCGCGTCGCGTGACGTTCTCAAACGTTCCATCGCCCTGGTTGTGGAACAGCGTCGAGCTTTGTCCTTTGTACCTCTGCGGAGTGCAATAAGACTTGTTCTTATTGTCCAGCGAGCAGTATTGATCAGTCTCAATAGACCAGTCGACGTAGTGGGCGACGAACAGATCCAATTTCCCGTCGTTGTCATAATCAAACCACACCGCGCCCGCGGAGAATCCCGGATCGCCCACTCCCGCCTTGGCAGTCACGTCAGCAAACTTGCCACCGCCAAGATTGCGGAACAGATGATTGGAACCGACGGTGGTGATGTAGATGTCGACATAGCCGTCGTTGTCATAGTCGCCGACGGCGCAGCCGAGTCCGTACATTTCCACCGCGAGGCCGGCCTGCCGGGTCACATCGGTAAACGTTCCGTCTCGATTATTGTGATAGAGCGCGGGGAAGGATTTGCCGGACTTGTGTCCTGGCCAGTCCATGGAATTGACCAGCAGGATGTCCTGCCATCCGTCATTGTCGTAATCGAGAAAGCAAGCGCCGCTGCCCATGGTCTCCGGAAGATACTTTTTCCCGAAAGCGCCACTGTTGTGTTTGAAGTGAACGCCCGCCTGGGCGGTGACATCCGTGAACTCGATGGGACCGGAGGGACGAGAAGGCTTCTTGGTCGAGTCGACTGCGGAAGATTGGGTTTGAAACGCTACTGGTATGGGCATCTGCGCCGGGGTCGCGGGATCGGCTTTCGGCTCGCTCGATGCCTTTGGCTTGCAACTCGCCCCCATGAACAGAGCCACCAGCAGCAGGAAGCAAATCCCACTGCGTGGTGACCTCAGAGATCGAGGATCCCCTTTACGGACCGTCACTCAGCCACCGTTGGTTTCGCTAGGTTCGCGCGGCGGGACTCCAGCCAAATCTCGACCAGCATGGCGGTTGGACCCACCACGAACAGCGCATAAAAAGGCGCGTAAACAATCTGGTGCAAGCGGAGAACCATTTCCACCACAGCCACCAAAAACACGACCAGACACTGGCCTCGCTTGGATCGAACCGTGGTCTTCGGATCGGTGATCATGAAAAAAATGAACAGTTGGTACATGGGACCGGTAATCGGCGCAATCTCCGATTGCCAAGGGCTTCCGGTCATCCAGCTGCGCAAAAATGCGAACGCGACAAACGACGCGACATAAATGCCCGTGATGTGAAAACGCCGCAGCCGCCAAATAGTCACCGAGCCCAGCGCCCAGATCACGAGCATGGGCAAGAGGTAATTGCCCCACTGGATGCTCAGTGTGGCCACGGTCTCCGCAGCCAGAAACAGCATTACAGAAATGCCGAAGTTGGACGGGTTCCAGATGTGCCGGCCCTTCACCCGCAACACATATTTGGACGTGATGGAGATCGCGCTGCATAGTGCGTACGGCCAGAAGGCCGGAGAGCGCACCAGAATGCCGACGCTGATGCCCGTGATATAAGCGCTGGCGGGATGGATCCACTTGTGAAAGAAAATCCGCCCGAGCACCAGTTCGAGACCGATACTTGTAATGATGGCCAGCAGCGTCTTCTGATAGCTCTCGAGAATGCCGAACGATAAGTGACCAGCCAACAGAATGCACGTAATGAAAGCCGGCGCGAGGTAGCGGTTGTCGAGGCTGAACGAAGGCGTCTTCTGAGCTGGCGCCGGAGGGGGCAGAACTGTCGCGCTCGTCTGCCGGCTCATGCAGGCTCCTTCATCTTCTGCAATCGATTGACGGCAGGTTGGTCGACGGTTTGAACTTTGCCCGAGGGCCAGCGAATGACGGCCTTCTCAATATGCGGATTCCGGCCCAGTCCAAAATGCAACCGCCGGTCGTTCTCAGCGGCGAAACCGCTGCCGCCAGAAACCTCTTGCACCTGTTGCTGGCCACTCCAAAACATCGTCACTTGGGCGCCGATCGCGCTGCGGTTGCTGGTTGTTCCTTCCAACTCAAATTCGATCCATTCATTTTCCGGGGCGACCGTGTTCTTGTAAAGCAACAAGGGCCCGTTCTGATTGGCAACGACCACGTCGAGCACACCTCGATTCCACAAATCGACCAGCGCTACCGATCGTCCGTCGTAGGTATCGGTAGCCCCCACAGCCTGCGCGACATCGATAAACTTGCCGGCGCCATCATTCAGCCACACTCGCTTGCTTTGATAGCCCGATAAACTGCGCCCTTCAAATGCCGGCCAGTTCTTGGCGTCGCCGATGATGGTACTGTTTCCGCCGGCGACTTTTGAGAAGTCGTACCAATAACTCCGATTCCGATCGAGAGAGATGTAACCGTTCGTAAGATACAGGTCGAGCGTTCCATCGTTGTTCAAATCGCCAAACTGCGCGCCAAAACTCCATCCTCCCAGTTCGACGCCAAAGTCGCGCGCCAGATTTTGATACTGCAAGGCGTCGCCTGCAGTGTTTTCCTTCGGCACCCACAAGTTGTTTCCCTGGATGAGAATGCCGTCCTCCGAAATATTGGAAACGTAAACCGTGTACCTGCCTTGATTGAGGATGTCGCCGAAGGCTGCATTCATGCCGCTCTTGGGGGAGAAGCCGACGCCCGTTTGTTCGCCGACCTCGTGAAACCGCTTGCCGTCGTTGAAGTAAAGCTCCGATACTCCATAATCGTTCGCGACGAACAGATCGGGGTGGCCCGTGCCACGCAGATCTGCCGCGGCTGCGGCCAGGGCCCAGCGACGGCTGTTGATGCCAAGCTGTGCGCTGACTTCTTCAAACCTCCCATGACCGAGATTGTGAAACAAGTACTTTCGCCCGCCGTTCTTGGCATACTCAAAACTCTCGGGCATGATGCGCGTCGTCGTGAGATGCCACAGATCGATGTCTTCCGCATAGTAGCCACCAACGAAAAGGTCCAGGAGTCCGTCGCCGTCGTAGTCAAGCCAGATGGCCGTATTCGCGTTGATCCAGGCCGGCAGTCCAGCCTGCTCGGTGACCCGCGTGAAGCCGTGACCCTGATCATTGTGAAACAGCTCCGGTCGTCCCCATTTGATCAGGAACAAATCTTCATACCCATCATTGTCGTAGTCTCCCCAAACCGCGCCCGTCGAAACCCCGGTGCCGGGCTGATTCACGTCGGCAATCCCCAATTCGCTCGCCACATCTTTGAACGTTCCGTCATGCAGGTTGCGATAGAGAGCGTTCTTGCTCCCGATCGCGCTGTTCGTAACGTAGAGGTCGGGCCAGCCGTCACGATCGAAATCGACGATCGATACCGACGCTCCCATCGAAGCAACCTCGGGCATAATGGGATCTAATTTAGGGTCAAGCTTCGGAGATTGATGGACAAAAGTGATGCCGGCCGCTTGCGAGATCTCTTCAAGATAGAACCCGTGACGTGCCAATGCTGTCTTCGCGTCGGCCTTCGACCGGTCGGCTTCCCGACCAGCCGATATCCGCTTGATGACAAAAGGTGTGGCCAGGAGCCCAATAAAGAAGAGAGCAAGAAACACCTTCGCGATCCGGTTGCCAGTCATTTGCCGGTGTTATCCCTCAATGCGTTCTTGAAAACGTCAGGAGTGACATAACGCGTGTGATAGTTCTTCCAGTCGTCGGGATGTTGCCGGTAGACCCATTCCTCTTCGAGGCGGCCCGGCCGCGTGGTGTACTCATTCTTGGCGTGATAGGGAAGAGGCAGCACGGTTTTGGAGAAGGTGGAATTGTAATCGCCGTCTTTGATCCAGCCGTCGCCGACGATCACGAAGTCACGCACCCAACCCGCAGGCGGAGGCGGTTGCTCGGGGAAACGCAGAGAGAGTTCATCTCCTGAATTCACAATCACGTAACGGTCGTCGATCTTGTTTACGAGTTCACCTACGTCGCCATAGCGGGTGTAGTAGCCGATCAGATCGCGCCAACGCTGCTTGGTCCCCTCGATCTGGCTGTAGTCGGGCACCTCGGGCGCTCGCGCTGCCCCCGGCATGTGCATGACGGAATAGCCGCGATAGTGCAGATCGGCGACGCTGGGACTTAGAGTTACGGTCTTCAGCTGCGTGTCTGGCGCACCCTGTGCCCAGGCAATGGCATCCCAGTAGATCTCCAGATTGGTTCGTATGCGCACTCGGCGCGGAGTGCCGGCTCGAAAGATGTTGGTTAGATTAAAGAGAATTGTCTTCTTCCGGCCAGCAGGAAAGCCCAGATTGTCCTGCGCCGTGACCCAGGCACCGTGGCCATCGGGGACTTCCAGGCTCAACCCGTGAGCGCGCCAGCGGCTGCCTTGGGTGATGGCCACATTCACCGACGACTCGGTGTCGTGGATCGATCCCTGTGCGATCAAGTAGAGGGGGCCGCTTTTCGGGGCATCGTCGCCGAGGTCCACTTCAAGATAATGATCCCGCGTGATGCCCTGATACTGGCCGCGTCCAAAGCTGGCAAGGGCTTTTCCGTCGAGCGCACGGACGATATCGGTGACGTCGTGGCCTGTGTCGTCGATGGCCCGCGCAATTTCGTGCGGCGTAGTAACGGTTGTGAGGCCCAGCTTCAGCGGAGGAATTACGAAACGCTCATCGACAAAAATCTCCGTGCCCACGGGATGGTCGACGGCCATGAGCGCCAGATAATCGTAGTAATAAACCTCCCACAACTCCGCCGTGATCCGCAGGTCGTAGTAGCCGTCGTGCGGCACGAGTTGGTCCCGGCCAATCTTGTACCATTCTCCGGTCGCCGCGATTTGCGCAGAACCAAGAGTATTGATGCGCAGGCCGATCGCCGAGCCCCAGGGAACCGCGTCTTTCACGAACTCCATCTGCTTCCCGTTATAAGCGAAGAGGAACGGACACGAAGCCTTCAGGCGTTGCTCGGTCACGATGTCCATGTCCGCTTTCACGCCAAATTCGGCGCGCACCGTTCCGTTCGGCCAGACTACTTGCACGATCTCCGCCTCGGTCTGTTCTCCCAATCCGAAATGAAGTTGCGGACCGGTGATCGGTTGCTTCTGCACCAGCAAGCCGGAACGTATTTCAATCTCGCCGCCGACGCCGAACGGGTTGATGCGCTGGTCGCCGACGGCTTGTACCGCGTGCGGCCGAACGATCTGCCAGTGATATTTCTTCGATCCCTGATTCATCGCCTGGACGGGCGCCCCGTCGGCGGAAAGGCCCACCAGATCGAGCTTGCCATCCCCCTGCAAGTCCGCGGCGTCAAACACCAAGGCTGGTCCTGCGGGATGGTCCAGCGGCACGAAGTTGCCTTTGTCATCGCCCAGCCAGATCAGAGCGCCGGCCGCACCGGACGCCGGCTTTGTCGGGGCCAGAAAAAGATCGGCCGCTCCGTTGTTATCGAGGTCAGCGACGTGGAGTCGCACCTCTCCGGCGAGATGGTTGGCAGCGTCCGGGACTCTGGCAACTTCCGCCGTTTCCCAGCTTTGTCTGTCATTCTTGTCGGAGATCCGAATGATGGCACCGTCGGCCTGCACCGCCAAGAGATCGAGAACCCCATCGTTGTTCGCATCGGCGACCGCAATCGCGGTGACGGGCGGCAAGCCCGCAGGCAGCGGACGCTCACGGAACTGGCCTTGTCGCTCATTCATGAAGACGTGCAGCCGGCCTGCGCCGTCGATGAGGGCGGCGTCGGGATTACCGTCGCCGTCAAGATCAGCCCAGGCGAATCCGCGTACGCCGGTGATTCCGGGAAAAGGGTGAATCGCCAGAAACGTGTCGTCGCCGTTGTTCCTCAGCACGACGGGCAATCCTTCGCTCGCACCCAGAACGATATCGAGATCACCGTCGGCTTCAATGTCGACCGCCCACGCGCCCGTATAGCGGGCGTTGGTCACGGACTTCGGCAAATTGGTTTGCCCGGTTACATCGGTGAACGCGCTCGGACTGTCCTGGCGAAATAGGCGTACTCCTCCCGCACCCGCGAGGACGAGGTCGGTTTTGAAATCGTAGTTGAAGTCGACTTGCAAGATTCCCTCGGGCGACGGCGGAACAGACGACGGTCCACCGGGAAAGGGAAGCGTTGCACCGGTCGACAAGTGCACTTCGCGGCCATTGGCCTCGGCAATGACGGGCGCGCCCGCGCTGCCCAGTTGGATGGCTCCAATCCAATTCCAGTGACCGTTGCGATCCGCAGCTGGCTGAATGGCAAATTGGATCGCCGTGTCTGCAGGGGCAGGCTTGAAGACAGGCGATTCCATTCGCACAAAGTGGGTGAAGGGCCGCGCCTCTTCGCCTGCGGGCGCCTTGATGACTGAGAGGCTCTGGCGGTACTCGGGAACGCGCATGAGCACGTTGCGCAGAAAGGTGGTCCGCGTGGCGGCTGAACGCAAATCCGTTCCCGCCGATGCAGCCTGCACGGTTGCAAGTTGCTGTTGCACTTCGGGCGGCCACGCGGAGGAGCGGGCGCTTATCTGGGCTACGGCTGATTTGTGTGGGGCGGCGTCGCCGCGCTTCGCGGCGACGCGGCTCAACTCGAGCAAGGCGGCGAGATTGTCCGGCTGCTCCGCCAGAATCTTCTGGATCACCCGCTGAAATTCGGCTTCGCTGTTGGCATCCCCCTGGCGTTCGATTTCTTCCGCAAGTGCATAGGCGGCGCGCAGGTTCTTCGGATTGAGGTCAAGGGCTTTCCGCAGATCGGTAATCGCCTCCGCGGAATGGCCGCGATCCGCTTCAAGGATTCCCAGCAGATCGTAGATTTGATCATTTTGCGGAGCGAGAGCGCGAGCTCGTTCTAGTCTTTGCGCGGCCAAGTCGTAGTTTCGCTGGCGCAATGCGAGCACTCCCCAGTTCGCCCATCCGGCAGGCTCCGTGGGCACGAGTTGGGTCAGTTCGGAAAGCTTGCTCTCGGCGTGAACGTCATCGCCAACCTGGAGCGCTGCCAATCCGATATAGAACGCGGAAACCACACCGGCATAGTTCTTCGATCCTTTCTCAGGCAGCTTGGGGGCGGAGTGACACCCGGACAGGAACGCCGTAAGGCTTCCGAGAAGCAGGAACGAAATCACGCGTCGAAAATTGCCTGCTCGCCAGTCGCGCAGAGCCGACGCTCGACTGCAACATCGGATCGAGTCGACGCACATTAGAAACCAGCCTCCACGAGAATCATCTAGAGAATCGCAGCGTCAATTGGAACGGCTCGCAGGGCCTGCCGCCGGCGCGGCAATCGCCGTTTCAGCTCTGTCCCGCAATCGCGCGTTCTTGCGGCGCTTCATGCGCGAAATACCGTGAAACCACAAGAACGCCACAATCAGAAATGGCAAAAGATACAACAAAAGGTCCCACCGCCCGAACCCAGGCGGAGTCACTTCTACCTGGGCCGTTGCCTCGCCGCCGCCTTGCGAACTCTGAATCACAAGACGAACACGCCACAATTCCTGCCGGTCGAACTGCGCCTGCGCGTTGTATTCCGCCGGTCCGTGCGATTTCACGCGCTCGGTCTGATAAAATGTCTCAGCCAGTCGGCCAGTTACGGGCTGAACGCCTACCTTGATCTTCAGATCGTCCGGAACCGCAGCGCCCGGCACCGGTTCCACGAACACGTAGAAAGCCCCGGTGCCCACGTCAGGATGAGTCCAAAGAGCAACCATGCAGGGCCCAACTTTCTGGTTCTCAATAATGGGAAACGGCGGGCCGTTGTGCGCGCTGGCTGGCGTATGCGACACCAGCAGGAGCGCAGCCAGGAGCCCAACCGAAACTCCTCCCGCACTTGTAGGGCGATTCGGCATGGTTATTCAAACCAGCGGCGGCTATCCGCTCATCAGCATGGCACGCATTTCCATGGGCTGAAACATCAACCACAGTGACGCACACCAAAGAACCAGGCAAACCGCCGCCCAGGGAAGAAACGCCCGCAGCGGTTTATCCGGGGAGTCGTCTTCCGCCAGGCCGTAGGTCACCACCAGGGAACCGGCAAACCCGAGCACCAGGAATCCGATTTCGATCACTTGCACGACGTTTGCGGGCAGTCCCGTCAGGGCCCAACGGGGCTCTCCCAGGAAAGGCCGGCCCAGACTCGCGATCGCGTTTTGAGTGACGGGGATCAGCGTGTAGAGCCCGGTCAAGAAGTGAAAGCAATAGTGAGCCAGCCACATTCCGAAGCCCAGAGGAACGAGGCCATAGGTGTATCGCACCGCCAGCGGCAATAGGGCGCGCGGGCTCCGGGCCCATGCGCGGGTCAGCCACGCAGCCAGGCCCAGCAGCAGAAACGGCTCCACGACCAGGAAAAATGTGAAGATCAATCCCAGCACAGGGAATTCGTTATTGACATGCAACCTTCGTCCCAGCCAACGCTCTACCGCGTAAACCGGACTCACCATACCAAATGCATTCAGCAACGCACCAAACGTGAAAACCATTGCCAACGCTGCCAGATCCTTCCGCCGCGAGAAGTACCCAATCCCTGATCGTATGGGATCAACGATCAACTCACTCGCCGGCAGACGGCTCAAGATGCCGATGTTGTCGTGCGGGCAGGCGTGAACGCAGTCCAGGCAGAACGTGCAATCCATGTTGCCGACTTTGCTTGGCAAAAACAGAGCCAGTTCACAACCGCGGATCGTTACCAGATCCGAAATAGGCTCTCGCCTGCCGCGGATGCAGTCCTTGGTATGGCAGCGCGTACAAACATCCTGCTCGCGGACCTTCACTTCGAACGGCGAAAGCGTGGAAGCCACGAAGTTGAACTGCCCGATGGGACAAACAAACTTGCAAAACGAAGCATGTTTGAACAGCCCATCCACCACGAGCACGGAAAGAAAGTAGGCCACGATCAGCCAGGCCGTCCACCACGGCGAAGACCACAGGTCGAACAGCTCGTAAGTAAACAGGATCAGGACGAAAAGACCAACCGAAAGCCACTTATTGCGCAACCGCTGCGGCCAGGTGAGCCGGGGAGTGAAGAATCGTCGCGCCGCTTGACGCGCCAGCATGAAAGGGCAGGCAAGACAGAAAAAATTCCCGGCGCACAACAGGACCAGCACCAGCAGGCCGCGGAAGTGAAGCCAACTCAGGGTTGTAGCCAGATTCTTCGGCGCCAGCGTGGGTCCGAACAATCCATGGAGGATCATTACCACGCTGAGCGCGAGCAGCGGGGTCTGAAGCACCGGGCGGGCGTAACGCCAGCGAAACAAATGGCCGAGGCCGGGAACCCGCATCAGATCGAACGGAAGAGACTCAGGAGTCTCCAGGACCGGGATGGAGGATGGATTCAACAGCTTGCCTAGTTGGGTCGGACGCCCCTCACGTCGATCTGTCGCTCCAATTTCTTCCCGTCAGGCAGCGTGATATGGAGGAGGATAACCCAGTCACCCGCCATCTGAAACTCCAGGTGAGCCTGGTAGCGACCAGGCTCTCGTTCTTTGGCTCCCCCGAACTTCGGACTCATGCCCGCGTGCGACATGTCGGCCTCAATCCCGACCTGCGCTCCAGTAATTGGGTTGCCGGCGGCATCGGACAACCTGAAGGCGATCGTCGCGGGGCCAACCCGCACGGGTTCGGGCGAAATTTCGTGGTTCATAGAGACAAAAGGCGCCGGCTCGACCGGTCTGGAACAGCCAGCTAGCAGCAAGATTGCCCAGCAAGCCAAACCTCCGAGCCATCTTGCCCGCCCCCGATTTGAAAAGCAGTGAGGCCCTCTTCGATCAGGCAGCTTTTGCTGAATCGTGGCGCCCCCACTCGCACGTGCACTCCGGGTTCCCATGCTCACCCTGGGGCGGGAACACGTGGTAATACATCGCGATAACCATCGGGATGAACACGATCGAGTTGTAGAAAAGATGCAGCTCAACCCGCGGGAAAACTAGCTGCAGGACGCTGCATGGCACTGGCTTCCCCCAGAAGTTATGGTGAGTCGTGGCCTGCCAGATCAACAGGAAGTGTTCGATGTGATGCCAGAACTGAATCCAAAACGCCACCATCCACCAAGTATGTGAAATTCCGGTAAAGCCCTTCCGGAAAATCCACAGACCGATCAGCATCGCCAAGGCATAGCCGTAGTGCATTGTTTCCGAGCTGACCAGCCACGGAAACGCCAAACCAACCATCCCCAGGGCCTTCGGCCGAGGCCAATGCAGCACATAAATCTGGTAAGCCTGAAACAGATGCTCGCCCCAATGCGCCAGCACGATAAACATAAATACCCGCAGCCCAAGCTCATGCCAACGGGTATTGAGTTTGTCGTAAAAGCCGACGTTCGCCCCGGGCGCGCTATGAATGTTGGGAACCGCAGGATTCGAGACTGCCATGACTGTCCTCCCCACCCCCAGACTCAGTTCAAAATGTAATCACAGTCACACTTGATCCGCGGAGGGTCAATAATGGAATTATATTAGCCGCCGACGCCAACCGGCGTCTCCCACTCCGCAGTTGACCAAGTCGCGTCCCACAGTCTGGTTTTGGTTCTAGTTGTTTCCAGTTATTGAGGTGCTGGGACTGTCGATGATATTTTCCCGCGATGTCGAAACCACCCGAAAACTAAGCATCGTACCGAGACACGGAAGATAGCCTTAATCGCGGGGATTCAGTCGCAATCGACAAAATGACCTGAGCTATGGACAACCTGCTGCCCAGCACTGAACCTGCGCCCGGCCAGAAGCTGGAGGTTAATTGTGATGTAACCGTGATCGGGGGCGGCTTGGCGGGCAAGGCGGCCTCTTTGCAGCTGGCAAGGGCAGGCCTCAGAGTCATCTGCCTTGAGCCCGAGGAATCGGTTCGGCAGCCGGTTGGGGAATCGCTCGATTGGTCGGCTCCCGAACTGTTGAAGGCCCTGGGCCTTCCGATGGACGACTTGATCCGCGCGCAGACGGCGACCTGGAAACGGCACGTCACTCTGAAAATGCGCGACGGCCCTTCCGCACACTATGTTCCCTCCGCCTGGCTTGCGGGAGCGCCCTTCCATATCGAGTTGCGGACTCTTCATGTGGATCGCCTGCGCTTGGACCGTGAACTCTTGAAGATGACGATCGATAGCGGCGTTGAGCTAGTTCGGGGCAAAGTGGTTGGGGTCGAACGGAATGGAAGGAACATCTCTTCGGTTCGGACCGCGGGTGGTGCGCGGTTCTCTTCGCCCTGGTTTATCGACGCCTCAGGGTTCGCAACCTGCCTGCTGGCGCGGGAGTTCAATCTTCCCGCCATTCAGAGTGGGCCAGTGAAGGTTGCGATGTGGAACTATTTCCCGGTCTCTCAGTCCGTCGAAGGGACCACTCTGTACTTGGACCCCCTGCCTGCGGAATATCTCGACTGGATCTGGGAGATACCCATCAGCCCGAACATGGTCAGTGTCGGATATACCGCCACCGGTCAAGCGATAAAGGCGAAGCGTGAACGCGGATCTTCTGTGGAGGAGATTTTTCGTCAGCAGCTGATGAAGTTTCCACGGTTTGAGCCGCTGCTGCGGGAAGCAGTTCTCAATCCGACCAACGTGACTTCCTTCCGATGCCGAGTACAAATCGGAGTAGCCGGGCCGAACTGGCTCATTGCCGGCGAGGCGGCAGCCATGGTGGATCCCATCACCTCGAACGGAGTCACCGCGGCACTGCGCCACGCGGGGGAAGCATCCAGTCTGATTCTGAAGTACCGCAGCCGAGGCACACTGCCGCTCGGCGCAAGGGCGTCGTACAGCGGCCGCATTTTGCAAATGGCAAAGTTTTTTAACGGCGGAATCGAGAAGATCGTCTACGAGCCCCCAGTGAGAAATCGCATCGGCGTACCGCGCTCGGGGACTGTCTATACCAGCCCCGCATGGAGCATGAACGTTGTGTACGCGCGCATGAAACCACAGGGAATCGTCGCTACGTTTCTTCTCGGGCTGTTTCTTGGCGCATTCCGGGCAAGTGCGTGGCTCCTTTATCAATTCTGCAAACGGCTGACGCCCGAGCTCGGAGTGCCGGATTGAATTGTCTTTAGCTGTCGAAAAGGGGAGAACTACATGTACCTGCGTTCTCGCGGATCAGGCTTTCCGGTCTTGTTCATACACGGCATACCGACCAGCAGCCAGCTTTGGAGCGGGATTATCGACAGGTTGCTCGGCCGTTTCACTTGCATGGCTGTCGATCTGCCCGGCCTCGGGAGAACTCCGAAGGGCCGCTACGAAGACGGTTGCAGGCCCAACCAGTTGGAAGTGCTCGCCGATCAGATCGAGAACATCAGACTGGAGCATGGCATCGCTAAGTGGCACGTCGTGGGACACGATGCGGGATCTGCCGTCGCGGTGCATTACGCCCACCGGTTCCATGAGCACGTTGACCATCTGGCGTTGCTCTCGCCCGCGGTGTTTCCCGAGCTGAAGCCCTTTCATCTGTTCCGTATCATCCGACGGCCGGTGATTGGCGAGTTGCTCGCGCCCGTTGTGAATGCCATTTTCTGGAAGATCGCAATGCGCCGCGCGACGGAACCACAGCGGGAGGAATGGAATGACGTGGTTGAGGACTTTCACGCCCCTTTTTCTGGTCCACTAGGCGCATGGCGTCTGATGTCGGTGCTACGGTTTGGAGATCCCGCGGAGGTTCTGGCGGCCATCCCGGAGATGCTGCCACAGCTTCTGATGCCGACTCTTATTTTTCAGGGATCGCACGATAACGCCATACCTGAAATATTCGCGCGGCGAGCCTCAGCCCTGATTCCTCAGTCCAAAGTCGTCATGGTCGACTCGGGACACTTTATTCCTCTTAACAATCCCGAGGTTGTTGCCGCGGAACTGCTCGGCTTCTTCGGGGGAGCCGGAGCCGCGAACTAGCGGCTGCAATTCACGGAATACTGACCAGGGTATTGCGGATTGCGTACACCACGAGTTCAGCCGTTTTATGAATGCCGAGCTCGTTCATTATATTGGCGCGGTGCACGCTCACGGTATTGTCACTCAGGCTGAGCAGCGCTGCGATTTCTCGGTTTGATTTTCCGGCGACGATCAATTGCAGGATCTCAAGCTCACGCGGAGTTAGGCCGCAGCGGCGACGGTTCTTAAGCACGCCTGGTTCGGGCAACGGCACACCCAGCACGAGTTCACCGGCGGCTGCTTGCCTGATTGCCGAACCCAGATCCAAGTCCAAAGCATTCTTGAGGATGTATCCGCGAACACCAGCCTCGATGACCTGGCGCACCCACATATCTTCGGAATGCATACTCAGCATGAGGACCGCGATCTCAGGACGTGCCCGCAGAATCTGTCTGGTTGCCAGCAAGCCATTCATTCCAGGCATTGCGTAGTCCATAAGGACAACTCTTGGCCTTAGATCGCAGGCCATTGGAACGGCCTCAGCGCCATCGCTTGCTTCCCCGACAACAGTGATGTCGGCTTCATCCTCAAGGATGCGCCGAAAACCGCGCCGAACCAGAACGTGGTCATCGACGAGTAAGACTGTAATCTTCTCATCCATGTTTCTTGGCTTGCTTCCTGAGGAAACTACAGGCGGTAGAGCGCCGGAACAATACTCGATAAGTACTAGGGCAGGCGACTCCGCTACTGAGCTTCAACCGCGAACGAATCCGAATAGCGCGGAAGCAGAAGGTTGGTCGCTGCCGCGAGTCCTAGCGCTGCCGCGAGGAGCACCAGCAAAGAGGCATAGGAACCGGTCGCATCAAATGCGCGCCCCAGTAACACCGGACCGATGGCTCCCGCAGCGGCATAGAACGTCCAGGTGAGACCGTAGAGGGTGGAAAAAGCACGCAGCCCAAAATATCGCGTCAGCAGGTAGGGTGTAATGGCGGCTTCGCCTCCGGCTCCGACCCCAATGAGCGCAGCAGCAAGGCAGCCCGCAGGAAAGCTACTCGCCCGAGCGAGGAGAAAAATGCCCAGCGCGGTGATCAAGTTTATTGCGAGCGCGACGCGCGGCCCGAAAAATCGGTCCAGCAGCCATCCCACCGCAATCCTGCCGAGCAGGCTTGATCCACCGAGTATGGAAGCGCAGAGTGCTGCATTTCCCGCTGTGAGCCCTCGATCTGTCAGCAACGCGGACAGGTGAGTGATCGCTCCGTTCATGCTGATTGAACTCACGAAAAGGATGGCGGTGACAATCCAGAAGGCAGAAGAGCGCAGCCCTTGCCGCCATGTCATTCCAGAATGGGCAACCGGAGCGGACTTAAGCCCGGTTCCCCCCCGCTCGCGGATGTAGCGCCAGCTGAGGGGCAACCCGAGTAGCAATGCAAGACCCCCGAGGGACGCGTACGCCGCACGCCAGCCATGCCGGCTGATGATGGATTGGGCGACGACGGGCAAGATCATGGCTCCCAGCCCCGCTCCAACCATCACGAATGCCAGCGCCATCCCCAGACGTCGATGAAACCAGGTGGAAATCGATCGCGAGAAGGCCAGATGGGCTGCCCCGTTCCCAACAACGCCCAGCACGAAGCAAGTCACGTAAAACTGCCACAATCCGGAGCGCAACAGCGACAATGAGGCAATGGCGCAGCCATACACCGTCATGCAAATAAGAATGATGCGGCGAGGGCCAAAGCGATCGATCCACCGCCCCAGCAATGGGGAGATGATGCCGAGCGTGACGGCGGCGATTGCGAAGCCGGTTGAGATGGCCTCGCGACTCCAACCGAATTCCACGGCCAACGGTTTCACAAAAACGGAGAAGGTGTAGACGAATAGCGAGCCAAATCCCGCCATCACTCCTAGACACGCCGCTAACACCACGCGCCAGCCGTAATAGCCGAAATCGAATTCAGTGAGGTCGGATGTCATTTCGGTGGGTTGCATCGTATCTGCGGTTTGACGGTGAGGAGCCAAGTTCACGATTTCCTTCCAACGCCAAAATGTCTGCCGCGGGCCGGCATGGAATCGTACACGGATTTTCCGGCAGCTATCTCTAGTCTTTTTCTAGTATCGCCGCGATTCAGCGATCGAAAGTAAGGCTTCCCGCATAAAGAACCGCGTGGCAGACGAAGGGGAAGCCTGTTTCCGAACAGACCAAAGGACTGCAAGTTCAGCTTGCGCTGTGATTGAATTTCAGTTGGAGGGCGGTGAGGTGAGGCCAGTGTCAGGGCCGCGCTGCGCGCGCCGCGTTCGTGGTCGAAGGGCCTTGACACCGGTCTCGGAAGCTCGGCTCACGATTCAGCTATCCGGGAAATTAGATTTCCCCGCAACACCCCGTCCATGATGGCGATCGCCGACGCTACTTGAAAAGAGCGAGATCGATTGCGTCGCCCATGGCTTGATAGCCAATATCGTTTGGGTGGAGATGGTCTTTCGAAGCGAAGCGCGGCAACAGTCTGGTGGGATGATCCGGATCTCGCAGAATGGCGTCGAAATCAATCACCGCATCAAACGACCCGCTGGTCCTGATCCATTTGTTGACCGTCTGCCGAACTGCTTCCTTGGATTCCGAGTAGTAGCCAGAAATTACGAAGCCCTCGCAAGGACCGAGCGTGGCACCAATCACTTTGATCCCGCGGGCGTGAGCACGGAAAATTAATTGGCGATAGGCGTCGATCAAATCCTGATGACTGCGAACGTCAGATGGATCGGCAAGATAGCGGCCGTCCAGCTGGGCGCCAGGGAAGCCGATGTCATTGATCCCTTCCAGCAGCACGATGTGAGTTACGCCCGGTAGAGCCAGGGCGTCTCGGTCGAAGCGAGCCAAGGCGGCGATACCGAAGCTGGCAAGAAAGCCGTCGCTCTGTAGCCGGTTACCGGCTATACCGGCATTGACCACTGACACTTTTGAACCTTCACGTGAAGTTGCCAGACGACGGGCGAGATCGTTTGGCCAAGTGTGGTCCGTATCCACCGTGGATCCGTCGCCATCCGTAAGCGAGTCGCCGAACGCCACCACCAATCGCTGGGATGGCTGAGCAGGAACGAGAACAGCGCTGACCAGGATTGAGGACTCAGAGAAAGCGCCACTTTCTATCTTTTCCGCCCGAGTTTGATCGCCACGCTTCGAGACTACGGCGCGTTTGAGTGCGAGAACATGCAGCGTAGGAGTGACGACGCGCTTGGGGAAATAGAGGCTGATGCTGATCTCGTCTCCGGATGCGACGGGAAAGGCCACCGGGTCACTGAGGACCGGCGCGCTTGCGGGGATCGTGACCGAATTGCTGCCGGAGAAGGTCACACTCCGAATCGAGCTGGGTCTAACGCCGGTCGCGCCATCGGGCGCCGCCACCGTCGCCGAGCCAATGAGGAGGGGAACCGAGCCGTACTCATTCGAAAGGCGAATGCAGATCCGGGCGCCCCCGATCGATATGCGCACGCGCTCGCGCACAGTCTGGTCTTCGATGTTCAGCAGAGGTTCGTTTGGATCGGGGTCCGCACGCTCCGGGCTGGAGGCCCAAGTGGCGATCCAGGTATTTCGCGAAGCCGCAGCCAGTTGGGGAACCAGAAGAAAGATCGCGAGAGCACAATTCGGCAGTCGATTCATGTGTTGCACGCCTCCTTGGCGACCTAGGCTTGTGACGATCGAATCTGCGATCCCGAACGCTACTTCATCGCCGAATAATCCGTTGGCCGCATGTAGACTTCGTCCACTCTATAATCGTCGCCAACCTTTTCTATGATCGGGGCGGCCTGGTTCCGATACTCCGGAAACGCCGGGTCGGCATGAAGCGCGTGCCAGTTTTTTTTCGCTTCTTGCTGGCTAGGGTGAGCCACAAGGTAGATGAACGTGTTGGTCCAGGCAGGATCCTTGTCGTCGGGTACCCAGTAGCCGACGACATCGAGGCCATGCTTGGCTTGGAGTTTTGCAACATCTCGGAAGATCGATTCCAGGGCTGGCACTTTACCCGGCAAAGTATGATAGACCCTTAGTTCGAAAACGCGATTGTTGTTGGCCATCACTTGCTTCGGGTACATCAGACAAGCAGTTATGAGCGATCCAGCGGCAGAAGAGATGAGGGCTGTGCCACCAACAATCTATGCCTTGCGTTTCCAGCCGATGATGGCCTCCAGGACTGATTTATGATTCATCTTTATGGTTGAATCTCCTCTTGGCGCCTTTCGCCAATCTTGTTCTTTCATAGCGTAAATTTAGTGGGCGAGCCTGCTTGCGTAATCTCTCGACCCGGTTGTCGGTGACTGTGCGTAGATGACATCGGCGCTTTGGTGCGTTCTCCTGTGACAGGCGCTTTCTGTTTTGCCGCGCCTATCGTGGCCAAGAATATCGACGTGGAGCGCACAACGAACATCGATAAGCTTTATCGAGCTGCGAAGACTAGAGATTGCACCTCAACGCTGAGCAAGGTCATTCCTGACGACTTCGCCCTCCTTCATCACGAATCGAACTCGCTCAAGTTCGCTGATGTCGGAAATCGGATCTCCATTGAAGGCGACGAGATCGGCAAATTTACCAGGCTCAACAGCGCCCACGCGGTCTTGCCAGCCCAGCATTTCCGAGGCATTGGTCGTGACCGCACGAATGATGTCGAGCGGAGGCATGCCGGCGGCGCGTAATGCGGGAAACATCGTCGCAGTGGCTTGGCCGCGCGTTTTTCCTGGATAGAACCAGCACATATCGGATCCAGCCGCAAACTTCACTCCCGACTGCAATATCCTCCTGACCCGCGCCGCTGCTCGCTGCCGGGCGCGATCGTCGCCGGAAACAATCGCGGATCGAAAGGCCGGAGACATGACTATGCTCGCGTCGTGGTTCTTCGTATCAAAGCCGTCATACCAAGTTGGCGTTAGGTCGAGGAATATCCCTTGTCGCGCATCATCTGAAGTTGCTCGTCGGTCACACCGTTGCCGTGCTCGATGGAGTCCGCGCCCGCATCAATCGCCGTCTGAATGCTGGCTGGAGTGAAGGCATGGACGGCAACTCGCAGATGCTGACGGTGAGCCTCATCGACGATCGCTGTCATTTCCGCCTGTGTGATGTTGTCCTCGATCGAAACCTTTATGAGGTCGACATTGTAGAAAATGTTCGCGCGCACCGCCTGTCGCGCTCCGTCGGGACTGCCTATCTCGAGAAATTCCTGCTCCACGATAGGCTCGGCAAGAGCGGGATTGAGATTCCGGATATAAGAACCCGGCGAAATGAGTTTACGCCCGGAGGCCAGAATTCTCGGGCCACGGACACGGCCTGCGTTGATCGCGTTGCGCAGCGCAACATCGCCATCCATGCCGGAGTGCCCGAGATTGCGCACAGTGGTAAAACCACTCTCCAGGTCTTCGCGTGCCAGTTGCGCACCCAGCAGCACGCGTTCACTGGGCGACATGGTGATCGCCAGCAACAGCCCCGGAACAAACTCGCCGTTTTCCCGGCGAGTGTTCTCGGCCTCTGTGGGCAAGGTTACGTCCAGAAGCAGGTGGGTATGACTGTCAATCAGCCCGGGCAGCAGGATTGCGCCGCCCAGATCAATGATCTTGACGATGGCCGGCGCATCCGCTTGCAACCGCGAAGGCGGACCCACTTCCTTGATCTTGCCGTCTTGAATGAGCACGGCCGCGGGAGAAGCACATTCCCGGTCCGGGGATCGAGCAGCCGGCCAGCTTTTACCAGAGTCACAGAAGTAGGTGATTGGGCGGCGAGTTGCCCGAATGAAGTCAGACCGAAAAATAGCGCTGCCAACAACGGGCGCGCCTTGCGCATCGACGCCTTTCTATTTACCCCTACGTCATCACCAAAGCACGTTAGGCGACTTGAACTTTGGACCGGCAATATCCTGCGCCGACACCCCGGAGTGCGGCAGACTTCCCCATCAATTTTCATTGCGCCGCTCCAAGCTCTTTGAGTGTGTCCTGCACGCCGCTGCGAATCTCGGCCCGCCGCTGCTTGGTATCAGACCACGACGACAGAGGCGCTTGGTGAGAGTCGATCATGGCCAGTGCTTTTTCGGCATACTGCCGCGCCAAGTCTTTCTGTCCATCTTTCAAATAGGCATCGGCAAGATTATAGTGCGCGTCCGCGGAGTCCGGATAAGCAAGGAGGTTGAGCTTGAAGATCTCTATGCCGACTTTCATCTCTATTTCGGCCTCGTGCAGATGGCCGGCTTTCTTCTCGACGTCAGCCAGGCGGATGTGGTCCTCGCCGATGATGTCTAGGTTCACCTCCGGCCATAACTGCGCCTCGGGGGCTTTGCGCCGGGCTTCCATGAGTTGCTGTATGGCTCGGGCGACCCCGCCGGGCATCTCGATTTGATTGAGGAGTGCCCCTGACGCCACAGCATCGGCTGGGGCGTGGCCTGGTGTTCTGATCAGCGTTGTTACAAACCAATCGACGATGGTGGCGGGCAGCTCCGGATGGTGTTGGAACAAATCGGTTCCATGACTTCCGGTCGGAGGGACCTTGCTCGCGTCGCTGGTCTCATACCATAGCCACGGCGCCTCTGGTCCGATGTAATGGATGAACTGTTTTTGCGCACTGGCGGAACAGTCGTAGAGCCACTCCATCGCCTCGACCGTAGGAGGATATTCGTCATCATCGGACAAAGATGAACAGCCCGGGCAGATCCGATGCTTGGCGCAGGAATCGCAGTTGCGGCAGTAACGTTTCTCCCGACACTAGAACGAGGGATTTGACCTCGGCGGAATGACGGCGCGCCGTTTCAACGGAGTTGTCCACGCCCAGCCATCCCGCTCCTCCCGCGCCGATCGCCTCGCGGACCACGCCTGGCTGCGAAACCAGGTATTCAAAAGCCGCGTCCAGATCGCTGTCGTGGTACAGTTGGCTGTCCGCTATTTTGCCGCCGCTTTCGCCATGGCCGCGATCATCAATTGTGAGCGTGTTGATTCCGGCAGCGGCCAGTTGTGCCGCCATTTCGTCCCACGACTTGCGGTCGCGGTTGCTCTGATGAAACAGCAACACACCGGGACCCGGTTTGGCTGCGGCAAAGTAGCTCGCCTTGAGGATCGTGCCGTCGGTCGCCTTCAGGTCGACC
>Ga0302324_100005565_pt1 | contig 27453 bp, 26 predicted proteins | sample Palsa_T0_1_FD_201949 | JGI IMG/M metagenome (GOLD analysis project Ga0302324, IMG submission 201949) | Peat permafrost microbial communities from Stordalen Mire near Abisko, Sweden - Palsa_T0_1 | ecosystem: Environmental > Terrestrial > Soil > Palsa > Peat permafrost | place: Sweden: Abisko...
AAGAACATAACTATTTCTCGTGACTACATGCACAAACTGATCCTGGCAAAGGATCTCCTGGAGGCAGTGCCAATTCAGACCGAATTCATGCAGTCTCAATTGGGTTCATTTGGTGAGCAAATTAAAGGTCTTGGCGAAATTTATACCAAAGCAGCGGCAGAGGTGCTCAACGCTCCCCTAACAAAGGTCGTATGATTAAACGACGCTGTTTCGGCCATCCGGGTTAGCACATCGATGGAGCGGCCGTTTGGCTGCGCAAACCGCTCCTCAATGTGCCGCTCACTCGCCTCCAGGCTTTGTCGCTTGCAGCGAATTGCGCCGGATGAAAGCAAAGGCCACTGCGGCGCCGACGAGCTCGGCGCCACCGCCGAACAGCATCGCAGCGCGCAGTCCCGACAAGAAGCCATGGCCAGCCGCCGCATCCTGACCGGCAAATGCCGCAAACAGCCCACCGAGGATCGCAACTCCAAACGTCGCGCCGATCATGCGCGCGGTGTTCAGCAGGCCGGATGCACTGCCGGAACGCGCTTGCGGCACGTTAGCGATCGCAACCCCGTTGACTGGACTGGTATTGAGGCCGAGGCCGACGCCGACGATCAGAAGTGCGGCGCCGATCAGCCAGGCACTGGTGTTTTCGCCAACGAATGCCAGGAGAATCGCGCCGAGGCCCATGCACACCATGCCGCCGGTCATGATGAGACGCGGGCCGATCGCATTGGTCATATGCCCGGTAAGTTGCGACACCAGCACAAAACTGATCGACATCGGCAGCATTTGAAGCCCGGCCAGAAACGGGCTCTCGCCGCGCACGGTCTGGAAGTAAAGTGGTACCAGGAACAGCAGCGCATACATGCCGAACGTCATCAACCCGGCGATCGACAGGGCGGACGAAAACACCCGATTGCGAAAGAGATCGAGTGGAACCATGGCGCCTTCCAGCCGCGCCTCGACCAGAAAAACGCGGCACTGGCGGCCAGTGCCAGTGCGGCGATAGTCAGGATAGGCAGCGACGTCCAGCCCCAATGCGATCCCTCGATCGCCGCGAAAGCGAGTCCACCAATCGCCACGACGGCAAGCGCCTGGCCAGTGAGATCGAGCTTGCGGCCGCGCGGCGAGGAGCTTTCGTCTACAACGGCATAGGTCAAGATCAGCGCGGCGGCCCATGCCGGCAGGATCAGATAGAAGATGCTGCGCCAGCCGGCGCTGTCGACGAGAAAGCCGCCGAGTGTCGGGCCGATGATGAAAGCGAGCCCGTTGCAACTCGCTCAGATTCCGAGCGCATGCGCGCGCGATTTTTCTTCGGGATAGGCAAGCGTGAGCAGTACGAGAGACATCGGCAGTTCGAGTGCGGCGCCAAGGCCGCTTATCGCCCGGCCGGTAATCAAGGTGGCGCCGTTGGGGGCCAGCGCGCAGACAATGGTGCCAAGCGTGAAGAGCGCAATGCCGCAGGCGAAGATACGACAGCGGCTGTACAGGTCGCCAAGCGTGCCGCCGGTAAGCAGCAAGGTCGCGTAAATCAGATTGTAGACGTCGATGACCCATTGCATCTCGCTCACGCCGGAGCCGAGATCGGCTCCAATGCTTTTCACCGCGAGGCTGACGACGGAGGTATCGATCTGCGCAATCAGCACGCCCAGCGATGTTGCCAGAAGCACAAGGATCTGACGTGTCGCGGGCCGCGATTTGGCAAGCGTTGCGGCTGATGTCATGGTATCCTCGCGGAGTAATGTCGAAATAGGAACAAATGTTCCGCGCACCCACCCGCTTTCTGCGCGGTACGGATAGTGTGCGCGGTGAAAACCGAAATTAGGGTAGTATTTGTCGGCGGGCAGCCGCGAGTTTTTTGTCGCGCTCCTTGTCACGCTCTCCGATGAGCGCTGTAACATTGAGGCATCAGCGCAAGGCCTGGGTCTGACGAAAACCGTCGTGCGCTATCGCACGACGCCGGAAATGCAGCATGGCCGCGGCCGCGGCTGCTTGATCGCGTCTTTCAGATAGCAGCGCGGCGCGGCCGTGCCATATCCCGGACGACGGTAGGTCCAGGCGCGGCAGCGTGTTTCCACCTGGCAAATCGCGGCGCAGGCTTTGGCGTGCGGATCGGGCGTGGTTTCGAACGACCGGTAATCGCCGCCCACCCGATCGATCGAATATTCGAGCTCGCCGAGCTTCGGCTCGATGACGCCGGCGCCGCGCACACCCGACACGCAGCAATTCGCTTTCGCCCGCGGCACCACGTCGCGCTTGAGCCAGCACATGGCCGGCTCGCCGGAAGCCGACGGATAGGAAAAGCTCCAGGACTGACAGCTCTTGTCGCGTTCGCACCGCGCCGCGCACACCGCCGGGTCGCCGCTTGCAACCGGGGCGCTCGCGTAATCCCCGCCGGGGCGATCGAAACCCGATTGCGCCGAGGCGGGCGCGATAGCGGCCGCCGCCGCCAAGAGGAGGGCGGCAAAGCTGGCAGTGAGTGCGCGCATGCGCGGTCTCGCGTTGCTTCGCGACGTATCCCCCGTCCATAGAAGAACGCCGTTTTCGGCGGAATGCCACAAGAATTTTGCGCCGCGGGTCCGCTCAGCCGCGAAAGTGCTTCGATAATTTGAGGCCCTGCGCCTGATAGTTCGAACCGATGCCGCTGCCGTAAAGCTGGTCGGGGCGCTCCAGCATTTTTTCGTAGACCAGGCGGCCGACGATTTGACCGTGTTCGAGAATGAACGGCACCTCGCGCGAACGCACTTCCAGAACCGCGCGAGCGCCGAGACCGCCGGCGCCGGCATAACCAAAACCCGGATCGAAGAAGCCGGCATAGTGCACGCGGAATTCGCCGACCAGCGGATCGAACGGCACCATCTCCGCCGCATAGTCGGGAGGCACCTGCACGGCCTCGGTCGAAGCAAGAATATAGAACTCGTCGGGATCGAGGATCAGGCTTCGGTCGGCACGCGCCGCAATGGGCTCCCAGAAATCGGCAACGTCGTAGGCACCGCGACGCTCGACCTCGATAACGGCGGTGTGGCGCTTGGCGCGATAGCCGACGATGCCCGCTGCGTTCCGCGCACCTCCACCGGAGAGATCGACGCTCACCGCCACGCCCTCTCCCATCACCGCCTCGGCGCAATCGACGAGCCGCTCGCGGGCGTGCAGCGCGCGCAGCGCCTCGCCGTCGAGAAGCGCATCGCCGCGGCGAAAGCGGATTTGCGACAGCCGCGATCCTTCGCGCACCAGCACGGGAAACGTCTTTGGGCTGATCTCGGCGTAAAGCGGCCCGCGATAGCCTCCCGCGACGCGATCAAAACCGCGCGTCTCGTCGGCGATCACGCGCGTGAAGACATCGAGACGTCCGGTGGAGCTTTTCGGGTTGGTGGCTGCCGCAATATCCGCCGGCAATGCCAGGCTTTCGATCAGCGGCACGATGTAGACGCAGCCGGTTTCCAGCACGGCACCGTCGGTCAGCGCGAATTCATGGAGCTTCAGTTCAGCGATACGGCGAGCGACGGCGGTGCCGGGACCGGGTAGAAAACTCGCGCGCACCCGATAGGCGATGGCGCCGAGGCGCAGATCGAGACTTGCCGGCTGGATCTGGTCGGGGGCGAAGGGGCGAGCGGCACAAATACCGCCCGCTTCCGCCAGCGCCGCAATCTTGCGGTCGGGAAGAATACCCTTGTCTGAAGGACCAAAAGAAAGCGGCACGCGATCACCATTCTGTTCTCCCCCCGCCTGCGGGATAGAAGGCGGGCGAAGCGAAGCCAGAGGGGGCAAGTGTTCAAAGCTTGCGCAGGCGTTGAGGGCGCAGGCCCCTCCCTACCCTCCCCCGCAAGCGGGAAGAGGGTTCCCATAACATGCCCTCGCGATCTAACCCGATGCCCGGCTTGACGGAAAGACGGGCGCGGCGTATGAGCCACTTTATCCCGTGGTCATTTGAGCCGGCCGGCTTGCAGCCACGTAAAACAAATTGCTAAAAGGCCGGGGACGCTTGAGCCCGGCCCGAGGATGATTCCTCCCGGCCGGGTTTTGTTTTTGGCCAGGGAGGGCCAGATGTCAGCGTCCGCACCAGATCGTTACCGTCCCGAAACCCGTCTCGTCCATTCCGGCACGTTGCGTTCGCAATTCGGCGAGACGTCCGAAGCGCTGTTTCTCACCCAGGGCTACGTTTACGAGAACGCCGCCCAGGCCGAACGCCGCTTCAAGAACGAAGAGCCGGGCTTTCAATATTCGCGCTTTGCCAATCCCACGGTCGCCATGTTCGAGATGCGCATGGCGGCATTCGAGGGCGCAGAGGCCGCGCGCGCGACCGCAACCGGCATGGCCGCGGTCACGCTGGCCCTCACGGGTCAGCTCCGCGCCGGCGATCACATCGTCGGAGCCAAGGCGCTGTTCGGCTCCTGCCGCTACATCATCGAGGATTATCTGCCGCGCTACGGCGTTTCCTCGACGCTGGTCGACGGCACGGACCTCGACCAATGGCGCGACGCCGTGCGGCCGAACACCAGGACGTTCTTTTTGGAGACGCCGACCAATCCGACCCTTGAAGTCATCGACATCGCCGCGGTCGCGGAGATCGCGCATGAAGCCGGCGCGACGCTCGTGGTCGACAACGTCTTCGCTACGCCGATCTTTCAGTCACCGCTCGCGCTCGGCGCCGACTGCGTCGTCTATTCGGCGACCAAACATATCGACGGACAGGGGCGCTGCCTTGGCGGGATCATCCTGGCGTCGGAAGAGTTCATCCAGAAGCACGTTCACGTGCTGCTGCGCCAGACCGGACCGTCGCTGTCGCCGTTCAATGCGTGGGTCATGCTGAAGGGACTGGAGACACTCCCGGTGCGCGTGCGGCGTCAGACCGACAGCGCCGCGACGCTGGCGGTCACGCTCGCCGAACATCCGAAGATCGCACGCCTGATCTATCCCGGCCGGCCCGACCATCCGCAGGCCAAGGTGGCGCAGAAGCAGATGCGCGGCGGCTCGACTCTAGTCGCGTTCGAGGTCAAGGGCGGCAAGAAGGGCGCGTTCCGCTTCCAGGATGGGCTCAAGCTCGTGCGCATCAGCAACAATCTCGGTGACGCCAAAAGCCTCATCACCCACCCGGCGACGACGACGCATCAGCGCCTTACGCCGGCGCAGCGCGCCGAGCTCGGCATCGGCGACGGGCTGGTGCGCCTTTCCGTCGGACTAGAACATCCCGACGACATTGTAGAGGACGTGCTGGCGGCGTTAGAGGCGGCGTAACTTCACGCGAAAGCGGGAGCGTCGGGTCAGCGCCCGGAGCGGACCGCGGCAGAGGCGACCGGGCGGTTTGCCGCCTCGGTGATCGCGACGGCGAGGAGCTTCGCCACGCAGGCATAGCTCCAGTCATTCATGTGCAGCTGGTCGGGCGAGACAAAAACGTCGAACGGCATGTGCTGGACTTCATACCAGTTTCGCATGATGGCAAAGCGGCCGAACAGATCGACATTCTCGGCCTTGGCCGCGACTGCGATCTGATCTTCCATGCCCGGCGTCTCGGGTTTCTCGAGCACCCGCGGCGCATATTGCATATCGATCAGCACCACGTCGGCGCCCGCTTCCTTGAGTTGCTCGATGCCGTCATGCAGCAGGATCGAGTGCGACTTGAGCGGATAGTCGCGCAGCACGGAATTGGTGCCGACTTGCCAAAGCACGAGATCGGGATGCGCGGCGATCACACCGGTCTCGAACCGCGCCATCATTTGCTGGGTCTCTTCGCCATTGACGCCGCGGTTGAGCACCGTGATGTCGTGGCCCGGGAAACGTTGCGTGAGCTCGACGGCGAGGCGGCTCGGATAGCTTGCCGCGGGCGAACTCGCTCCCGCGCCGGTCGTCGAGGAGGAACCGATCGCGACGATGGTGATCGGCTCGCCGCGCGCAAGACGCCGCGCGGTGTGCTGGAGTGAATGGTTGAAGTGCGCGAGTTCCGCAGGGGCTCTGCAGGCGGGCGGCGTCGCCGGCGCGGCGGCATGTACGCCAAGGACTTCGGCGCGCGTCGGCGCGAGCATGGCCAGAGCAAACACTCCAGTCGCCAAGCACGCGAGGCGGCTAATCGATCTTTGCTTGATTGATGACATCAACGTGTCGTTTGTAATTTGCCGTCGTCGAGATGAGCAGCATTGATGATCTGGGATGCCAAGGCCCGGCCAATGCATTCGTGAACACGATGGGCCATAGCATACCCGCTGGTGGCCGCATAGAGGTCAAACGTGCCCTCATCGCTCCAATAACGCATGATCGCCAATCGATCAAACAGCACGATGCTGCGCTGCTCGGCCACCCACCGCATGACGTCGGCGAAAGCGGAAACGCCCAGCATCGATTCGATGCGCGGGCTGTATTGCATATTCATCATGATCACGTCGGCGCCGGCGGCCGCAATCGCGTTGAGGCCCTGATCGAGGCTGGTGCGGAAATCCTCCGGTTCCACGCCGCGCAACGCGTCGACGGTGCCGGCCTGCCAGATGACCAGAGCCGGACGGTCGTCGGAAACGATTTTTGGCAGCGCGGCGGCCATGTCGGCAGTCGTCTGCCGTGACACGACGTGGGCGGTAACCTTGATTTCATTACCCGGCAGCCGCTCTCGCAGCGCCTGCTCCAGTTGCGCCGGATAGGCAAAGCGTGCCCCTTCCGGACCGGAGAGCACGGAGGATCCGGAGCCGACGACGGTGATATCCAGTCGATGGCGATCCTTGATTTCGTTGCCGACGCGCGTCAGATCGCTCGCTGCGGGGATGAGCGATTCCGGCACATCGCACGCCTGCACCTGGACCTGCTCCGCCGCGGTGGCGCCGTTCACGAGCGCGAGGGCAGCCAGTATGGCAATCACGAAGGTCATGCCTCGCCTCCCGCGAGGTCGGCGTCGGGTGTTTTGACGCGCGACAGGGGGCTTCGCCCTTCTATGGCCTTGTACCACGAAGCGAGGTTCGCGGCAGCAATCATGACGATAATGCCTAACGCACTGATTGCCGTCTGCAGCAGCGGCCCGCCGGAGGATTCAGCGATGATGAATTGGCCGGCAAAGGCGAGGAACACGCCAAGGCAGAAAATTTCCAGCGAATGCTGACCGCAGACGATGGCCGGCCGAAAGACCGGCCATTTCAAGGCCGGCCAGTCGCGCGGTATGAAATGAACCGTCACGACCGCAAGCGCCAGGAAATGCGCGAAACGCAGTACGTCCAGATTGGTCTTGTCGATCGGATACATCCAATCGGCCAGCCAGGTCGGCACGAAACGGTCGAGCGATTCAAAATGCCACGTCAGCGTTATGGCAAAGGCAAACACCAGATAGGCAATGGCGACCGCAAGGACGCCGCGCGAGCGCAGTACGGCGGCGAGCCGCAGGGCGCCACCGAGCGCGCACCAGGCGCCGAACACAAACAACAATTGCCAGGCGAACGGGTTGAAGAACCAGACGCCGTTCGGGTAGGCGGGCAGATTCCAGTCCAGCCGCCACGCGCATGCATAGAGCACTGCCGATCCCGCGAGCGCCAGATTCGGTTTCCGCAGCAGCAGATAAAGCGTAGGGGGAAACAGCAACAGCAAAACGATGTAGAGCGGAAGCACGTCCATGTTGACGGGCTTGAACTTCAGCAACAAGGCCTGGAAGATCGTGATGTCGGGCTGCTTGAGAAAATCCAGAATTTTCATTTCCTCGGCGTAAAGCGGATTGTCGAAGGTCGCCGCAACGTAGGCGATCTCCGCCATGAAGATCGTGAACAGAAAGATGTGCGCTACATAAATTTGCCAGGCGCGGCGTAAAATACGGGCGCTCGAAAGCAAAAAGCCGCGTTCGCGCATCGCCTTGCCGTAGACGAACGCCGCGGTGTAGCCGGAAATGAAAATGAAGATTTCAGTGGCGTCGCTGAACCCGTAATTGCGGATGGTGAACCAGTTCAGAACGTTTTCAGGAATATGGTCGAGGAAGATCAGCCACAGCGCGAGGCCGCGGAACAGATCGAGCCGCAGATCGCGCTCGGTCGTGACCACTTGAGGCGTAGGAGGCATCGCCATGGGGTCTGCAACCATTGCCGGCCGCCGCGGCGGGCGGCACAGCCCAATTCTCGAACGCCGCCCGTCTCATCTATAGTGCCGTAATTCCGTAATTCGCAAGCAATTGTGGACAACGTCCGCGCGGCCTGTTGCGCCGCCCGCAGCTTGAGAAAGCCCGTCTGCATGGTTATTGCAACGCTGGGCCCGGCGCTATTCACTCACCTGGTTGCGGACCTCCGCCGGGACCAGTGCAGCATTACGTCAGGATATTGCGCCAATGTATCGTGCCGTTACCCGTGATATCGTGGTCGCGGTGACCCCGCGCTTCGTCGCCGACCGCTCGTCGCCGGAGAATAATTATTTTTTTTGGGCCTATACCGTCGCCATCACCAACAATGGCGATGACACGGTGCAACTCAAGACGCGCCATTGGCGCATCACCGACGCGACGGGCCGCCGCCAGGAGGTGCGCGGCGCCGGCGTCGTCGGCGAGGAGCCAGTGCTCAAGGCGGGAGAATCATTCGAGTATACCAGCGGCGTGCCGCTGCAAACGCCGTCGGGATTTATGACCGGTACCTACGGCATGGTGACTGCAAGCGGCGAGCATTTCGATATCGAAATTCCGGCCTTTTCGCTGGATTCAGGCGACAGCAAACGCACGCTGAACTGACCAGACGTCGCGACTAAAGGGTACGGCACGGCCGCGCAACGTTCGGCCCGTCGAACGAAATGAGAACGCGCGGCGACCTCCTTCGTGGCGCTCGACTTGCTAGGAAGTCGCGGAATCGCTTGCCGCCAGCTCGGCCGGCTCGAACACGTATGTCGAGCTGCAGAATTCGCAGGTCACCGTAATCTTGCCGTCCTCGACCATGTCGTCGCGATCGTCCTGCGGAAAACTCTGCAACATCGCTTCGACGCTTTGGCGCGAGCACGAGCATTGTGCCTGCACCGGCACAGCCCGGAACACGCGGACCCCGGGCTCATGGAACAGCCGGTAGGCGAGCCGCTCGCTCGATAGCGCCGGATCGATCAGCTCGATGTCGTCGACGGTTTCGACGAGCGAACGGCCTTCGACCCAGGCGTCGTCCTCTGGCGGCGTATAGGACTCGACACCGGGCGGAGCATCGCCGGGATCGAGATCCGCCTGGCGGGCGCGTTCGGGCGATTTTGGCAGGAACTGAAGCAGAATTCCGCCGGCGCGCCAGTGCCGGTGTGCGCCCTTCTCGCCGCCGCGGAACTCCTCCGCGACGGCCAGCCGCACGCGCGTCGGAATCTGCTCCGAGCGCAAAAAATACTCGTGCGCAGCGTGTTCGAGGTCGTGCGCTTCCAGCGGAACGAGCCCTTGATAACGGCTCATGTCCGCGCCCTGATCGATGGTCATGGCGAGGTGACCGTGGCCGAGCAGCTGTCCCGGCTCGGCCTCGCCCGCGGCAATCGCCGCCGCCACGCGCCCGGCATCAAATCGGGCGCAGCCACGCACTTTGTCGGGAGTCGTGAAATCGACCACGAGCATGCGCACCGGGCCGTCGCTCTGCGTCTGCAGAATGAAACGGCCCTCGAATTTGAGGGCGGAGCCGAGCATGACGGTGAGCACGATCGCCTCACCCAGAAGCTTGGCCACCGGGAGCGGGTAGTCGTGGCTGCCGAGAATGGCATCGACCGCCGGTCCGAGCCGCACGATACGGCCGCGCAGATCGAGCGCGCTTACTTCGAACGGCAGGATCGTATCATCGAGGCCCGTTGGCGACGGCTCTCGCACCGGTATGGCTACGTTGGGATTGTTCATCACACGGCATATAGGCGACGGCGGAGGAATTTTGAGCCCTCAGCTCCGCTGGCTCCCGGCGGCGCTCACCGGCCGTCCGCCAGGCACCAGCTCAAAATTCCCTTCTGGGCATGCAGCCGGTTCTCAGCTTCGTCGAACACAACCGAATGCGGCCCGTCCATGACCTCGTCGGTCACCTCCTCGCCGCGATGCGCGGGCAGGCAGTGCATGAAAATGGCGTCCGGCTTGGCCCGCGCCATGAGCCGAGTATTGACCTGGTACCGCTTGAGCAGGTTATGGCGTCGTGCGCCGTTGCGGTCGCCCATGGAAACCCAGGTGTCGGTCACAACGCAGTCGGCGCCTTTGACGGCCTCTTCCGGGTCGGTCCCGATCGTGACGGTGGCGCCGGAGGACTTGATCCAGTCGACGAGCGGCTTTTTCGGGGCAAGTTCCGGTGGGCTCGCGACGCACAGGCGAAACGCGAAGCGTTCGGCAGCGTGCATCCATGAGGTCAGGACATTGTTGGCGTCGCCGGTCCACGCCACGGTGCGGCCGCGGATCGGGCCGCGATGCTCTTCAAATGTCATGACGTCGGCCATCACCTGACAAGGGTGCGAACGCCGCGTCAGGCCGTTGATCACCGGCACGGTGGCGGACTGGGCCAACTCGGCCACGGCCTGCGGATCCAGCGTGCGGATGACAATGGCATCGACATAGCGCGACAGCACGCGCGCCGTATCGCCGATGGTTTCACCCCTGCCGAGCTGCATTTCGTCGGCGGTCAGCATGATGGCATCACCGCCGAGCTGACGCATGGCGACTTCGAACGAAACCCGCGTGCGCGTCGAAGGCCGCTCAAAGATCATCGCCAATGTCTTGCCGGCGAGCGCACGATCGGTGCGCGGACCTTTGGCCTTCATGGTGCGCGCCAGATCGATCATCTTGCGCAGGTCCATGGCCGGAACATCGATCAGGTCGAGGAAGTGGCGGACCGTACTCATTGGGCCGCCTTGTCCTTGAGCGGCGCCGCATGCGCCCGCTCGAGCCGCGCGCAGGCGCGGTCGAGGCGCAAGATGCCGTCGGCGATTTCCTGTTCACTAATGATGAGCGGCGGCAGCAGCCTCACGACATTGTCGCCCGCCGTAACTGCGATCATCTTCTCTTCGCGCAGCGCATCGACAAGTTCGCCGGCAAGCACCAGGGCCCGCAAGCCGATCAGCAGCCCCTCGCCACGCACTTCGGCGATCACCGCGGGATGGTGATCCTTGATCGCCGCAAGCCGCTGCTTGAAGACCAGCGCCGTCCGCTGCACGCGGTCGAGAAAACCGGGTTCGAGCATCACGTCGAGGACCGCATTGGCCGCGCTCATCGCCAGCGGATTGCCGCCGAAGGTCGAACCGTGGGTGCCGGCGGTCATGCCCTTCGCGGCTTCATGCGTGGCCAGGCACGCGCCGACCGGAAACCCGCCGCCGAGCGCCTTGGCGAGCGCCATGATGTCGGGTTCAACGCCGACCCGCTGGTAGGCGAACAGTTCGCCGGTCCGGCCCATGCCGGTCTGCACCTCGTCGAAGACAAGGAGCAAACCGTGCTGATCGCAGATTTCGCGCAGCGCCCACAGGAAGGACGGTTCGGCGACCCGCACGCCGCCTTCGCCCATGATCGGTTCGATCAGGATCGCCGCCGTTTCGGGCGTGATCGCGCGCTTGGTCGCCTCGATGTCGGCGAATGGCACCTGATCGAAGCCCTCGAAGACCGGGCCGAAGCCGTCGAGATATTTTTTCTGGCCGCCGGCGGCGAGCGTCGCCAGCGTGCGGCCGTGGAAAGCGCCCTCGAACGTAATGATGCGATAGCGTTCCGGCGCGCCGTTGGCCGACTGGTATTTGCGCGCCATCTTGATCGCGCATTCCATCGCTTCGGCGCCGGAATTGCAGAAGAATACCACGTCGGCAAAGCTTGCTTCGCACAGACGCGCCGCGACGCGCTCCGCTTCGGGAACCTGGTAAAGGTTCGAGACATGCCACACCTTGTGGGCCTGCTCGGTGAGAGCGGCGACGAGTTGCGGATGGGCGTGCCCCAGCGCGTTCACCGCGACGCCGGAGGTAAAATCCAGATAGCGGTCGCCGTTTGTCGCAATAAGCCACACGCCCTCGCCCCGCTCGAAAGCAAGGTTGACGCGTGCATAGGTCGGTAACAGATGCGATGTCACGGTTGAGCCCGCACGGCAGCGCAGCATCAATCTGCGCGCCGAAACGAAATGTGCCGCCTCACCGGGCGGCACGCTTTCAGTATTTTATTGGCGCGGCGGTCGCCGGTCAACACGTTAAAAAAGCGCGCGATTGGCCCGGTTGTCCCATATCGTCCACATCGGACACGAATATGTGGACGCGCGTCGCGCAGACTCTTGCGCCCGACTCCCCCCATATTGTAGCCTTTTGATTGTCAAGTACGACATCTCGTGCGGCGGACAGTCCTCTAAAGCGTTGAACAAGGGTTGCGTGTTGGGCGGTGAGCGCCGCCTGGCTTGATGGAGGATTCCGCCAGTGCTGGAGCCGCATCTTGAAGGAGGATTGAGCATGTCGTGGACCGACGAGCGGGTCGAGTTATTGAAGAAGCTTTGGTCCGACGGCCTTTCGGCCAGTCAGATCGCGGCCGAACTCGGCGGCATCACACGCAACGCGGTGATCGGGAAGGTGCACCGGCTGGGACTCTCGGGCCGCGCCAAAAGCGCGTCGAGTTCCTCGCCGCGCCAGCGCAAGCCGCGCTCTTCCACCCACATGTTGCGCATCGGACGAGGCGCGATCCGCGGCAATACCGCGCTCGCGCATGCTTACGAGATCGAAGCCGACGCCGCGCCGGAGCTGATCGAGAACATCATCCCGATCGGGCAGCGCCGCACCATTCTTGAACTGACGGAACAAACCTGCCGCTGGCCCATCGGCGATCCCGGCAGCACCGAGTTCTTTTTCTGCGGCGGCAAAACGATCAACGGTCTGCCCTACTGCGCCTACCACTCCCGGGTCGCCTACCAACCCGCCAGCGACCGACGCAGGGACAGGCGCCCGGTGCGTTGAAGCCCGGTCAGCTCGCCTTGCCGAAACGATCGTCGAGCGAATAGCCGGCGCCGCGCACGGTGCGGATCGGGTCGGCGCCGTGGCCGCGATTGAGCGCCTTGCGCAGACGGCCCACATGCACGTCAACGGTGCGCTCGTCGATATAGACGTCGCTGCCCCACACGCCGTCCAGCAATTGCTCGCGGGAAAAAACCCGGCCCGGGCGTTCCATCAGGAATTCGAGCAGGCGGAATTCCGTCGGCCCGAGATCGACCGGCCGGCTTGACCGCGACACCCGCTTCTTCTCGCGATCGAGTTCCAGATCGCCGATCAACAACACCGTGGCGACGCGTTCGGGGCTGGCCCGGCGCAACAGGGCGCGAATGCGCGCCAGCAATTCCGGCACCGAAAACGGTTTGACGAGGTAATCGTCGGCGCCGGTCGCCAGGCCCCGCACACGCTCGCTTTCCTCGCCGCGCGCCGTGAGCATGATGATCGGCAGCGACTGCGTCTGCGGCCGCGCCCGCAATCGCCGGCACAATTCGATACCAGAGAGGCCGGGCAGCATCCAGTCGAGCACGATAAGGTCGGGCGCGGTTTCGCGCAGTCGCGTATCGGCCTCGTCGCCACGCGCCACGGCGTCGACCTCGTAGCCTTCGGCTTCGAGGTTGTAACGCAACAGCGTGGTCAGCGGCTCCTCGTCTTCCACAATCAGGATGTTGGCTCCCATCGCCGTCTCCTATTCATTTCTGCAGCAGTGCTGCTCCAAAACTGGTGGTGTCGCCTTTCGGGCGCTGATCGGTGATCGGGCGACCCTCAATCATGTAATAGACAGTCTCGGCGATGTTGGTGGCATGATCGCCGATGCGCTCGATGTCCTTCGCACAAAACATAAGATGCATACAAAACGTGATGTTACGCGGGTCTTCCATCATGTAAGTCAGGAGCTCGCGGAACAGCGACGTGCACAATGCGTCGACTTCTTCGTCGCCGTTCCACACCGCAAGCGCGGTCGCGAGGTCGTGGCTGGCATAGGCGTCAAGCACCTGCTTCAGCAGGGTCGATACCAGTGAAGCCATGTGCTCCACGCCGCGGATCAGTTTTTGCGGATGGAGGTCCAGATCGAGCGCAACGACGCGCTTGCCGATGTGCTTGGCGTGATCGCCGATCCGCTCCAGGTCGTTGCATACGCGCATGGCGCCGACGATCTCGCGCAGATCGACGGCCATCGGCTGCCGTCGCGCAATCGTCAGGATCGCCTTTTCCTCGACCTCGTGTTGCATGGCGTCGATCATGGGATCGGTGCCGATCACGCGCTCCGCGAGATCGGTATCGCGCTCGACCAGCGCCCGCGTGGCGTCTGCGATCTGCCGTTCCGCAAGTCCGCCCATCTCGGCGACCTTGCGCGTGATGTCTTGCAGATCGGTGTCGAATGCCTTGGCGGTATGGTCCACTCTGCTGCTGATCTCGGTCATAATGGTTACCCAAAGCGGCCGGTGATGTAGTCCTGCGTTCGCTGATCGTGCGGTGCCGTGAACATCCTGCTCGTGGAATCGAATTCAATCAGTTCGCCCAGATACATGAAGGCCGTGAATTCGGAAACCCGCGCGGCTTGCTGCATGTTATGGGTGACGATCACGATCGTATAATCGTCCGTCAGTTCATCGATCAATTCCTCGATCTTGGCGGTCGAAATGGGATCGAGCGCCGAGCACGGTTCGTCGAACAGAATAACCTCCGGGCGCACGGCGACGGTGCGGGCGATGCACAGCCGCTGCTGCTGGCCGCCGGAAAGGCTTTGCCCGTTGGCGGCGAGCTTGTCTTTGACCTCCTCCCACAGCGCCGCCCGACGCAATGAAGTCTCCACCCGCCCATCGAGCTCGGATTTGGGCAGGCGATCATACAACCTGATGCCGAAAGCGACGTTTTCGTAGATCGACATCGGAAACGGCGTCGGCCTCTGAAACACCATGCCGATCCGCGCGCGCAACAAATTGAGATCCTGTTTTGGCGAGAGAATATTCGTGCCGTCCAGAATGACGTCGCCGGTCGCACGCTGGTTGGGATAGAGGTCGTACATCCGATTGAGGACGCGCAGCAAAGTCGATTTGCCGCAGCCCGACGGCCCGATAAAGGCGGTGACCTTGTTCTCGTAAAGCGGCAGGCTGATCGCTTTCAGCGCCTGGGCGTCGCCATAAAAGAAATCGAGATCGCGGATCGTGACTTTTTCGGCAAGGCCGGCCTGGTCGCTCGGCGCGGCGGTAACAGACGGAACGGCGACTGAAGTAACGCTCATGAATGTTTACTCGATCCAACCAGGCTGCGCGCCGTGATGCTCAAGGCCAGCACCGCCAACGTGATGATGAGGGCGCCGGTCCAGGCCAGCGATTGCCAATCCTTGTACGGACTGAGCGCAAACTGAAAAATAACGACCGGCAGACTCGAAATCGGCGCGTTGAGATTCGTGCTCCAGAACTGATTGTTGAGCGAGGTGAACAAGAGCGGCGCGGTCTCGCCGCTGATACGGGCGACGGCCAAAAGCACGCCCGTGACCATGCCGGCCCGCGCGGCGCGGTAGCATATCCGCGTGATCGACACCGATCGCGGCAACCCGATCGACGTGGCGGCCTCGCGCAACGCGTTGGGAACGAGCGTGAGCATGTCCTCGGTCGTGCGCACCACCACGGGTATGACGATCACGGCGAGTGCGACACCGCCGGCCAGGCCGGAAAAGTGGCCCATCGGCGCAACCATCACCTCATAGATGAACAGCCCGACCACGATCGACGGCGCACTCAGGAGGATATCGTTGATGAAGCGCACAACGCTGGTAAGGCGATCGTAACGACCGTATTCGGCCATATATGTACCGGCGAGCACGCCGATCGGAGTACCGACCGCCACCGCAAGCACGGTCAGAATCAGGCTGCCGACAATCGGATTGAGCAGCCCGCCGCTCGATCCGGGTGGCGGCGTCATCTGCGTGAAGACCGCAGGCGTCAGCCCGCTGAGGCCCTTCCACAGCAGCACGCCCAGGATCAAGATCAGCCAGCCGATGCCGAACAGCGTAGCCGCCAGCGCCAGCGCCATCGCGACAGCGTTGCTCCGGCGGCGGGCGGCGTAGCGGGCGGTCATAGGGCTATCCGATCCGGCGTTCGATGCGGAGCAGCATATAGCGCGCCACCGCGAGCACGATGAACGTAATCACGAACAGGATCAATCCGAGCGCGATCAGCGAGGAGGTGTAGAGATCGCCGACCGCCTCGGTGAACTCATTGGCGATGGTGGCGGAGATGGTGGTGCCGGGCGCAAGCAGGGAAGAAGAAATCCTGTGCGCATTGCCGATGACGAAGGTCACGGCCATGGTTTCGCCCAGGGCCCGGCCGAGCCCAAGCATCACCCCGCCGATGACGCCGACCCGGGCGTAAGGCAGGACGACGTAACGCACCACTTCCCAGGTCGTGCAGCCGACGCCGTAGGCCGCTTCTTTCAACACCGGCGGGACCGCCTCGAACACGTCGCGTGAGATCGAGGTCACGAATGGCAGCACCATGATGGCGAGGATCAGCCCCGCGGTCAGTATGCCGATGCCATAGGGCGGTCCGGAAAAAAGCGGCGCGATCACCGGCACATTGCCGAGCGTGTTGATCAGGAACGGTTGCAACGTCTCCTGCAGAAACGGTGCGAAGATAAAAAGTCCCCAAATTCCGTAGATGATGCTCGGGATGCCGGCGAGCAGCTCGATGGCGATACCGATCGGGCGACGCAGCCATTGCGGGCACAATTCGGTAAGGAAGAAGGCGATCATCAGTCCGACCGGAACCGCGATCAGCATGGCGATGGAAGAGGTGACGAGCGTCCCGTAGATCGGCGCGAGCGCGCCGAAATTCTCGGTAACCGGATTCCACCGATCGGTCGTCAGAAAGCCAAGGCCGAAAGCCCTGAGCGCCGGCAGCGACCCCTGGATCAAGGCAATAATGACGCCGCTCAAGAGCAACAGGACGCCAAAGGCCGCAGCGCGCGTCAAATGGCGGAAGGCGGCATCGCCGAGGCGAAGCCGATCGAGCACCCTGGCGCGCGTCACCGCCTCGACGGATACCATCGCACCTTCTTGCAGCGCAAAATCAACCACGGATTGCCTCCGGGCCGGGTCCATCGATGCGCTCCTTCGAGGCCATCCAAGAGCGCCTACTCAAACGATCTACCGGCCGCCGCACAAGATGCCCCGTGCGGCGGACCGGTCAGTGGATTTAAAGAGCCAGACACCCCGCAACGGCGGCGGCGCCTCGCCGGTGTAGCGTCCCCTAATGCGCCATGGCGCTCGTGGTATGCAGCGGTTTGCCACCGGAGTCCTTGATCTCGCTGGCCCAGACCTTCTCGATTTCCGCGACGACTTTCTTCGGCATCGGCACGTAATCAAGCTCTTCGGCCATCTTGTCGCCCTTGGCATACGCCCAGGCAAAGAACTTGAGCGCCTCGGTCGCGGCGGCCGGGTCGTCTGGCTGTTTGGGGATGAGGATGAACGTCGCCGCGGTCATCGGCCACGACTCCGCGCCCACCTGGTTGGCCAGGATCACGCCGTAGCCGGGCGCCGAGCTCCAGTCGGCGTTGACGGCGGCCGCCTGGAAAGCTGCACTCGTCGGCGTGACGGTCTTGCCGTCCTTGTTCACCATGCTCGTATAGACCAGCTTGTTCTGCAGCGCGTAGGCGTACTCGACATAGCCGATCGAGCCTTTGGTCTGGCTCACATTGTTGGAAACGCCTTCATTGCCCTTGGCGCCGATGCCGACGGGCCATTCTACCGACGTCGCCGCGCCCACCTGCGATTTCCAATCCGGGCTGGTCTCAGCCAGATAGTAGGTGAAATTAAAGGTCGTGCCGGAACCGTCGGACCGGTGGACGACGGCAATGGCCTGCGCAGGCAGCTTGGCATCCGGATTGAGCTTCTTGATCGCCGGATCGTCCCAGTTCTTCACCGTGCCGAGAAGGATTGCCGCGAGCGTCGGGCCGTCGAGGACGAGTTCGCCGGGCTTCATCCCTTCGATATTCACGACCGGGACGATGCCGCCCATCACCATCGGAAATTGTACCAGGCCGAATTTGTCGAGGTCAGGACCCTTGAGCGGCGCATCGGTCGCGCCGAAGGTGACGGTCTTGGCCTCGACTTGTTTGATCCCTCCACCCGAGCCGATCGATTGGTAGTTCAGCCCGACGCCGGTCTCCTTCTTGTACGCATCTGCCCATTTGGCATAGACCGGATAGGGAAACGTCGCGCCGGCGCCGGAAATCTCGACGGCGGCCGCAGGAAGTGCCGTCGCAGCCAGAAAGCCGGCGACGACGATTGTTCTCAGCTGGTTCACGGAATGCTCCTGTCAGCATGCTCCTGTCAGCGGAATTTTGGGCGACGCAAGCCCTCGACCCGCGCCGGCTTTCGATCCCGTTCGGGACCATTCGCTCTGTTCGACATCTTCAGGCAACGCGCTGCGGCGAAGATCGCGCGATCAAAGCAGGCCCGCAGCTGCGGAATGCTTAGTTTCGGCACGTCACCGTTCTATGAGGACCGTATGACAGTTTGATGACAATATAAGATATTGATATTAAAGAATTTTATGTACTTGAGGGAGGACCGGCAGCGGGAAGGTAAACGGTGAAGGTGGCCCCCGCGCCGGCCATGCTTTCGATCGATAATCGGCCGCGATGGCGGTTGAGAATATGCTTCACCAGCGCGAGACCAAGCCCAGTGCCGCCCTGGGCGCGGCTTTCACGCACGTCCACCCGATAAAAGCGCTCGGTCAACCGCGGCAGATGCTCCGGCGCGATGCCCGGCCCGTAGTCGCGCACGCCGACCCGGGCTTCCGGTTCGCCCTCCGGCGACACGCCCCGCACCAGCGTGATGTCGACGCGCTTGCCGGGAGCGCCGTATTTGAGCGCGTTCTCGATCAAGTTCTCGAACACGCGGACCAGTTCATCGTGGTCGCCGGGAACCGTCAAAGCGTCCGCTGCCTCGATATGGACGGCCACGCCGCGGTCACGCGCCAAGGTCTCGAGGCCGTCGGCCACCTGGCGGACGATCGGCACAAGATCGACAGGGGTGTCGGGGCGGCGGTGCGCATTGAGCTCGATCCGCGACAGCGACAAGAGATCGTCGATGAGCCGCGCCATGCGCCGCGCCTGGTCTTGCATGATCGCCAGGAAACGCTCCCGCGCCTTGGTGTCGTCGCGCGCCGAGCCTTGCAACGTCTCGATGAAGCCGGAAAGGGCGGCCAGCGGCGTACGCAGTTCATGGCTGGCGTTGGCGACAAAGTCGGCGCGCATCTCCTCCACGTGCCGCAGCGGCGTCAGGTCGTGAAAGGTCATCAGCACGAGATTGGGCTTTTTCAGATTTGGCTCGCGCCCGACCGGCATCACGATCATCTCGAACGAGCGGTCAAGCGGCACGCGCTCGGAATACTCGACGCGCTGCTCCTCTCCGCTGGCATAGGCACGGCCGATCGCCTCGATCAGTTCGGGCATGCGCAGCGCCAGCGATACCGGCTCGCCCTGCCGCAAAGCCGGCGCCAGCAAGCGCGCGCGCTCGTTGAGCGTCAGAACGCGTCCGTTCTTGTCCAGCGCGATGACCGGATCCGGCAGGCCGGCGATGACGGCCTCGAGCGGCTCGCCCGCGCGCTCGGCAACGGCAACCGGCCGCGCCAGCCGCCCAACCTCCTCGCCAGCGCGGCCGGCAAACAAAGAGGCAGCCGCCACGATTGCAAACCCGGCAACGGCATAGACGACCGCAAGCGCGCCAACAATCGTCAGTCCCGCGAATACCAGCGCCGCGGCGACGATCACGAACCGCATGCCGCGCCACTTGCCGCTTTCCGGCGCAAGGCGAACTTCATTGAAACCCATTGGACAAGCTCTTAAAGCCGATCTTGGGGCCTATCGTCGCCCGTTTGGCCGCCGGATCAAGCCATGTCGGATTTTTCCCGCGCCAGCGCGGCGGCCGCGCTCATCGCGGCAACGGGGCGGGCGATGCGCCGCGCCGCGCGGCCGTGCAACACTTCGCGTATTCCGAGGATGGTCAGGGAAAGTCCGAACGGAATGATGTAATAAAGCAGACGAAACAGCAACAAACCCGCCAGCAAGTCTTCTTTGTCGAACTGCCACAACGCAACCATCATCGTCGCATCGAACACGCCGAGGCCTCCCGGCGCATGACTCGCAAAGCCGAGAAGCGTGGCGGCGACGAAGATGACGGCCACAGGGACAAAGCCGAGGTGCGGCTCGTCGGGCACCAGCATGTACATGGCAAGCGCGCAGCACGACAGATCGAGGATACCGATCACGATCTGAACCAGCGTCAACGGCCCGCCCGGTAACAAGACTTGCCAGCCTTCGCGGCCGATGACGCGCGGCTTCACCCAGACCCAGGCAACGTAGGCCCCAAGTACGGCCAGGATGACAAGCGCCAGGACGCGGTTGAGCCAGAGCGGCAATTGGTCGATGTCGGTGGCCTGCTGCGGCGCATCGAGAACGCCGAGACCTAGCATCGCGGCATTGCCGAGCCAGAAGGTGAGGCCGGCGACGAAGCAGATTTTGGTGACTTCGATGACGCTCAGGCCCCATGCGGAATAAATGCGGTAGCGCACAGCGCCACCGGAGAAGACGCTGGCGCCGACATTGTGCCCGACGGCGTAGCTGGTGAAACTGCCCAGCGCGGCAATCCGATACGGCACCTCGGACCGCCCGATGGTGCGCAACGCGAACAGATCGTAGAAGGTGAGCGTCACATATCCGGCGGCGACGAAGAAACCGGCAATGCCGAGCGTCCGCCAGTCGGTCGCTTCGAGCGCATCGACGAGCCCGTCAATCTCGATATCGCGCAGAATGTGATAGAGCACGATCACGGCGACGATGATGATGGTGAGGCTGAGCACCACACCCAATCGGCTGAAGCCGACCTTTTGATTGAAGAAGTGCGCGAAGGCGCGCAATCTCTTCAGCATCCTGCGCTCCGCAACGGCTTTTCGTGCATCAATCGACCGTCTCGCCTTGCCCACCCAGCGCAGACCGGCCCCAACTAGCAGATGTCGCGACCGGGCGCGAGTACGGCACGAATGGCTCGCGGCAGCGCCCCTTTTGGCCACATGGGGAATAGAGCGCCGGTTATTGGCGCCATTGGGACAACGCCCATCGCGTGCATGCGGCGACGTTTGTGGTTGACGAAACGCGCGGCCCCGGCTTGGTTCCTCCCGAACTTCAGGGAGCAACGCGCCAATGACCGGGAATAATCCGCCGTTTCGCGCCGACGTCGTCGGCAGCATTTTGCGTACCGCCGCTTTGAAGGAAGCGCGCGCAAGGCGGGACAAAGGCGAGATCAATGCGGCCCAACTCAAGGACGTTGAGGACCGGGAAATCGAGAAGATCATCAAGAGACAGGAGGAGGTGGGGCTCAAGGTCGCGACCGATGGTGAATTCCGCCGCTCGTGGTGGCATTTCGATTTCTACGGGATGCTGGACGGCGTCGAGATCTACGAGCTCGATCACGGCATCCAGTTTCACGGTGTGCAGACCAAGCCGCGAAGCATTCGCATCAAGGGCAAGCTTAGCTTCTCCAACCACCCGATGCTCGAACACTTCAAGTTCCTCAAGGCGCACACGCGCACGGTGCCGAAGATGTGCATACCGAGCCCGGCCACGCTGCATTTCCGCCTGGAGCCGAATGCGGTCGACACGAAGTTCTACGCCGATCGCAGCGCCATCTTCGACGACCTGGCGAAGACGTATCAGCAGGCCATTCGCGCGTTCTATGACGCCGGCTGCCGTTACCTGCAGTTCGACGACACCGCCTGGGCCTATCTGTGCTCGCAGGCGGAATTGAAAAAGGCGCGCGAGCGCGGCCTTAACGCCGATCGCCTGGCACAGGACTATGCCCGCGTCATCAACCAGGCGCTCGAAGGAAAGCCCGCCGACATGGTGGTCACGACGCACGTGTGCCGCGGCAATTTTCGCTCGACCTGGATTTCCGAGGGCGGCTACGAGCCGATCGCCGAGATCATGCTCGGCCAATTGAACTATGACGGTTACTTCCTCGAATACGACACGGAGCGCGCCGGCGGCTTCGAGCCGCTTCGCTTTTTGCCCAGCGGCAACAAGATCGTCGTGCTTGGCCTCGTCACCACCAAGAGTGGCTCGCTCGAAAAGAAGGACGACGTCAAACGGCGCATCGGCGAAGCGACCAAATATGCCGCGCTCGACCAGCTCTGCCTCTCACCGCAATGTGGTTTCGCTTCGACCGAAGAGGGCAACGCGCTTGCCGAAGAAGAGCAATGGGCGAAGCTCAGGATGGTCGTCGAAATCGCCGATGAAGTCTGGCGCTGACTTGAGCGGACGATCCGGCGAATAGGAATTAAAGCCCCGACGCCCTCGAGGCGGATGCCGACCGCGGAAGTTGTGATTTGACCGCCCGATGACAACTCCGGCGCGGTCACGTAAAGTTCCGGCGGGTGGTTGCGGAACGTTGTGGGAAAGGGGCATCAAATGTCGTCGACTGAACACACAATACCGGATGCGAACCGGCTCTATATCGGCGAAGGCGTCACCATCAAGGGGGAAATCTCGGTACCCGATACTTTGGTGGTGTGTGGCGTCCTCGAGGGCGACGTGACCGTAGGCAATCTGATCGTTGGCGAAACCGGCGCAATCAAGGGCAGGATCACGGTCGCCGAGAACGCCGAGATTTCTGGAAAAGTTTATGAAAAGCTCGACGTCAAGTGTCTTTTGATCCTGCGCGCCACCGGCCGCGTCGACGGAAACATAAGCTACGGCCTGTTGCAGATCGAACAGGGCGCCAGCATCGCCGGCGGACTTTCGTCCACCGACTATCGGCCGGAACAGAAGCCTCCCAAGGTTGATCTCTATCCGAGGGAACAGAGGGCGCAGAAACCGGAAAGCCTGCGTGGTTCGAAGCCGGCTGGCCTGTCGCCTTCGGAACAACTGGCGAATCCCACGACGCCTTCCGCCGGGTCGTAAATTCGGTCTCGGCGGATTCGGTTGACGGCTTGCTGGCGCGATTTTCGCTGCCCGGCGCATTTGCGCCGGCGCGCTGAGCGCGGCATTGCACGGACTATGCGAGTTTCGGTGCGGTCAAGGCGCGCCTACCCAGCCGTTTGTGGACGTGCACCATCAGCACCATGGCGAAAAGCGGCGTCGCCAGGTTGACGACAGGGACCGACACGAAGGCTGCGATCAGCAAGCCGCCGAGATAGACTGCGCCGGCATTGCGCTGGCGCAACGCCCTTGCCTCTGCCGGCGATCGAAATCGCATGGCGGCAAGCTTGAAATATTCGCGCCCGAGCAGCCAGGCCGTCGCGAGAAAGAAGATCATGACGCCAAAGCCTGCGAACAACAGGAACGGCGTCGCGCAAATATAGACCGCAATCGCGAGCAGCGCCGTCTTGCTCCCCTCCGGTATCGCAAGCCACAGCGGCAATGCTGCGCCGGGCGGGTCCGCCGGATAGTGCACGCGCTCGACTTCCTCCGCGATCTGGTCGGCGAAGAAGCTGCCGACGAAAGCGGTGACCGCCGGCATCAGGAACACACTGCCGGCGATAATGCCCAAACCGGCCGCGACCGAAAGCGCCCAGGCGATGGCGATCGCCGGCAGATGCGCGTGCGGCCCAAAACCGCTTTCGACGGCGGCGCTGCCGGCTCCGACCAGCCAAATGATCAGCCGGTCGAGCGCGATGACGACGATCACGATGAGCGCGACCGCAAGCCCGATCGATTTCCACAGCACGGCGCGCAGCGGCGGCGAAAGCATCTGACTGAGGGTCCTGAACGCGTCGTCAAGCATGAATTCCTCCGCACGTCCGGCAGAGGTAAAGGCGCCGCGCTGCGAGCGCAAGCAGCCTCAGGCGGCGACCGCGCCGGCGTTCCCGTCCGTTGCCGCAGCCCGTGGCGCGAGCGGAATCTGCATCTCCTTGATCGCCTGCGGGTCCACCCACTGCAGCGTCTTATAGTCGAAGCCTTTGGCGATGGTCGGCTTTACGACGTTGAAATAGGGCGAAATGTCGAAATCGCGCGGACAGTAAAGCGAAGAATGACGGATCTCCAAAATCTGCTCGATCGCTTGCCGGCTGCGGGTCAGCGTAATCTTGGGCAGGATCGGATACTGCACGGTGCGGAACGCCTCCGCGATCAGCGCTGAGCAGATGAGCCGCGACGGATCGCCCGAGCCCAGCGCGATCAACCGCCGGCGCCAGCGTTGCGGCACCGGAAGCGGGAACAGATAACGCATCAGGTCGATGATGTTTTTAAGGTCATAGGCGAAGCCGATGCGTCCGGTGGCATAGGCGCACACGGTCGCGCAATCCGCCTGGGTCAATCCGACCGGCCGGCAGATCCGTGTGTGAAACTGAAAATATTTCGACAGCGGCGCCGAAACCACGCCTTCGCCGACATTAGCCTCGATCAGCACGTGCGGCTCGCCGTCTTCCGTCGCGCCGCCGGCGATCGGCCCGACATACAGCGCCGAATGCGACCAGGTCGACTGGGTCAAATACTTGATAATGCCGGCGATGTTGTTGTTGCCTTCCACCAGAAGCACATCGCCCGGCTCGAGAGATTGGCGCAACGAATCCGGATCGCTCGGCGTGAACGGCTCATAGCCGTGTACCGGCTTCTGCAGATAGCGGACGATAAGCCGTCCGATCCCATCGAGCATTCTGCTCACGCGGGCCTCCCGGTGGTATCGCGCGATTTTCGGCCGCGTCTTTTCTTTGCCTGCATTTTAATCGAAAGCCGTTGCGATTTGGTTCACGCGCTCGCCGGCATTTCGAGGCCATCTCGTCCCCGGTATTTGACGCGCCCAGCCCCATTCGGGCAAAGTGCGGCAAGCTTACAAAGTATTTGGAAACCATGCCGCGACTGAGCCGCCGCTCCTTCCTCGCTGCCTCGGTCGCGCTCTTGGCACGTCCCGCACGCGGCGCCGGCGCGCCCGCCTCCACCGCTGTCGATGTGGTGATCGTCGGGGCGGGTGCGGCTGGCATCGCCGCCGCGCGCCGGGTCGCCGCTTCCGGCCGCAAGTTCGTGCTGATCGAAGCGGCCGACCATATTGGCGGCCGCTGCATGACCGATACGCATACCTTTGGCGTGCCATACGACCGCGGCGCGCACGCGATCCATATGCCCGACCTCAATCCGGTGACCAGGCTCACGGCACGCCGCGGCATCGAAGTCTATCCGGCGCCGGCGAGCCAGAAGGTCCGCATCGGCAGGCGCTATGCGCGTGAGGGCGAGCTTGAGGATTTTTTGGCTTTGCAAGGACGCGCCAACCGCGCCATCGCCGACGCGGCGCGCAAGGGCGACGTGGCCTGCGCGCAAGCGCTGCCGAACGACCTCGGCGATTGGCGGCCGGCGGTTGAATTCGTGCTCGGCCCGTACGGCTGCGGCAAGGAACTGACGCAAGTGTCGGCGGTGGATTTCGCGAAATCCGCCGCGCGCAATACCGACGCGCTCTGCCGCCAGGGTTTCGGCACGCTCGTCACTTCCTTCGCCGAGGGCATCGCGGTGAAGCTGTCGACGCCGGCGACAACGATCGACACACGCCGCGATGTTACGGTGGAAACGCCGAAAGGCACCATCACGGCGCGCGCGGCCATCGTCACCGCCTCGACGAATGTAATCGCGTCCGGCGCCATCAAATTCACGCCCGAACTTCCTAAGCGGCAGGCCGACGCCTTCGCCAGGCTCTCGCTTGGCAGTTACGACCACATTGCTCTCGAACTTGCCGACAATCCGCTCGGCTTCGAGAGCGACGCCCTGGTGTTCGAGAAATCGGCCGATTCGCATACCGCGGCGATCCTCGCCAACGTCTCCGGTACGCCGCTTTGCCTGATCGAAGTCGCCGGAACATTCGGCCGCGACCTCGCCGCGCACGGCGAGGCGGCCATGGTCAATTTCGCCGCCGATTGGCTTGCCGGCCTTTACGGGTCCGATGTGAAGAAGGCGATCAAGCGCTCACACGCCACGCGATGGAACTACGAGCCTTGGACCCTCGGCGCCTTTTCGGCTGCGGCGCCTGGCTCGCAGGGCGCGCGCCGCATCCTCATGGAGCCGGTGCAGAACGCGGTATGGTTCGCCGGCGAAGCCGTTCACGAGACGTCGTGGGGCACGGTCGGGGGCGCGTGGGAATCGGGCGAACGTGCAGCCGACGCTGTCTTGCGCCGGCTCGGACCGGTCAAGGAGCCACCATCGGCGGAGGCCTCCGCACCGCCGAAGCGCAGGGCGCAACGGGTCCCTGCGGAACGGCGACAGAGACTTGAGGCGGCGCCGAACATCATGCGCAACGAATCGCGCTGATCCTTACGCCCGCAAAATACCGCCGGTCCGCTTGCCGACCTCGGCGACGATTTTTGCCGCGAGCGCCTCGATCTCCTCGTCCGTCATCGTGCGCTCGCGGGGCTGGATGGTGACGGCGATGGCAACCGACTTCTTGCCCGGCTCAATACCCGGGCCCTCGTAAACGTCAAACACGACGACGCCGCTAACGAGCTTGCGATCTGCCGACTGCGCTGCGCGGACGATGTCGGCGGCCTTTACATTTTGCTCGACGACAAACGCGAAGTCGCGATCGAGCGGCTGGAATTGCGAAAGCTCGAGCGCGGGCCTGGCCCGCGTCGCTTTCGCTTTCGCCTCGGGGATCCGCTCCAGAATAACCTCGAAGGCGACGAGCGGACCCTCGGCGTCGAGCGCCTCAAGCGTGTTTGGATGCAACTCGCCGAAATGGCCGAGCACGTTCTGCGGGCCGATTTGGATCGTGCCCGAGCGGCCAGGATGAAACCACGGCGGACCGCCCGGCATCACTTGCAGCGCCTGGGGCGGAGCGCCAGCCGCGATGAGCACGGCAAGCGCATCGGCTTTCGCGTCGAACGCATCGACCTCGCCGTCCCGTTTGCTCCAATGGCGGCCGATACCCGAGGGTTTGGCGAGCGACCGCCGCGCGCCGGCGGCAGCCGTGACCTGGTCTTGCGGCGCGTCGCCGCGAAACACCTGTCCGACTTCGAACAGACCGACATCGGGAAAGCCGCGATCCGCGTTTTTCTGCGCGGCCGCAACAAGCCCGGCGATAAGGCTCGGCCGCATGTCGGAAAGTGCCGCGGCAATCGGATTGGCGAGCGAAAGCTCGGGCTTGCCGCCGCCGAAAAGCTCCGCTTGCGATTTGGCGACAAACGACCACGTGACCGCCTCGATCAAATTGCGCGCGGCGAGCGCACGTTTGGCTTTGCGGGTACGGACCTGTATCGGCGTGAGGACCGGCTTGCGCGGCGCCTCGCCGCGATCGAACGGCGTCGGCGGCACCCGATCGACGCCGACGATGCGCACGACCTCTTCGACGACATCGGCCTTGTTTTGCACGTCCGCGCGCCAAGACGGCACCGCGACTTTTACGCGCTCCCCCTGACCGGCGACGAAAAAACCGAGATGTTCGAGCACGCGGCGCGTCTCCGGCAGCGGCACCACGAGGCCGGTGAGGCGCTTGAGCTCGGACAACGGAAAATCGATGACCCGCTCGGGCGCATCGGCGCCGCCGGCAACCATTGCTTCCGACGGCGTCCCGCCGCACAGATCGAGCACCATTTTTGTCGCAAGTTCGAGACCGGGCAG
>Ga0302324_100005567_pt1 | contig 27451 bp, 23 predicted proteins | sample Palsa_T0_1_FD_201949 | JGI IMG/M metagenome (GOLD analysis project Ga0302324, IMG submission 201949) | Peat permafrost microbial communities from Stordalen Mire near Abisko, Sweden - Palsa_T0_1 | ecosystem: Environmental > Terrestrial > Soil > Palsa > Peat permafrost | place: Sweden: Abisko...
CCGCCTTTGCGCAACTTCTCGGCGCGGCGGCGTCGACAGGCACCTTGGCCGAGTTCGCCGCCAAGTCCCCCGCCTAGCCGCTGTGCGACTGGGCATCACCGCCTTCCTGACCGATCGGGACATGGCGCCCGCCGCGCTGGCGCACGCGGTGGAGGCCCACGGATTCAATGCCCTCTATCTGCCCGAGCACACCCATCTGCCGGTGCGGGCCGACGTGCCGCCGGCGCTGGTCGAAGGGGTCCGGCTGGACGACTACCAGCGTGGGTTGGACCCGCTGGTCGCCCTTTCCACGGCAGTCCCGGCCACCGAACGCATCCGCCTGGGCACCGGCATTCTGCTCATCGGGCAACACGACCCGATCGCCCTGGCCAAGCAGATCGCCACGCTCGACCACCTGTGCGGTGGACGCTTCACCTTGGGGATCGGGTTCGGCTGGAACAGGGCCGAGGCCGAGGACCACGGGATCGACTTCAGCCGCCGCCACGCACTCGTCCGTGAACACCTCTTGTGTATGCAGGCGTTGTGGTCGACCGAGCAGGCCGAATTCCACGGCGAGTTCGTTGACCTCCCACCGGCCTGGGCCTGGCCCAAACCAGTGCAGCAGCCGCGGGTGCGCACCCTCATCGGTGGAGGTTCAGGGGACGCCGTGCTGTCCGCCGTGGCTGACTATGCCGACGGGTGGATGCCCATCGGCGGGAGCGGGCTGGCCGACGCCATCCCCCGCCTCCACCGTTTGGCCGAGCAGGCCGGCCGCGACCCGGCTGCCCTCGCGGTCATCCCGTTCGGGACCATCGGGAGCAGCGAGGAGAAGTTGCATCATTACGCCGGCCTAGGGATTGAAGAGGTCGTGTTGCGTGTGGCAGCGGGAAGCGCCGACGCCATGCTCACCCAGCTCGAATCGCTCGCTCCCCTCATCCCCATCGCCGCCACCTTGGAGGTCCCATGACTGACACGGCTCCCCGTCTGGGCAGCACCACCCCACTCCCGAAAATCATCAGTGTCGACGACCATGTCGTCGAGCCGCCGCACCTCTGGCAGACCTGGCTCCCGTCCAAGTTCCGGGACCGGGGACCCAGGGCCGAGCGACGGGGCATCGGTGAGATGGAGCACATCGGCGGGGGCACCTACCGCCAGACCTTCGACCCAGACGGCGCCCCGGCCGACTGCTGGGTCTATGAGGACCTCGTCTACATCAACAAGCGCCACGTGGCGGCGGTGGGCTTCGATCGGGACGATATGACCATGTCCCCCATCACCTACGACGAAATGCGGCCCGGGTGCTACGAGCCCAAGGCCCGCATCGCCGACATGGAATCGAACTGGGTCGAGGCCAGCTTGTGCTTTCCGTCGTTCCCCCGCTTCTGTGGCCAGACCTTTCTGGAAGCCAAGGACCGGGAGGTGGCGCTGGCCAGTGTGCTGGCCTACAACGACTGGATGGTCGAAGAGTGGTGCGGCGACAGCGCCGGGCGCCTCATCCCGCTCTGCCTCATACCCCTCTGGGACCCCGCATTGGCCGCGGCCGAGGTGCGCCGTAACGCGGCCCGGGGCGTGCGGGCCGTGTGCTTCAGCGAGATACCCCCGCACCTGGGCCTCCCGAGTATCCACAGCGGCCATTGGGACCCCTTCTTCGCCGCGTGCGAGGAGACCCGCACCGTGGTCTGCATGCACATCGGCTCTTCCAGCAAGATGCCGGCCACCTCAGCCGACGCACCGGTGGCCGTGGCCGCCACCCTGAGCTTCGGCAACGCCATGGCGTCGTTATGCGACTTTCTCTTCTCCGGCGTGCTGATCCGCCATCCCACGCTGATCCTCGCCTACTCCGAGGGGCAGATCGGGTGGTTGCCGTACATCTTGGAGCGGGCGGACGACGTGTGGCGGGAGCATCGGGCCTGGGGCGGCGTGAAGGATGTAGTGCTCGAGCCGCCTTCCAGTTACTTCCGGCGCCAGGTCTACGGCTGCTTCTTCCGCGACCAGCACGGGCTGGACTCGCTTGACGCCATCGGGGCGGACCGGATCACCTTCGAGACGGACTACCCGCACACCGACTCCACCTGGCCCGACACCCGTGCCGTGGCCGAGCAGATGGTGCGCAACCTCTCGGACACCGACGTGTGGCGCATCATGCGGGGGAACGCCATCGACATGCTCGGCCTGCCCTCCGACCGCCCATGAAGCTGGGCGACGTCGTCAACCCCGAAGCACAGCCTTGGGGCAAGCCGCTGCAGGGGGTGAGGATCCTCTCGCTGGAACAGATGCAGGCGCTGCCCTTCGCCACCCAACTGCTGGCCCGGTTGGGCGCCGAAGTGGTCAAGGTGGAAGCGCCGGGCACCGGCGACTTGGGACGCACGTCCATGCCGGCCATGAAGGATCCGACGGGTCGATCCGTTGGCGCGACCTTCATGCGCAACAACCTGAACAAGCGATCGATGGTCATCGACCTCAAGTCACCGACCGGTCGGGACCTTCTTCTGCGCCTGGCTCCGAACTTCGACGTGGTGACCGAGAACTTCCGGGCCGGGGCAGCCGAACGACTCGGCCTCGCCTACGCCGACATCGCCGCGGTGCATCCGGCCGTGGTCTACCTCTCCATTTCCGGTTTCGGCCGCGCCGTTCCGCCCGGGACACCGACGTCTCCCTATGACGGCTGGCCCGCTCTGGCGTCCATGGTCGAGGCGATGAGCGGAGCGTATGAGTTCAAGCGTGCGCCGGGTCAGGCGCCGATCGGATCACCGCTGGGGGGACTGGGCGACATCGTCACCGCGCTCTTCGCCGTGATCGGCGTGCAGGCCGGACTGCGCCAGCGTGAACGAACCGGTCAGGGCCAACAGATTGACGTGGCCATGCTCGACGCCATGGTGTCGGTGCTCGACGTCGTCCCCAACTTCTGGTCCATGGGCAGCCCGATGGGCACACCGTGGCCCGGCATCCTGCACGGGTTTCGGGCCGCCGACGGGTGGTTCATGGTGCAGGTGCTGCGCCCACACCAGTGGCCGGATCTGGCCCGGGCCATCGACAGGCCCGAGTGGGTGGAGGACGCCCGGTTCGCCACCACGCAAGGTTGGTTGGACCACCTCGACTCCGACATTCGGCCGGCCATTGAGCACTGGGCTGCCTCCCGTTCCAAACGGGACGCTTCGGCCGCGCTCAATGCGGCGGGACTGGTGGCCGGACCGTGCGCCACCGACGCCGAGGTGGTGGCCGACCCCCACCTGGCCGGTCGCCACATGCTGGTCGAACACCCACGCACCGACGGTGTCGAGCAACCCGTCCTCATACCCGGGCTTCCCATCAAGTTCGCCGATGTCACCGAGGGCCCCGAGACGCGGGTGCCGTGGTTGGGTGAGCACACCGATGAGGTGCTGGCCCGCGAGCTCGGGCTCGAGCCTGCTGAAATTCATCAGTTCCGGAACGACGGCGTCATCGCCTGAGTTGACCAGGTGCGGAACTAGTACCGGGGCAGCGCGATGAAGGCGATCAGGTAGGCGAAGGTTCCCGCACCCACCACGGTGCAAGCATGGAACACTTCGTGGAAGCCGAAGACATCGGGCCAGGGGTCGGGCTTCTTGCGGGCATAGACCAGTGCCCCACCGGTGTAGGCCAGTCCGGCCACCAGCATCAGGGCGAAGCCGACCCAGCCCAGGCTGCGCACCAGTTGTGGCGCCACGATGAGCGAGCACCAGCCCACCACCACGTAGGGAACGGCTACGGCCCACTGCGGCGCATCCAACCACACCTGGCGCAGCGCGATGCCGATGATCGCCCCACCCCAGACCATGGAGAGGAGGAGCACCTGGGGCCATCCGGTCAGCGCCAGTCCGGCCAGGCCGGTGGAAGTCCCGGCAATGCCGATGAAGATGGCGCTGTGATCGGCCCGCCGCATGCGCCGCCAGGCCGGGGCCGACCAGCGCAGTCGATGGAATGACGCGCTGATGCCGAACATGATCAACATGGCCACCACGTACACGGTCAGTGCAGCCTTGCTCCCCGAGTCGGGACCGGCGGCGATCAGGAAAGGCCCCCCGACGAGCCAACCGACAAAGGCGCCCACATGCAACCAGCCCCGGAGCGCGGGCCGCTGACCCAGGTTGTCCGCCAAATGTCCTTGCTCACCCTGGGCGAAAGTGGTCATGGCCCCCCAGCCTGCTCCAATTGATCAGCCGTCTCCACTTCGCTGCGACTGATCCCGAGCAGGAAGAGAATGGCGTCGAGGTAGGGCACACTCAAGGCGGTGTCCGCCGCCTGCCGGACCAGCGGCTTGGCGTTGAAGGCGATGCCCAGCCCCGCCACGGAGAGCATGTCGAGGTCATTAGCCCCATCGCCCACGGCAATGGTCTGTGCCAAAGGCACGCCGGCCAACCGGGCGAAACGCACCAGCGCCTCCGCCTTGCCCGGCCGATCCACGACAGACCCGACCAAGCCGCCGGTGAGCACCCCCTGCTCCATCTCCAACACGTTGGCCGCCAGATGGTCGATCCCCAGCTCTGCCACCAGTGCATCAATGAGCTGGGTGAAACCACCGCTCACCACGGCGATGGCATACCCGAGCCGCTTCAAGGTCCGCACCAGCGTGCGGGCGCCCGGCGTCAGCACAATGGAACGGCGCACCTGGTCAAGGTCCGCCTCGTCCAATCCGGCCAGCAGGCGCACCCGCTGTCGGAGCGCCTCTTCGAAGTCGATCTCGCCCGCCATCGCGGCCTCGGTCACCGCCGCCACTTGGGCGCCGCAACCGCACTGCTGGGCCAGCAGGTCGATCACCTCGCCCTGCAGGAGGGTCGAGTCAGCATCGAGCACAATGAGATGCTTGGCCCGCCGGTGCAGTCCGGCTGCCTGCACGGCGATGTCCACTTCGCGGTGGACGGCTTCATCGGCCAGGTCCCGGCGCAACTGGGCCAGATCACCGCCGGCGACGGCGAACTCGTAACTGTGCACCGGATAATCCGACAGGCGCACGATGCGATCGATGTTGCCGTGGCATTCGGTGATCCGCCCGGTAACCCCGGCCAGGGTTGCCGCATCAATGACCGGCGCCAGAATGGTGACCAGAAATCGATCACGTCCCAACGCCAATTCATCCTCCACCAGTGGTGCCAGTGAGATCTCGACCGCCCCGTCGGCATACTGGCTGGAAATCAGGGCCGTGACACTGGCGACTTCTGCGGGTTCGACACCGGCGATCTCGACACACAGCAGGAGCCGGCCGTGCACCCGCACCTGCTCGACGTCCCGGACCTCAATCCCGGCCGAACCGATGGCCGCAAACAGTCGCTCGGCAATGCCAGGCGCGTCCTGCCCGCTCACGGTGACCAGGTGGGAACGTAGCGCCGTCATGGGGTACTCACGCTACCCAGGTCAGAGCGGCGCAGCGGATAGATTTCACTCCCTTGAGCCACCTTTGGCCGCCGGCCACCCATGGTGACTGCGCCGTCGGGTCATGACGGCGGCGGCCATGACCGACACACCTCGCCGCGGCCCGTTCCTTTCCTACATGCCGGCCCTCGACGGCATTCGCGCCGTCGCCATCATTGTGATCATGGGTTACCACTACGGGGTCTTCCTGACCTCGGGTGGCTTCTACTCGCTTGATACCTTCTTCGCTCTTTCCGGCTTCCTGATTACCACGCTCCTCATCTCCGAATGGCACCGTTCGGGCACCGTGCGCCTGACTGCCTTCTGGGCGCGACGAGCCCGGCGCCTGTTGCCGGGACTCCTCGTCATGCTGCTCGGCGTGGCCGCCTTGAGCGAGTTCGCCTTCCCCGCCGGCATGTATCCCACCCTGCGCGGCGACGCCCTGGCATCACTCTTCTACTTCGCCAATTGGCACTTCATCGCTTCGGGATCCAACTACTTCGTGCAAACCGGCCTCACCTCGCCACTCACCCACATGTGGTCGCTGGCCGTCGAAGAGCAGTTCTATCTGGTCTGGCCCCTCGTCGTGCTCGGTGTGCTGGCACTCTTCAAGAGCCGGTGGGTGCTGTTGGCCGTCTGCGTGGTGGGAGCCCTGGCTTCGGCCACCGAAATGGCGCTCCTCTACCACCTCAATGATGTCAACCGGGTGTACTACGGGACCGACACCCGGGCCCAATCCCTTCTGGTGGGAGCGGCCCTGGCCGTCGGTCTCTCCTTGTGGGCCGACCGTCATCAGCGCAGGGGGAATGGGGGGGATCCGTCGTGGGCCGCCCGAACGACGTGGGGCAGGCGATCGATCCTGGCCGTCGGCCTGGCCGGCGTCGCCGGAAGCGTTGTGCTGTGGACCACGGTGTCGTACAACGAGACCTTCGCCTACCGGGGTGGGTTCCTGCTGGCCGCCCTGGCTTCGGCCGCCGTGCTGTGCAGTGTCGTCTGCGCACCCCGCTCCGTCCTGGCGCGCTGCCTGTCGCTGGCCCCGCTGCGTTACATCGGCCGGATCTCCTATGGCATGTACCTCTGGCACTTCCCGTTGTACATCTCCTTGGACCATGCCAGAACCGGACTGACGGGGTATCCGCTGTTCTTCACCCGCTCCGCCGCCACCCTGGCCGTGGCCACGGTCTCCTACTTCGTGGTGGAGCAACCGATCAGGGCGGGGAGAATCCCGGCCGGTTGGGCGCTCCGCATCCTGACCCCCGCTGCGGTGGCCGCAACCGCGGTGGCTCTGGTGGCGGCCACCGCAGCCCCGTCGGCCGCGCTCCGGACTACCTCGACCGCACCACCGCCAGTTTCGTCCATCCCGACGGGACCCCCGGTCCGGGTGCTCGTCGTCGGCGACTCCACCGCGCTGACACTCGATATCGGTTTGAACGAATACGCCACCCGCTACAGTGTCGCTCCCTTCAATGGAGGCATCTTCGGTTGCGGGGTGACCGACGGAGCCGAGTACCAGTTGAAGGGGGTTGACGCCCCGATGGCACCCGAGTGCACCGGCGATCCTGACGACTTTTCCTGGTCCGCGTTGTGGAAGGCCCGCATCGGCATCGTGCATCCGAATGTGGTGATGATTCTGGCCGGCCGCTGGGAAGTCACCAACCGCACCTATGAAGGTCACTGGACCAGCATTGAGAACCCCGCCTACGCCGCCTACGTCAAGAGGCAGCTCGAGTTCGCAGTCGGCGTGGCCGGCTCAAGTGGGGCCAGGGTCGTCCTGCTCACCGCACCGTGTTATGACTCGGGCGAGCAGCCGAACGGCACAGCGTGGCCCGAGGACTCACGGACCCGGCTGAACATCTACAACAACCTGGTCCGCCAGGTGGCGGCCACCTCCCCCGACACTTCCCTGCTCAATTTCAACGCCATGGCCTGTCCCGGTGGCCATTATGAGGAGTACATGGATGGTCAGCAGGTGCGGGAATCCGATGGGATCCACTTCACCTTCACCGGGGGAAATATCTTCGCAAAACGCATTTGGCCGGCCATGGTGGCCCTGGGTCGCCGACAGATGGCTGACCCCCACCCCGCTCAGGGCAGCGCCACGTCCTTCTCATCGACCCAACCCTGACCGTCGACCCAACGCCGGATGATGCGGGCCGGCACACCGGCCACCACGCAGCGGTCCGGCACCACGCCGCGCACCACCGCGCCGGCCGCCACCACGACGTTCTGACCGATGTGGGCGCCGGGGAGCACAATGACGTTGGCCCCCAGCCAACTGCCTGATCCGATGTGGACCGCCGCTTCGGTTGGCCATTGGCGGCCGATGGGTTCGTGGGGATCGACGTAGCTGTGATTCTGATCGGTGATGTAGACGTACGGCCCGGTCTGAATGTCGTCGCCAATGTCGATGCACCAGTGGCCGACGATGTGCGACCCCCGGCCGATGACGCAGCGGCTGCCGATGCTGACCACCGGATCGGTCGGCATCTCCTGACCCGGGGCCATGCCGGCGGTGATGCAGGTGTTGGGTCCGACCAGCGTGTCCTCCCCGATGTGGATGTGGTGCTCGTTGTAGATGGCCCCCTGGGGGAAGAGGAGGCAGGCGCCGCGACCCATGCGGCCGAAGCGGAGTCCCTGCGGGTCGTCGGGGCCGATGGCCCCCAACTCGCCCGCCACGTCCCAGGCCCGGTGGATCAGCCGCGCCAGGGCGCGACGCAGCGGTGCAGGAAGCGATCGGGCCCGACTCACGCCGAAATGGTAGGTGGAGGACGCACCGGAGGGGGGAAGGAGCCTCACTACACTGGTTCGGTGCCGCAACAGCCCTTGCCGGGCGACACCGATCCGGCCCAACGGCCCCAGGCACCGCATCTCATCGACCGGCGAGGCTCCTTCAAGATTGCCGCCGCCGGGGCCACCGGCGTGGCTGGCCTTTCGCTGGCGGCCTGTTCGGACGACATCGGGTCGGCGCAGGCGGGCCTCCGCAAAAAGCGGCCCCCCGCCCGGGCCAGACGTAGCGTTCCAACAACGACCACCACTCTTCCCGCCGTGGCGATGACCACGCTCCCGAGCGGCGTCGTGGTGCCGGTCGCCCGCTGGTTGGTGGCCGAGAATCAACTCCCCGGGACTCTGGACTGGATCGTCAACAATCCGCAGCCCGATCACGCATTGGAGGGCTTCGCCAACCGGGCCTGCGCCGTGTCCTTTGACCGCCCGTACCCGCAGTCGTGGGCCTCGGGGGCGGCCGACTTCGTGGGCAATGAGTACCCGTTGCTCTACCACCTTGAAAGCCTCGGGCTCGACCTGACCTACTGGACCGACGTGGATCTGCACGCCAACCCGCAACTGCTGGCCAACCACCGCTGCCTCTTCAGCTTGGGCCACGACGAGTACTGGTCCACTCCCATGCGCGACGCCGCGCAGTCCGCGAATGCCAGCGGGGTCAACTTGGCCTTCCTGGGCGCCAATGCCAGCTACCGCCAGATCCGGCTCCAGCCCACCGCGGTCGGGCCCAACCGCCTGCAGGTTTGCTACAAAGACGCTGCCGAGGACCCGATCGTCTCCTCGCAACCAGCGCTCACCACGGTCAACTGGGATCAGGCGCCGGTCAATAACCCCGAGTCCACCATGATCGGTTCGACCTATCAATCGGTGGGGGCCAAGGCGGACATGGTGGTGACCGACGCCTCGTCATGGTTCTTCAGTGGGTGCAACCTGACCGACGGGCATGTGTTCCCGTCCATGATCATCGGCGAGTACGACCGCTATGTCCCCTCCCTGCCGGGGCCCCGCAATCTCGATGTGCTGGCCCACTCACCAATACCCGGACAGTCCAATTGGTCCGACCTGACCTACTTCACCCCTTCCGCCACCAGTGGCGGAGTGCTGGCCAGTGGTTCGGCGTACTTCATCTACCGATTAGCCAACTTGACCGCCATGCCGCCCAACATTCTTCCCGCCGCCATTCCCGGGGAAACCGATGTGCTGCTCCGGGCCATGGAGAACCTCTACGCGATCTTCGGCCAGGGGCCGGGCGGAGCAGCCGCCCCATCGGGGGGCAACTGGAGTTCGATTTACAGCGGGACAGCGGCTCGAGCCACGTCGGCCGTCCCGTCCGTTTCGGCATGAACGTACTTCGGTGCTGCACCCCTCTACGATCACCCCGGCAGAAATGAGAACTCGTCCCGCACACCCCACTTCGACCCACCGACACATCGGGTGGAGCGTGCTCGCCGCCCTCGGTTTGGGTGGCCTCGTTCTGAGCGCCTGCTCGTCGCCGGCCCTCCACCACGACGCCGCGGCAGCCACGACGACAACCACGACGAACAAACCCGTTCCCGTAACGCCGACATGCCCGCTGACCGGTGCGCCCATTCCTGGAGGAGGGGCGGTGCCGCCACGACCGGCGCTGGCGGTGAAGGTTGACAACTACCCTTCGGCCCGGCCGCAGAGTGGCCTGGACAAGGCCGATGTGATCTTCGAAGAGCCGGTTGAGGGAGGCATCACACGCTACGCCGCTGTCTTCCAATGCCAGGAGGCCGCCTCGGTCGGACCGGTGCGCTCGGCCCGCAACATCGACATCGGCATTCTGGGCCAACTGGGCAATCCGCTGCTGGTGCACGTCGGCGGCATCACCCCGGTATTGGCCAACATCGACGCCTCGCCGCTCGTCAACGTCGACCTGGGGGCCAACGGTGACATCGAAACCCACCCCGCCGGTCGTGAGGCTCCGTACGACACCTATTCGACCACGGCACAGATGTGGGGCACCCACCCGAGCATGATGTCCCCGCCCCAACCGCTCTTCACCTACTCGTCCAGCCTTCCGGCGGGTGGGACCCCGGTGGCCAGCGTGAACGTGAACTTCTCGGGCACCTCCGACGTTACATGGAAGTACAACCCGGCCATCAGCGCCTTCCAACGCTTCTACAACGGATCCCAGCCCGACATGTTGGCGGACGGCAACCAGAACACCGCTGCCAACGTGATCGTGCAGTACGTGCACATCAGTTACGGCCCCTGGGTGGAGAACAGCGAGGGCGGGCTGGAAGTACAGGCCGACCTCTACCCCGACGCCGGTGGCAATGCCGAAGTGTTCCGTGGCGGCGTGGCGATCGCCGGCACCTGGCACCGCTCCACTCTCGGCTCACCCACTCAGTTCCTCAACGCGGCCGGCGCCGTCATTCCGATGCAGCCTGGTCAGACCTGGGTGGAACTGGTGCCCGACACCATCACGGCGGTCATCACACCGTAAGCGGCTTGCGGGCCACCATGGCCAGCAACAGGCACTCTTCCGCCGCGGCAAAGACGCCCGGATTCGCGCTGGCCTCCGCCTCATCGAAGACCTTGGCCGCCGCGCCCTGCCGCATCAGGTTGAGGCCTTTGGACTCGGTCACCTCAAACCCGGCCCGGGACAGCACGGTCGCCAGCTCGGGGGCGGCGTACTCAATTTTGTGGTCGTCGTTCATCATGGCAGCGGAACGGAGGCGCCACACGGGGCCGTTCGGCGTATCGAGGCAGAACCAACCCCCCGGGGCCAGCACCCGGAAGACCTCCCTCGCCACGGTGTCCCCTTCGGCCTCGGTGACGTGTTCGATGGATTGCCCGCTGTAGACCAGGTCGAACGAGGCATCGGCGTAGTCACTCAGGTCGACCATGGAGTGGAAGGCGAATTCCACCGGTCCCAATTCCGACTGGACGGTGGCCCCGCGTGACCCACCCTGGTAGATCTCATGACGCTCCTCGACCGGCAGGTCGACCACCACCAGTCGATCAAAGGGGTAGGGGTAGCCCAGGTGGACCAGGGCGCCGTCGGCAAATCCCTGGTGGGTCCCGCCCAGGTCCAGAATCCGCCGGGCCGGGGGCAGCCCGGCTACGAACGCGCTGCGGCTCACATGCATGGACAGGAGCACGTCGTCAATCGGGATTTGGCGCCGGAACTCCTCGGAATGAGCCAACGCCTGGGCCACCCCCTGGCGGGACAGCGCCCCGGCGGCCAACTTGGCCACGTACTCGGGGCCGCCGACGGCATCGGGTTCCCGCTGCAGAATCACATTGAACGCCATGCGCACCGACTGCCTGGGTGGCAGGTAACGGAACGGGACGGTCGGCACCAGGCGGTCCAGCACTCGATACGCCTGCTGCTTCCACCCGGGGATCGCCATGGTTCCATTCTGGCGCGAAGCGCTCCGGACGGATCACCCGAGGGAGTGCGGGGTCGGTCCGGAGCGGCTTCGATGCTGTGAGAGAGCGCCTAGCTGTCGAGCATGATGGGTAGGTCGTCGGGATGCACCGCACCTTCTTCGGCGGTCTCGTCCGCCACGACCGGCGCCAGGCACTCGCGTACCCGGTCGTCGACCTCGGCCATCAGCTGTGGGTTCTCCGTCAGGAATGTCTTGACGTTCTCCCGACCCTGGCCGAGCTGCTCACCTTCGTAGGTGAACCAGGCCCCCGACTTCTTGATGAAGCCAAGCTCGACCGCCACGTCAAGCAGGGAGCCCTCACGGCTGATGCCCTTGCCGTACATGATGTCGAACTCAGCCTGCTTGAACGGCGCCGAGCACTTGTTCTTCACCACCTTGACCCGGGTCCGGTTGCCGACCACTTCGGCCCCGTCCTTAATGGCCTCAATCCGACGGATGTCGAGACGGATGGAGGCGTAGAACTTGAGGGCACGACCACCGGGGGTGACTTCGGGTGAGTTATGAACAACCACACCGTCAACCAGGTAGTTGTGACTGTCCTCAACCTCAATGTCGAATCGGTGCATGGACCGAGTCGGGGGCTTGATGTGGATGTCAGTCACCGGGAGGGCCACCAGTTCGTGGCGCATCGGCGTGAAGTGCGGTTCGACCGCGAACCTGCCCCGATAGGCCGGAATCAACTTGTACTCCATGCTCGGGTGCACGAACGGGGCGATGAGAGCATGGAACTTTGCGGTTTCACCATTGGTGAAGACCAGCAGCGCCATCTCACGTGCACCGGAGGCAATCAGCTTGGCGTTGATGCCCCAGGTGTCGGCCAGGTACGCCACCAATCGCGTGCGAGTGGCCGGTTCCATGGACTCGACGCAAATGGTCGAGCGACCGGTGAGGTCTGCGGTCCGACTCTGCACGCCCTTCGAGCGGATTGTGAAGGAGCCATCGTCCATGTACCAGAGGGCAAGTGCCAACGGGGAGAGCTGCTTGAGGTAGTCGTCGTCGAATACCTTCTTCTTGCCGAGGTACACACTTTGACGAAGTGCAGCCAACTCAGGCAGCGGAGCGAATTCGTAGGTGACGAGACCATCGTCCCGGACGTGGCGGCTTGATCCGATGTTGGAGAACAAGGACGCCTTCCAATCGGCATACTCCGTCTGCTTTTCACAGTGGGAGTAGCGGTACCGAGCGCCAAATCCGCTGCGCGTCTTCGACAAGGCGCCGTCGCCCATGAGGGTGCCACGCAGCGCCGTCCACTGGAAATCCGACAGGTAGTGCGGCAACGCCTCAAGTACTCGATCTCCAACCCTCAGCGAACCGGCCTCGCGCCATCCACTGGGCGTGCGGATCAGGTGGTTTGAGGTACACGCCAACTGAGCCCGACCGTTCTTGGCCGGCTTGGCCACAGTGATCTGAAGGAACTGATCGGTCACTCCGTTGTCGAACCAGTTCACCACGCGCTTGGGCACAATCGCCCCGACGGCCGGGTCGTACGACAACACCTCGACCGGGAGGCGCTGGTTCACGATCTTTCCGATCTTCTCGGTGCTGCCATCGGCCAGGACGACCTGGGCGCCGTAATGAAAACAGCCGTACATGACCCCGATTTTTTCGCGGAGCTGGTTGATGAAGATGGCGATGGTGTTCGACTTGGACAGCGAGCCGGTCAGCTTGCGCAGGGCCTGGGACATCAGGCGGGCCTGCAGGCCGACATGGGTGTCACCCATCTCACCTTCGATTTCGGCCCTCGGCGTCAGTGCCGCCACCGAGTCGATCACCAGAATGTCGAGCGCACCCGAGCGGATCAGCATGTCGGCGATCTCAAGTGCCTGCTCGCCGGTATCGGGTTGCGAAATGAGGAGATCGTCCACGTTCACCCCGATGGCCCGGGCGTAGACCGGGTCCATGGCGTGCTCGGCGTCGATGTAGGCACAGATCCCGCCGTTGCGCTGTGCCTCGGCGACGGCATGCATGGCCAGGGTCGACTTTCCCGAGGACTCCGGACCGTAAATCTCCACGATGCGTCCTCGCGGCAACCCCCCGATACCCAGGGCCAGGTCAAGCGAGAGCGCCCCGGTGGGGATGGACTCGATGTTCATGCTCATGTTGTCGCCCATCCGCATGACGGATCCCTTGCCGAACTGCTTCTCAATCTGGCCCAGCGCTGCTTCCAACGCCTTGTCCCGTTCTTCGGCCATGTCTCTCTCCTCTTTGCTCTCTGTGACGACCTGGACTCGCCCGGGCGCGGACTTCAGTCCGAACTCACGACGATCTGATGGGTACGACCTTACGGACGGGGTGTGACATCGCTCCGACCGGCTCTGCCTCTCCGCTCATAGTAACGAACGTGTGTTCGCTCTGCACGGATACCCGCAACCTCACAGATACCCACAATTGATAAATGGTCGCCGGCCAATCAATGTGTTCGCCTTTTTTAAAAATGGACTCGCGCTCTATTGGCGCGGGCACAGGATGTAGTGGTGCGAACGACCCCAATCCGGGACCGTTTAGGACCAGTTCGACGTCCCGAACATGTGCCTCCGGACCGGCGACGGGGGCACCCCAATTCGGTCGTAGCGTCGCCTTCCGATCGGAGTGCCGCGCTCAGTCGATTCGCGTGATCATCATCCATTGTTCATACGTCACGGCAATGAAATCCAAGGTGACGTTGATCTCGACAATCCAGTACCGATAGCGGTAGCCATCTTCGATCTCCCTCAGCCACGCATCAGTCGGCGGCCCAGATTCGATGCAGGCGGCGATCCAGGAGTGAAGACCCACAAGGACGGCGATCGGTCTTCCGTCCACCCGCTCACTTTGTCGAGCTGATCCGTGCCTCCAGGTTGGCCATTACTTCTTCGGCGGGCACCGCTTCCTCCCAGGTCTCGGCGTCGCGTTCGAATTGCTGGCGCATCAACTCCTCCCGGGCCTCGAGTTCGGCGCCGGTTCTGGGTGTCTCGGATGCTTGAGCCATCGGGTCAACCGTCATGCCAAACCACAGCGGATGACGGTACTGGTCGCGGGTTCTCGTGGCTGAAGGAGCGCCCCACTCCGAGCCCACCCCATGGCCGCACTCAAGTCCGGTATGAGGCACCCTCGCAGGCGTCAGCCTTTTGGTCGGGCCCAGGCCCGGATTGACATATTCCGAAGATGGAATGTATTGTGTGGCATGGCTCAGGCCCTGAAGTCGGCAGACGTCTTCAATGCCGTTGCCGGAGCGCACCGTCGTGAGATCCTGGACGTGCTGGTCGGAGGCGAAAAGGCGGTCGGAACACTCGTCAGGGACCTTTCGATGTCCCAGCCTCAGGTTTCCAAGCACCTGCGGGTGTTGAGCGAGGCTGGCCTCGTCAAATGCAGAGCGCAGGGACGTCGTCGGCTGTATCGGCTCGACCCAGCACACCTTCAACCGCTGCGCGACTGGTTGTCCAAGTACGAGCGCATCATGGCAGAGCGGCTGGATCAGATGGAGGACTACCTCAAAGAGCTGCAAGCACAAGGTGAGGCACGGTGACACCTCATCGCCATGGAACCCAAGTGGTCGAGTACCCAGGTGAGCTCGAGATCGTCACCACTCGGATGTTCGACGCTCCGATCGGACTTGTGTTTGACGTCTTGACGAAGCCGGAACACGTGCAGCGCTGGTGCGCCACCGGAGGTGACAGGGTCACGGTCTGTGAGATCGACCTGCGCGTCGGAGGGGACTTCCACCATGTGTTTGTGACCCCTGACGGCATGGAGTGCTCGTTCCGAGGGACCTACGTGGAGATCGAGCCGCCGACTCGTGTGGTCAACACCTGGCTCTTCGAAGGATGGCCGGATGCGTGGGCAACACAGACCTACGCCCTGAGGGAGGTCGACGGCGTAACGACGATGACGCTGACTCTCTCGTTCCGTGACAAGGAGGGCGCTGCCAACATGCTCAGGGCACACGAGGACGCGGCGCGGCGAGGCGATACCAACGGGCAGAACGCGAGCTTCGATGCGATGGAGGACCTGTTGACGTCACTCGTCGAGACCCGAGCCACTTCGTGACTAATTCTGTTCGGCAAACCAAACATGCACCCGGTCAGATGTCGGACCCTTGGCAGTTGGGCTGACATCAACCCGGCTGTAGGGGACACCCACCTTCCCTCGCAGCACCGGCACGTACCGGCCGCCCCACCCCTGGCCCAAACGAGAGATAATTGACCTGGGTCACGGGGCGAGTCGATGAAGTCTCACTACCTCGATCCAGTCGTCCAAGCGGCGATGACTCATCTCACTTCGTGGGTGTACCCGCCATTGCGTCAACGCATAAGACGACATGCTTACGGCCAGGGAAAATGGGCGAGGAACCTGAGAAATCCGAGCAATCGAGCGGCCACGATCCACACATGCAAACACTTGAAGCACCACGGGTACGCCCTTCAGCCCGATCAGTTACGTGATTGGGCCTTAATGGGTGGAAGAGCAAAGACGCCGACGAACTTCACGACTATGCAGAGGGCGTGGGTTTGGGGACTCGATATCACACGTCCGGTGACCCCATGGGGATGCTCGCCATTCACGAATTGCGGGGACAAGCAGCAAGAAGGGATTAGGTCGCTGATCAGCCGCTTGGTATTGGTGTGCACCACATCTGCCGCCATGAACCCGTGGCCCCAGAGTGTCGGAACGTCCCACTGATCCGGTATGGGGCAGGTTGGGATTGATTACGCGACACTGTTCTCGTGCTTAATTCCGTCGACCTGGAGCCATGAATGCCCGGATCCATGGCTGTCCAAGATCTGATAGATCGGGCTTCACGGTTGAACGAAAAGTAGATAGCGGATCTCGCAACCGCGACGAGAAGGGCCATCGGCCATCGCCTGCGGGCATATGTTGGACTCAGTTCGCGACATTTGAGAACGGCCCGTACCGAAGCGGAGGAGGCCTTGAAGCGGGCGGGGATGGACGACGAGATACGTGCGAAAGTGACGCTGCTCAACGAGGCGGTTCTGTCGGCATCCATATCTGCAGCAAGAAACAATGGGCGTGACACTCCTGGCGTATTAGAGGCGTGGCACCGATTTCAGCGAGCGGTGGACAGTGGAGACGGTCCCGAACGAAAGAGAGCTTTTCGTTCGGCAAAGAAGGTCTTTCGCCGAGGAATTGGACCTCAGCTCACTCGCCAATGTCCGATTGCGAGTATTGGAGCCACGTGGGCGCTGGTGGCCATTCTGACCTGGGATCAGGCGACTAGCGGGGGTCCCTGCACAATCGATGATCGCGACGACTTGGTGCGACCTTGGACGAAGGTCTCACACTTCCCAACTTGACTCGCTGATGACCCAAGCCCGGCATTCGGGGCGGATCCAGCAGTGATCAGGAGGCCGTAGTTCGGTATTCCTCGAGAGCATCGTCTGGGATGTGGGCGATCCCGTCGACCATTTCGAATCGGATCCTTCGTCCGTGAACGAGGCGGAGAAGCTCTTTGGTTGGAATATCGAGACGACGCGCAGCTTCTGACGCCCTGAGTAACTCACTGGACATCGGGACCTCCTTTGTCAACGCCAAGTTTACGGCTCAAGAGCTGGATCTGATGCTCCACTTGGGAGAGCACCGAAAGGTGGTCCGTATTGACGAGAACGTACCGACAGTCCTCGAGTGATGCCAGCAGATCCAGCGCCTCTTCCAGTCCAAATGTCACGCTGTCTGGCGGCTCCCCGAGTGAGTGCATGCAAGGGAACGGTCGCCGAACGGGGCTTGGTGACCCCTCTAGTGCCGCATCAGGCAACGTTTGCGCGCTTTACCAGCTCACGCAGTGTTTTGTCTTGAGCGTTGCGGTTGCGCCAGGCGATGTAGCGACGGATCATCGAGTTCTGCTCCTCGTGTGAGCGATGGTCGGTGCCATCGAGGGTGAAGTAGCGCAACGCCTGGAACTGCGCCTCGATCCGGTTCAGCCAGCTGGCGTTGGTCGGCACGTAGGCCAGCTCGACGTTGTTGGCCTTGGCCCAGTCGCCCACTCGGGTGTCCTTCTTGGTCGAGAGATGCGGGCTGAAGTTGTCCATGACGATGGCAATGCGCACGTTCGGCGGGTAGAGGGTGCGCAGGTAACGGCAGAACTCCAAGAACCTCGTGCGGTCCTTGGTGACTTTGACGTGACCGTAGATCTTGTCCTGGTTCAGATCGTAGGCGGCCATCAGGTGACGCACGCCCTTGGTCCGGGTGTAGGTGGCCCGGCGGCGCCGACGACGGGGACCCTTGATCGGAGTCTCTCCCTTGATGATCTTGGGTGCCCACGCCTTGCCGGGCCGGGGCAACAGGTTCAGTGGCCCGAACTCGTCCATGCAGATGACGACGGTCGGGTCGCCTCGTTTGGGTTTTGCCTTGCCATCGGCGATGTCGTAGAGCTCCAGCACCCGGTTCTTCTTGGCCTCGAAGTCCGGATCATTCGATTGCTTCCAGGTCTTGATCACTTGAAAGGAGACACCCTCCTCACGGAGGAGCACGCGCAGACCCTCGTGACTGATGTCGTCGACCACCCCCTCGGCGACGAGGAACTCGGCCAGCTTGGTCAGGCTCCAGGTGGAAAAGGGCAGGTCATGATCGACCGGTCGGGAGAGGGCGATCTTCTTGATCTCACTTCGCTCGGGCAGGGTGAACTTCGGCGGCCGGCCGCCCGAGTACTTGGGGGCCAAAGAGTCGAACCCGTCGTCATTGAAGTTGTGCAGGACCTCTCGGACCCGGTCGGGCGAGGTGAAGGCCACCTTGGCGATCTGAGCCACGTCCATGCCCTGAGCCGAGAGCAGGACCATCTGGGCCCGACGCCACCTCACCACCGATCCCGAAGAGCGTCGAACGATCTGGAGCAATCGTCTGCCCTCGTCGTTGGTGATCTCCCGAACGCGTATCCCTTCGCGCACTTGACCTCCTCTTTCGCGGAAAGCCAATTCTGCGCGACCTGGAGATCAAAGTGGTGGACGCGACCCCTCAACGTTGCCGGTCACGGCACTAGCCCGAAAGTGCGATTACATGGGTGATCCAAGGGGGCCAGTCGCTTACCTTCAGAGCTGTGCGAGGACTTCCGGACACCCACTACATATTGTGCCCGCGCCAATCGCGCGCCAGCCCGTCTTTGAAGACGGGCTCACACTGTTGCGGGGGGAAAGACGTATACCTCAGGCAAGGATTGAGGTGGAACTGCGTGCCCTAGATGCTGCGGATCGGGCTCGCCGCGTCGCTCGGAGTGATGATGCGGTGGGTCAAAAATCACCCACGGTTGGGGCCGCCACACCCGTCCTTTGTCACACAAGGCAAAGAAGGATGGCCGTCAGTCTCCCGTTGACGGATCGATCACCGAGGTGACCCGGGAGATCCTGTCGGCGGGGAACCCACCGCAGCGGGCATGTTCGAAGAGAATGTCTTCGTCGGGAGCGACATAGACGCAGTAGATCTTGTCGTCGGTCACATAGCTCTGCTGCCAACGAATTTCGGGACCGAGATCGCAGATGACCTTGTTGGACTTCTGGCTGATATCCCGGAGCTCGTCGCTGGTCAGCTTTCCCGCACCGGGCAGCTCCCGCTCAATCACGAATTTCGGCATGATCCACCATTCCTCTGTGGTACCATACTAAGAGTATCTCTCTTCCATACCACTGGTACGATATTATGCATACTCAAAGTATGATTGTCAAGGACAAGCGGGTCGCCCAAGGCGACGCCACGCGAGCCGCCCTCGTGATTGCGGCCCGTGTTCTCTTCGGGGAGAAGGGCTTCGCCGACACGGGCACTGATGAGATTGTCGCGCTGGCTGGAGTCACCAAAGGCGCTCTGTACCACCACTTCGGCGGCAAGGAGGATCTCTTCAAGGCGGTATTTGAGCAAGTGCAGCGCGAGGTGTCCGACCAGGCAGTGGCCGAGTTCCTCGGACCCGACTCTTGGGAAGCACTGCTCAAGGGCTGCTCTTTGTGGGTCGACGCCCACCTCGATCCGTCGGTTCGGCGCATCGTGCTCCAAGACGCCCGAGCCGTATTGGCTTGGGATGACGTACGAGCCATTGAGAACCGCTTTGGCGCGGTGGCCCTGCGAGGTGCGCTGCGCAAGGCCATGCATGCGGGCGTGCTCGAACGCCAGCCCTTGCGCCCAATGGCCCTGCTGCTGCTCGGCGCCCTCAGCGAGGGATGCCTGTACATCGCAGAGGCCGATGACCCACTCGCGGCCAGGACCGAGATCGCCTTGTTGATCGCCCAGATCTTGTCGGGATTCCGAGTCGCAGCGGAGTAGAGACCCTCGGGCTGCCCGCCATCTCGGGAAGGTGCCGGCACGACCCTTCTTCAGGCAAAGCCGGTCTCCACGGCCCTGGTGGCTCAATCGGGGGGCATACGTCCCTCAACCCCCACTGCACGTGTGAAGCTGGAGCGGAGCAGTAGGGCAAACGGAGCGCGGAGCGGAGGTCAGGTGCGAGTCCAACGGGGCCTACGGGCGGGGTGTCTCACGGCAGCAGTGGCGCTGGCCGCCCTTTGTGCCGCCTCCACCCTCCCGGCGGGCGCCGCTCCTTCGGCCCGAACTCTTTACCGTGAAGCCCTGGCCACCACCGACGAGTGGTCGGTCCACTACGCCTCCGGTGGGACCATCGCCAAGGTACCGATTCTCGAGAGCGGTGATGCCGGTCCCGCATCGGGGGTCCAAGAGGTGTTGGTGGGCCGCGGCACGACCATCGACATCGCCGAGCTCATTGTGATCGGGGACATCACCTACGTGAAGGGAAACGCCCGCGCCCTGCAGGACCTCATCTTCCTGTCGCCGTCCCAAGCAGCCGCATCCGCCGGGAAATGGATCCTGTTCTCAACCGACAATCCAACGTTCTCCCAGGTGGTGGTGGGTATCCGTTCGCGCGATGTGGCGAAGGAACTCGTCATGAAAGGTCCCTTCACCCTTGGCCGAAAGCGCAGGATCGACGGGATAGAGGTCGACGCCATTCGCGGCACCCAGGACCTCCCGGGGCTCAAGCCGATGCGGGCGGTGCTCTATGTCCGGGCCGACGGAGCCCATCGTGTGGTGGAGGAGGACACGTTGAACGCCAAGGGAAAACCCAACGGGATTGAGCACACCATCTACTCAGATTGGGGTGAAACGGTGCGGCCGTCTGCTCCCCAGGCCTCACTTTCCATCGGGAAGGTAAGCGGCATTTGAGATCAGTGGCCCGGGCCCGCCCATCATGGGTGCCGCTGACGTGGGAGAATGGGGTTCTATTGGAAGTCGGGCCCCGCGCCCGCTGAGCAATCGCCGCCGCGGTTGCAGGAGAGGGCACACCATGCGACACAATCCCCGAGTCATTGGCGCGGTTGCCGCCACACTGGTCCTCCCGGTCCTGGGCATCGCCGCCACGTCCGGTTCGGCCGGCGCCTCGACGAGTCCGAAGGCCGAATACGCCGCGGCCTTGCGGGCCTCAGGCACCGAGAGCGTCCATTACGTTTCCAAAGCCGAGGAACAGGGAGTCAGCATTCAGGTGATCGGCGATACGGGCGTGTCCTCGGGCTCTCAGGAGCTGACCCTCAAGAAGGGCAGCCTGACCGAGAACATCTCAGTGATCCTTATCGGCACCACCGGCTATCTCAAGGGGAACGCCCCGGCGCTCATCAACATCCTCGGGATCAAGACGGCGCAGGCGGCCAAGTACTCCGAAAGGTGGATCTCCTTCTCCACCGCCACCTCAACCATGGCCGAGCTGGTGGCCGGGCTGCACAACAAGGATGTGGCCAACGAGTTGACGATGTCCGGCCCCTACAGCTCCGGCGGCACGAAGACCATCGCTGGCCAATCCACCAAAGCCATAAAGGGCTTTGTCAGCACATCGTCAGGAACCAAGGTTCCCGTTGTGCTCTACATCTCGTCCAGCAGCTCATCCCGTCCGGTCGAAGAGATCACCAACCCGGGCAAAGGTGGATCGGCCATCCGAGGCAGCGTGACGTTCTCCAAGTGGGGCGAGAAGAAGCACCTGAGCACGCCGACCGACACCGTTCCCTTCACCACGGTCTCACCGGCCACCGCGACTACTTCTCCGGGCTGAGCACCCGCACCCTCAGGTGCTCGACGTGGTCGAAGTGCTCGCCGTGGTCGATGCCTTGGGAGTGGTGAGGTTGTAGAGGGTGCTGCCGTCAACGGTCTTGGCGGTGAAGTGTGCCTCCACCCAGGTGGTGATCTGTGACGAGACGTCGGCAGTGCTGCCCCGGCCGAAGCCGCCACCCCCGCCACCCGATATGAAGTAGTGGATCCTTCCGTCGGCGACGTACTTCTCGAACTGGGCCAACGAGGGAGCCGGGTCAGTGCCGTTGAAGCCACCGATGGCCATCACCGGATCGTCGCTGGCCAACTGGTAGCCGGCCGCTGAGTTGGAGTTCACCGTGGCGGCCACCCAGGTGTAGTGGCTGGCATCGGATTGCAGAAGTTTGGTCAGGGCCGGACCCGAGCTGCTTGAGCTGAGGAATCCTCCGCCGCCGCCACGGCCGCCCGTCCCGCGTCCGAACCCTCCGCCGGCTGTACCGCCGGTCGGCGGCGTGAACCCGGCTGGCGGGGTGAAGCCGGCTCCACCGGGACGGGCACCGCCGCCACCCGGGGCACGACCAGCGAAGCCGCCGCCGAAGCCGCCGTGTCCTCCGCCGCCAAAGCCGCCGGGTCCACCCACGCCACCGGCGGGGGTCGGGGTCACCGATGGGATGGCGCCGGAGTGCGGCACCGCAGCCGTGGCCACGGTGGAGAAGAGCGGGGCGGCCAGAGCGGCCCCGAAGCCGAGTGACGCCACCAGGGCGATGGCCAGTTTCGGGGTGCCGCGCAGCCACGGGAGAGCCAGAATGCCGGCCACGCCGAGGATGCCCGCCACCAAGACGGCGAACCGGAGGAATCCAAACCAGTCCGGGGTGCGATTGAGCAGGATGAAGCCCCAGGCGGTGGTGGCGGCCAGTGCGGCGGCCAGCGATGCGCGGCCGACCCAGGTGGACCGCCTCTGCCACAGTGCCATGGTGCCGATGCCGACCAGGCCGGCCAGCGGAGCGGCCAACGCCACCGTGTAATAGGGATGGATGATCCCCTGGGCCAGGCTGATGGTCAGTCCGGTGCCCACCAGCGCACCTCCGAAAAGCAGCAGGGCGGCCCGCTCACTATCGGTGCGCTTGGCCTTGATGGTGATGACGAGGAGGAGTGCGCCCATGACGAGGGCGCCCGGGAGCAGCCACGACATCATGTTGCCGAACTCTGGATTGAACAGACGGGTGAGACCTGTCGGTCCCCACATGGAGGTGCTGCCGGCGGCGGCGTGGCCGCCGACGCTGCCGCTCTCGCTGCCGTCCAGGCGGCCGAAGCCGTTGTAGCCGAAGATGAGATTGAGGATGCTGTTGTTCTGCGACCCTCCGATATAGGGACGGTCGGCCGCCGGCGTCAGGGCGACAATGGCGACCCACCAGCCGGCCGCCACCAACATGGCGCCACCCATGACCGCCACCTGCCAGACCCGGCGCCACCAACCGGTCGGTGCGGCCAGCAGGTAGACGATGGCCATCGCCGGGACGATCAGGACGGCCTGCATCATTTTGGTGATGAAGCCGAACCCGATCAGGGTGCCGGCCAGTACCAACCACTTGGTCTGGGCCGCTTCCAGACCCCGCACGGTGGCGTAGATGGCGCCCATCAACAGCAGGGCCAGCAGCGCGTCGGGATTGTTGTAGCGGAACATCATGGCCGCCACCGGGGTGAGGGCGAGCACGGCTCCGGCCAACAGCGCCGCCGGTGCCGTGAACCAGCGCCGGACGGTCAGGTAGACCAGACCCACAGTGGCCACGCCTTCAAGAGCCTGGGGAACCAGAAGGCTCCAGGAGTTGACGCCGAAAATACGGGCCGAGATCTCCATCACCCACAGTGAGGCCGGGGGCTTGTCGACGGTGATGAAGTTCGAAGAGTCCGAAGAGCCGAAGAACATGGCCTTCCAGCTTTTGGTCCCCGCCTGCACGGCAGCCGAGTAGAAGGAGTTGGCCCAGCCCGAGTCACCGACGTCCCACAGGTACAGCACGGCGGTGAGGGCCAGCAGTGAGAGCAGGGTCGGACGGACCCAGACCGGGTCACTGTCCTTGCCGCGCACGAAGCGGACCAGCCGGCCCCGCGGTGGCACCGCCACCTCGTCGGGCGGCGAACCTTGGTCGTCGGTGACAGGCAGGGGGCCGGTGGACTGCTCGTCCAGCGGGCGGGGGATGACGGTGGTCATGATGTTGGCTCCAGGGTGTTGTTCGGGGCGGACATGCCGGGTCGAAAGACCCAGGCCCGCAGGACGGCGAAACGAATGACGGCAGCCACGGCATTGGCCACGGTCACGGCGAGCAGGATGAGGGGCAGCGAGGTGACGTCCACCTGACCGATGGCTGCCAGCGCCAGGGAGGTCAGGGCGAGGCTGATGCCGAACAGTCCGGCCGCGGTGGCGGCAAAGCGACCCGTGTGGGCGGTGCCGTGCAGGTTGGCCGCCAGCTCCTTGTGCACCGCAGTGTTGAACAGGGTGCAGATGGCCAGGGCCAGAGCGTTGGCACCGAAGGTGCCGGCCAGCGGGCGCCAGGCGATGAAGAGGAAGAGGTAGCCCAGGGTGCTGATGGCCCCGACGCCGGCGAAGCGCAGGAGTTGCTCGGTGGCCACCTGATTGAGTGCGGCGCAAGGCAGTGAACCGTGGCGATTAACCATGTGGCGGCCCTTTCCGTGAGAGATCCGCCACACGCCGCGCAGATCCTTCATGGCGGTAGGAACGATCTGCACCCGCGAGTCGGGATCATCGACCCAGTCCACCGGCACCTCCCCGATGCGCAGGCCGGCTCGTTGCGCGGTGACGAGCAGCTCCGTATCGAAGAACCATTCGTCGTCCTCGACCAGGGGGAGGAGCTCCAACGCCGACTGGCGGCGCAGGGCCTTGAAACCGCACTGGGCGTCACTGAAGTGGCCGCGCAGCGAGACCTTGAGCAGCAGGTTGTACGCCCGTGAGATCAGTTCGCGCTTGGGCCCGCGCACCACGTGGGCCCCCCGGGCCAGGCGGGTCCCGATGGCCACGTCACGCTGTCCCGACAGCAGCGGCGCCACCAGGGGGAGGAACGCGGCCAGGTCGGTGGACAGGTCGACGTCCATGTAGGCCACCACGGTGGCCTGACTGGACATCCAGGCGGTGCGCAACGCGTGGCCACGACCCTTGCGGGGCAGATGCATGGCCGCCACACCGGGCATGCGGGCGGCCAGCTCGGTGGCCACCGTGAAGGTGTCATCGGTGCTTGCATTGTCGACCACGGTGACCAGGGCGCGGAACGGAAACGACGTGTTGAGGAAGTGGCGCAACTCGGTGATCCGGGCCGCCAGCTGCGCACCCTCGTTGTAGACGGGGACGACAATCTCCACATCTTGGGGGACCTGCCGCAGTGCGATGCCGGGTGGAGGTGGTATCAGGACTTCCATACAACGCATGGTGCCCGCTGTGGGTGCCACCAACGTGAGCACAGGCTGAGGGCCAGGTGTGAAAGCCCGTGCCTACGCGGCCGACGGCTGCAGCACCAGCAGGAACTCCAACGTGCCGTGATCGGCCGTGGTCACGAAGCTCCCGAAACTCGGGTTCTCAATGCCCCAATGGGAGAAGAGCACCGGAATCGATCCGTTGATGTCCATGACGGTGCCCGTGTACCGGGCCTCCACGGCGAAGGTGACCCGATGCGATTGCCCATGCAGCATGAGGATCCCGCTCGCTGTGGCCCGGATCGTCCTTCCCTCGGTGGGTATCCGCCCCAGCGCGATCGGTGCTGTCAGCATGAACGTGGCGGTCGGGAACTGGGCCACGTCCATGATGCGGTCGTCGAACTGGGTGTCCCGCTGCGCCTCGTTGCTGTGCACCGTGGCCATCTGCACGGTGAAGTTTGCCGCGGTGACCGACGGGCCCGTCACCCCGACGGTGCCGGTCACCGAGTGGGTGCGCCCGACAGCCACCTGGCTCTGACCCACCAGCACCTCGCTCACCCGGTAACCCACCGTCGTGGCGGACGTGACGACCCACTGACCTGTCGGTGCCGCGGCGCCGGCGTGTCCTTTGCTCGAGGTGTCGGCGGGGAGCGAGAGTTTTTTGGGGGCCGTGCCCTCAATGAAATGGATGTAGACGAAGGGGCCGCCGACGAGCAGCAGGGCCAGTACGACCACGGCCCCGACGATCAGGCGCACCAGCCGGCGTCGTCGGGGACGAGTGCCCGTCACACCAACTCACTGAGCACGGGCAGTCGGACAGTGACCACCATGCCGCCGCCGGGGGATGAAGCGGCCGAGACGGTGCCGCCGTGGGCGGTGACGATGGCGGCGGCGATGGAAAGCCCGAGGCCGCTGCCGCCGTGCGAGCGGGCCCGGGCCGCATCAACCCGGTAGAACCGCTCGAAGACCCGCGATGCCTCATCCGACGGCATGCCCGGACCGGTATCGGACACGACGATCTGCGCCATGGCGTCGATCTGGTCGACATGCACCGTGGCCGATGTCCCGGCCGGGGTGTGGGCCCGGACATTGGCCAGCAGGTTGTCCACCACCTGGCGGATCCGTATCGGGTCACCCATCACTTCGACAGGGTGGGAGGCGGTGAACGTGACCGGCCACTGGGGACCGACGGTGGTGGCTGTGCGCACCGCCTCGGCCCCCAGGCTCACCAATTCGACGGGAACGATATGGAGGGGCACGCCCTCATCCAGCCGGGCCAGCGTCAACAGGTCGTTGACCAGGTGCTCCATGCGTGCGGTCTCGGACCGTATGCCGGCCATCACCCGGGGCATGTCGTCGGCATGCTCATCGGCGCCCCGTTCGAACAGTTCGGCATAGGCGGAGACGGCGGCGATCGGTGTGCGCAATTCGTGTGAGGCGTCGGCCACAAACTGGCGCAGGTGACGATCGGACTCCTGCAACCGGGCCTCTGAGGCCAGGCGCGCCGCGAAGGCCGTCTCAATCCGTTCGAGCATGACGTTGAGGGCCCGGGCCAATCGACCCACCTCGGTAACGTCGTCGGCTCCGGGGACGCGCTGATTGAGGTTCCCGGCGGCGATGGAGTCGGCCGTGCGCTCTACTTCTTCGAGGGGTCGCAGCCCGAGGCGGACGAGCCACCAACCGCCGGCCAGGGCGAGAACGAGGGCACCCGCGGTCACCGCCATCTCTATGAGGAGGAGGGTGTGCAGTGTGTTGGTCTGGTTGCCGATCGCCTGGGCCACCACCAGCTGATCACCACTGGGGAGTGCAAGAGCTCCCCCACCGTTGGTCACCAGGACCCGGAACGTCGGCCCACCCGATTGCTTCGAACCAGCCGTGAAGTAGGTGGCCGATGATCCGTCACTCTGTTTGGTCAACCCGGTGATGCGGCTCGGCAGTAGAGGTTCATAGGCGTGGTCACTCACGTAGGCCGGGCAGGTGAGGCCATCGACCACCTTGCCGGCCGGCGTCCGAACCTCGACGAATTCAATGCCGAACGCGTTGGGCGCGCTGCGACCTCCCTCTGCGGTCGGCGGACCGGCCCCACCGGCAAAGCTGAAGCCGGCGCCGGGGCTGGGGCATTCCACCTGATTGGTCAGCGCGTTCTCCACAAAGGGCAGGTGGCGCTGCACCAGGTTCTGGTCAACCTGGTTGTACAGCGAAGTCCGCAGCGCGGAGTACGTGGCGAAGTCGGCCAGCACGAGGGCGATGACGGAGATTGCCCCCACGGCCAGGAGGAGTCGGAGACGGAGCGACACCTAGTTCACGCGGCTCAGGAATTCCCGTTGGATCCGCTGACCGATTCGGACTCGCGCAGGGTGTAGCCGACGAGACGGATGGTGTGGATGAGGGGCGGGCCGTGCTTTTCCAACTTCTTGCGCAGGTAGCTCACATAGGTCTCCACCACGTTGCCGTCGCCGCCGAAGTCGTAATGCCACACGTGG
>Ga0302324_100005570_pt1 | contig 27446 bp, 24 predicted proteins | sample Palsa_T0_1_FD_201949 | JGI IMG/M metagenome (GOLD analysis project Ga0302324, IMG submission 201949) | Peat permafrost microbial communities from Stordalen Mire near Abisko, Sweden - Palsa_T0_1 | ecosystem: Environmental > Terrestrial > Soil > Palsa > Peat permafrost | place: Sweden: Abisko...
GCCGGACTAGCGCTGCGAAACCAGCGCGAGGGTGCGCGATTCGGGCGTCCCGGTGCTTGAGACCGGGCGCAGAGGCCGATTCAGAGTTCGGTCACGAACGTATAGGACGGCAATGTCGTCAGAGTAGGCGACTTTCCATTCGGGGAGCCGGCCGAGGACGGTGGCGAGTATCGATTTGCGCGGGATCAAACACGCGCCGATATCGTAGCGGTCCAGCAGGCGGAAGGCGTCCGGGTCGAGGCGCATAATATCGAGATAATCGGAAAAAACGCCGGCGTACTCGTAAAAATCAGCGCGGCCGTCAATGAAAACCTTTTGCTGAGGATAGAGCTCGTAGATGAGGTAACCGCCCCAGCCATACTCGTTCAGCATCGGTGAGCTCTGCGGATGATCGCGGAGATAATCGACCGCCTTCACGGGATAGGTCTCGAGGAAGGGCGCAGACAAACGAGATGAATTACTCACGTAATAAACGGAGCCGGCGATTATACACAGCGTGATGATCAAATTTAGAACGGGTTTGTCCTTGGCTGGCTCGTACTCCGGAATCCAACGGCTTAGGAGCTCGGCGATTTTCGGCGTCAAGAAGAGAAGGAAAAAAAGCAGAAAACGGATGTGCGCGTAAGCTGCGAAGGCGCCAGCCATCAAGAGAACAAACGAAGTCAAACTATGATTCATGCGAAACAGCACTTGCGCCAGGACGAGCAACAGAAGCGCGACCATCATGATCTTTCCGAAGGGAAGCGCGAAGCTGAGCGGTTGCCATTCGATAATGCTGGCCACGTTGAGCGGCTGCATGAACGCCATCTGAAGCGGATACGTCGCGAGGCGAGTGCCGTAGGGCGTAAGCGGCAATAGAGCAACGGTGACAAGGGCCACTTTGAGCATGTGCAGGCGCTGTTCCGGGGACCATTTTTCCCCATAAAGGCTGCCATAGCTGAAATTCGCGAGGCCCGTCAGCCAATAGATTCCGAAGACGCCGAGGCCGAGGAAAAATGTCCCGTGCGTGTTCACCCAAAACAAAAAGAGCACGGGCAGCCACCAGAGCGAGCGCGACAATCCTTGCCGGTAGCGCTCGAGGCCTACCAGCATAATCAGCATGAAGATGTAGCCGAGAACTTGGGGGCGCAGCGTGAAAAAAGCGCCAAACATTACGAGCGCAAAAACGGTGGCTAAAAATGCCGCTTTAACGTTTTTCGAACGCAGATAAGAGAAATAGAAAGTCAGGACAGTGAGCGCGCTGGCCCAAATAAATTGCAGGGTTGCGAGGCCGGAAAATCCGTAGCGAGCGGCGAATGCGATGACAACTTCACCAAACCATTCGTAAGCAATCCAGGGCGCGCCGGGAGCGGTGAAGGAATACGGATCCGCGGTTGGGAAATGATGCTGCAGAATCATCTCACCTACGCGGATATGCCACCAAGTATCGGGATCTGTGAAGCGAAAATGGGCGGCGACGCACGCTCCGCCGGCCAGTAGCGCTCCGAGAAACACGGGGAAAGACATCCAGCGGCGCAGGATATCGGTTGTCACGGCGCGCTGGCCCGGCAGATTGGTGACGGCTGAATTCAGTGCTGGCATCGGTAGTTTACTTTGTTCGAGAAAGTTCGTGCTCATCCGCACCGACTCACTCAGCTGGCAAGCTGAGCATATCGCACGCGTGAGCCGCGCGGCATTCATCGAGTGACAATCGTCAAATGACAATCGTCAGACGAAATCCGCCTCGTCAAAACGGCACACCAAACCCTCTGCTAGCGCGCAGAGGACCTACGAGGTAGCAAGCGGTGTTCCATTTCCGTTTGGCTTAAGTCCCATGGAAAGATGGCGAAAATCATCCAGAACCGCGAAAGACGTCTGCACCTGTTCTGGTTTTTCTCCGATTTGGAGAATCTTTTCCTCGTGGAGATGGCCTAGCAAGAGTCCGGCACGACGTAAGTAGTCGATGCGCTCTGGACGGAGGCCCATCACGCGAGCGCAAGTTGCGTCCACGGCGACGGGGTCATTCCCCAAGATTAACAAGCCGCAGGACTTAGGCGTGCCTTGGATCGGACCGTTTCCTTCCATCCCTGTGATTCCGTCCACAATGGCGAAATGAGGCCGTACGGCGCTATTGATATCCAGGATGGAGTTCGCGATGCCGGCCCAATGAAGGATGTTCTTCGGCCACCCGTAACAACTTCCCGGCACGATCCCAAACATGTTCTTGAGCGAAAGCGTCACACCCGACCAATGGTGCGTCTTCATTTTCGGCATGGAAACGACCAAATCCGCGCCGAGAACGGTCGCCGGGAGATAGAGTTTTTTCAATGTGGATGCGCGAGTCTTCAAAGCAACGGGGTGGACGTCGTCGGTGTTCAAGTCAACGAGCGACGTTGACAGGGACGGGATGAAGTCGCGCAAACGCATGGACTCCGCGATGGCCTCGATGTCGCGTTCGAGGCCGGGCCCATCCGCGATGGTTACGCTCGCCGCGCCGAGACTTAGAAACGCCTCGCGGGCAGCGACGACAACCGCGGGATGCGTGCTGATGGCGCCGAAGGGATCGTGGCAGACGAAATTCACTTTGAGCAAAACGGATTTGCCCTGGAGCGGCAAATCGAACTCGCGAAGCGTCTCGCGAAGAATCGGCAGCAGGTCCACGTCGTAGGATGCGGCGCGGCGAATTGCGACGCGCGAAGGCGGGCGCGCGAATGACGGCGAGAGCGCGGTGTTCGGCGAATTCATAGCGCCGCGACCTCTTGCGCCGCCGGCGAAAAAAAATTTCGCACGGGATTCAGTTCGAGCGCTGCGAGCGCGGTCACGGAAATATTATTGAGGAAGCGGTCGGTTTCGAAGCGGGCCTGCAAGTGCGAATCCATCCCAGGAATATGCCGTCCATAAGCTTCAAGACACATGTGCGCGATGGCCACGGAGACGCTGCCATGAATTTGCGGCATAGATTTCTCGAGCCATTGCAAACTCGCGCGAACCTGAGGAAGTTCAGCGGATTCACGCAGGGCCAACAATGCCCACACGGTTGGGCCGACAAGAGGCTCTCCCGGAACTCCATACACAAGCGGATTTCCGGAATTCCATCCGCCGCCGGGGCACATTCGGTCGCACAGCATGGCCTCGGCAAGCTCTTTTCGCTTCAACGCCAATCGCGAAAGGTGTTTGGGCGCAAGCCGCCGCATCAATATCAGTGTGTAGGAAGTGGGTTCAACCCAACTGCCTGTGCTGTTGGTCCAAGGCCAGCCGGCCAGCGAATTGTTCTGGCGCGACACTACTCCAGATTGTGAAAGACGCTGGCGCAAGCGCTGCCAAAAATTCGGGGTGCGCGGCCAGGTGTGGCACAACCATTCGAATCCGAGCATGACGGCATCTGATTCGCCGGCGATTTCGTGCAAAGCCAGGCAGGCGAGAGAGGTTACCCAGCAGCCTTCGGTCTGCGATGCAAACGACGGCCAGGACCCGTCGCCGAGCTGATTGCGCAGCAACCAATCTTTTCCGAGAGAGATTTGTTTGCTCAGCGCAGGGCCGCGATCTTCATTGTGGAGAGCGCAAAGCGTCCACGCGGTGGGTTCCGTTGCGCTTTGGCCGGCGCGATGGTAGCCCCAGCCACCGTCCGAATTCTGCGCTTCGACGAGGAGCTGAATCAGAATATTTCTAAAGGATTGAGAACCGGGTGCGCCGGAAAAGTTGGTGGTCACGTCGTTAGGGGCCGAGACGCGTCATCGACCACACTAATTTTAAGGCAATTCCTCAATAATGATTGTTTCTTTTGACGTTTCCGTGCCGTTATCGTCCGCATCCGAGCGAATCTGATATTGATTGATCAAGCGGTGGAGATAATTTCGCGCGATCCCGAGATTACGCGCGGCCCGCGTTTTGCTACCGCCGCATTGATTGAGCGTGCGGATGATCAGGCGCCGCTTGAATTCCCGGATTTCGCCCTCATAAGACTGTTCAATGGGCGGCGGAGTGGTGAAATTCTCGAGCAGCATGGCAGGCAAATGCCACAGTTCGATGCTGGTTCCATCGGCGAGGGCGACGGCGCGCTGAATCACGTTCTCGAGTTCGCGCACGTTGCCGGGCCAAGCGTGCTCTTCGAGGGCGTGCATCACCGACCGCGACATTCGCGTGACTTGTTTCTGAAATTGCTCGGCAAATCGCTTCACAAAATGATTCGCCAAGAGGGAGATGTCGTCGCGGCGTTCGCGCAACGGCGGAACGTGAAGTTGGACGACGTTCAGCCGATAATACAAATCCTCGCGAAATTTTCCATGCTCGACCATATCGGAGAGATCGCGATTCGTGGCGCAGACCACTCTGATATTCACCGAAACTGAGCGGTTGCTGCCCAGCCTTTCAAAATTGCGCTCCTGCAGAACACGGAGGAGTTTTGGCTGCAGCGCAATTCCGATGTCGCCGACTTCATCGAGAAACAGGGTTCCGCGGTCGGCAGCTTCGAGGCGGCCGCGGCGCATGGCTTGCGCGCCGGTGAAGGCGCCACGCTCGTGGCCAAAAAGCTCGTCTTCGACAAGCGTGTCGGGGAGATTGGCGCAAGAGAACGCAACGATCGGATATACGGAGCGCGGACTCAGGCGATGAATCATCCGCGCGACCAGCTCCTTTCCAGTTCCCGTCTCGCCGGTAATCAGAACGGAGACGTCGCACGGAGCGATGCGCTTGGCCATGTCGAGCATTTGCGACATGGATTCTGAGGTGGCGATGATTTCGGGCATCAACCGAGGCTGCAGTTGTTGGGCACGCAGCCGGGCTGCTTCCTTCAGCGCGCTATGGTGTTGGTGGCCGCGTTCAAGGACGATGCGCAGATCCATCAGGCTCGGGGGGCTTGCCAGGACTTCGTAGGCGCCCTTTTCGAGGAGATCGAGCGTGGCCGTACGCTCCTTGGTTTCATTAATCACGATGATCGGGGGAGGGAGCTCCGTCTTCGATACCAGTTCGAGAAGCCGGAGGGCGGACGGCAGTTCGAACTCGCTGCGTGAGGTGTGCAAATCGAGAAGAATAGCGTCAATGGAGCGGATGGCATCGACGTCGATCGCGAAACTGCCGCGACATTCGACGTCGAAGCCTCCGCCGAGAAAGCGAATCAGCGCCTTAGTGAAATCCGGGTCTTTGCTAACGAATAGGATCCGCATTAAATCTCGCATCCTGATCTCCCAATGCCTGTGAAAGGTCAGGGATAAAGCCGAATTTCCAACATCGCCGTTGCGCTACCAGAGCACGCCGGACAGCTCAAGAAATATGCACCGCGCCGCCGGCCCTCACTGGCGCCGGAACGTATTCGACTCTATTCCGAACCGCGACTGGGTCTTCAGAGTTCGGCGGGGACACCGAATTGCCGGGTATGATACCGCCACAGGGAGGAGATAGGGCAAGCGAAAAGTGCCGCTGCGAATCCCGGCTCTGTGGGTAACTTCAAGGCCCGAATTACCGAATTCTCTTCCTTGTGGGAATTTCCTTGCTCAATTATGCCGCGAAGGCGGCCAGCCGTAATGTCTCATAGTCGCCCTAATTCGTCATCAGCAATGTTTTGGGATGTGCACAGTCGGGCAGGAGGGCGTCTCCAAACCTGAACAAACGATGCTAGAGAGTGACGGAATTTGTTAAGAGCGAAGAATTTAGATGGAACTGTGAGCTACAGTACTTCGGTCGAGACGAATTTTCCATAGATTTTCGCGATGCAATTCCATTCGGCGAGAGAGCAATTTGATAAGTATCGTGTTATGTCTAAATTGGTTGTGCAGCGCGCGCGTTCCGTGACACCCTATCAGTTCCCGTTGAATATGGCCTACGAACTGCTTCTATCGAAGGGAGCTGTGAGTGTCATTATCCGCGGAGTTGAACACATGCGAATCGGCGCGGTTCGGTCCGCGCTCGGAATCGCCGGTAACGTACTGAAATGCTGACCCAATCGCCACAGACCCTCATCCCGAAGGACCCACAGAAATCGAAGCCGGTCGCGCTTTCCTCGTTGCGCTCGCTCAACACGACGCAATCGGAAGGATTTGGACGCAGAATTTACATGCCCGTCCTTCGCGGCCACACACCGAGCGGAACATTTTTTATTTCAGTGCTTATGCACGTCGCATTCGGGATCTTGCTTCTGCGATTTCCATTCGAGCTCCTATCGGGCCCGCCGCCGCAGCCGGAACCGCAAAAGGTCACAACACCGATCTACTACACGGTGCGTCCTGCGGACCTCGCGAAGCTGCTGCCGTCGCTTTTACCTTCGGGAGCAGGTGCAAAACCGGGCCATGGAATTCACAAAGAAAAGCCGCCAGCCCTTGGCAGTACGAATTTCCATCCGAAATTGACGATCGTTCTGACGCCGCCTCATCCGGACAACAACCACCAGACGATTATTCAGCCCAGTTCTCCGCCAGAATTGAAGATTACGCAGGACCTCAAGTTGCCGAACATTCTGGTTGGCAACCCATTGGGGCCGGCGAAGCCGAAGCTCGACCCGAAGGCTTCCAAGGGCACGCTCTCGCGAACAAATGACAAGCCGGCGCCTGATGCGCCAAAGATTCAAGCTGACCCGACGGTCTCTGTGGTCGCCCAACTTTCTCCAATCGCTCAACCGCATCTGCTTGTGCCGATGAGTTCCGGGTCGGTCGCTACGCCCAGAGCAGGAAGAGTGGCCACGGGTGGGGGAGGCGCGGCGGACGAATCGGGCGCGAACGGTCTTTTGGTGGTTTCAACTGATCCGGCAGGCGCGGCGCAACTCTCCGAACTTCTGGGCGGAAATCGCTATGGCTCGTTCACAATTTCTCCCGCAGGCGGGCAGCCTGGCTCACCGGGCGGCGTGGCGGGCGGAGATCCTCACGGCGGCACAGGTGGGCCGGGTACCGGAGGCAACGGAAGCGTTGGCGTTGGCACCGGAAACAGCGGAGGTGGCGGCGGCGGTGCGGAATCGAAGGGCGATTTTGTAAGCATCAAGGGCGGAAATGGAGGGAAGGCCGGAATGGCCGGCGGGGACATGAGCTATACGCCGGAAAACATGGTTTATGTCGTGGCGCCTCCCCCTGGGATTCGTAGCAATACGCTGATTGTTTCGGCCGGGCCGGTGGGCGGAGGCGGGCTTGGCGTTTACGGCGCGCTACGGTGCGGCCGCGTTTATACCGTTTTCCTGCCTATGCCGGGAAAAAGCTGGATTCTGCAATATTGCGCGACGGGTGCGCCTGCGGAAGACGTTCAATACCAGCAGCAGAGCTCTTCGGTGCAACTGGACAAGGGCCTGGTGCCGCCGCATCCCGACGAGAAATTCGATTTCAAGCGTCAGCCGGTTCCCGACGAGATGAGGGATAAAATGATCGTGCTGCGCGGCGTGATTGGCGCGGACGGCACGATGACCAATCTGGAAGTGTATCGCGGGCTCGTACCTGAGATGGATTCGATGGCGCTCGCTGCGTTTACGAAATGGAAATTCAAGCCCGCGCTGCAAGATAACAAACCGATATCCGTGGATGTGCTGATTGGCGTGCCGGCGAGAGTTCCTTCGACGAAGTAATTCGACATTCAAGATAATTCGACATCTTCAATAATTCGACTGCTTCAATATTCGTAAATCTTCATTTATGAATCTTCGAAACTACGGTATTCGGCAAACCTGGACGGTTGAGTTCGTGTAAGGACAAGTGAGCCCTGGCACACCCGGATTCTCGAGGATTACCCATGTCACGCCGTACTTGCTCTTTAGGCGTTCGAAATCCGCGGCGGTGAAGTGCGCCCAGTTTGCGGTGGCGTCGTTCTCAAGTTTCCATTGCCATGCGAGATCGGGGAAAACTTCCACGACGGAGGTGTCTTTGGAATTGTCCGCGAGGGCGCTGCGTTCCGCGAAACCCCGAAATCCGTAGAAATCTTCGCCCGGGCGATCCATGTATTTTGGGTCGAGTGCGAAGAGAGCGTTTCGCGGTGTGTTGTGACCGGCCCAAATGAACGACTGCACCCAGGGATTTTGGGAAGGCGCGCCGGGCCATTCGATGTGGCGGCTCGACGCGAATTCGACGCGTTGGAAGTAGAACATGGTGAGAGACAGCGGAAGGAATAGCACGGCCCATCGCAGCCAGCTTCCACGGAGCACATATTTGCCGAGCAGGCTTCCGGAAATTAATGCGAACACGACATACGTGAGGTGGAGAATTCGCATGGGCTCCACTCTCGCCCACGTTTGAGTTTGGAATCCTTGCGTCAGGATCACCGCGCCTATTATTCCGAGGGCGGTCGAGATCACCATTCTCCGGCAGATGCGCTCGAGAACTGCGAGGCCTTCACGGTGGGCGAGGCTTGCAAAGTAGGCGAGAAACGCGAGCGGGCCGACGGCGCCGAGCCACTCGTACCACTGCCATCGAAACGGATATTGAAAATCGCGGTGCGACATTACTTGGCGCCAGATGGGATTCGCGGGAGCGGAGAATGGAATTGGGGGAAAAAGGATGGCGGATTGTGCCGTGGGCTGCGCCAAGCCGAGGATTGCCACGTGGAATGTACCGTACAGAGTCATTGTGGGATGGCACAGGCCGGCCAGGAAAATCCATACGAGAGTGATCGGCCGCCACTCGAGAACGTCAACCATGGCGAAGAGCAGAAACGCCGTCGCGAGCGTGCGCGGGTGCATGTGCTGATCCACGATGAAGAGCGCGGTGCCGGCGACCGGCAGCGTGAAAAGCGCGGCGACGAGCGTTACGCCGGCCCAATGCGCCGCGGGCTCCGCGAAGCATCGGCGGCCGAGGCGAAGACATCCGAGGAGCACGAGAAAAATGCTCGCCAGGTGCCAGAGAAGCGCGACCCATGGAAGCGGGAGGTGCGTCGCTCGCACGATTCCGGCGACGGCCTGATGGAACAATGTGACGCGAATGTAGAGGAGGAAAAAATTAGCGTCGAAGGGGTAAAGCTCCGAATGAATTAGCTTCTTGATGGCGGGCAGGTACACCGCCATGTCTTCGACGCCGTAGTGGTAGCCGCTGACCAACACTGCGGCCGCCGTGAGCATCAAAAGCCGGAGGACATCCTGCGCGCCTTGTCTCGATGGGGGGCGAATGATAGAGTTTCCAGACGGGCGAATTGAAGCTGAAAAATCCCGTTTTTCCGCGGAACCGGAAGGTTTTCTGACACTGAATCCCGACAAGAAAATCGCGTGCATCGTTCTCCCGACTTATAACGAGGCGGAGAGCATTCCTCGTCTGCTGCCGCTAATCTTTCGCGAATCGGAAAATATTCCGACGCACGAACTGCACGTGCTTGTGGTGGACGATAATTCTCCCGATGGCACGGGCGAATGCGTCCGCTCGGCTATGGGATTGTATCCTCGGCTGCACTTAATCTCCGGGGAAAAAAAGGGGCTGGGCGAGGCGTACAAGCGCGGCATTTCTCACGCGATGGCCACGCTCGCGCCCGACTTGATCCTTCAGATGGATGCGGATTTTCAGCATGACCCCGCGCTTTTGCCGCAGTTTATTCGACTTTGCAATCAGGGATACGATTTGGCGATCGGATCGCGATTTGTGATGGGCACGGACATCGAAGGGCTTGCGTGGCATCGCAAATTCATCAGCGTGGGCGGGACGAAGCTGGTGCGTTGGTTCAGCGGAATTCCGCCGGTCACGGACTGCACATCGGGTTACCGATGCATTCGCGCGGAATTGATCGCGAAGTGCGATTTCGGGCCGTATTCAACGCGCGGTTATTCGTTTCAATCGTGGTTTTTGTGCGAGCTACTGAAGAATGGCGCGCGGTATGTCGAGATTCCGCTGCCGTTTCCGACGCGGCTTTATGGACATTCGAAATTGACGTTCCGCGACAAAGTTGAATTCCTCGTTTGCCTTTTTCACCTGCCGAAGTGGAAGCCCGGACCCGCTCAAGAACTTGAGCGAATCCCGGAGCGCTCTCCGGCGGTCTCTGTTGCAGAACACTTGCCCACTGAAGTCGGCTCACACGCACAAAAATAATTCTCGTCTTTTATTTGCCGCGCCGGGGAGTTACGCGCGAGATCCATCGCGGCACCTCCATGCAGGACTCTACCAACCCCGGCGCGAAACACCGCACGACAAATATGCTACAGTTCAGCGCGGAATAAAAATCACTTGAGAGCGGAAAATTCGATGCGAATATCTGCGGCGTTCCACGGTCGCTGTTTCGATTGCGTTCTTCGATTAGCTCTTCTCGCACTTATTTCTTCGATTCCATCGCCAATGTCGGCGCAGGCGCTGGTCCCCAACAACAACGCTGCTCCGCCGCCGACCGCGGAACAGCGCACGGCCCACGCATTCGAAGGCGCGCGGGCGAATCCGCTGGACCTGCACGCATTTCTCGTGCGGATGCCGAAAGGCGCGGACCTGCATAGCCACTTGAGTGGAGCGGTTTATGCGGAATCCTGGATTCGAGTGGGCGCCGAAGATCATCTTTGCGTTGATCTCAATACACTCTCGTTTGCAAAACCAGCAGCCGCGGCGGCCGCCAACGCGCCGCAGTCTACATGCGGCGAGCGAAAGATCGCGGCAGCAGACCTCTATCGCGACGAACGCGTGTACGACGCTGTGATTGACGCATTTTCGATGCGAGGATTCGTTCCGGCTACCGGCGTCACGGGCCACGATCACTTCTTCGACACGTTCGGCAGATTCAGCGGGACGGACCGGCGGCACAAAGGGGAATTTCTCGATGAAGTAGCGACGCGCGCGGCTTCGCAAAACGAGCAGTATCTCGAATTGATGGATACGCCGGATTTTTCACATACCAGTTCGATCGCGCACGCAATCACGTGGAACGATGATTTCGCGCAACTCCGGAAAGATTTACTCGATAAGGGTCTGCGCGACGATGTAGCGGTCGCGCGCGGCGAATTTGATCGAGCGGAAGCGGTTCGGCGGGAGCGCGAGCGATGCGGGCAGAAAGATGCGTCACCCGCCTGCGAAATCCAGATTCGCTATCTCTATCAAGTCTTGCGGGGAGTCCCGAAGGAGCAGGTGTTCGCGCAGGCGCTGCTCGGGTTTGAAGTCGCTTCCGCCGACCCTCGCGTTGTGGGCATCAATTTCGTCCAACCCGAAGACAGCTACTATTCAATGACGGACTACGCGCTACAGATGCGGATGGTTGGCTTTTTGCACGAACAGTATCCGCACGTTCACATCAGCCTGCACGCCGGAGAGCTGGCGCCCGGCCTCGTGCCGCCGGAAGGGCTGTGCTGCCACGTTCGGCTCGCGGTCGAGCAGGCTCACGCGGAACGCATTGGCCACGGCGCGGACATCATGTATGAAAATCAGCCTTATATTTTGATGAAGGAAATGGCTGCGACGCACGTGATGGTGGAAATCAATTTAACGAGCAACGATTTGATTCTCGGTATGAGCGGCCGCGAGCATCCGTTTCTGGAATATCGCCGGGCCGGAGTTCCCGTTGCGCTGTCTACGGATGACGAAGGTGTCTCGCGGATTGATCTCACGCACGAATTCGTGCGTGCGGTGACGACTTACGGTTTGCACTATCTCGATCTTAAGCAGATAGTCCGGACATCCCTGGAGCACAGTTTTTTGCCCGGTGCGAGTATTTGGAATGAGCCGGATATATTCACGCATGCCGTTGCGGCGTGCGCGACGGATACTCTGGGCTCCGAAAAACCTTCAACCGATTGCGCGACGTTCCTCAAGTCGAGCGGAAAAGCGCAGCAGCAGTGGGAACTTGAGCGGCGCTTTCATGCCTTTGAGGATGGTTTCTAGTCGCGTGGACGAGTGCCATTCCAAGTGCGGGTGAATCTTTTTCGGGACGACATGGAATGCGGCGCGGCGCCTGACCCGAAAAGCCTCACGTCTCGTCCCGACTGCGTCGGGCCGGGGACATGAGCTACAGTGGCGAAGAAAATCTCGACAGGATGGTCACTCTTGGGCCATTCGGCGTTGCGCCCCGCCGCGAGTGACAATTCTTATCGCTACAATGATCGGTATGTCTTTTAGGCGCGCCCTGCCGTGGGTGATTCTGGCGGGCATTCTGATCGTTTATGTTGGTTCCATCCTGCGAATGCATCCCGAGAATTTTTTCGGGATGACGCAAGACGACACGATCTATTTTAGCTCCGCCAAGGCGCTTGCCGATGGGCGCGGATATATTTTGCCGAGCATTCCCGGCACGCCGCCTGCAACGAAATACCCCGTCCTTTACCCGTGGATCCTCTCGTGGGTGTGGCGATTGAATCCGTCATTCCCCGCAAACCTCAGCGATGCGATTCGAATCACGATTGCGTTCGGCGTCATTTTCGTGGCGCTAACATTTTATTTTCTTCGCGGCCTGAAGGGTTTGAGCGATCCGGAAGCGCTTCTTCTCACCGCGGTCTGCGCGCTACATCCGGTTGTGCTGGGCTATAGCGGCGGAGTGCTGACCGAGATGCCATTTTCCGCGGTAGCGCTCGCGACGATGGTGGTCGCAGAAAAGGCGCTCGCGCGAAACGCGAAGGCCTCAACGGCCGTCGCTGGCGGGATTCTCGCCGGCCTTTCAATGCTACTGCGAATACTTGGTGCTCCGATTGCTGCGGGGATTTTCATCGCCGGCATCACGCGGCGCGCGTGGCGGCAGACGGCCGTCTGGGCTGTGAGCGTCGCGCCATTCTTCGGATGGTTGGTGTGGCGAACACTTACATCCGCGCGCGCGATTCCGCCCGCCGGCATGGCTGTTGCGGGCCCGGGATTCCAGCAAACCTGGACTTTCTACACAAGCTATATCGGGATGCGCAAACTGAGCATGGTGAGCGGCCACGTTGTGGGCGAAATGCTTTTGAGCCAATTCATTTACTTGCTCGCGCACATGCCGGGCCTTTTTATCGGCTCGATGTTCGGCGAACACATCGTGCCGTGGTTTGTCGGAACGCTGGTCGTGCTTGGCACGATTGTTTTCGGGTTGGTGCGGCAGGCGAGGCTCGGCTGCTGGCAACCGATTCATTTCGCGCTGCCGTTTTATCTCGCTGCGATTTTGATGTGGGACTATCCCGAGATTAAGAGATTTTTGATTCCGTTCCTGCCGTTGATCGCGGCGTCCTTGTGGTATGGCGGAAAAGAAATTGCGCGCGAGCTCGCTTCCGCCATTCGCGCGCCGCGACCCGCGTTCGAGAGAGCGTTCGCGGCGGTCCTTGGAGTTGTGGCGATTGCTCTCGCGCTCGGAATGGCGTGGAATTTTGCGTTCTCCGGACGCGCGGAAATGATGACGACAAGCGAAGACGCGGCAAGTCTGCTCGTCGAGAAGAAAGAAGCTTACGAGTGGCTTCGCGCAAATACGCCGCCGGACGCGCGCGTTGTGGCGGGCGAAGATGTCGCACTCTATCTCTATACGGGCCGGCAGGCGATGTCTCATCTGACGCTCGTGCCTGCGGGGGCCTACGATGCGAAGCAGTTGCGCGAGGATCTCGACCATATGACGGATGTAGCGCGGGCGATTGGAGCCGGCTATTGGATGGCGTCGCCTGACGACAGCGGCAAGCAACGGAAAGCCGCGAAGCCACTCCTCGAAACACGATTCGCGGAAATCGAGGGCGTGTTGCCGGAATTATTTCGAAGCAGCGGCGGGCGAGTGAAAATCTACGGCACGAATTGCATTCTGCATCCGGAGGAAAGCGCCTGCGCCTCGGCAGATCGCGCGTTGTTTCCGGCGGCGGACTTCAGCTCAAGCCACTAAAGTACTCTCGGCGCGCTGCGGAGCTCCCATCCTGGCGACCGAGATGGCGACTACCGCAATGAAATAGCAGCAGACACCGGTCCAGTACGCCGCTGAAATTCCGGCTACCAGAGCGATGATTGCCGAAATGACAGAGGCGCAAACGGAAGTGGCGCCGTTAACTCCCCACAACCAGGGCGTCAATGCGGGAGATTTGGATGAAGCAAGTTTCATCCCCATCGGGAATGGCATGCCCATGAAGAATCCCAGAGGAAACAGAATCGCGCCGGCCACCAGGATACGGACCGGAGTTGTCGAGCTGGCGAAATGAGAGAGAGCGTACGGCGTCAGCGGGCCAAAAAGACACAGAACAATCAGCAGCGGCATGAGCGGCGCAACAATCGCGCCATTGTCGCTTCCGTTGCGCGTGAACCGTCCGGTGCAAAAACTGCCGAGGCCGCTGGAAATCAGGAGCACGAACAAGACCACGGACAGCGCATAGCTCGGGTGCCCCAAGAAAATCATCAGCCTCTGCATCTGCGAAAGTTCGATGAGAATAAATCCGGCGCCGATGGCCGCGAAGAAAGTCAGAAGCGGAACCGCGCCGCGCATCGCGCTCCCCTGTCCCGCGAAAAACAGCGGCAGCAAGACACAAAGAACGGTGAATACGATCACCGTCACGGATAGAACAGCCAGGACGAACATCGCATCCAGGTTGACCGTGAACACCGGCGATTTCCACAACTTCAAATTCCACAAGTCCGTCGGCCGCAGTGTGAAGAAGAAAAACGGCTGATCGTCGGTGGGCGGAGCCAGATTTAACGGCACATTCGCCGATGATTTTTGCGGAATGTCGCCGGCAGCAAGCGCCGCGAAAATGGGATCAGCGGTGAATCGCGGGCTCAACAAAATTTCGAATCCCATCTTGCGGCTGACATCTTCGAGCTTGTTGAGATCGTCGCTCGAGAACGGCTGCCTGCCGATGAGCATCGTCGCGATCCCCAGCGGGATGCCGTGGACCACCCTCGGGCCGTTTCTGCGAATGATGACGAGATGATTCCGCACGTCCTGAATTCCGCGCTGACGGAGCGCGGCGCCGGCGAGAGCCGTAGCGCGATACACCTCGCCGGATTCTTCTTGAAAGCTCCAACGCGATACGGACAGGATGCCTTGCGGCGTCAGGTGGTCGATGAAGCTTCGCCACGCTTCGAGCGTATAGAGTCCGTTTTCGGAAAAAACGAAGGCCCCGGCGGTGGTGGCGGCCCACGTATCAATCATCGAAATCTCGATGACGTCGAAATGCTCGGAGGAACGAGCGACGTAGCTGCGCGCCTCGTCGTTGACGAATCTCACGCCGGGCATTCGATCCAAATGACCGGTGAAATCGCCGTATCTTACGTTCAGCATTTTCAAAATATTGGGATTGAGTTCGACGGCGACTACGGATTTCGCGCCAAACGAGAGCGCTGAAAGGACGTCTCTGCCGCCGCCCGCGCCGACGATGAGAACGCTTGCGTTGGGACGAACCTGGTACACAACGTTGGTGACGTCGTACTGCAAATAATCGAGCGGCTTGAAATCACCGTCGAAGTGCGTCAGCACGGTGTAAGCGTTCGAATCGATATCGAGAGAGAGCTGCCGCATGGGCTTCGGATCGTAGTTCGCGCTCAAGCCCCAGCCGAATGTTTGTGTGGGCACGTCGCCATTCCCCAACACGCGAATGCGCGAGAATGAATTCCACTTCTCATACAGCGGTATCAGTCCCTGATCGTCCTTGGACCACATGAGACGAATCATAGGATGATTGATCCAAGCGGAGCCGGTCTGCGCACAAACGAGGATGAGGAAAAACGCGCTGTCCATCCACGCGGAGCGCAGGCGCCGCGATTGAGTTTCAGAACCGAAGCAGACCGCGCCGAGGCTAGCGAGAAATGCGACGACGAAGACGGCTCCCGCCGCATCGGTGACGTCGAGCGCATAAAGCAACACAATGCAGCCCATCGCCGCACCGGTAAGGTCAGCTGCATAAATCTTACCGATCTGCTGTGGAAAACTGGTCAGCGCAAGGCACACGCAGATCCCGCTCAACACGAAGGGGACCGCGATTACCGCGTACGTAAAGACGATGGACGCAATTCCGGCGAGCGTCCTCTCCGGAATAAACGGAACCGTCACGTGGGCCAGAAAGCTGGTGATCGCCGCGAGCGCGAAAAACTGAGAGAACCGCGCCATGTGTTCCTTTGCGCGCTCGGGAGTGAAATATTTCGGGAACAAGTAGACGAGGGTGGCGCCGACGCTCAAGCCGAACATGGCGACGGAAATCGCGACGAACGCGAAGTGATACCACATGGTGACGCTGAAGATGCGCGTCAGCAGCACTTCGAACATCAACGTCGCCAGCGTAATGAAAAAGACACCGGCATAGGTTCGCTTTGTTGGGATTAGGGCCGGTGTCGGTATCAAGTCGGTTTGTCCGCCTGGTTCGTCGTGGATAATATGGACAGGCGCTGAAGAAGTATGGCAGGCAGTCGAAACGGCGTTGCGCCATTGTCCTGAGCGTGTGTCCTAACAGCGATTACCGTATTCAATGCGCGTTTGCTCCGGGATACAGTTAGAAGCCATTATTGCAGGGGATTCAAAGCTTGCGAAATCGAATAGCGATTTTTGTCGCCATAATTCAGTCGATTCTTTTTCTCGGGCACTGGTTCGTTTACGAGACATGGATTCACTTTTGGGGAGCGCTCCAGGGCGCGCCCTCCACAATCGTGCCGGTTATTGTGGCACTGTTATCGATCAGCTTCGTGTGTGCGTCCCTTCTCGCTTTCCGCTCGTACAATCCGGCTGTGCGAGTCTTCTACAAGATCGCGAGCGTGTGGCTCGGAATGTTGAATTTCTTTTTTGTGGCCGCGTGCTGCTGTTGGATTGCGTATGGCGTGGTGCGGCTTGTCCACTTGCGTGTGAGCCGTCCCGCTATCGCGGCGACGTTCTTCGCGCTCGCACTTCTAGTGAGCATCTACGGAATCATCAATGCCGCTTCGATTCGCGTAAAGCGAATCACGGTGAAATTGCCCGGTCTGCCGGCGTCCTGGCGGGGACGCGTGGCGGCGCTTGTGTCGGATGCCCACCTCGGGCACGTCAGGGGCGCCGGATTCATCACGCGCGTCGTTTCCAAACTTCGGGAATCGGGCGCGGAAATCGTCTTCATTTGCGGTGATCTTTTTGACGGCACTAAGGCGGACCTCAACCTGCTGGCGGCGCCGTGGAAGAAACTTTCTCCGCGGCTTGGATCTTACTACGTGACCGGAAATCACGAGGAATTTACCGATCCGGCGAAATATCTCGACGCTGTAAGTCATTCCGGCATTCGGGTCTTGAAAAGTGAAAAGGTGATCGTTGATGGCCTTCAGATCGTCGGCGTGCACTACCACGATTCGACCGATCCACGTCATTTTCGCGCGACGCTCCAAAATATAAACGCGGACCGCACTAGGGCGAGCATATTGCTGACGCATGTGCCGCAGTCACTGCAAATCGCCGAGAGCGAGGGCATTTCGCTGCAGCTTTCAGGACATACGCACCGCGGGCAGATATTTCCGTTCACGTGGTTTACGTCGCGCATTTTTGGTGAATTCACGTACGGACTGCACCGCTTTGGCGGGCTCAGCGTGTACACTTCGAGCGGAGTTGGGACTTGGGGGCCACCGTTGCGAGTGGGGACGTTCCCAGAGATCGTCTTGATTCAGTTTGAGTGAGCCGGGCGATCCGTTTCCGAAGCTCGCGCATCAGTGAACTCGACAAGTCTTAAATAAGATTTGATAGTGTACCAATCTGAACAGATATTAGCGCTCGCCGCTTCTTAGACTTAGGTCAGTGCGAAAAGTGGATTTTTGGAACGTTGAGAACGTACGAGAGACAGGGATGAGTATGTCTCTCGCGAGTCGCTAGAAACGCCGTTGGCTAGGAGACTTATGCGAAAGAGGCTGTTCGGCGCGGGGTTGATGTTGGCAGCGCTTCTGGGATTATTCGTGGTATTGCCGGGATTGGCGCTGCCGCAAAGCGCGCAGCAAAATTTGACGCTGATTGTGAACGGCCGAGCCGGAGGCGCGCCCATTGTGAAGATGAGCGGACGGTCGTATGTGGATATCGAAGATTTGGCACGTGCCGGTGGAGGCACGCTCGGCTTTAAGGGCAATCAAGTCATATTGACGGTGCCAGCGTCCGTTACGAGCGCGGTGCCGGCTCCTGCGGCAGCAAGCGAACCCGCAAATCAGGGATTCACCAAAGAATTCCTGAGAGCAGGCATTGAAGAAATGGCATCGATTCGAGAATGGCGGACGGTTCTCACGAACGCGGTCCAGCGCGGATACCCGGTGACGGAGGAGGGGTTGTCCGGCTATCGCGTTCAAGCTGCGAAGAACCTGACGCTGGCGTCCGTGGCGGCGTCAACCGATTCCGATCGTGACGCTCTTAGATTGCTCACCAGCGAATTCGACAACATGCAGACGTTGAGCAATAAAATTCTGGGATTAAGCAAATCCATGGAATTCATAGCTCCTGATACGCTTAGCAACGATCCGTTGGATCAGAGAATTCTGAATTGCGCGCATTCGTTGGCGGCGATGGCCGCTAGCGGCCAGTTTCAGGATGATGGGTCATGTCATTAAATGTTATCTGGCAACGCTAAAATAAGATCTGTTCTTCGATTTCCCTCCCCTCGTGCATACGGATCGCGCAGCAGCGGGATCGCAGGCACTCGCGATGTGTCCCGTTTGTGACAGCGTCGCTTTTCCACTGATGTTACGGTACGTCTTGTCAGTTTAGCGCGGACAAGCCTCTTGCGAGGTTACCCGTGCCGGGCCTGCTTGGATGTGAAAGCAGAAATCCCGGTTCATAAGCTGAATGGAGACTTTCGATGGGACTGTTATTGCTGATTATTGTGCTCTTGCTGGTGTTCGGTGGGGGCGGCGGCTACTACGGATATAACAGGTGGGGCGCAGGCGGGGGCGTTGGGGTCGTCGGGACGGTCCTGGTGATCTTCTTGGTCTTGTTCTTAGTCGGCGCGGTGCATCTACCTCATTAGATCGATCTGAAGGGGAAGTAGAAGCGTTCGCAACTGCTGATGGTTGCAGGTTGATTGCTGTAGCTCGCATGTCGAAATAAGTCGAAGGAGAAAAGTCATGACACAAGGCGATAAGGACCAAGCAAAGGGCACGTTTCACGAGGTCAAGGGCAAGGTCAAGGAAGCGATCGGGCACGCGACGAACGACTCCGATTTAGAAACTGACGGCATCACTGAGAAGATTGCCGGGAAAATTCAAAAGAAAATCGGCCAGGTGGAAAAAGTCGTCGAAAAGCCGTGAGGTGAGCGCCTTCGCAAAGTGATCCAATATTAGGAGAATAGAAATGAGTTCTGAAAAAGCTAAGAAGTGCGCACATCCGATCTGTTCCTGCGTCACAACGTCGGGCAAGTACTGCAGTGTCGAATGCGAAGCGATGGAAAAGATGCCGGACATTGATTGCACGTGCGGACACCCTGCGTGCAAGGGCAAGACGTCCTAGCCATCGCGTCCGCGCCGTTTGAGATTGCGTCTCGAAATCGTCGAACGAGAACAAGAAAGCAAGCCGTGATTGAACCCGTTTATCCTGGTGGCGGTGACAAGTCGATTTCTATCGGGGCGACGGATGCGAGCGCATTCCGGATTGCTCGCCTTTGAGCGGGCAAGCTGAATTCTTGGGCGAGAATTACTGCGGCTGATTCGAGAAGGAGATGCTATGTCATTCGGCCTTTATTCGATTGGCTTCGCGATCGTGATCGGCGGCTTGATTTATGCCGGATACTTGATGCACGTGCCGACACACTGGATTGCGGTGGGCACGGTCGTGCTTCTAGGAATCGGAATTTTGTCCGGGGTAAAAGCGACGCGACAGAAAGATCCTGTGGGATAACTGCATTGTCAGAGTCCGACTCTGCTTTCACTCGGTAGACCAGCCAGGACATGCCGCTTAGATTTCCCGTTTTTTGTTTTGCTCTGTTTATCCCAGCCCCCAAGTTTCAGCGCGACGGCCATGCACGCGTCGCGCAATTCATCCGCGATCGCGCGATTCACCATCGCTCGGGCCACGACCATTCCTCCCACGCACAAAGCGGCGGTGGCTTGAGCGGTGATATGACGAGGCCGGCCATCCTCGATCGAACTTCGCTCTAAAACGCTGACCATTGCCTGGAACACGGTCTCGAACGCGCGTTTGGCACGCGCGCCGCTGCGCGAGACGTCCGACGGGAGCGCTACCATCGGGCATGAGTTCTCTACGTCTTCGAAATGCTGTCGAGAAAGATAGGCGCGCACGACTTGCGAGCCTACGTCAGTGGACGCCAGATCCACTTCCACGCCTTCCCAGCAACTCTTCCAATTCGGGTCCGTGAAGAAGCATCCCAACACGGCGGCGTACAAGTCACTCTTGCTCTTGAAATAGCTGTAGAAGCCTCCATGGGTGAGTCCCGCTCCGGCCATGATCTGGGTGATGGAAACATTGTCAAAGCCGCGACGATTGAAAAGACGGCGCGCGCTTTGAACGATTTTCCCTTTCACCTCGCTGCGGTGTTCTGCGGGATAGGGCATGCGTCCTCCTCATTCTTGGCGGAGTGAAGTATCACTCGAACCGTATTTTACTTTCCAGGGAAAATATGTTCTTGAACATATTTTGGCTGCGTGGTCTTATGCCGCACGGGCCAAACGAAGAATCTGAGGGGACGAACGATGAGCGAGAACAATTATCCGGCCACGCTGGGAGACACAAATACAAAGACACGGCGGCAAATGATTGCCGGCGCCGCCATCGCTCTTGGCGGTCTGGCTGCGGGCTCCGAAGTTTGGGGGATGACGCTGCAGGACGCCATGAAGCAAACGCCGAGCACGGCGGCGAATCAAAAGCGCACATCTCTTCACCACGAAACCGATTTCAAGGCGAGCCCTCAGCGCATTTATGAAGCACTCCTGGATTCAAAGCAGTTTACGGCGTTCAGCGGCATGCCTGCAGAAATTGATTCCAAAGCCGGCGGCGCTTTTTCGTTGTTTGGTGGAATGATCGTTGGGAGAAACATTGAGCTCGTTACCAACGAACGGATCGTGCAGGCGTGGCGACCCACCCATTGGGACCCGGGCGTTTACTCGATCGCCAGATTCGAACTGAAGGCGCAAGGTTCAGACACGCTACTCATTTTCGATCACACCGGTTTCCCCGAAGGCGAGTTCGACCACCTCGACTGGGGTTGGCACAATCATTATTGGGAGCCGCTAAAGAAATTCCTCGTTTAAGCGTGAACGGACAACGTTTCTTTTAGGCTTTGAGGCAGTTGGGTGCCGCTGCAGCGGCGAACAATTCGCGCCTCCGAGGAAAAATCGGCGGCTCAATTGTTTCTCATTGCAGAGCTCAGCCAAATGGTGAGTGCGCAAACTTTTGATCGAGAAGCCCTAACTCACTTGCTGGAGAGCGCGAACCTGTTGCCATCGATATCTTTGAAAACGGACGTCGTTCCCCACTCCTCTTTCTTCGGATCTACTTCGAATTCCACGCCTTTCGACTTCATGATCTTCGCGGTTGCAAAGACATCGTCACACCAGAACGCCAGCGACTGAAAATCGCCGATGCGATTTTCATGACCCTTGGGCGTAAAAAGCGCCAGCCCGGTTTCCGCGCCTGGAATCAAGAGTTCAATCCATCTCTGTTCTTCTGTAAAGAACTGATCGGTGACCACTTTGAATCCTAGTTTCTCGGTGTAGAACTTTAATGACGCATCTTGGTTGCGAACCGGGATGCCTGCAAACTTCAGTCCACGAATCATTGTGTTGGCCTCCTGTCTCTCAATCTCGCGACTTGCGATCCGAGAATAGCGGCACATCTTTTTAAATTGCAATCAGCCAAGCGATGCTATATTAACGATCGGTATAGTTATGTTATCCATAGACCCTTACGTCACCGGCGTACTTATGCGCGACCTGGTCGGCCACGACCGCAGACCCGTCAGCTTCTTCGTGTACTTGTGGCTTGCTGCGGAGCAGCAGAACTCTCGAAATTCGCCGGTTCAGATCAGCTATCAGGAACTTGCGGAGAGCATCGGGGTTTCGAAGAGTTCGGTGCAAGCTGCGGTGGGCTGGCTCGTTCGAAGGAAACTTCTTGCGGTTAGCAAAGAGAACGTAACGGCAAAGCCTCGTTACACCGTTTTGAGTCCCTGGAAAGATCCCGCACGACGACGCAATCGCGGCGACTGACTTAGGGCGAGATTCCTGACTACCTTTGCGTTTCGCATCCCGCAGCATGGCGTCAATGCCATAATCCTTTCTTATGATCGTTCTCGTCATGGGTGTCACCGGCTCCGGGAAGACTACCGTCGGGAAACTGCTGGCGCGGCGCTTGAGTTGGATTTTTCTGGACGCGGACGATTTTCACTCGAGCGTAAACCGGGAGAAGATGCATCGGGGCATTCCGCTCAGCGATGCGGATCGCACACCGTGGCTCGATGCCATTCACGATGAATTGTTGCGCCGGAATGGCTACGGGGAAAATATTGTTCTCGCCTGTTCCGCTCTGAAGCAGGAGTATCGCGACCTGCTCAGCGCGAACCTGAATCTGAAAATTGTTTATCTCCGCGGGACAGCCGCTCAACTTCACCGCAATTTGGCCACGCGCAAGAATCATTTCGCGGGCGAAGATTTGGTACCGAGCCAGCTTGCCACGCTCGAGGAGCCTTCCGGCGCGATCGCCGAAGACATTTCTCATACTCCCGAAGAAATTGTTGACGACATCCGCGCTCGTCTGAATTTCTAGCGCAATGCACCGCCTTACTTTTGTCGGCGGTCGATGCGGCCACGGTGGGCGTACAATCCGTGAGCGGACGGATTCGGGCCGCGTCATTGAGCCGCATCGGAATAGGAGAATACAAGATGTCGCGAATCATTCCTGCCCACTTCGAAATTCAACGCCGCAGCAGGGCGCTTTTCAATTGTGCGGTACTTGTGGTTGTTCTCGGCGCCGCGTTGCTTGCTTTCACTGAAAAGTCACAGGCAGAGCCGCCGAGCAAGCCGCTGGAAATTTATTTTGTGGATGTCGAAGGAGGCCAATCGACGCTTTTTGTTACGCCGGAAGGACCATCGCTGCTCATCGACACTGGTTGGCCCGGCAATGCCGGACGTGACGCGGACCGAATCGTCGCTGCGGCGAAGAAGGCCGGTCTATCAAAGATTGATTTCGTGTTGCTCACTCACTATCACACGGATCATACCGGCGGCGTGCCGCAGCTCGTGGCGAAAATTCCCGTCGAAACGTTCATCGATCACGGTCCAAACCGCGAGCCGGGCAATTCGGAAACGGAGCAGGCCTGGGAGGGATATCAAAAGGCCGTTTCACGAAAAGGTGTTAAGCGGATTATCGCGATGCCGGGAAACGTGCTCCCCATCCAGGGAATTCGCGCGGAGGTGGTGAGTGCCGACGGGGCGCTGATCCAGGAACCTTTGCCAGCGGCTGGCGCGCAAAATCCCGCTTGCGCGACGACCGAGAAACGCGCGCCGGATCAAACCGAGAACGCACGATCATTGGGCACGATCATTACCTTCGGCACGATTCGAATTCTCGACTTGGGCGATCTTACTTGGGATAAGGAATTGGAACTCGTTTGCCCGGTCAACAAGCTAGGCCCAATCGACATTTTTGTCGTATCGCATCACGGCTGGTTGCAGAGCAACAGCCCGGCGCTTCTTGCCGCCATTTCGCCTCGCGTTGCCATCATGGACAATGGCGCGGACAAGGGCGGCTCGCCATCGTCATGGGACATCATTCGGAATTCCCCTAAGCTCGAGGATCTCTGGCAGCTTCATTTTTCGAACGAAGGCGGCGCGACACACAATTCCAAAGAATTCTTTATCGCGAACCTCCGGGGAGCTGACGCAGGAAATTATCTGAAACTATCGGTTTGGGAAGACGGCAACTTTGAGATCTACAACTCGCGGACACAAGATGTAAAGCATTATCCGCCGGCGCATTAGGCGCGCGACTTACGACGGCTCAGGAATCACCTCGATTCGGCCGAGCAAGAACATGTAACCGGCGATGCCGGCCACAAGAAATGCAGCCGCTGCGCCAAAGGCCCAGAAAAACGAATGTGTTATTGACGCGATGTAACCCGTGACGATCGGCGCGGAAATCGCCGAAAGTTGGCTGCCGAAATTCATAATTCCCCCGACTGTTCCCACACTTTCCCGCGGGGCAATCAGTGATGGCAAAGACCAAGCTACCGGCGCGGCCGCGGACAATCCGCCTATCGCCACGCTGATCCAAACAAGTGCGGCTGTCGCGCTCTGCGCGTACGCTGCTCCCAACATTCCCAGACCAAGCGTGGTGCCGCCGATGAGAATCGCCTGGCGGACGAGCGAAGCGTCGCGGCCCTGCTGGATCAGTTTATCCACCAGCCAGCCGCCCATAAGAATGTCGGTGAATGTCGCAAAGAGCCACGGAACGCTGGTGTACAACGCGGAATGCAATAAATCTACGTGATGCGCTGACGAGAGATACGAAGGCATCCAAGTCAGCAAAAGATAGAAAGTGTAGTTGTACGACGCAAAACCCAACACAAGTCCCCAGACTTTTCGCTGGCGCAAAAGATATCCGAATGGCGCGCCTTTGGCAGCCTTGGCTCGGTCCTCGGCCTGCACTCCGTGTTGCAAAATGAAATTGCGTTCCTCGACGGACAGCGCTTTATCTTCGCTGGGATTCCGGTAGAACACAAAAAAAAGAAAAAAATAGAGCAGGCTCAAGAAGCCGGTTGCCGCGAAACTCCATCGCCATCCGAAGCGCAACAATAGAATTCCGAGCAGCGGTACGCCAATGGCTGAAGAGAGCTTTGCCGCGGAATCGAAGATCGCCGTTGCCAGGCTGCGCTCTTCGGCGGGAAACCAGTAGCCGACCGCTTTTGCATTTCCGGGGAATGTGGGCGCCTCACCTACGCCCAGTAGAAGACGCGCTCCCAGGAAGCCAGCGAGTCCCGTCGAAATCGCTGCCGCGAACGAAGCTACGCTCCAGATGAGCGTCCCGATTCGACCAACAAGCTTTACTCCGAACCGGTCGAGAATGAGACCTGACGGAAGTTGGAACACCCCGTAAGTCCAGCTATAAGCGCTCAGCAAGAACCCAAATGTTACCGTGGAGATACCGAATGCCTCGTGCAGCGCCGCTTGTGAGACAGAAAGATTCACACGATCGAAAAAGTTAACGAGCACACCGAATCCCAGCAAGAAAGCGATGCCCCAACGCCGTCGAGGTACCGTGCGCTCGCGCGCCATTGGGCGAGACGTCATGGTTTGAGTTCCGATTCGATTCGGTTCACTGTCACCGTGCCTCACACGCGCGTGTACTGTAAGCCAAATCTGCAACTAGTTGAAGGAGGACGAGAGGTTTGGCCGCGTAAGGGACGATTTCAGAATACTGGGGATTCGTTGGATCGTTGCGGAGCTTTCATGGTTCAATTGCGACGGGCGGAGGCTTTTTTATTTCTGTTTTTGGAGGTCCTTGATCTCCTGCTCCAAAGCAGCGAGACGCTTTTCGATGACTTCATTTTCCGCCTTTATCGCCGCGTTTTCATTCGTCAGGATTTGGTTCTCGATGGCCAGTTGCTGAGTGGCGCCGATGTTTATATTGAAGAGCTGGTCGTAGTCGACGACGCGGAAGTCGTCCACCCTCTTGCCGAAGACGAAGACTTGGCTGGGTGCTTTTTCCATGCCGGACAGCACGAATGTGTCATCGTCGATTACTGCGGCCACTGGTTTATCTATGTTGCCCGCGTCCGCGGTGATGATTCGCACCATATCGCCAACGACGAGGCCGTGCGCTTCGGGCAAAGTAACGGTTAACTCGTGTGTGGTGGCGTTGTAGAGAGTTTCGACGGCCATCGCGTACACGCTGGGGACGAAGCCGGTCGTCGTGCGCACCGCATCTGGATAGACCTTTTCAACTGCCTGGGCGATCACGCCTTTCTTCGGCTGGTTTCCTTTGCCAACCACATCGATATAGCGGTAGTCGGTGATTTTCAGTTTTTTCAAAATCTCCAGGTCGGAGGCGGTGTCGCTGGGGCCAATAACATTCTTGATTCGCGCATCGGAAAGCGCGTCGAATTCGTTTGCTACTACGCGGTTTGACGCATAGATCGAAAAGGGCGCGGAGTTTGTACTACTGCCGGCGCCGGAGCCGCCTGAGTTCAGATAACCATATTGCTGGCTAAAATTATGGGATGCCGAACCTTCGACATCGATCGGATAGCTTGGACTGGTGGTGTCCACGCCCAAGCGATTGTTGGTGGAGTCCCAATATAGAGCGGAGCTGCTGGAAATAGGTGTCGTCGTCGTGCCGAAGAGAATTTGCCCTTGAGCGAAGGTTGCTGCCCCGGTGCCGCCATTCGCGACGGGAATGATGGGTGTAGCGGTGACCGCGTTGGTGCCGCTGCCGAAGAGGTAGCCGCTGAGGGTGTTAGCCCCTGTCCCACCATTTGCCACCGCCACGGTGCCTGTGACGTTAGCGGCGTTGCTGCTGATATTGCCGGAGATTGCTGTGCCCGGAATTGTGGCGGAAGCAGTGACCGCGCTGGCGCCGCTGCCGAGCAGATAACCGGTAAGTGTCGTCGCGCCAGTGCCGCCGTTCGCTACGGGTACCGTGCCAAGTGTGATGGCAGGAGTGGTGGTGCCTGTGGCTACGACGATTGGAGAAGTTCCGGTCACGCTGGTGACGGTACCGGCGGCTGCGGCTCCCCAAGATGCAAGTGTGCCGTTAGTCGTGAGGACCTTCGTGTTGTTTCCGCTCTGGCTTGGCAATAAGTTCGTGATGGCGGCGCTCGCCGTGGCCGCACCGGTTCCGCCGTTGGCGAGTGCAACTGTGCCAGTGACGTTGGCGGCATTGCCGGCGATGTTGCCGGAAATTGCGGTGCCTGGAATTGTGGCGGATGCGCTGACGGCGCTGGCACCGCTGCCGAGGAGATAGCCGGTAAGCGTCGTAGCACCAGTGCCGCCGTTCGCGACGGGTACGGTGCCGAGCGTGATGGCAGGAGTAGTGGTGCCCGTGGCCACTGCGATCGGCGAGGTTCCGGTCACGTTGGTCACTGTGCCCGCTGTTGCAGTATCGGCGAGTTGGTTCCAAACGGCTCCCACGGCGTCGTAAACTTCCAAGGACTTCAAGTTGGTATCGTAAACAATCAAACCGTTAGCTGGATTTGAGATTGCCTGGCGTTGCGTCGTGGTCATACGCGGCGACAACAACCCTTGAGTTGTGCTGGCGACTTCCAGCACGGCCGTCGTATTCGGCGGATCAACGCCGATGCCGACAGATCCGGTTGTGAAGACAGCATTCGAGCCATCGAGTGTGAAAGGACTGGCACCAGCGGGACCTTGCGGCCCAGTCGCCCCAGCCGTTCCTGGCGCTCCAGTTGGACCTTGCGCTCCTGCTGCGCCCGTCGGCCCGTCAGAACCTTGCGTTCCTGCTGCGCCCGTCGCGCCTTCTTGCGCCATCACGCTCCATGCGCTCGCGTTCGTGTTTGGAGTTGGATTGTTCGGACCCGCGCTGGCAGCGATCGCCACGTAGGTAGAACCGTTGTAGGTCACCACATCATCGATGGCGTAACTCGCGCTGGCATCGAATGCGTTGCGGAAGTCGAAGCCGCTCCCATTTGCTCCCGCTACTCCTGCAGGTCCCTGCGGGCCAATCGGTCCAGCGGCACCTTGCGAGCCAGGGGAGCCATTCGCTCCGGTTGCGCCTGTGGGCCCGGCCGG
>Ga0302324_100005572_pt1 | contig 27443 bp, 24 predicted proteins | sample Palsa_T0_1_FD_201949 | JGI IMG/M metagenome (GOLD analysis project Ga0302324, IMG submission 201949) | Peat permafrost microbial communities from Stordalen Mire near Abisko, Sweden - Palsa_T0_1 | ecosystem: Environmental > Terrestrial > Soil > Palsa > Peat permafrost | place: Sweden: Abisko...
CATCGTCTTCAAGGGTCGTTGCAGCACGCGCTTCAACTCCGCGATGCCCTCCACCGAAACGTCGTTTCGCGCGAGAACGAGCACCGCATCGCCATCGTCCTGCAATGGAAGCACACCGTGGGTGCGGGCGAAGGCGTACGGTATGCGCCGCGCCGGGGTCGATTGGGCGTCGGGTGCGGTTGCCGGTAGCGCTGCCATGGTGCGAAAGGCTATGGCGCTTGAGGTGGCTGCGCGGAATACGGCAGAACGCCGACCCCGCCCGGAGCCGGCAGCGGCGGCAACAGCGGCAGGTTCGGTTCGGTCCAGAACGGCGGCAGCGGGGGCTTCAGCCGTTGCTGCTCGCCCGTGAGGTACTCGTAGCGGTCGGTCGTCAGCGCGTTCGCCGCCGCACCCGAACGCACCACCGTCGGCTTGAGGAACACCATCAGGTTGGTCTTGATGTGCTCCCGGTTGTCGTAGCGAAAGAGCGCGCCGAGATAGGGGATGTCACCGAGAAAGGGCACCTGATTGGCGTTGTCGGTAAGGGAGTCCTGGATCAATCCGCCGAGCACGATGATCTGGCCATCGTCGACAATGACCGACGATGCCAGCGAGCGCTTGTTGGTGATGATCCCGGCCGGGTTGGTCTGCGAGGCAATCGACGACACTTCCTCGTAGATCCCCAAGCGCACACTGCCTCCCTCGGTGATCTGCGGCTTGACCGTAAGGATCAAGCCGACGTCCTGGCGGTCGATCGTCTGGAACGGGGTGACGGTCGTCGTCGAGCCGGTTTGCGCGTACTGGCCGGTAATGAACGGCACGTTCTGCGCCACCACGATCTTGGCCTCCTCGTTGTCGAGGGTGAGCAGATTCGGCGTCGACAGGATGTTCGTCCTGCTGTCGGTCTCCAGGGCTTGCGCGAGCAGCGCCAGGTTGGTGATGGTGCCGATACCGGGGATGGTGATGCTGCCCTTGATGACGCCCAGATTCAGGCCCTGCCCCACCGAATTGAGGTTGACCTGCGCGTCGAGGATATTCTGGCCGCTGCCACGGGCGTTGAAATTGGTGCCACCGGCGACCTGCGTGGCGTTGGTGTTGTAGGCGTTGGGATTGAGAAGATTCCACTGCACACCGAATTGGCCTACCTTGTCGGCGGTAACTTCGACGATCAGCGCTTCGACGTAGACCTGCGCCCGGCGGATGTCGAGCTTTTCGACGATGGCGCGAATGTTGTTGTACACGGGCTCCGGCGCCATGATGACCAGCGCATTGTTCGCCGTATCGGCCTGGATCGTGGCGCCGCCGGCGCTAAATCCACCCCCACCACCTCCTCCACCCCCGCTCGAGGCGGGCCCGCTCAGTCCAAGCGACGAGGCACTTGGAGTCGCCGCCGACGCGGGCATCCCCGCGCCCGACGTTGGACTCGACAGGCCCGACGCGCCTGAGCTGCCCGATGAGCCGGAACTGAGCGACGTCGGAGCGCTTAACTGCAACGAGCTGCCGCCGTTGCCGCTGTCGCCACCACCGCCGCCGCCGAGCACGGCACGCAGCGTCTGCGCGACATAGCGCGCTTCGGCATTCTTGAGGTAGATGATAAAGATGTTGCCGCCGCTGCGGCCGGCCGTGTCCAGTTGCTCGATGAGCGCACGCGTGCGCACCAGCCGCATCGGGTTGTCGGCGCGCACCAGGATGCTGTTCGAGCGCGGGTCGGCAACCACGGACACGCGCTGTTGCGGATCGGCCACAGCCCCCTGTCCCCCGCCGTTGTCGGCAAGCAGGCGATTGAGGATCAGCACCATGTCGACCGCCGACGCATTGCGCAAGGGCACGACGATGGGCTCGCCCGCGGGAGGCACATCGAGCGAGGCGATGATGTGGTCGATGCGCTGCAGGTTGTCCGCGTAATCGGTGATCACCAGCGCATTGCCACTCGGCACCGCGGCGATGCTGTTGTTGGGCGTAATCAGCGGCCGCAGCACGTTGACCAGTTGCGCTGCCGACTCGTTCTTGAGCGCGTAGACCTCGGTCACCAGCCGATCGCCGCCGGAGGTGACCGGGCCATGCGATACCGGCGAGCCATGCTGCTTGGCATCCGCCTCGGGCACGATCTTGGTCACGCCATCGCTCTCGACCGCGGCGAAGCCCTGAAGGCGGAGCGCCGAAAGCAGCGTCGGGTAGACCAGGCTCACCGGCACCGGTCGGGCCGAGACGATGTTGATCACGCCCTTGACCCGCGGGTCGATCAAGAAATTGCGCCCGGTCATCTCCGCCACCGCCCTGACCACCGCTTCGATGTCGGCGTTGACGAAGTTGAGCGTTACCGGCTCGTCGGCGGCCGCAGCGGGCGCTGCCGCGGGTGCTGCCGCAAACAGCGCCAAGAGCGCGACGGCGAGGACGAAGCGGGAAATGGAGGTGGGCACGTGGCGCGGGTCGGGGACGCGAGCGATTGCGGCGCTCGTGACCGTTACGGAGCCGCCGCGTCGCGGGCAATGATAGCATGAGGCTCCAAGGTCATTTTTCTGGCCGCGGGCAGGGATAGGGGCCTGAATCCAAAGGGCGCGCTGGTGCCATCTAAGGATCAATTGCAGCGCCATTCCGGGAGATTTGCCATGCCGTATCGAAGCCACGCGCGAGAGCGCCTTCCCCTCGCCGTCCTGACCGCTTCCCTGGTCGCCCTGGCGCTCGCGCTCGCCTGTGTCGCGCACCCGGCGCGCGCCGACGATGCCCCGGCCAAGCCCAAGACCGACACCACGGTGCGGATCAAGACCTTCCCCCCCTCGGTCCAGGTCGATACCACCACCGCCGATACGAAAATCGACAAGGCGACGTCGACCGATGCAGACAAGCACGGCGACCGGCACCTGCGCATCGACAGCGACGACGACTTCGACATGGATGCGTTCACCGGCCAGGTGCAGAAAATGCCCTGGATCATCGGACTCATATTCCTGGTCGTCGGTTCGATCTTCCTCACCCCGGTGGTCCTGCTCATCGGCATCATCTGGTACAAGCTGCGCAAGACCCGATTGCAGAACGAAGCCATGCTTGCCCTGGCCGCCAGGGGTGTGGTCCCGCCGGCGCAGGCAGCCGAAGCCCTGGCGACAGGCACGCCGGCCTCAACCGCGGCGCCGCAGATCTACCAGCAGGCGCTCGCACTGCGCAAGCGGGTCGTCTGGTCGGACCTGCGCAAGGGCGTGATCATGGTGATGGTCGGCTTAGCCTTCCTCCTCTATGGCATCACCGGAAGCGGCGAGCCAAGCTGGGTTGGCATGATCCTGCTCTTCGTCGGGGTCGGCTACCTTGTGCTGTGGTGGCTGGAAGGGCGTCAACTGGCCCAGGCCAGCACCACGCCCCCTGGCAACGGCAGCCACACGAGCGGCGGATGACAGGAACACCCGATCGCCCTCCATGTCATCAGCCGCGGTCAGCGATGGAGAACTCATCGCCCGTGTCCTGGTGCAGGACGACCGCCACGCCTTCAGCGAACTGGTACGGCGACACCAATCGGCAGTGCGCGCGTCCTTACGCAAGCTCACCGCAGGCAACCATGCGCTCTCCGACGATCTAGCCCAGGAGACGTTCTTGCTCGCCTACCGCAACCTGCGCTCGTTCCGCCAACAGGCCAAGTTCTCCACCTGGCTGTACCGCATCGCTTACAACGCCTTCCTCGCTGAGCGGCGCAAGATCAAGGAAATGCAGCTCCCCGACGGGGACCAGGCAGAGGACGCCGCGTTCTCGGTTGAGACGGCGGCCCCGGTGGCGCGGTCGGTCGCGCTTTCGGTCGACCTGGAGCGCGCCATGGCGGGTTTGTCCGAAGGCGAGCGCGCGGCGATCGTGCAGTGCTACCATAATGACCTGTCGCACGAGGAAGCGGCGTTCGTGCTCGGCTGCCCGGTCGGGACGGTAAAGACGCATATCCTTCGTGCCAAGCAGAAACTCAAGGCCAGGCTGGGCGCCTGGGCACCGGAGCGCTGAGCATGGATATCGATCGCGCGGACACCGACGACCTCTGGCTGGAGCAGGCGCTCAAATCCGACGCGCAGGCCCACGCAGCGGGCTATGTCCCCGACGACGGCTTCACCGCCAAGCTCATGGCGCGGCTGCCGACGCCCGCCGTGCTGCCGGCGTGGCGGCGCCCGGTGATCGCGCTTTTGTGGCTCGTCGCCGGCGGCGCGGTGGTGGCCCTGCTGCCCGACCTCTTCTACAGCCTGTTCAGCGGCATAGCTACCCTGCTTGTAGGGCAGCCCATGCTGACCTGGTCGAACCTCGCCGTGGCGCTGATCGTGCTCGGTGGCGCCACCTGGAGCACGCTCTTCTACGCGATGCGCGCCGAGTAGCGCCGATTCGCAACGGAGTTGACTCCTCGCGCGGATTCGCCAAAGGCCGGGTCTGCGCAGGCTGCAGTGCATCCGCAAAACCCGCTCGAACGTCTTCGTTTCCCGTCCTTCCCATAGGTTCGGGCGGGTAGCCTCCATAGCCCACGCCAGCGCCCGCTCGCTTCGCGCGAGCGACGTCGCGCCGAAGCGCCGCCAGTCGGTGCGGCCTTTTAGGGCCCGGCAAAAAAGAAACGGCCGCGCCCGGAACGCGACCGTCACGATAACTTGCCGATGCAATCAGTCAGTCAGCTTGAAGCCTATGTCGATTTCGCCGACCCACTTTTCCCCCTCCGCCGGAAACTTCCACGACGACAGCGCGCGAATGACCGCGGCGTCGAATACATGCTGCGGGTTGGCCTTGATGATCCTGACCTCGGTAACGTTGCCCTTCTCATCGACGTTAAGCTGCGCCGTCACCTCACCCCGATCGATTCCCTTCTTTGCGGCTGCGTTCGGAAACTCCGGCGCATCCCCGGAAATGCGCTGCGTGGTGATCCTGCGCACGGCCGGTTTCGCCACCGGTGGCGGTGGCGGCGCAGGCGGTGCAATCACCGGCGGCGTGGGCGGCGGCGTGGGCGTCACGGCGGCGATGACCGGCTCCGAGACCGTGGGTGTCGGCACATCCGGCGGCGGCACGTAGACCTGCGGGGGTGGCGGCGTCTTCGGTATCTCGATTTTCTTCGGCGGCGGCGGCGGTGGTGGCGGCGCCTTGATCTCCTCGACGATGGTGGCGGTGAGCGGCTTCTTGATGACCTCGATCGCCTTGCGCGCGAGCCCGGTCACCAGCGCGTAGATCACGATGACGTGCAGCAGGATGACGAACGTAATGCCGATCAGGTGCCGGGTCGGGTCTCTCTGTTGCCGTGCGAAATCCATTGCCTTTTGACTCCCGGTGGCTCGCCGCCGTTCACGCCGCGAGCTAGTCCTCGACGAACTGTTCGCTGCCGACGATGCCGATCTTGGTCAAGCCGAGCCGCTGCGCCGAAGCCATCACGCCGGCGGCCACCGCATAGCGCGACGCCTTGTCCGGACGCAAGTGCACCTCCGGTTGCGGACTCTGCGCGGCGGCGATCCGGATCTTGTCTTCCAGGGCTGCCCGGTCCGGCACGACCTCGCCGTCCCAGTATGTTATCCCGTTGGGGTCGATGTCGATCTTGACCACCTGCGGCATGATCAATGGCGGCGGCGGATTGCCGGTCGGCATGTTGAGGTTGATGGCATGCAACTGGATCGGCAGCGTGATGATGAGCATCACCAGCAGCACCAGCATCACGTCGATCAGCGGCGTGGTGTTGATGTCGATGATGACCTCCGGCTCGCCCGTCTTGCCGGATGCACCCACGTTCATTGCCATGACGCACTCCTCGAAAGGTTGTCGCGCGAGCTCATCTTACGTGCCGCGCGGCGGCGGCTCGGTGATGAAACCGACCTTCGCGATTCCGGCGCGCTGGCAGGCATAGATGATGCGACCGACGCCCTCGTATTTCGCGCCGCCGTCACCGCGGATCTGTACCTCCGGCTGCGGAGTGAGAACGGCGATTTTTTTCAACCGATCGATGAGGGCGGTCGTGCTGTCGATGCGCAACTCGTTCCAATAGATGCGATCGTCCTTGTCGACCGACAAGGTTATGTTCTCCGGCTTCGTCTCGCGGATCTCGTTGCGCTCCTTGGGCAGCTGCACCGGGATCGCGGTGGTGACCACCGGGATCGTGATCAGGAAGATGATCAGCAGCACCAGCATCACGTCGACAAGCGGCGTGGTGTTGATCGTCGACACGACCTCTTCGTCGTCGACGGACGGCCCGACGCCCATGGCCATGGTCTAGGCCCTCGCGGCGGTCGGCGATTTCGGCGCGCTCAACAGCACCGCGTGCAGGTCGGCGCCGAAGCTGCGCACCCGGTCCATGGCGTTCTTGTTGCGGCGGATGAGCCAGTTGTAGCCCAGCACCGCCGGAACGGCTACGGCCAGACCCATGGCGGTCATGATCAGTGCTTCGCCCACGGGGCCTGCGACCTTGTCGATCGATGCCTGCCCGGCAATGCCGATCGCGGTCAGTGCGTGGTAGATGCCCCAGACCGTGCCGAACAGCCCGACAAAGGGCGCGGTCGAACCGACGGTGGCGAGGAACGCGAGCCCGTCCTGCATGCGGCTTTGCACGTTGTCGATCGCGCGCTGGATCGACATGCTGATCCAGGTATTGAGATCGACCGCACCGAGTAATCCCGTGTGCGTGCTCGTCGCCTCCAGCCCGGACTCGGCGATGAAGCGAAACGGGCTGCCGGCTTTGAGTTCTTCAGCCCCCTTGCGCACCGACGGCGCGCGCCAGAACGATTTTTCCGCCTGCCGCGCCTGCCCACCCATCTTGGCCTGCTCGTAGACCTTGGTCACGATCACGTACCAGCTGCCGACCGACATGATCACCAGGATCGCGAGCGTAATGCGCGCGACGAGGTCGCCACCTTGCCATAGCGCCTGCAGCCCGTAGGGGTTGTCGACCATTTCCGTCGTGCGCTGCGGCTCCGCGGCCCTTGCCACCGGCACCGGCGCCGGTTCGGTTGCGGCGGCGGGAGGCGTCGCAGGCGCCTGTGCCAGTGCCTCATGCGGGATGGCCGCTGCGGCGACGGCAAGGACCAGGACCGCGGCCAACGCGGCCAAACGGGTTTTCAGCATGTTGTCTCCAGACAGATGGTTATCTACGTAAGACCGTTTCCGGGGTCAGGCATGTTCGAACGTCACCAAGCACATCATGGAATCCCTATTACAACGGCCAGGCTTTGCGATACGCGCCTGGATTACATGCGGATGCAAGAAACGGCATGGGTCCGCCTGGGAGGCAGGACCGTAGCTCTCGTTAGAATCTCGAAGAATTGTACCTAAGGCGGGCAAAATGTCTACCCGCAATCCGCACCCAGAAAAGCGCATTGCACGCCGCGCAGTCGCAGGCAGGGCTAAAGCTCCCGGGCGGCCTTAGGACAGGCTTTCGCCCGCGACGGCGTGACCGCCCTCGTGCGCTTCGTCAGCAGTTCAGTCGGTTGGCTCCTCGATTCATCCGGTTCGTCGCCCGCCCGTTGTCGCCTCCTGCGCGCCTGCCTACGATGCACCCTGACAACGCGCACCGGATGCCCTCAGCAAGTGACCCGATGAATCCAGATGGCGCGTTGGTCGCATCCAAACAGCATTGCAACGAGCAGTTGACCGAGGAGAAAGACAATGAAGCACTACCAGTTTCCGATCCCCCGCGCCGCCCTGGGCTTTGCCGCCGTTGCCCTGGCCGCACTGACCGTAGGCATGTGGGTGATCGCGCCGACAACGACCGAGCCCGGCACCGTGGCCCCCACGACACTGGCGACGGCAACAGCGCAGATCAGCGAGTCGACCACAGCCGATACGATCACGCACCTCGATCGCATCGAAGTGACCGCGGCCCGCGAACCGTCGCTGACCATGACGCTGGTGCGCCATCTGCAGCTGTTCCAGCCCAAGCACAAGGAACAGACCTAGCCAGACGCTTCGACTGTTTTCGAATCGAAGCCCCCGCGGCGACCTGACCTCCCGCCGCGGGGGCGGGGGGCAGACGCAAAGCTAATTGATCAGGGGAATGGTCGAGGCAATGTCGTAGGCCAGCACGGCGCGAATCTTCGACTCCAGTTGCAGGTAGCGCGCGGCCTTGCGCGGCGGCAGAACCCGCGTTGGCAAACCCCGCATCAGGCGATTCTGCATCGTGCGTCTCGCCTTGAGTTCCATCTCATCGGCGGCAATCAGGTCGTTGGCCAGCTGCCTGGCATAGACATCCGACATGGGCCGGTCGCGGGCAATCAGCCCCTCCACCGCCACGACGCGCTTCTGATTGGATTCGTCGAGCGCCCGCTGGTAGGTGTCATAGATCGGCCAGAAGCGCTTGGCCTCGAGGTCGGTGAGCTGGAGCGTCGCCGCCACGAAGGCCTTCTTGTCGGCGCGGATCGTCGTGCGCAGCGCTTGCATGTCCGTGACGTCGGCGCTATTGCCCTCCGCCCAGGCAGACTGTGCCGCAAGGAACACCGCGGCGAACAGGACCACAGCAACGTTCTTGTGCATCGTTTTTTCCTCGATGTCTAAGGCGCTCTTGACTCACCGCGCTTCCGCCCTCGCGCCGCACCCCGGGTTCCGCGCCACGCGACAATTGGCGGCGCGGAACGGGATCCTTCGCCGGCACGGCACTCCACCGTGCCTCATCCAGCGGTCTTTTAGCACATTTTTTTGCACCGCGGGTCGGGCTTGAGCGCTGCCGACAGTGTCACGCGAGCGCGTGTGGCCGGGTTGCGCATTGACACCCAGCGGCGCGATGATACCGCCCAGCGCGATCGCAGCAGCGGATTCGAAGCCCGGTGCGGGCGCGCGAATCGAAAGCCACCATGCTCACGCCACCCGAGGACGCGCGCACGCTTGCCCAGTCGGGCATTGAGGCCCTGCGTCGGGGCGATGCGCGCAGCGCGCGCGCGTCGTTCGAGCGGCTGGTCGCGAGCGGCCAGGCCGATGCCGCCGCGTGGCTGGGTCTTGCATACGCCTGCGGCCGCCTCAACGAGGCCGCCGCCGCCCACGCCGCGGTCGACCGCGCGCTCGCGCTTGAGCCGCGCAACCTTCGCGCCCTGATCCTCAAGGCCGATTACTTGGCGGCGCAGGGCAACGACCGTGCCGCGTCCTCGTACTATCAGACCGTGGTCAGGATCGCGCCGCCGGACGACGAGCTGCCGGCGGATCTGCGCGCCGAGATCCTGCGCGCCCGCGATCGTTGCGGCTATTACATCGCACGCTACGAAGCGTTTCTTCGTGACCGGCTGAACGCCGCAGGCTTGACTACAGGGCCATCGAGCGCGCGCTTCGCCCACTCGCTCGACATCCTGTTCGGCAGGAAGACCGTCTACTATCAACAGCCGCGCACCTACTTCTTTCCCGAGCTCGCCCAGATCCAGTTCTACGAGCGCAGCGCCTTTCCCTGGCTCGATGCGGTCGAGACCGCGACTGCGGACATCCGGGGCGAATTGATCGACGTGCTTCGGGACACTTCCCGCTTCGAGCCCTACGTCAAGGGCAATCCGATGCGGCCGCACAACGAACAGAAGGGCATGCTCAACAACCCAGACTGGAGCGCGTTCTACCTCTGGAAGGACGGCGAAATCGTGGCCGAGAATGCCGCCCGCTGTCCGCTGACCATGCGCACCCTCGAAGGGGTGCCGCTAACCCGCGTCAAGAACCGCTCGCCCTCCGTGCTGTTCTCGCTGTTGCGCCCGGGGGCACACATCCCGCCGCACTCGGGGCTGGCCAATACCCGGCTGATTTGTCACCTGCCGCTGATCGTTCCGCGCGACTGCGCGTTCCGCGTCGGCAACGACGTGCGCGTGCCGGTCGAGGGCAAGGCCTGGGTGTTCGACGACACGATCGAGCACGAAGCGTGGAACTCGAGCGACCAGATTCGTGTAATCCTGCTGTTCGAAATCTGGCGGCCCGACCTCAGCGCGGAGGAACGCGGACTCGTCAGCGCCATGTTCGACGCGATCGACGCCTACAGCGGCGAAAAGCCCGCCTGGGAGATTTAGCCCGCCGGCCGCGGCTAGCGCGGCATGTCGAGGCTGATGCGCGACGGCGTCGTAGCCTCGAACTCCCGGGCGCAGGTCGTGGCCCATTCCCGGAACATGTTCTCGAACCAGAAGTTCTCCGCAGTGGTGCTCGTCCGGGTCACAGTCCGGTACACTTTGTCGGCATAGCGATGGTCGACCACGCGCCCGAGCAGCTGCCCGCTGACCGAATCGCTTGCCTCGAGCATTACCGTCGTCTCCCCATCGTTCTGCTGGGTAAAGGTCTGGAATTGTCCGCCCGGTCGCGCGTTCGGCGCGTTGAGAAACAGGTTGACCGCGGAAGGCGACAGGCGCAGAACGCCCGGTCCCGGCGCCGTGACAATTTCGTAGCCCTGCGCGGCAAACGCCTGGGCAACGGCGCTGCCGAGAGAGGCGGCGGTATCGTCGGCGATCTTCTGCACTTCGTCCGCATTCAGGCGGCGGGTGAAGCCCAGAATGTCCTGCGTGTTCTTGTTGAAGTCCTTGCGGAAGGCCACATGCGCCGGCTCGACCAGGACCTTGTGATAGGCCGCAAGATCCGCATGGGGCAGCAGGTAGAGTTGATCGAGGTCGTGCGCCTGCACGGCCACCAGCCCGTCGGGAACCGCACCGGCTGCCAGCGTTGGAGCCGCCGCTGCCGCCACGATTGCGGCGATGCAAAGCACCAAAAGCGCGTGAAGTTTCATGCAGCCCTCCTGTCGGATATGTGGCAATGGCCCGAGTGCAGACCAATCCTACACCCAGCGTAAGACCGCTGCCAGATGCCGCGCGTTCCCGGAGACGGCGCCCCGGATGGTCGATTGCTCGGCACCGACTGCGATACCATGCCTCATGACGGCAGGAGGACCGAAGCCAACGCCAGGAGAGATGCTGACGCGAGTCGCCGGATCGCCCGATGCCTACCCGCAGAAGCTTGACCTTAACGCCTGGATGGTCCTGGTCGTGGTGCTCGATGCCGCTACCTATCGCGGGGCGAGCTTCCTTGACGACCGCGTCCTGGGGCCGGCGACGCAGGGCGCGTGGGTCCCCCTCGCAGAGGTCTTCGAGAGCGCGCGCCGGCTCTCGCGGGAGCGCCCGCTGCACTTCATTTTCCACACCGGCCATGTCGGCTCGACCTTGGTCAGCCGGCTGCTCGACGCGACCGGCGCGGTGCTGTCCCTGCGCGAGCCGTTGCCGCTACGCACGCTTGCCGACGCCCGCGACAGCCTGGAACGGCCCGATTCGCTCCTGAGCGCGGCGCAGTTCGACAACGTGCTGGCTCTTTTCATGCGCCTGTGGAGTCGCGGCTACGAGGCCACGCGAAGCGTAGTCGTGAAGGCGACAAGCAGCGCCGGGCGCCTCGCCGTGCCGCTCCTGGCTGCCGGCGAAGGGCCGCGTGCGCTCTACATGAACCTGCGCGCCGAGCCGTATCTGGCGACCCTTCTGGCCGGCGCGAATTCGCCCTCCGACCTGCGCGGCCACGGCCCGGAGCGCATGCGCCGCCTGCAGTCGCGACTGGCGGCGCCGCTCTTGCCGCTGCACGCACTGTCGATCGGCGAACTGGCGGCGCTAAGCTGGCTCGCCGAGACCTGGACGCAGCGCGAGGCGCTGGAACGTTTTCCCGGCAGGATTCTCGCAGTCGACTTCGATCGGCTGCTCGCTAGCCCCGGCGACGCAATGGCCCGGATCCTGGACCACTTGGGCCTCGCGGCGGAAGCGCGCGAGCTGACCGACCTGGCGCAAAGTCCCGTGCTCGCGCGCTATTCCAAAGCACCCGAGCACGTCTACAGCCCCGAGGTCCGGGCAGAAGTCCTGCGCGAGTCGCGGCAGGACAATCGCGCCGAAATCGGCAAGGGCATGGCCTGGCTCGAAGCCCGGGCGCGCGCCGACCCGGCGGTCGCTGCCGTCCTGGCGGCCGCAGCCTAGTTAGTCGCCCACATGCGCAGCAGATTCTGCCGCACGACGTCCAAGCGGGCCCGGCTCTCCCAGCGCATCGCGAGTCCTTCGAGCGCGGCGATTTCGTTGAGCTCGTAGACCTGCGTACGTTGGTGCTGATCGGCGATGAAGCTTTCGATAAAGGTGATCGACACCAGCCGGTCGCCGGAGCGCACCGGAACGACCTCGTGCAGCATCGTCGACGGGTAGACGATCGCCTCGCCAGCTGCGCCCTTGAAGGCGATCGCCTGATTGCCGATGACGATTGACAATTCGCCCCCCTCGTAAGCAGACGGCTCGTTGACGAAGACGGTGCAGGATAAGTCGGAGCGCAGGCGCGAGTTGCTGAGCTGGATTAGTGCCGAGTCCGCGTGGGATCCGTATTTCATGCCCGGACGGTAACGGCAAAGCAGCGGCGGCGCCACGTGCTTGGGCAGGGCGAAATCAAGGAATTCGCGCGAGCGTCCGAACGCGGCGTTCACGATCTGCACCGATTCGGCGTATTTCGGATCGCTGCTGTCGGCCTGCAGGTTGTCCTTGGTCTGATTGGCCGGGTTCGACACCCGACCCTCGACGAAATGCAGTTCTCGACTCAGGTTCGTCAGGCGGACGATGTCGGCCCGGGTGAGCAGATTCTTGATTTTCAGGAACACTTTGGGATCTACCTCACAGTACGTGGCGCGGGTCAGGTGCGCCCTGACTCTCGCGCGGCAAAGGTGAATCCTACACTGCCGCGCGCGGGTAACGGCCGCTGCCTCGTTTCTCCGATCGGCACGGAGGGCGTCACGCCGTGTAACATAGCGCCGAGTCGGCGGCCCTCCCGCACATTGCGGCGACGCGGCCTTCCGCCGGCTGCGGCCAAGGTCGAGCAAGGAAGCGCAACGCGGATGCAAAACGTCGAAGCAGGGGTGGGACCGATTAGCGCCCTCGAAGCGCAAGCCGCGCGTGCTGCGCAATCGGGGCGAGCCGACGAGGCAGCGTCCCTCTGGCAGCGGATTATCGAACTCGACCCGGGCCACGCGCGGGCCTTGACCGCGCTCGGCCAACGCGCGTTCCAAAGAGGAGACCTGCAATCCGCCCGCGCGACGTTCCAGCGGCTGGTCGACGCCGATGGCTCGGATCCCCAGCATTGGATCAACCTGGCACTCGCCTGTCAGCACCTGAAGGACGAGGCCGGCGAGGAGAGCGCGCTGCAGCGGGCGCTCACGCTCGATCCGATCGACCTGGTGGCGCTTATCCTGCGCGCCAACCTGCTTGAGCGCCAAGGCAAGACGCACCGCGCTGCGCTCGCCTACGGCGCGGCGGCCAACGTCTCCCCGCCGCTCGCGCGTCTGCATCCCGATCTGCGGCCTGCGGTGACCCACGCGCTGGCCTACCGCGAGAAGTACGATCGGGAATTCGCCACCTTCATGGAGGCCCGCCTCGATCCCGAGTTCGGCCAGTTTGCCAGCGAGAAACTACAGCGGTTTCGCGATTCCGTCGACATCCTGCTCAACCGAAAGAAGCGCTACATTTCGCAGTCAGCCGTCTATCATTATCCTGGCCTCGCGCCGATCGAGTTCTTCGACCGCGCCGATTTTCCCTGGCTCGATCCGATCGAGGCGGCGACCGAAGAGATCCGGGACGAATTTCTCGCCCTGCTTGCCAGCGAAGAAGGGTTCACCCCCTATATCACCTATCCCGACGGCGTCCCGGTCAACCAGTTCGCGGAATTGAACAACTCGCCGCGCTGGAGCGCCTTCCATCTCTACAAGGGAGGCAAGCAGGTCGAGGAAAACGTCGCCCGCGTCCCCCGCACCATGCGTGCGATGCAAGGCGTGCCCAGGCCCGACCAGCCCGGACGGACGCCGGCGGCGATGTTCTCGCTGCTCAAGCCGAGGACCCGCATTCCGCCGCACAACGGCGTGACCAACACGCGGCTGGTCACCCATGTTGCCCTGATCATCCCCGACGGATGCAGATTCCGGGTGGGCAATGACATCCGGGTGTGGGTTCAGGGTAAGGCCTGGGTGTTCGACGACACCATCGAGCACGAGGCCTGGAATGACAGCGACAAGCTGCGCGTGCTGCTCATGTTTGACATCTGGCATCCGCAACTGACGCCGCCGGAACGGGCGATGATCACGGCCCTGACCCGATGCATTCAGGCCTTCACGGGCGACACGGGCGACACGGACCTCTAGGCCCGGCAGGCCTGGCGTTTCATTCCAGGCGCTTTACGAGCACGGTCTGGTTGATGTGCTCGAACTCCATATAGAACGCACTCAGGAGCCCGCGCCGGATCGTCACCTTCGGGTCGGTCAGGAAGACGTTGCGGCTGCTGACGTCGATGACTTGCCACACCTGGCCGTTGGCGAGATGAATCTTCTGTTTCGGGTACCAGCCGTCGAAGTGCCCGGGAATCGTGCTTTCGATCGCGTCGAGCTCGGGCGTCGCCGGTTTCGGCGGCGGGAGGCCGAACTGCTCGGGCGCGACGACCGGCGAAGGCTTCGCCGCCGGGAGGCCGAACTGCTCCGGAGTCTGTTGCAGCGGCGGAGCGGGTGCCTTTGCCGTCTCCGCGGCGTTCAGCGGCAACGCGTCATAACAGGCCAGGCGTGCCGTCGGATCGGCAATGGCACGGCAGCGTAGCAGCGCCGCATCGTCGGCCAGCGCCGCGCTCGACACCAGGAGCAGAAGAAGAAGTGATTTCATGGCCTACCTCGTGTTGTAACACGCCGGGGTCGGCACGGCTACGCGCTGCGTGGCAGCGCCGAATCCCGTGCTCACGCAATCCGGGCGGAGAAAAAAAACGGCGAGCCGAAGCTCGCCGTTTGTGCTGCGGACGCCCCGCCCCGGGACTAGAACTTGGCGGTCAGGTTGATGAAGATCCGCCGGCCGAGAGAATCGTAGACCTGCGGGTAAGTATTGCCGTTGCCGAACGCCGGCCCCGCGATATCCGAGGTAACAATCGGCGGATCCTTGTCGCAGACGTTGTTGACACCGAAATACAGCGTGAACATCTTGTTGATGTTCCACGACGCCGCCAGGTCGAGGTAGGTCCGTGATGCGAGCGTCGAGTCGATGCTGTTGAACGGAGCCGACAGCAACGGATTGGACTGCGTCACATCCAGGCTTACGCCCTCAAAGTAGCGAACGGTCGCGGAAAGCGTCCAGTTCCAAGGAGTGTTCCAAAGTCCCGTCAGATGGAAGCGCCATTTCGGCGCCGGCGTACCACACGTATCGCCGAAATAGCCAGCGCAGTTGTAGCTCCCTGCACCCGGATACGGCGAAGTGTCCAAACTCTTGAGGTAAGTCGCCGTGAGCTGGGCGCCCAGGCTGCCCCAAGCGTCGATCGGATACGTGTAATTGCCGTTGAAATCGACGCCGGAGGTCGACAACTGCACCAGGTTTTGATTCGTGGCGCTGATGAAGCCACCGTTCAGCCACAACGTGCCGGCAAGCGGATCGCGATGAATCAGGTCGCACAAGCTCCCCGAGGTAATACACTGGCTCAGGGCTTGGGCAGGCGCAATTCGACCGATGGCGTTATCAACCTTGATGTTGAAGTAGTCGATCGAGCCGCTCAGATTCTTCGACGGCGTGTAGACGACCCCCGCGGTCCACGTCTTTGCTTGTTCGGGATCAAGGTTGGGATTGCCGCCCTGCAGATAATTGCCCTGGCCGGCGGGGTTGTTAAGAACCGTGGACCCGTACAGGTTGGCCGGAAGCCCCGTCCGCAGGCATTGCTGCAGGGTGGCCGACGGCGTCGGGCCGGCACAGGGGTCGGCCGTGAAACTGAACAGGTTGATCCCTTGCTGGGTAAACAGTTCGACGATGTTGGCGGCGCGAACGGCCTTCTGGTAGCTGGCGCGCAGTCGCACCGAATTCACCGGCGCCCACTCGAGCCCAAGCCCGTAGGTGGTGGTTTCCTGGTTCGTGGTGTAATCCGACCAGCGCGCGCTGCCGTTGACGCTGAGCAGCTTCGCGTACGGCATGTCCTCGATGATCGGCAGGTTGAATTCGCCGTAGACTTCGTTGACGGAGTATTGGCCGTTTAAGGGAAGCGTTGGCCCGCCCGTCCCGGCAAGATCGCCCGTCTGCAGCTCTTCGTCGGGATTGAGCGAGAGTTGCTCGGTACGGTGCTCGATACCGAACGCGACGCCGACCCCGCTGCTCGCCCAAGGACTCTTGACACCATAGATGCCCAAGTCGCCCGTGAGCGTGCCGCCATAGATGTCCTGCCTCGTATAACCATTCTCGATGCCCGGTGCCTCGAGGTAATTCAACGCCGCCGGGGTCACGCCGCCTAACTGAAAGATGTTGTACGGCACGCAAGGCGGTCCGCTCGCGCACACCGCCTGGCCGTTGGCCCCCGTGACGATATTCAGGGCGTTGCCAAGCTTTGCATTGGAAAAATAGCCGCCCAGCGAGGACGACACGGTGACTCGGCCGTACTGGTACCAAAGATCGTAATCCCAGCCGCCCCAGACGTCGCCCTTCACCCCGACGACGGTGCGAAACATCTCATTCTCGAAATTCTGCGTCCGGCCGCCGCCCTCGACATTGCGCCGCGCAATGATTATTTGCTGGGGCGTCGACGGCGTGACGCCGAAGGTATTCAAAAACGAGCTGTTCAGCAGCGGATTGGCAGTGGTGAGCGTCGCGGTATTACCGAAATCGCCGCTCGGCCCCACCTGGGATTCCTGGATGTTGTCCATGAAGCCGAATTCGGCATACACGCGTGCCCAGCTCGTTATATCGTAGTGAGCGAACGCGTTGACGTTATAGCGCCGGTTCGGGACTTGGTAGTAGTTGAGCGGCGCGTAGTTGTACTCGTCGTTGTCGGTAAACGGCCGCAGCTGATTCCCGGCGCCGATCGTGTACTCGTTGCCGTTGTTCAGATTGATGAACAGCCCGGGATAGCTCGTTCCCGAGCCGCCGCAGGTGCGGACATTATTCGTCGTGGCGGCTGCGCAGGCGCTGTAATCGCGAGTAGCCTGCAACACCGGCTGCTGGGTCTGGTAGCCGAGGAAAAGGACGGCGTTGCCCTTGCCGTCGGCAAAGTCGCTGCCCAGCGTCAGGGCGTAGGTATTGACCTGGCCATCCGAGTCCACGTCACCCGGATCCTGGTATTGCACCGGATTGGTGGCCTGGCGAGCCGCGACAATCGCACCCATCGAGTTGTGCTGTTGATGGTTGTAGAAACTCATGCCGATGTCGCCCTGAACGCCCTGGAAGTGGTCGTTCATGATGAAGTTCACGACGCCGGATACCGCGTCGGAACCGTAGACCGCGGATGCGCCGCCGGTCAGTATTTCGACGCGCTGAATGAGCTGGATTGGAACCTGGTTCAAGTCAGCCGCATATTGGAAGGGGCTGCCTGCGGGCAGGCGCTTGCCGTCGATGAGCACGAGGGTGCGGTTGGAACCCAAACCACGCAGGTCGACCGCGGACGTGCCGGTCGAACCGTTCGAAAGCATGTTGCCCATATCGGCAAATACCTGCGGCATCTGGTTGAGCAGGTTCTCCGCCGAGATCGGGTTCTGGAAAGCGATATCCGTCGCCGTGATGGTGCTGACCGGACTCGTGCTCTCGAGGTTCGCGGAAGGAATGCGCGAACCGGTGACTTCGAGCTTCTCGATCTTTTCAGGGGCCGGGGGCGGAGCCGGCGGCGTCTGCGCATAGGCTGACGGCGCGGCCATACCAACAATGACTCCCGCACTGAGCGCTTGCACGACCGCAAGCGACACTCTCTTTCGATGCATCTTCTTCATCATGGACCCCCATAGCGTTGAAGAATTACTGCTGCAATTGTGCTGACCCGCGCAATCGAACCTGGAATTGCGCGAACCGACAAGATGATTACCGTTGACTATCGGCTGTTTTGGAACCCCCGGAGAACTGTGGCCCCGAAAGGGAAACGTTGGGATTTGCCTGACGGACACACAGTTGCAACATTACAACAGCCGGATTTCGGGCCGCAACAAAAGGATGCGATTGTTAGAATTCGCCTCATCACGGTGTTGCAAATCTGCCAAAGAATGGCTTTACGCGATGCACCATTTGCCGTTTTGACTTCCTCGCCGGGCCCGCTTTCGCGCCGGCGATCCGGCCCAGGCGCGCTCGCCGCACCCTGGCGTCGGACCGAGCGCGCCGGCGGCGACTGATGGCTATGCCCCCAGCAGCGGCCCCCGCTTTCCGCATTGCGCCGGCAAAGCCGCAGGACGTGGCGGAGATCCTGGCGATGATCGCGGCGCTCGCCGACTACGAGAAGCTTGCGCACCTGTGCGTGGCAACGCAACCGAGCCTGCACGACGCGCTGTTCGGGCCTTCTCCCGCGGCTGAAGTACGCATCGGCTGGGAAGGCACGTCGGCGGTCGCATTTGCCCTGTTTTTCCATAATTTCTCGACGTTTCTCGGCCGCAAGGGACTGTATCTCGAGGATTTATTCGTGCGACCGGCCTACCGCGGCCGTGGCTACGGTCAAGCGCTCCTGGTGCACCTCGCGCAGCTCGCCGTTGCGCGCGGTTGCGGGCGCTTCGAATGGGCCGTTCTGGACTGGAATGCGGCGGCGATCGGCTTCTACCAGTCGCTCGGCGCGACGGTGCTACCCGACTGGCGCATCACCCGGGTGACCGGCGAGGCCCTGACCCGGCTGGCGGCAAGAACGCCGGATGCCGAGGGGGAAGCCTGACTCGTCCGTGCGGCGCCGCGTGCAAGGGCAGGCCGTTTCAGGCGATAATTAGCGTTTTTGGCGGCGAAGTCCAAGCTTGGCGACTGCCGCAATTGCCCCGGGATGCCCATGACTGAAAGCCTTGCCGCCGTCTTCCGGCAGCTCTCCTGCAACGCCGATTTCTGGTCGCTGCGCCTTACCGACGAGCGCTCCGAGAGCTACGCCGTACGCAAAAATATACCGCAACCGCCGTCCCTGCTAACCGATCGTGGCGCCATGTTGACGGTCTATGCCGGCCGCGGCAGCGGCTACGCCGCCACCAGCGACCTGTCACCTGCCGGCCTGCAGTCTGCCCTCGATCGCGCCACCGACTGGGCCCGCGCCGGGGCCCGCCGCTCGCTGATCGATTTTGCGACGCTGCCCAAGCCTGCGCCTTCCGGCAGCTACGCCTCGCCCGACGCGGACAAACCGGGCTGGTCGCAGCAAGACTGGTATGAACTGCTCGGCGACGAATCGCGCCAAGCCGGCTGCGATCCGCGCATCGTCGACTGGGAAGCAACGGTCGAGACGCGCAGTGCTGAACATCGCTACCTGACCAGCGAGGGGGGCGACGTAACCCAGCGCTATCGCTTCGTGATGCCCGGGATGTCGGTTACCGCCCATGCCGATGGCGACACGCAGACCCGTACCCTCAACGGCTACCGCGGGCTGGCGCAGCAGGGCGGCGAGGACATGCTCGAGCGCTTTGGCTTCGTCGGCAGCGGGCGCCGCATCGCAGGCGAAGTCCTGCAGCTTTTGCTCGCACCCAACTGCCCGAACGGCACCATGGACGTGCTTCTCCTGCCCGATCAGATGGTGCTGCAGATCCACGAGTCGATCGGCCATCCGCTCGAGCTCGACCGCATTCTCGGCGACGAGCGCAACTTCGCAGGCACCAGTTTCGTCACCCTCGACATGTTCGGCACCTACCGCTACGGCTCGGATCTGCTCAACGTCTGCTTCGATCCGACCCGCCCCGAGGAACTCGCGAGCTACGCCTTCGACGATGACGGTACGCGGGCGGACAAGGCCTATCTCATCCGCAATGGCATTCTCGAGCGGCCGCTTGGCGGGGCGATTTCGCAGGCACGCGCGGGACTTCCCGGCGTTGCGAACTCGCGCGCCGACAACTGGAACCGGCCGCCGATCGATCGCATGGCCAATATCAACCTGGAACCGGGCGATGCGTCGCTCGAGGACATGGTCGCGGGCATCGAGCACGGCGTGCTGATGGGCACCAACAGCTCCTGGTCGATCGACGATTCGCGTAACAAGTTCCAGTTCGGCTGCGAATGGGGCCAGTTAATCGAGAAAGGCAAGCTCACGACCGTGGTCAAGAATCCCAATTACCGTGGCGTTTCAGCCAATTTCTGGCGCAGCCTGGCCCGGGTCGGCAACGCCGCGACCGTGCAGGTGCTGGGCACCCCGTACTGTGGCAAGGGCGAGCCGTCGCAGGTGATCCGTGTCGGGCATGCCTCGCCGGCTTGCGTCTTTACCGCAGTCGACGTCTTCGGCGGAGACGCGGCATGAGCGCGAACCTCGAGACCTACTTTAACGACGTCGCGGCGCTGCTCGACCGCTCACTCGCCGCCGGCGAGATCTACACCTGCGGGCTGGACGCGGAGACGTCGGATTTTGTACGCCTCAATCGGGGCAAGGTGCGCCAGCCCGGCACCGTGACCCAATGCTACCTGCGGCTGCACCTCATCAACGGACGACGCCACGCCGAGCAGTGCCTGACCGTTTCCGGCGATCTCGCCCAGGATCGTCCCGCGATCGCGGCGGCGCTCGCCTTGTTGCGAACGACGATTGCGACGCTGTCGGAGGACCCGCACCTTAGTTTTGCCACCGACGTGAATCCGAGCCGGGTCGTCTCCACTGCCACCCTGCCCACAGCGGAGGAAATCGTCGAGACGGCGCTTGCCGGCGCTGACGGCCTGGACCTGGTGGGTATCTACGCCGGTGGTCCGGTCTACCGCGGCTTCGCCAACTCGCTGGGCCAGCGCAACTGGCACGAGGTGCGCTCGTTCAACTTGCAATGGAGCCTCTACCACCGCACCGACAAGGCGGTGAAGACGGCCTACGGCGGGTTCAGCTGGGAGCCGGAGCTCTTTGCCGCCAAGATGACGGCGGCACGGGAGCGGCTTGCCTTACTTGCGCGTCCATCGCGCTCCCTCAAGCCCGGGCGCTACCGTGCCTACCTCACCCCGACTGCCATGGAGGAGATCGCCGGCATGCTCTGCTGGGGGGGCTTCTCCGGTCGGGCGCTCGAAACCCGCCAGAGCTGCCTGTTCCGCCTGAAGGATGGCGCGGCCGCGCTCGATCCGTCGGTGGCCTTCGTCGAAAACACCGCCGACGGCGTTGCGCCCGGATTCCAGGACGAAGGCTTTACCCGGCCGGACGCGGTGCCGCTGGTTCGCGCCGGGCAGATGGTCGGCTCGCTGGTCAATCCCCGTACCGCACGCGAATTCGCGCTGGTACAGAACGGCGCGAACGCCGGCGAGGCGCCGGAATCGCTCGACATGGCCCCCGGCAATCTGCCCACCGCCGATGCCCTGTCGGCCCTCGATCAGGGCCTCTATATCGGCAACCTCTGGTACCTCAACTTCTCCGACCGACCCGCGTGCCGGCTGACCGGGATGACGCGCTTTGCCTCGTTCTGGGTCGAGGAGGGCAAGATCGTGGCGCCGGTCGACGTCATGCGCTTCGACGACAGCGTCTTCCGCCTGCTCGGAGAACAATTGGTCGGGCTCACCGCCGAACGCGAATTGCTCGTCAACGGCGACACCTATCGCGAACGCAACGTGAGCAGCATGCGTCTGCCCGGTGCGGTGGTACGCGATATGGCGTTCACCCTGTAGCGAGCGCACCCCGCAACGCGCCAAGGGCGGCGAAGGGCAACAACCGCGGCGTCACCCCGCGCCGTGGTACCAGCCCTTGGGGATGGCGGAGAGCAGCTTCCGGGTATAGGGCTGCTGCGGATGGCGGTAGATCTCGTCGGAGTTGGCGATCTCGATGATCTCGCCCTGGTTCATGACCATGACCTCGTCGGAGATGTATTTCACGACCGCGAGATCATGCGAGATGAAAATATACGAAAGATGAAACTCGTCCTGCAGGTCCTGCAGCAGGTTGAGCACCTGCGCCTGCACCGAAACGTCGAGTGCGGACACCGATTCGTCGCAGATCAGGATGTCCGGCTTGAGCGTGAGACAGCGCGCGATCGCGATCCGCTGCCGCTGCCCGCCGGAGAATTCGTGCGGATACTTGTAGAACGAGACCTCCGGCAGGCCGACCTTGTGCAGCATCTCGAAGGCGAGGTCGGTGCGTTCCTGCGCCGAGGTCCCGATGCCGTGGATCATCATCGGCTCGGTCAGGATCTGGCCGATGATGAAGCGCGGATTGAGCGAGGCGTACGGATTCTGGAAGATGATCTGGATACGCCGCTTGTAGGCCATAAATTCGCGCGCTGACATCGACAGGATGTCGCGACCCTCGAACAGCGCCTCGCCCGACGATGCCTCGTGCAGGCGCATGAGCGTCAGGCCGACTGTCGTCTTGCCCGATCCCGACTCGCCGACGAGCCCGAGTGTCTTTCCCTTGGGCAGCTGGAACGACACATCCTTGACCGCCTGAAACCGGCGCTGGCCGAACACGCCTTCGCGCGTGTAGAAGTCCTTGCCGAGTTTGCGCACGTCGAGAATGATCGGGTCGGAGGCGAGGATGCCGCGCTTGCGCTCGGTGAGATTCATGCTGTGCGCGCCACCGTCCATGAAATCTTCTATTACCGGCAAGCGCATCGGACGGCGGTCGAGCCGCGGGCGGCATTGCAGCAGCGCCTTGGTGTAGGCATCCTGCGGGTTCTCGAACACGGAACGCGCCGGCCCCTGCTCGCGAATCTCGCCGTTGCGCATGACCACCACATAGTCCGCGATTTCGCCCACCACGGCGAGATCGTGGGTGATGAACAGCACCGACATCTGATGCTTCTTCTGCAGGGCTGCGATCAGGTCCAGGATCTGCTTCTGGATCGTCACGTCGAGCGCGGTGGTCGGCTCGTCGGCAATCAGTAGCTTCGGCTCGCAGGCGATCGCCATGGCGATCATCACCCGCTGCTGCTGTCCGCCTGACATCTGCGAGGGAAAAGCGTTGACCTTGTAGGCCGGATCGGGAATGCCGACTTCTTCGAGCAGCGCGATGGCGCGTGCCTTCGCTTGCCGCTGCGTCATGCCCATGTGCAGCTGCAGGACTTCTCCCAGCTGGTAGCCCACGGTGAACACCGGGTTGAGCGAGGTCATCGGCTCCTGGAAGATCATCGACACGTCGGCGCCGCGGAGCTTGCGCAGTTCCGTCGAATCGAGTTCGAGCAGGTTGCGGCCGGCGTAGCGAATCTCGCTCCCCGGCAGGACCAGCGCGTTTTCCTTGGGCAGCAGACCCAGGATCGAAAGCGAGGTGACGGACTTGCCGCTGCCCGATTCGCCCACCAGGGCGACGGTGGCATTCTTGGGAATGTCGAAGCTGATGCCCTTGACCGCCTCGAACGCGGTGTCCTTGTCGAGGCGGAAAGTCACGCGCAGGTTGCGCACCGAAAGTAGCGTTTCCATGGCTTAAAGGGGTCTCCCGCGGCGCTCAAGGCGCCAGGCGCCCGGGTTCATTTCAATTTCGGATCGAGCGCATCGCGCAGCGCGTCGGTGAAAAGGCTAAACGCGGTCACCAGCACGGCCATGGCCGTCCCCGCGGCCGCAAGCTGCCACCACTTGCCGAGGATGAGCTCGTTCTGCGCCTCGTTGAGCATCGAGCCCCACGAAACGACGTCGACCGGCACGCCGAAGCCTAGGAACGACAGGATGACCTCCGATTTGATGAAGGCTACGGTAAAGATCGACAGCTGAACCAGGACCACGTGACTGACGTTGGGAAAAATGTGCACAAACATGCGGCGCGAATTGGACGCGCCGATGGCGTCGGCCGCCTGCACGTACTCGCGCCCCTTGTGCTTGAGGTACTCGCCCCGGATCAGGCGGAAGGTTCCGGTCCACCCGGTGAGCCCCAGGATGAGGACGATGGTCAGCACGCCCTTCTGCTGCAGCACCGCCGCGACGGCGAGAATGAGCAGCAGGTACGGGATCGAGGTAAATACGCTATAGAACCAGTTGAAGAAATCGTCGATCCACTTGCCGTAGTAGCCGGCCAGCGCCCCGAACACGGTGCCAAGCAGGGTCGCCACGCAAGCGGAGGCGAGGCCAACTATGATCGAGGTCTGCGAGCCCTTGATCACCTTCTTGAGTACGTCGCGCCCCCACTTGTCCCCTCCAAGGGGCAGCGTGGGCGCGCGCACTTCGGCGGTGGCGTTGGTGACGCCCTTGCTCTTGATCTCGGCCATCACGTCGGCCAGCGGGTCGACGCTCTGACCCTCCGTCGCATTGCCACCCTCGGCCGCTTTCGGCGCCGCCGCGCCTTCGTTCTTGATCGCTGCAAGCGCGCCCGCGAGCGGGTCTTCGATCGGCAGCTCGGTCGGTTCGTCGGAGACGGTCGCCGGCGCGGGCGCGATGGCGGCGCCCGCAGCCGGTTCGGCCGGCCCCAGGAACGACGGCGGCGCGTAGTTGACGCCCACCTCCTTCGCCCAGTCCTTGGCGATGACCCCCGTCGCCGAGAGCACCACCATCACCAGGAACGCGACCACGATGGCAAGCGATACCATCGCCACCCGGTCGGCGCGCAGCCGCTTCCAGGCCAGCGTCCACAGGCCGGGCGATACCGCATGCGGCACGTCGTAGGGCATCGCCGGTCTCCTACTTGAGCTGCACGCGCGGGTCGACCGCTTTGTACATCAGGTCGGCCAGCAGGTTGAAGATCATCGTCGCCACCGCGACATACACCGTGATCGCCTTGATGACCGGAAAATCGCTGCGTTCGACGGCGAGAATCACTTCGCGCCCGATGCCGGGAATCGAAAAGAAGCGCTCGACTAAGAACGCCCCGATCAATAGCCCCGGCAAGGTCGCCATCACCTGGGTGATGATCGGGATCGACGCGTTGCGCAGAACGTGCACCCACATGATGCGATTTTCCGACAAGCCCTTGGCGCGCGCGGTGCGCACGTAATCCTGGTTGATCTCGTCGAGCATGAAGGTGCGGAACAGGCGCAGGTCCGGGGCAATGCTCACCACGAGCAGGATCAGGATGGGCAGCGACGAATAGACGACCAGGTTCTCCCAGAAACTGTCACCCCAGCCCTGCACCGGAAACCAGCCCAGCTTGTAGGCGAAGACGTACTGGAAGACGATGATGTAGACGAGGATCGAGATCGACAGCCCGACGGTGCATGAGATCATCACCGCGCGGTCGGTGAGCGAGCCGCGCACGTAGGCGACGGCTAGCGCGAGCCCGATCGAGATCAGGGTCGACAGGATGAGCCAGGGAACGAGCAGCGTCATCGACGGCCCGAGGCGCGTCACCAGGATGTGGGAGACCGGCTCGTTGGTACTCCAGCTTGCGCCGAAGTCGGCGGTCACCACCTGGCGGATGAATATCCCCAGCTGGACGTAGTAAGGCTGGTCGACGCCGAGCTGCTTTCTGATGTTGGCGATCTGCTCGGCACTGGAGATCTTGCCGGCGAGCACGTACGCCGGATCGCCGCCGACCCAGTTGAACAGGATGAAGACGAGCAGAATGACGCCGAGGAGCGTCGGAATCATCTGCCAGAGCCGCCGGATGATGTATCCGTACATGGGATGCCTTTAGCCTTAGCCGCCCTTCGGCGCCGGTTCGACGTCGATATACTGCCATTCGGACTGCAGGATGGGGTGCTTCTTGTAACCGAGGACCCACGGCTGGGTGAGCATGTTGCGGTAGCGGCTGATGTCCAGCCTCCACGGCGCGTAGGCCTCGATGATCCTTGCCATCTCGTGATAGAGCCGATCGCGCTCGGCTGACGAGGGCATGCGCACGCTCTGTTCGTACAGGCGGTCGTACTCGGGTATGGTGGCGCAGGCGCTGTTGTTCTGGTGGATGTTCTTGCTGTATAGCAGCTGCATGAAGTTGTCCGCGTCGGGATAATCGGCGATCCACGAGGCGGTGCGCATCATGATCTTGCATTCCTTCTCGGCCTTGATCTGGTCAGGAAAGCGCAGCTTCTGCACTTCCATCCGGATGCCGATCAGGGCAAAGGCCTTCGCCCACAGCTCGTCCTGCTGCCGACCGAGCGTGTCCGGGCGCGAAGTGTACTTGATGACCAGCGGCTTGCCGTCGGGCAGGGTGCGAAAGCCGTCGGCGCCGGTCTTGTAGCCGAAGCGATCGAGCAGCGCGTTGGCGGCGGCGGGATCGAACTTGACGCGGGTCCGGTAGTTCGGGTCGTAGCCGACCACGCCGGCGGGAATCGGATACTGCGCTTCGATCGCCTGGCCGCTGCGCACGATCCGAATGTCCTCCTCGACGCTGAAAGCCATGGCCATCGCCCTGCGCAGCGCGATTTTTTCCTTCGCCATGCCGCCGACGACCGGGTCCTGCATGTTCCAATAGGTATAGGTGATCTCCGGATCGATGAATCGCGACAGCTTGACGCCCCGGCGCACGAACGCGGGCTTGAGCTTGTCGCCGTCGAGCACCATGGGCGCGAGCGGCGCCTCCATGTTCATGATGTCGAGTTCGCCCTGCTCGAAGGCGAGCAGCCGCGCCTGGTCTTCCTCGATGATACTGATTTCGATCCGCCCGACCTGCGGCATCTTCTTGCCCTTCATCGCGGCGACGATGCGCCGATCCTCCACGTCGCTGCCGGGCTGGAAGTCCCAGACGAAACCGCGGAATCCGGGATTGGCCTCGAGCACGATCTTCGACGCCCGCACCCATTCCTTGAGCAGGTAAGGGCCGGTGCCCACGGGGTTGGACATCGCACGGCCACCCTCGTCGGCATAGCGCTCGATCACTTCGCGCGCGACGGCGGATGTCGGCTCGTGCGCGAGCACGTAGGCCAGGTTGTAGTCGGTCTGCTTGAGCCGAATGCGCAGCGTGTAGCGATCGGGCGCCTCGAGGCCCGGGATCTTCGCGTCGTAATTGAACTTGCCGCTTTCCTTGGCCGCCTCGGCGAGCTCGTCCAAGCCGAGGATCTTGCCCTCCACCAGCCATGCCCACGGCGAGCGCAGCTTCGGATCGATCAGCCGCTTAAGCGAGTAGATGAAGTCCGCAGCGACAAGTTCGCGCTTCGCGCCCTTGAACGCCGGATCGGGCGTGAAATAGATGCCTTTCTTGATGCGCACGGTGTAGGTCTGGCCGTTGTCGCTGACCTCCGGCATCGTCTCGGCAACCAATGGCACGAGCTTCGCCGGACGCGCCAGGTAGTCGTAGGTGAGCAGCGTCTCGAAGATCACCTGCTCGATGGTGCCCGAGTAGTAGTCCTGCGAGCCGGCAGGGTCGAAGCCGGTTTCAGACGCCGGAAAGACGTGGCGAATGACCTTGCTGGCATCGGCGCCTTGGCCCATGGGCGCGATCGCCAGTGCAACGATACCCAGCGCTCCAGCGACGCGTCGAATCGCTGCCCGCGTGCGGGGCGTATTGGCCCGTGTCCGCACCGGGGCCTTAATGCACGATCGGGTCGACATCAAGATAGAGGAAAAGAGCCTGCAGGATGGGATGGGTCTTGTAGCCCTGGACCCATGGACGAATGAGCTCGTTGCGCAGGCGCGACACGCCGAGGCTTATCGCGCCATCGACTTCCATCTGGCGCGACATCAACAGGAAAAGGCGGTTGCGCTCGGGCGAATCAGGGAGCGCCTTCGACTGTTCGTAGAACTTGTCGAAGGCCTTCGAATCGTAGCAGCCGTTGTTGCTTTGGCCGATGTTCGGACCGTAGAAATTCTGCACGAAATTGTCAGCGTCCGGATAATCCGCGATCC
>Ga0302324_100005573_pt1 | contig 27437 bp, 23 predicted proteins | sample Palsa_T0_1_FD_201949 | JGI IMG/M metagenome (GOLD analysis project Ga0302324, IMG submission 201949) | Peat permafrost microbial communities from Stordalen Mire near Abisko, Sweden - Palsa_T0_1 | ecosystem: Environmental > Terrestrial > Soil > Palsa > Peat permafrost | place: Sweden: Abisko...
TATTTGCGCGACAAGTAAACATGATACGTCGGAGCTTCGGTATCATCGGTCACTGGCATGAACCAAGCCTTGTAAGTCTCGATGGGTGTCAACCTTTCCATTTCAGCAAATTTTATCCAGCCTTTTGCCGTCAGTGAGAACTCCGTCGGATCTTTTCTCCGCGCTCGATTTGTCCAATGTAGGTTCGGTGTAGTCCGCTAATGTGAGCGAAGTCTTCCTGCGACCATTTCTTCGCTGCACGAAGCTCTTGGACCCGCTTGCCTAGGACTACTAGTAGGTTGTTCACCTACCAAGAGTCTGGAAGCTTTACGTCAACTAGTACCACAGCCAATAAATAGCACCGCGTATAGATATCATCTCGGAGTAAGCTGAATGGGACAGACATTTCATACAGTGAGGCGGAGCGTCAATGGCACTTGACAAGTGAAAAGAACCATATCGTCCAGCCGATGGCAAGAGAGGAGTTGTTGCGATGCAATGCGCGAAGAATACCGGCATCTGCCCCGGGCCCGTCATATCGGAACAAAGATGGAATCAGGAACGAAATCCGTTGCTACCTGGAGAAGCGGACTCATGAAACGATTAGTGATCCTCGCTTGCGCCAGCGCCGTCCTTCTTTCAGCCGCGAAGCCAACGGCTCACGATTCATCGGGCCCAGGCAACGATACCATCCCGATCATCATTCTCGGCGGGGAGTGGACTACTACGATCATGTTCAACAACACGAACGATGTGGCCGTTTCCTTTCCTCTGAACTTCTATAATCAGGGCGGTCAATGGACCGTGCCGATACAAGGCTACGGAAATGTCAACGCGCTGAACATCTCCTTGCCGGCACGCGGAACGCTGAAGCTCGAATTTGATTACTCTTCGGCGTATACGAGCGTTGGCTTCGCCATGGTCAGCGTGCCATGTCAAGGGTTCAATCCAGGACAATATTGCGCGGGCGTCGGAGCCTATGCCATTTTGCGAAACCACAACGCCGCACGGGCACAGGACTTTGAGGTGAACTACCCCTTGGGGCAGAGCACCGCCTTGAGTCCCCAGCAATTCATGTTCGACCAATCGAACTACGCGCAGATGGTCCTGAATCTGACCAACACCTGCATCCAGGATTTTTGCGCGGGCTTGATAAGCGGTCCCAATGTCACAATCGAGATATTCGATGAGAACGGCAACCGCTTCTACGTTGACACGGAAACCGTGATGCCCGGCCAAGTGACGATCCTGAACATCGCACAAATGAGTACAGCAACGTGGAACCAGATCGGAATGGTGCGCGTCACCAGCCCTTTGGATGGGGTGATGGTCAGCGGCCACCGGATCAACGATACTGGCTCTTTCACGCCGCTCGTTTCATACAACTACTGACCAGAGGAATTGGTGGCCAAAACATCCTCTGTCTCAACTCGAATTGCCCTCGCAGTCTTCGCCTTCCTTGCGGTCTAAAGGGTGTGGCGACGAAGATTACGAGCAACATAGCCGAGCTGCGTATTCGATCCTCACCGTGGACCGACACGAGCCTTCAGATCCTCGACCAATCGCTGCGCGGAATTCACCGTCTCTTTTTCCCGATTCTTCTCTCGACGCGCCAATCTCCGGTGATCCGTTTCAGCCCAGAGTTGATTCTTGGTTTTAGCGTCATAGATCGTGAGCACCACCTGGGGATCAACGATTTGGCTGCTGTGCACCTGAGTGCTGTTGTCATAAGTATTGGTTGTACTCCATACTCGTGTGCCACCATGTTCGACGCGGTAAGCCAGTTCGACTATCAATTCCGCTTCGTCGGGAGATCCGACGATCTCGTATCTACCCCAGTCTTTCATTCCCGCATAGAAGGCATCATAGGCGAGATTGCTTCCGCCGCCATTTGACAGGAAGATTTTCTTTGCGGCTGCTATGAGTGCTGGTAATGGCGCGACCGGCACGTCTTTTCTGGTCTTCGGTAGTGCCAAGCCAGCGGTCTGCACAAAGACGCTGCATCCGATAGCGAGACAGACAAACCCGTTTCTCATCGTGCCTCCAAATCGAGTGACCCCATCATAACTGTATTGCATGGAACAGTAATGGACCTCTTGATCAGGAACTATATCGTGATCCTTAGTTTTATGCCATCATTCGGCGCATGAACTAGATCTTGTTTCGTTCCAAGGTATCGCTCCGTTGTCTGTACGGATGCATGGCCAAGCAGCAACTGGATTTGCTCAAGCTCGCCGCCCGCCGCTCGGCAGAGCTTGGCGCAGGTACGACGACAGTCGTGGGGAGCAATTCCAGGAACGCCGACTTGGGTCGCGTACAGCCGGAGCATCTGCCAGACAACTTTCTCACCCAAGCGTTCGCCACCAATTCGGCCGGCACGGTTCACAGGTCGAAATACATACCCGTCCGCAACGTCGGCCGCAGCCGCCCAGGCATCAATGGCCACCTTAACCCACGTCGGCATCGGCATCGTGCGGACGCGGCCGTGCTTCCCCCGCAGATCGACTATGCACCAGCGACCATCGCGTTGCTGTACGTGCGCGAAGGTTAGCGTCGCCACTTCAGACCGACGGAGTCCGCAACCGAGGAGGACCGCTAGAATGGCCCGATCCCGCAGCCCCTTTACCGTTGCGATATCCGGGGCGCTCAGGAGGGCTTGCGCCTGCCTCAGCGACAGCCAGTTCCCGACGCGGATGCCTGTCGACTTCACACTTTTCACTCGGCTTATAGCTGCAGCCAGTTCCGGCGCGAGTAGCCCGTTGTCGGCTGCCTCGGCGGCGAGTTTGCGGATCGCCGACATGCGGATAATGATCGATGACGAACCCAGGCCGCGGGCCTCGAGTGACGCTCGCCAGGCGCTAACGGTCGCCTTTGTGAATCCCGGCCGCGGTTCCTGCCTGAACCACACCATAAATTCGTCCAGCGCCATGTTGTACACTCGCTTCGTAATCGGCGACGAGACGCTATCGAGTACGAGCGCCTTCAGCCTCCGCCACTGCGCAATCTCTTCCACCACAATCAAATCGTTCATAGTAGGTCCTTTTAATGGGCATTAACGGTAGCCATTTGAACGTTACCTCTGTATGGCAGTGACATCAAGCGACCGAAGCCTCAGAGCCCCAGTCGGGCTAGCAAAAGGGGTGAGCGTAACGGAAACACCGACTATGAGGAGAAGATGAGCTCTCAAACTTTCGAAACGCGTCCCTCTGAGGCGGGAATCGCGGGAACCACCGAGGCGCCTCGGGTTGCTACTTTTGGTCTTCCATGTCGATTTCAGTTTTCACGATTGCATCTAGAATCTGTCTCGCAAGTTCGTTTGATGGCGCGGAAAGCTCACGCTGGGCAGAGTGTTCTTGAGCCGCAGCCGCCAACTGCTTGGCCTTGGCTTCGTACATCTCCGCAATTTTAGTTTGCTCATGGTCACGGTATATCCTGCCAATGTTGTGATAGCTGGCCCACAGTTCAGCAGGGTTGTCGCTTATATCGATGATCTGTTCGAAGATCTGTAGTGCCTCAGTTTGCCGGCCGAGATGAATGAGCGTTAGACCAAAATTGCCCAATGCCGGAACGTGACCTGGATCGTACAAGAGGGAGATTCGAAAGGCCGCTGCAGCTTCAACATAACGACCGAGACCGAGCAGAGCTTCCGCGTGGTATTGATGGGCCAAGGCGCTGCGTGGCCGTTTTTCCAGAATGAAGTTAATGTGCGGCATCACTCTCTCGTACTCGCCTTCATGCAGGAGCGTTTCGACCACGGCAAATTTTCCCAGGACACGAGGATAACCGCTCGACTCGTCGAGGTCCTTATCTGAAAAGTTCAAATTCGGGAGCGTGAATGCAGTCCCAAGCTGGTCAACAGTGCAAGGCAGTCCTGATTTAAGCACCGTGTTCAGCCATGACTTTATTTGGTCCACGGTAATGATGAATCCGAGTTTCCCCTGTGGCTCGGTAACAATAAAACTCGGGATTCCCAGAAAGGAATCCAAGTCGTCGAGCGCAGCGCCGCCAGAGTTCCCGGAGTTAATCTCCGCATCTGTCTTTAGGTTGCCGATTTCATCGAAGCCGCTTACAATTCCGCGAGTCACCGTGATAGTACCCCCGCCGATCGGAGGGTAACCCAGGATCCGTATGCGACGTTCGATGAGGGATTCGTCGATCGAGGGCGCACCGAGCAAGTCGACAAAATAACCCGGAGCCGCGCCTTTGATTCTAAGAATGGCAAGATCCAGGTCTTCGTTGCGGATGATGACCTCGCAGGGTATTGGGTCGGAAGCAGGCCGATCAACTCTTTGCAGCGACTCGACCGTGATCTCTCCGAACGCTGTTCCGAGGCTTCCCTCTTCGATGACATGATTATTCGTGATGACAAGTCCGGAAGGACTAAACACGACGCCTGACCCAAGACTCTGCCGATTGGCCTGCCCAAAAGTATTCGTGAGCCGCACTACCGCTCTGTAGAGATCACGGTTAAATGGCATTGGAATCTTTACTTCGCATCGCGATACCGAGCCGCGAGGACCCGCCGCGAACTCTGCCCGCAGTATACCGTTTCCGCCGCGCCGCCCGTTGCACTATTGTCAGCGGAGAGAGCGCCTATTGCGATAGACGGAACGCGTGGCTATCTAATAAAGCGGATGGCCGACTAACCTCCCGGTTACAGGTCAAAGCCGTATGACTGTAACCTCCATTGGGCCGACATCGCGTTCATCAGCGTTCGTCTGCGGCCTTCTAACTCCCTCCAGGTCTGGCGCCCGTTGTGTACCATTGTCGGCCGCTACCTCCCGTGCAGGAACTCGTTCTGAGGTCAGTGAATATAAGCTGCGAATCAACGCGCGGCCCCAGGAATCTTTGAACAAGACTTCCTGGCGTTTGTTGGTGCGAAGGAAGTTTTGCACCAGGAATCGCTTTCTTAACGGTGCCGCATCTGGGCGGATCTATCCAAGCTCGATCAAGTTCCGGAAGCGGTGTTTAACTGCGACGAAGCACGCCGCTTCTAGACGCGTTCGAACTAGGAGTCGCGGGGCGGAAAAATTCATGAAGCCGACACAAGCGCACGCGAATCGGGTGTATAATCGCCGATACGAAAGGCCAAAAACAGAAATTCAGTGAAGTAATGGCCCTGTCTACCGGCACTTGGCGTCTGTCGCTGGCGTGTATGGTTTGCGGCCTCCTTCTTGGCGCCTCAACAACTTGCTTTGCTAGCTCCATCACCTACGTGGGTAGCGACGTGGACCTTGGATCGGGTTGGAGAACTTCAACTGTTCCGAAGAACGACATCGACGGCAACAATGTTCTCGGGTCGGATGGCTCGTACGTGGCGGGCGGTTCGGGTTCGCAAATGCTACCGGCGTACATAACTTCGCTTGTATCAAATAGCAGTGTTTACCCCGGCAATGGCGGATACTTCTTCATCGATAATCCGCTCACTACGCCTGGGCCGAGCCCGTCGACTATCGTATCCGGAACGCTGAATCCTTTCCCCGGCATTGGAAACGCGACCATTGATTTAAGTTTCACCTTCGGGGCAAATGTTCCTGCCATGGTAAGGCTCGGTTTGATGATCGACAATCTGGACATAGCTGGTTACAATCCGTCCGCGCTGCAGATTGTCCAGAACGGCGGACCCGCCGCCAGCACCGTGGTAGACACCACAGGAACGCTTTTCAACGATAGAATTCCGGACTGGTTGTACTTTGATATTCAGGCCCAGCCAGGAGCAACTTACGATGTCCTGGTTAGCGGGGGTCCTAACGGCTGTGCATGCCTGGGGGCAGCTTCATTCGACAGCGTCTCCGACGTTCCCGAGCCTTCTTCGTTTGAGCTGGCAGGCCTCGGGATTGGATTGCTTCTCGTGCGTTCAAGGCGAAGCTGATTCTAGCGAAGAAGCGAATCACGGGCCGAGAGAAACGAGCACATTACTTGGACCCCCTTTTGCCGATTAGCTGTTGGTAACAGCCTTTCCTCCAGCGACTACAGTTCTTAAGAACGCACTCCGACTCGCGACAGCTTTTGGCGCTGCCTTTTTTTTTGGCGAGGGCCTCATGCGCCCCGGGTGACGAGAAGCCGACTAATCGGGCGGAATCCCAGCGATTTAGCTTAGCGGAAGGCCGCAAGCAAGGTGCTGTTATTTCCCGACTGGCAAGCGCCGCCGCACCCAGTGAGGCAGCGTAGGGCGCTGCCTCTTTGTCAGGAATATAGGCCGACCACACCAGCAACTTCGAGTTGAGTATCAGAAAGAAAAGTCCGGCAGGCGGGTTTGAGTACGGCTCAAAAAGATGCCACCGGGGACGAGAGCGCTGGGAACTTCGACTGCATCTGTGATCGACGTAGCGACGAGTCCGTTTTGCACGATCGCTCCGGTGATGATGAAGTCATCCACTTGGGTCGCCGTGACTCCGGTCGAGCTCACCAGCGTGCGATAGAACTTGCCGGTGCCGTTGCAATTCACAGTATAAGTTCCCATTTGCGTACCGGTTGTGATCGTTCTTGCTCCCGTTGTTGAGTCAGCCGTCGGCGCATTCAGGAGGAAAGTTCCCGTCAGATTCCCATTTCCATCATAAGATCTGGTGCCGAACGACATGGCTACGTTCGCGCCATACGTTCCGATGACGGAATAGGCGCCCCGAAGGCTTGAAAGTGTGTAGCATCTCGGGGTCTGGGCAGATGCGGCAGACTCGCCAAAGAAGCAAGCGAAAACTACTAGAGCTGTAGCAAACAACCCTTTGTGGTTGAGCATGAGTATTTCTCCTTAGGTTTTGTGGTTCCGGCATTTGCCGGACCTTCATTGTGCAGTCCTTGATAAAACGCGCAAGAGTTCTGAAATTGGGGCAAAGAAATTTGTAATAATCAAACGTATCCAAGGGCGCACTTGCGAGGAAGGTGTCGGCGGGCATCGTGGACAATCGGGGAGAAGTTACAAAACTGCTATCCGAGGTTGGGTTGGGCCGGAGTGATGCACTGGACCGGCTCCTACCACTGGTCTATCAGGAACTGCGCCGCATCGCCAGGAATCAAATGCGTGGTGAGCGCCCGGGACGCGTGAGCGGCCTGCATATCGCGCAGTTCGGTCCACAGGCCGAGCAGTTCACAAAGAAGGATGGGTTGTCGCATGATTACGTCGTTTCAGCGCTTGAAGACCGCGAAGGAAACATATGGTTTGGCACAGTTGGCGGACTCGACCGGTTTCGCGAAAGCAAAGCGACCCCCGTTTCGATTCCCGGTGGAGATCAGCCGCGCAGTCTCTTGGCCTCCAGAGATGGAAGCATCTGGACCGGCGCGAGCACTCGCGACCTCCAGCAAATTGGCCCTGACGGAAGGCCCGTAGTTTGGAACGATAGCCGATGGCGTGGAGCCACTACCGCGTTGTTTGAAGATCCGGCTGGCTCACTATGGCTGGCGACTACGTATGGCCTTGTTGGCCGCCTTGTCGGGAATTCGGTCGAATATCTCCACCTACGGGAAGAGCACACATACATCTGGTCGATCACCATGGATCACGCTGGCGGGCTATGGATGTTGGATGATTTTAATGGCGTTACCCGGTGGGCCAACGGCGAACTCACGAGCTTCGCAGATGTGCCGGAGTTGCCGCATCAGCCTGGGTTCACCTTTGCCGACCGTTCCGGCCGTGTATGGTTCGGTTACGCGGACGTCAACGCCTGCACTTTCGCCGGCCCACAGAGGTATTCATGTGTCCATGTCCAGAATCCCCAATAAGTCCAGACCCAGCAAAAACCCCGTTAGGCCTCTTCCGCCCGAGCAGTTCCTCTCGTACGAATCCCACATGTGCATCATTAAGAAGGGCGGCAGGATATTTGTCGCCGAGGTTGCGACCAAGATTTCAGAGATCAAAACAACGAGCAACAACGTGATCCAGTTTCCGCATAAAGGAAGATGATCGACGACGTGGACAAACCGGTGCGGACGCATTGAAATTCCGGACATCTGCGGTCATCTGCGGTCATTCGCCGAAGCTGGAATGATGTGTTCGTTGATGTTCCGGGTCCAGCTCGGAATGGTTCAAAGTGAACATCGTGGTTCACCCGAGCCCAAGGGTTTGCTGCTAAGTGCGGATTTATCGCCAGTGGCCTACGGCCAATGGCGTGCTTTGTGAAGGGTCGGTAGTTGCCGATAGAGACCTAAAGGTTGGGGCGCTGGTTGTGGATTCAATTCATCCAGTAGGGAGCCCTAGGGATTGGGCAACTAACCAGCGTGTTGTTATTCCCATTCTAATTCAGCGCCGAAGCGTTAATAAAGACTCCGGCGCTGAATCTCTCTCCACAACAATTCAACGGAGCGAAATGGGAGAGTCCAGGTTGTCGCCATCGCTAGTCGAAGTCGAAATCGCGCGCCGCGTCCTGAAGATTCTAGAGGACCATGGCGATCCGTCGCACGCGGATACCATTACCTTACGTTTGTGCATGGGGGCACGCTCCAAACTGGGCCTTGGAGAGATCGTTGAGAAAATCCTTGAAGCGAAGTATCCGAAGATGCGGCGGTTGAACGCCGTCGTAAAGGATCAACCAATTTTTAGTGCAACTACCACCGAATTGAGGCCGGGGTAGATGTGATAGGATTTGAGCCCGTTGGCGAGCACACTGAATTCACCGCCCTGCATAAGCACGATTTTCTGCGAATAGTCACCGCCGCGCACCAGGTTCATGGCGGATACAATCCGGGCCAGAGGACGGTTGATGGCTTGGACTAACTGATATCCTGCAGCGACCAAGGCGACAGTGCCGAGAAGTAAGCATGCCAGAAGTACTGCCTCCGCTGTCCCGATTGCCTCCTGAATCTTACGGCCTGCTTCGCCCGCACCTACCCGATTGAAATCCACTTCGCTCTGAATCGCGCCCTGTAGACTGTCGTATAGGGTTTGCAACTGATTTTGGAGCAGAGCTGCCGCCTCGGCTCTGGTTTCTGGGTCTCCACTCAACTGCTCAACCTGCTTCCGGAGAGTCATATAGGGGATGAGCGCGGCTTCGGTAGTTCTAAGCAGTTCACGCTGTCTATCGGATCTAATGACAGATTCGTACTGCTTTAGGAGGTTTAGCCGTTCGGCCGTTTTCTCGCCCAGGTAAGTTTTGATCTGTTGTCTTTTCACTGAATCTCGTTCCAGGATCAGTTGCTCAACCGAGGAATAGGTTGAGATCGAGACTGCCTGTAGCTGGCTGGCCAAGACGAGTCCAGGAACTGACTCTGATCGAGCAATACTTGCTTGGTCCTGTATCCGTTGTAATTGTACATAGGCAAAGACACAAAGACAGATCAGGAGCAGAGTCGCCGCCGAGAAATATGCGATGATTCTTGCTCGTGCCGTGAGATTTTTCATATGCCAATCATCCGGAAATGAAGCGGTGATTCCAAAGCGGCGCGCTTCGTCAATAAAACGCTCACAATTGCTGACTTTTGGACGAATTGCGGATAGGCGTTAGGCAAAGGGGTACCTGTTAATTGCACGGACTAAATTACAATCGACGGAAAGTAATGGCTTCATTAGCTGTGCCGCAAAGTGTCGGCTAGACGTCACACTGATTTACGCCTGATGAACGGAAAAAGGTGGTGTTCTGCCTAGAAAACAGAAAATACACCCGCAAGCGACGCTGGCGAGAACAGCCCGAGTGTTAGTCCACACCGCGTCCGGGTGGAAAGGAGCACGAGTCGATTCGTGTTTCATTTTGAAACGCGAGTACCGATCGGCATCGTCGACAATCAGTTCATTACCAGGCTTCCGTCCTCGAGTTGTTGCGGTTTCGTTGCTCAATACGGTCCTTCTAATCGGCCTTGACGTCCATCCCATTGAGTTTGGGGATGATCCAGTACGAGGTTCGAGAAAACGTCTCAGGGCGGCTGAGTAATTTTCCCCCGCCAGAGTCTGGCTAGTGGCTTGCACCTACAGGAGCGTCGGGATGAGAAAGTCACTCAAGCAAAAAGAGAAGCGGAAGCAGACTCTAATGAAAGCCAAGACCGCTTATACCAGCGCGGCCGCGAAGATTGCAAGACGGGATCGCATTGTGATCGAACATCTTCCGCTGGCGAAAGCAGTCGCCATCCGGATGTCCAAGAGCCTGCCATTATACGTAGATCTGGACGATCTGATCCACGCCGGTGTTCTCGGTCTCTTTGATGCAGCCAGCAAATTCAATCCCGACAAGCAAGTGGCATTCTCCAGCTACGCCAAACATCGCATCAAGGGCGCCATCCTCGATAGCCTGCGCCAACTCGACTGGGCCTCGCGAGATCTGCGCCGCCGTCACAAACAGATGGAAGCCGCAACACGAGAGCTCCAAGCTACGCTCCAGCGGACGCCCACCGAATCGGAAATTGCACTAAAGCTGGGGGTGGATATCGAACGCTGGCGCCAGATGATGGTGGACCTCCGCAGCGTGGGGTTGATATCCGCTTCCTCGCGCGCCACGGAATACGCTGACCTGCCCACCCCGGATTTCCCCAGCAAACCGGAAACCCATCCCGATAACATGTGTTCCCAAGGTCAACTGCGCTCCGTTCTGGGTGTCGCAATGAAAACTCTCCCAGAACGTTACCAGAAGGTGGTCTTCCTGTACTACACCAACGAAATGACCATGAAGGAAATCGGCGGAATCCTGGGCGTCAACGAAAGCCGCGTCTCTCAGATTCATAAATCCGCGCTGGTGAAGATGCAGGTGGTGTTGCAGTCCAATGGCATCCACTCCGTCCAGGCGTTCTAGTCCACCGTATTCGTATCGTGTTCAACGCCTCAGGCCGAGTTAGAACTTCAGTATTTTCAGGGGCAAGCACCGTTCAGGTGTCGCGAATGCGCGCAATTGTGCCGCAGTCGCCATTCGAGAGCTGGTGGAAACTGTCGGTAAGCCGTCTGGAGTGAGCTATGAGTAACGATGTCACATTGGCTTGTCAAATGAAAATGGCTGAACGTGAATTGGGGGCGTTCTTTCAGGTCGTCTCCCAGTTGCATGGCCCTGAAGAAGCTGAAATCTCGGCTCAGGACTGGCTTGACGAGTTGGAGTTACAGGCTTGCATCGCTGAACCGACGCCCCGCGAATGGCGGTCAGTTACCATTGACGCAGCGAATAGACTTTCTAAGCGAGTGAGGCTCAATCTCGTGATGGACTCACTGCTGGACAAGGCGAAAACGGAGGAAGGTCTGCGTGAAGCCTCTAAGAGGCTGGTGGCGGAAGGGAAGTTCCGAGAGCTTCTGGAAGCAGCGCCGGATGCAGTGGTGGTGGTGAATCGAGACGGGAAAATCGTCCTGGTCAATGCGCAGGTGGAGAAGCTGTTTGGATACGGGCGAGAAGAGCTGTTGGGGCAGTCCATTGAGATGCTGTTGCCGGAGAACTTCCGCGACAAGCATCTAGGGCACCGTGCGGAGTTTTTCGCCGATCCGCGTGTGAGGCCTATGGGAGTTGGCGTGGAACTGCATGCACTGCGCAAGGATGGAACGGAATTCTCGGTCGAGATCAGCCTCAGCCCGTTCGAAACCGAAGAGGGTTCGCTCGTTTCCAGCACCATCCGAGACATCACGGAACGAAAGCGAATGGAGCGCAGCCGGGAGCAGCTTGCCTCTATCGTTGACTACTCGGATGACGCGATCATCGGCAAATCGCTAGAGGGAATTGTTGTCAATTGGAACAAAGGAGCAGAGCGCCTTTATGGCTACTCGGCCGAAGAAATCATCGGCAAACCGATCTCCATCCTGCTTCCACCCAACCGCTCGGACGAATTACAGGAAATCATAGCCAAGCTCCGCCAAGGAGAAATAGTCAAAGAGGAGACCGTGCGGCGGCGCAAGGACGGCAAGCTGATAGACGTCGCACTTACGGTTTCTCCCATTAAGGACATCCGCGGGCAAGTCACGGCTGCTTCATCGATCACGCGCGACATCAGCGAGCGGAAACGAGCCGAGACGAAGTTCCGTGGGCTGCTGGAAGCGGCGCCGGATCCCGTGGTGGTGGTGAACCGAGAAGGGAAGATCGTCCTCGTCAACACGCAGGTGGAGAAGCTGTTTGGATACGGGCGAACGGAGCTGCTGGGACAGGCCATCGAGATCTTGGTGCCGAAACGGTTCCGAGATAAACATCCAGAGCACCGCACCGGCTTTTACGCCAATCCCCGGGTGCGATCAATGGGCGCCGGCGTGGAACTCTATGGACTGCGGAAGGATGGCACCGAGTTCCCGGTTGAGATCAGCCTTAGCCCGTTGGAGACCGAGGAAGGCGTGCTGGTTTCCAGCGCCATTCGCGATATCACCGAGCGCCGGGCAGTTGAAAACGAGCTCCGCACCAGCCGCGATGAGCTGCGTAATAGCCGCGCCGTATTGCAGGGACTCTTCGAGTCGCTGCCCGGCCTCTTCCTGGTCTTCACACACGACCTAAAGATCGTTTCGGCAAGCGACGCTTACCTTGCAGCTCTGGCGCTTCAGCGCAAGAACATCCTCGGCCGCAGCATCTTTGAGATCTTCCCTGACCAACCCGGCACCACGACGATTTCTAACTGGCGCGCATCCCTCGACCGGGTGCGTCAGACCGCCGCCCCGGACACCATGGCCATCCAGAAGTACGACATCCGCCGGCCCGACGGCGTCGTAGAAGAGCGTTATTGGAGTCCGATGAACTTCCCCGTGTTCGGAACGGACAGCCGGGTCGAGCATTTCATCCTTCGCGTGACGGACGTAACCGAGTTCGTACGGCAAAGGTCGCAATCTGAGAGGAGTGCCCTCGGGCCGCTCACCCTTGTGGAGCAGATGGAGGCCGAGATTTTCGACAACTCACAGCAGTTGCAGGCCGCCAACCAACAGCTGCAAGACGCCAATGCGGAGCTATTGCGAGCCAAGGTGGACGCCGACGCCGCCAACCGGGCCAAGAGCACCTTTCTGTCGACCATGTCTCACGAAATCCGTACTCCGATGAACGCCATTCTCGGCTACGCCCAGTTGATGTTGCGGGATCCGAACCTGGGAGCGGACGCGAAAGCGAATCTGGCGATCATCGGCCGGAGCGGCGAACATCTGCTAGGCCTCATCAACGATGTTCTGGACATGTCCAAGATCGAGGCTGGGCGCATCGAGATCAATCCATCCACCTTCAATCTCCCCAGGCTGCTGGACGATCTGGCGGCCATGTTCCGCTTGCGGGCCGAGGCCAAAGCGCTGCGTTTCGAAATGTCGGTGGATGGAGAATCCGTGCCGTACGTTGTCGCGGACGAGAGTAAGATACGCCAGGTGCTGATCAACCTTCTCGGAAACGCGATCAAGTTTACTCAGCTTGGCCGGATCAAGATGCGGGTCAGTTTGGAGCAACGGAATGCCGATCAACTATGGTTGTCAGCCTGCGTTGAGGACACCGGTTCGGGCCTTACCGACGAGGAACAAAGCATGTTGTTCGAGCCGTTTACCCAGACCAGCCGCGGCCTGAACAGCCAGGAAGGCACCGGCTTGGGGCTCGCGATCAGCCGCAAGTACGCTCGGCTGATGGGAGGCGATATCACGGTTTCGAGCAAGCAGGGCCAGGGCTCAATATTCCGGCTCGATATCCCGATCCAACGTGGCGATTCCGGAATAGCCGTCAGACGGAGTGTGGTTCGCCGCGTGGTTGCGCTGCGAGCGGGGCTGGACGCTCCCAGGATTCTGGTCGTCGACGATCACCTCGAGAACCGGGACTGGCTCATGAAACTGCTGAGTTCCATTGGCTTCCCGGTAGGAGTCGCGGAAAACGGCCAGGCAGCCATCCGGAGCTGGGAGGATTGGAGCCCGCGGTTGATCCTGATGGACGTGCATATGCCGGTCATGGACGGACTGGAGGCGACCCGAAGAATTAAGGCGGACCCTCGTGGAAAGGAAACAGCTATCGTTGTTCTGACTGCCAGCGCCTTGGGCGAGGACCGTCGAGCGGTAAGGCAGAGCGGAGCCGACGATTTCATCGCCAAGCCTTGCCGTGAGGACGAACTACTGGAGAAGATAGCCGTCCTTCTAAACCTCGCCTACGATTACGAGGAAATTAGCCAGGCCGAAGACAAACCTTCAGGGATGGCGGCACTGGGCGCCGCGCTCGCCCAGCTACCGATCGAGCTAGTGGAAGAACTCCGGAATGCGACCTTGATCGGTAACAAGAAACTCTTGGACAAGCTGATCCTCAGAGTGCCCGCAACTGGAGATGCCCGAGCCGCGCGATCTCTCCAGGAACTGGCCGACAAGTACCAATACGATGACCTGACGCGATTGCTGGAAGAGGCGTCTCTCCGATAAGGAAAGATTGCCAATGGCTGAAAGCGACATCATGATCGTGGATGACAATCCGGCCAACCTGAAGCTGCTCGAAGACATGCTTCTACAGCAAGGGCACGGAGTCAGCTCGTTTCCACTGGGCAGGCTGGCGCTTGCGGCGGCTATGAAGAATCCGCCCGATTTGATTCTGCTGGACATCAATATGCCGGAGATGAACGGCTACGAAGTTTGCGAGCGCCTGAAATCCTGCGGAGAACTCTCAGACGTCCCCGTCATTTTCCTCAGCGCCTTGAACGAAACTCAAGACAAGGTGAGCGCTTTCCGGTCCGGCGCCGTGGATTACATATCCAAGCCCTTCCAATTTGAAGAGGTCCAGGCCCGCATTGAAACTCATCTCCAACTGCACAACCTGCAGCGGGCATTAAAGCTCGACAATCAACGCTTGGAGGAGGCGGTGGCCGCGCGGACACATGAACTTGTCGAAGCAAATCAGCGGCTGACCATCCTGGATCGTTCAAAGACCGACTTCCTGAACCTCATCTCGCACGAGTTCCGCACACCACTCAACGGACTTCTCGGTGTCGGTGAGCTCATTTTAGGAGAAATGCCTTCCACGGAGGAGAACAAAGAGCTCCAGCGGATGTTCGAACGGTCTCGCCTAAGAATTCTCTCGATGCTGGATGACGCTTTGCTCCTGACTCAAATCGATGTCAAAAGGGAGGGGTTCAGATCCGCTCCGGTGTCCCTATATGTGGCGCTGAATCGCGCCATTGAGAGTGTGACTAAGTTCGCCGAATCCCGCTACGTGACCCTCAGCCCCCCGTCGGCCGAATTGGAGCTCGTCCAGGGAGACGAGGATTTGCTCGTAAGAGCGTTCCATGCTCTCCTTGAAACGGCCGTTAAGTTCTCCACAGAGGGCGAGACCGTCCGGCTGTCACGTGAATCTTTACCGGATTCACCCAGGGTTACCATCGAAAGTCACGGTAGGTGCATCCCTAACTCGGCGCTCGGGGAATTCTTTGATGTCTTCTCCATTGGTGAGGCGACGACACCTGGCGGGGACTTGGGGGTGGGTCCTGCCTTGGCATACCGGATTTTTTCGTTGTTCGGTGGATCGGTCGGCGTTGCAAACCGCACGCCGTCTGGGATCGGGCTGACCATTTCGCTCAAACGCGCGTAACCGTTCCCAAAGGCAGAATCAACGTCGCTAATTCGTGAGCTTTCGGCAGTCATGCGTGAAGCCGAGTGGGTCAATTTCGCTGTGCGCAGCCGTAGCGGATGACCATGGCCGAAGTCAAGGCGCAGAAGCCGCCGGCTACTTAACGGGATTTCGCTAAGTTTGATCTGACACTTTCGCAGGAAAGACATATACTAGGGCTTAATAGCGTAAGTCAGGGCAAGGGTGTCGCCCCACCTGAGCTTTCGGCGTTGGAATAGTCCAGCGCACCTCTAGAGCCCATCTAGACACATTAAAGGGGGCACCGCGTGGTCACCGTGATATCCCGATTTCGGGTTCGCAACGGCCTGGAGCAAGAAGTGCGCAGGGCCTTTCTCGACCGTCCCCGTTTGGTGGAGAAAGCGGCTGGTTTTTGCGGTCTCGATGTTCTGACGGACGCCGCAAACCCATCTGTGTTTTTGCTGCTTACGCGATGGAGGGATGAACCCTCATTCCAGGCTTGGCATCAAAGCGAGGCGCATCATCAATCCCACGCGATGATGCCCAAGGGATTGAAGCTGGATGCAACATTCACATCCTTGACAATAGGAAATAGCATCGAGCATCCCGCAGGCAGCCAAACTCTAAGCGATGCCCTGGAGGGGCAGACGGTGGGACTCTCCCAGTGGCTAACGGAATCCGACTCCGTGTTTGCTTTACTCTTGGCGCCCGACGGCTCTATCCGTGCGCGAAATAGGGCCGGTTATCGAGTCTTCCCTCCGGATCCAACGAAGAACCTGGGTCTAAGTATTTGGGACTATCTGGTGTGTTCGGACGTCCAGGACCTGCGCCAGCGGCTATCTGGGGAGGGAACTCGGCAGGATGCTCGTCTGCTGCTGAACGTGGCCAGCGGGCAACAGGACGCGATTACGTTGGAAGTTGGATTAGTCCGTTGTAGTGGCGCGATACTGCTCCTAGGAAGTCAAGAACGCCGGCACGATTCGCAATTCGAGACTGAGATTCTCAAGCTGACGAACGATCTATCGTTGATGGCGCGCGAGAGCGCTCGAAAGAACCGCGAGCTTAAGGAGGCGAATGAAACCATCGAGCGGCTTGCCCGCACAGACCCCCTGACGGGACTCGCAAACCGACGCACGCTGGACGAAACCTTCGGGCGAGAGATTGCGCGCGCGGAAAGGCTGCAGGGGGACTTAAGCATGATTATAGGGGACCTGGACCACTTCAAGTCCATCAACGATCAATACGGCCACATAATCGGGGACCAAGTGCTCGCCCACGCAGCGGTGGTGCTCAAGAGCCAATCGAGGCCGTATGATCTGGCGGCGAGATACGGCGGCGAAGAGTTTGTTCTGGTGCTTCCAGGAACTTCTACTAACGGTGCAATCGCCACCGCCGAGCGTATCCGGAAAGAGATCGCAGATCTCACCGTGCCTGGATGCCCGAGGCAGATTACGATCAGCCTCGGCGTTGCCAGTTGGATGGTAGGCGAGGCGCCGGAAGCGTTTGTTGCTCGCGCCGACGCCGCCCTGTACAGCGCCAAGAGCACCGGCAGGAATCGCGTCGAGGTCGCGTTGGACGTCAAGGTATAGGAGAAGAACGAGAGGTCTTTTGTAATTTATGCCGGAATCCGCATCAGACCGCTTGCAGCTTGCACAGAAGCTAGCCTCGGTAAAACAAAATGTAGCGCGAGCAATTACTGAGGAGTTTTTTGTCAACCATCCCGATTGGGGTGTTCGCTATGGTGACCGTGGACGTCAGTTCTGTACGGCGGACGCGTGTTTTCATATGGAGTTTCTGGCCGGAGCCATCGAGGCCGGTTCGCCCGAGGCGTTTGCGGATTACTCGCGATGGACGACTAGAATGCTCGGTGCGCGCGGGATTGCCGCGCACACGCTCGAGGAGAGCTTTGCGCAGCTCGAAAAACACCTCGCCGTGGAGCTCCTTCCAGAAGAGTGCGAGTCAGTTTCGAATTTTCTGAAGCGGGGCCGGGAAGCCTGCACGAAGGCGACTGAACCGGCCCCTGACGAGCTGCCCTCGGGCGAGGGGCTGGGCCTGACCAGGCAGGTCTTTCTCTCAGCGATCTTAGGAGGTCAACGACAAGCCGCGCTCAACGTTGTCGAGGAGGCTTTACGGGCCGGCCACAGCCACGTCGATATCTATGTCAATGTCTTTACCGAGGCGCTGCATCGTGTTGGCGAGCTTTGGGAACTGAACAAGATCAGTGTTGCACAGGAACACATCGCGACAGCGATCACACAGTACGCCATTGCAACCATCTACCCGAGGCTGGTCCCTGCGGCGGTCCATCGCGGTAGTATGGTCGTCACCGGTGTGGCCGGGGAGCTACATCAAATCGGCGCGAATCTTGTTGCCGACGCTATGGAAGCCAATGGCTGGACGGTACGCTTCCTTGGAACCAACCTACCGCACTATTCGGTTTTAGCCGCCATCGAAGAGATTTCTGCCGACATGCTCGGTATTTCCACCACGATCGTGGCCAATCTTCCTTCTGTGGCGGATCTGGTGCGAACTGTCCGCAGCAAGCTGAACGAAAGTGCTCCGAAGATTGTGCTAGGCGGAGCGGCTTACCGGGGGGCAACCCAATTTGCCTGGGACATCGGACCAGCGGAAGTGGTCACTGATCTGCGACAGGCTCTGGCGATGTATTGCGCCTAGATGGATGTCTTGTTGCTCGCTGTGCTGAGGAGACCACCTGTTCGGATCTCCCGTCGTGCACGTACATCCTCTTTGCGTTCTGAAGAACCAACGGAGAGAGGCTGCCCGGAGGCGTGAAGACAACATGGCTGTAGGGAACAGGGAGAAGTTCTTTGGCGGTTCTCGCCAACCATCGATCACGAGCCGTGGTCGGGCGTTCGGGTTTCCTGGGGCACGGGACCGGTCAAAACCACGAAGCGGCGCGAATGCGCGCGGGCGTTACTGGCCCGGGCTTTCGCTTCGAATAGAACCTACACTAGAGAAGTACTTGCGACGACCTGTCATGCCCCTGCGACATATAGTCTCCTGATAACTGTTCCGACTTCTATCGGGAAGGCTGGCCGACTCCTCGGAAGCAATCACCTAAGTTGTGGCCCTTTCCGGGATGGCCGGCTCCATATTCCCCTTAGACGTTTTTTGCGATGCATCCACGCACAATAACTGTGGTCACTCGAGCAGACCACCACGTGGCATTCAGTCCCTGTCGGAGGTCAGCCAGCTTCCTCTCGACGCCGCCGAGTGGCGAGATCAGCACAAGCTCCTCTCCTGCGTTTCCTGCGTCCCGCAGAAAAGCGATCTGCCGCCCATCCGGGGACCATGCTGGGTTGTCGTCGTCAGCCGGATTGGTGGTCAAGCGCATGGGCGCACCCGAATCCACTAGCTTTACGTAGATGTCCGCATTATCCTGCTTCTCTCCGTTCCAGGAAAAAGCTACTTGGCTGCCGTCGGGCGAAAAACTGGGCGAGACAGCTTGACCAGGATAGCTCGTGATTGGTTTCACTGTGAACGAGGCCTGGTCTCTCTTGTTGCGCGAAATCCACAGCCACCCGCTTTCCGCCAGCACCGCCACAGCCACTATCAGTGCGGCCCACGTCCACCATCTGCGAGTCGGCTGGGGTTTCTTCGATCGAGCGGTTACCAATCGCCCAGAGTCGGACTCCTCCTTTAAGTCGAGCAGCGCTACTTTCAAGTCCGCGGCATGCTGTAGGCGCCGCTCCCGATCTTTGCGGAGGCAACGGGCAATCAGTTTTTCGAGTTCCTGAGGAACGTCCGGTCCCGCTTCGTTGAGCGGCGTTGGCTCCTGAGTCAGGACTGCTGCCAGGGTGGACGCCCTGGAATCCCCACGAAATGCCTTCTGTCCCGTAACCATTTCGTAGAGAACGGCGCCGAAGCTGAAAATGTCGGAGCGTGCATCAACTGGCTTGCCCTCCGCTTGTTCGGGCGACATATAGGAGATTGTGCCCACTATGGCGCCCGCTTCGGTTCGATCTTGCACCGTCAAAGTAGCAAGGTCAGCGCCCGTGGGCGCCTCAGTGAGCTTAGCCAGTCCGAAGTCGAGAACCTTGATGTGGCTTTCATCCGTCACCATGATGTTGGCGGGCTTGAGGTCTCGATGCACGATACCGGCTGCATGCGCTTTGGCTAAAGCGTCGGCGATCTGGATGGAGTATTTCAGCGTTTCGGCTAAGCGCAATCCGTTCGGCGGGATCAACTGGTCGAGCGCTTTGCCGGGGACATACTCCATCACGATGAACTGCGTGCCGCGTTCCTCGGCAAAGTCGTGTATGGTGATGATATTGGGATGATTCAGGGCGGAGGCGGCTTTGGCTTCCTGGACAAAACGGCGCTTTCGATCCGCATCGGCTACCCTGTCGGCGGGTAGCACCTTCACCGCAACCAGTCGATCAAGATGGATGTCGCGCGCTCGGTAAACCACGCCCATACCGCCTTCGCCCAGCTTGGCCTCAAGACGGTATCGCCCCAAGGTATCTCCCGGAGCGAGTTCGGCGGTGGCCGGGAGCAGCAGCGTCGCCGGGCTTTGCCAACTGGATTCTTGATTGCCCGCCAGCAATCGCTCCACCTCCATGCGTAGTTCTGTGTCCCCTTCGCACGCCGACTCTAGAAATTGCGAACGTTCCGGTTCCGGAGTCTCAAGCGTCGCTCCAAATACTTCCCGGAGCCGTGACCATCGTTCAGGCGTCACGACGGTGTTCCTTATTTAGCTGTGATTTCAGCCACCCTTTAGCCATCGCCCAGTCGAGCTTGACTGTTCTCGTTGCGATGCCTATGGCCTGAGCCGTTTCTTCAACCGATAGCCCACCGAAATAGCGCAACTCCACGATGCGGGCCTGTCGCGGATCCAGTTCGCCGAGCCGCGCCAGAGCCTGATCCACCGCCAGGATTTCCTCGGTCTGGTCGGTGCCCGCCTTACGTTGACCGATTGCTTCGTTCAGCGTGACCGCGATGCCTCTCTTAGCAGCGTGACGTCGCCGTGCGTGGTCCACCAGGATACGGTGCATTAGTTGCGCGGCCACGCCAAAGAATTGTGCACGGTTTCGCCAGTCGGCGCGGTTCTGGTCCACCAGACGGAGGAAAGCTTCATGAACGAGAGCAGTGGGCTGCAAAGTGTGGCCCGGGTAGGCGAGACGCCGCAAACCGTCACCGCCACTAGTGATCCACAAGCTTCCCTGACGATCAAAGAGAACGATAGTCGCACCTACAGCAACCTCGGTGAGGGGTCCGCGGTCATGCGAGCGAAATGTGCGGATCTCCCGCGCCGACCGAGTGAGCTCAGCCACCCAGATGGCTCCATCCGGTGCCTGAGCGAAGGATGAGATTTGGCCTACACTTTCACCTGTATCCTGAAAATGTTTCTGTCCTGCGGGGAGGCAGAGGACACGGTCCTCAGTGGCGATCCACAGGCTGCCGTGTGCATCAGAATAAGCTCTCTGGACGGGCTTGGCTGGAATCCCAAACTCTTTGCCGGCGTCTTTCCAGTGCCCGTCCTCAAAACTTGCCAACCCAGTGGCAGTGCCTGCGACCAGAACGCCGTGGCTATCTTCGGACAAGGAAGAGATTCTCGCCGGACCATTTGGCGTCATCTTCATGTGCCCGTTGCGTAGCCGGCCTATGCGGCCGGACGCGGAGACGATCCAAAGACTACCATCGCGGGTCGCGCACAGCACAGCTATGGAAGTACCGGGCAATTCCTCCCCGGCTAGCGGCTCGAACCTCGTAAACCGGACGCCATCAAAGCGATATAAACCCGAGGCCGTTCCTAACCACAAATACCCATCAGTGGTTTGCGCGAGCGCAACAATAGAAGCCGGAGCGCCCTCTCGCTCGGTCCAGGATGGATGGACCAACTGCGTGATTGCTTTTTGCGGGTCGAGCGCCCAGACAGGAAGTGTGCAGAGCCAAAGAGAAAACCACCCGCAGCTCTTCACCATAGTTCCCGAAATAAATTAGGGATTCAGCAAACCACCAGATCTTACCGCAAGAGCAAGTGCCCAAGGTGCCCCGAAACGCCTCAAAATCCAGCTATATGGAGGCATCAACGACCTTCCTGCATGGCTACATGAGCCGTGTGTGGACAAAGCTTAGCTTACAACATTTGCCAATAGTCCCTTGTGGCCCATTACCGATCCTTGCTGCGCGTGGATAACGAGCGGGGTCCGCACTAGTACACGGAGGAAGCTGCGGCACAAAACCCATCTTCTCGCCTCCGGTCTCGGTGGATATTTGAACGTTCAGACACTCCCGAGGCGATCTTCATTGATGGCTAAGTAATCGGAACCGAACGATTGTCAGTGGGTGCGTGATGTGTACTGTTAAGGCGCATTATCGGTAGACTCTTTTCTATTCTTACTGCACCCAAGCCCGTCAATTTTGTTCCCGAAGGGCTCCACTATTCGCCACGGCGCAGGCCTAAGACTTCGTGAGCGGCTTCATTTCTTTAGCCCCGCATGCCAGTTGAGAACGACAGTAAACGGCGGCGTCTCCTGTGTTTCCGGTACCAGGAACAAGAACCGCTTGCCATCCGGTGAAGGCGCCCACTGGGCAATAACGCTATCACCCGAGACTCTCGGCGGCGCCTGAAAGAGGGCCCTCGGAACGCCGGGCTTGAAATCGGACCCCGCAGTCAGACTGACCTCCATCAACTTCCCATCGAGGTCGATGTAGTAGAGTTCCTTGCCGTCCTGGCGCCACATCGGACTGGAACCGCCATTATCGGAAATCAGCCACTTGCCGCCGGCACTCGAGATTCCTTGCCTGATCTGGTCGGGTGAGAAAGGCCGAACGTAGACGTCATAACGTCCCGATTCATTGGTTACGTAGGCTACCCAACGCCCGTCAGGAGAAAAGCGCCCGTCAGGCTCCTCAAATTGGGACCGAAGGAACGGCACAGGCTTCCGGCCGGCTTCGAGCGGAAGGAGCCATAATTTGTATTTCGTCACGCTCCCCTCCGTGACGTAAAGCAAGAAGCGCCCATCGGGGGACCAACTCCTAGGTGTTTTCCATTCGCTGGACTTGAACATCGCCTCGGCGTCCGCCGAGCCGGTCAACTGTTTCTTATAAATGTCCATCATTTCCCCGGCCCGCGAAGAAGCGAAGATGATGCTGCGACCGTCGGGGGCCCAAACAGCGAGGTCGTCGGCAACGGACGGATCAAGCTCGAACCGCGTACTCGTGCCCCGTGATAGATCGAGCTGCCAAAGAGCCGTTCCACCAGACCCAATTCGGGACACGAAGGCTCGCGCTCCGTCGGGTGAAAGTGCGACGGAGGTATACGTGCCAAGTTGGCCCACCGTGCTTAGAACCTTGCCCCGCGCGTCGAACCAGGTGAGCTGGCTGTCCGTTCCCCCGAGCGGCCAGTAAGCCAACGTTCCATTGGTCGAAACCGAAAAGGCGCCGGTCGCCCAATACGGCGCCAGCGGTTCTTCCACAACTCGAACCGGGTCTCCCGAAATCTTGAGATTGCGGGTGTCGAACTGCTGGGCCATAAGCGTTAACCCGCGCAGGAAAAGCAGCTGGCCGAAGCCGGAGTCCGAAGGCGGAGCGTAAGCGGCGCCGCCGGATGCCTGAAGGAGTCTGCTGGAATCCTGCTGTGCAGGCTTGGCATCCAGAGAGCCTACAGAAATGTACCCGTCGGTGTTCGAACCGCGTACATACAGGAAGTGACGGCCATCGGGCAGAAAATACGGCTGAACATTTGCGATGTCTCCGTGCGGCGTATCCAGAACTGTGAGAGGCGCAGCAACGCCACCCGCCGCGGAGACCTGCATGATGGGCCCTCCGTACTGACCGAAGATGATCGTGCCGTCCTGATTCCACGAGCCGCCAACGCCCGTTTTGCTCAAGAGACAAATCGGTTCCGCCGGGCCGCCGGAAATATCGATCTTCTGCAATTTCCCACCAGATTCAAATGCGATGAAACGGCTATCGGGCGACCAAAACAACAGACTACCCGCAGATTCCGTGCCGTGAAGCGGCCGGATTTCGAGCGAGTTCAAGACGCGAATCCATATGCTAGGTATGTCACCGGGACCAGTTGCAATAAAGGCCAACTGCCTGCCATCCGCGGAGAGCGCTAACCCGCCGGTCAATCGCAAAGAATGCTTTGTGGCCGGAGCAATCTGGAACCGTACAGACTCCACGGGGACTGCTTTGTTTGGGGCCGTCCGGAGCACCCAGGCGAAAACGACGAGTAAAAGCGCCGCTGCGGATAAAGCCCAAGGTAGTGCGCGACGCCAACCAGCGCGACGCGCTACACCTGCTAAAGTGGATGGTTCGGCGGGCGTATCCCGCATCCACTCAAGTTCCAGTTTTAAGTCCTGTACTGACTGCAGACGATTGTCGGGATCCTTCGCCAAACTCGTTTTCACCACACGATCGAGCGCCGTTGGTGTCATCGGCTGGAGCGAACGAATCGGCGGTGGATCGGTCTCCAGAATTTTCGCGATGATGCTCGCCGGGCTCTTACCGTCGAATGCCTTCGTTCCGGTCGCCATCTCGTAGATCACGGTGCCGAGAGCAAAGATATCCGTGCGAGCGTCTGTTTCTTTGCCTTCCAGTTGCTCCGGCGCCATGTACTGCAAGGTCCCCACAATTGACCCCTGCGCCGTGATGGTGTTGATCGCCGTTGGAACTTCCGAGGCTTGAACTTCAACCGGAGATACCGCTTGTTTCAACTTCGCCAACCCGAAATCCAGAAGTTTCGCGCCGGACTTCGTGATCATGATGTTGCCCGGCTTCAGGTCGCGGTGGGTCATGCCTCTGCGGTGCGCTTTGTCAAGGGCGTCTGCAATCTGGATAGCGTATTGCAACGTCTGCTCCAGCGGGAGCGGCCCTTTGCTAAGGCGTAAGGCGAGCGTCTCGCCTTCGAGAAATTCCATGACCAGATAGTCCATGTCGCCGTGATGGCCAACATCATGGAGCGTGCAAATATGTGGATGATTGAGGCTCGCGATCATGCGCGCCTCGCGCTCGAAACGGTCGCGGGATTCGGCGCTGTCGGCCAGACGCGACGGAAGAACCTTAATTGCAACAATGCGATTCAGCCTGGTGTCGCGAGCCCGATACACTTCGCCCATGCCGCCCTGTCCGATTTTTTGTTCAATCCGATAGGGCCCGAGTTGTTCGCCAATCCTGACAGATGTCTCCGTCTGGAGCGGAGCGCCATGTTTCAAAAGGCTCTCGCGACCCTCCCATGCTGGACCATTGAGGAACGCGCCGTCTTCCTGCGGGGCATCCCCTTTCTGCCGGACGCCCTCTTGAGCCAGGATTGCCGCAACCGTTGCACGCAGCTCGGGGTCGGCCCGTTCCAACAGCGCGGTTCGCTCGGAAGGAGGGAGGGCCCGCGCCGCCTGATACAGCTCCTCCAACTGCCCCCAACGCTTGGGCGTCATGGAGGACAGCTTATCAGTAAAGGCTTAGCGACGCGGGGGAGGGGCCAGCGCCGTCTACCGTCGCCGCGGCCCCGCCCTCACCGCTATCAACGGGCCGAGTTGCCGCTTCCAGCGAATGGTTAGAACGGAAACCGCATAGACGCGGCCCCAGAAGAACCCATCCGTCAGACGCGCGATCCGCCCGCTTCAGGGTGTTGTGGTGTCCACTGTGATTCGCTGAGCCTTAACCTGGCCGGTAAGTTGGTCTGTCTGTTTTCCCGTGGTATCAAAGACAGTTTCGACAAAAGTGCCGCTAAAGGCGGTGCCGCCCGGGGAAACGGTAACCATTTCGACGACGATGATCTTGCCGAGCAACGCTCCTGTTGTGGCGTTGTAATTCAGGGCAAAATGGTTGACCTGGTATGTGAAGTCCCCGGTCTTCTGCCATACGCCCAGACAAAAATTCTGCTGCGCCGGGGAACGCGCGCCGGCATTTAGAATTTCGGTCTCATCGCTGTGAAACTGGTTGTATCCCCAGTTGAGTTGTGTTCCGTCCGCAATGGATGGATTGTGGGTGGTGTTACCCATGGAGATAAACTGAAAACTCCACATTCCAACGAGAGACGGGCTCTTCGTATGCGCCAGGTTGCTCAGTTCGAGAGCGAGGTTCGCAGACGAAACCAAATCCCGAGGATCTTGCGAATCCTGCATGAGTTGCAGCCTAGCGGATGCAATCGGCTGATCTGTCAAAGCACACGCGCTTGCCGCGGGGACCAACAGCATCCCAACAACCGCTGCGCTCAAAGTCGTCATTACTGCTCGATGTGTTACTTTCATATGGTTCCTCTTTCTGTCGGGAAAATGTTTTCCCCGGAACTCCATGCGAGAAACGAGTGCGAAAACCGTAACGCAGGCACGAGATTTTTTAGCGTTATTCTGAAATCACCGTGGGAGCGGACGATCAAATCGCGGATACGACGCAGCTTCTCCTCGCATGGGCTGGTGGCGATGCGCGCGCTCTCGATGCGCTCGCGCCGCGCATTTACCAGGAACTTCACCGCCTGGCCGTAGATTTCATGAAGCGGGAGCGCGAAGAGCCCATCCTGCAGGCGACGGCGCTGGTGCATGAGGTCTACCTGAAACTGATCGACGTTCAGAACGTGGCTTTGGAAGGCAAGGCGCATTTCTTTGCGATCTGCGCACAGATGATGCGCCGCATTCTAGTGGACGCGGCCCGCAAGAGAGCTGCGTCCCGGCACGGCGGCAGACTGGGACGGATTCACCTGGACGATGTGGCTCATTTGAAGCTGAGCCAGGATAACGACAGGCAGCTGATCGCGCTAAACGACGCCCTGGCCGAACTGGCGCGCGGCGATCCGCGAAAGGCGAGAGTTGTGGAACTGCGATACTTCGGCGGGTTGAACGTACAAGATACAGCCGCCGTGCTCAAGGTATCGGAAGAGACCGTTACGCGAGACTGGCGTCTGGCGCGGGGTTGGTTGCAACTGCAAATCAGGGGCGCGGACGGTTCCGGCGCGGCGGCCTCGGCGCGGGGCTCCAACGAGTGAAAGGCGACCCTGCCTGGTTCGGGCGAAGCCCGTCTGCATCATCGGGCTCTATGTGTTTTGTCGAGCTCCCATAAAAATCGGATCGTTTGAAAAAGCCTTTCTCTTTCTCTTTGCAGAGGAGGCCGGGACGTACGTCACCACCACCACCACCAGAAGCAAAAACAGTGAGACCGCTGATGAGTTGTGAAACGCCGCATTGTTCACATGTATTTTTGGGCATGGACAACTATAGTCCATGAGGGTAATTCATGATCTCCCGTATCCGCAGCATTGGATCTGGTCTTGGCCGTGTTGCAAAACTCTATCGCAAAAGCTGGAGATGTTTCATATCTGACCGCCCGGCTCAATGAGTCACTTGGCCGCATAGTCGATGACTCGTAGATGTGACTTGCGGATTCACGAACTACCAGTCTTGGACCGAGCCGTGTCTTCCTCCAGGCACTGTTATGAGCCATTATCGGTAGCTGTGTTGACGTCCCCGAACTTGTCCCAGAGGTCCCTTCCTAAAGTACCTTCTTGCATGCGAACACCTAACTCGGCAGTTCCGATTCCCAGCGCCCGAGCCACGGTCATGGCAAAACTTTCGTTTGGCCCTGGTTCGATCCCGTGAAGCTTGAGATAGCCCTCGATTATTTCTATGTGGAATCGCACGGGACCATCTTCCTGCAATTGCTTTTTGAGGTCAGCGGCGTACGCCTCGCCGTGTTCTTGCGCCTGGTCCTTCAGATAATCGTCGCGAACAGCGGCGAGCTCACCCCAGGCTGCATCAGGATCAACAATCGGAGGAATTGATCTCTCGAGTTTTTCAAGTCGCTTGCGGATCGTGCTCACTTTCGCTGGCCTATTTTCTGAACGGTCCCTGTGCCGGCGACTAAACCGTCGCAGAATTCCACCGGAATCCAAAGCCATTGTGATCGGTCAGCCGTGCTTCAAGATCCCGTAGACGTCGGTCGAAACGTGCCATGATTCTACGGGACAGGCTCTCTATTCCGAGTCGTTCCAAGTGCCGAATGCATGGCGCCATCACAGATCTCCGCGCCATTCTCCCGCAGAAACCTTTCCGTCTCCTCCGCATTTAAGCCATCCGGGATTGCGAGGAGGTCTACAACGCA
>Ga0302324_100005575_pt1 | contig 27431 bp, 21 predicted proteins | sample Palsa_T0_1_FD_201949 | JGI IMG/M metagenome (GOLD analysis project Ga0302324, IMG submission 201949) | Peat permafrost microbial communities from Stordalen Mire near Abisko, Sweden - Palsa_T0_1 | ecosystem: Environmental > Terrestrial > Soil > Palsa > Peat permafrost | place: Sweden: Abisko...
CGCCGAGACTGGTGTCGGAGACTTGGGTCGCGGTGGGCGTGGAAGCGTGGTAGAAGCTGCTGCGGGACTCCCCGAGCACGGCGCACACCTTGCGCACACTGCCGTCATCCTCGGGACCAGACCCCAGCCGGGAGCCGCGCGATGATCCAGGTTATCGCTCGAAAAACCGGCGGCAGCATCCGCAAGATCTGCGCCGTGCTTGGTGAGGCCCGCAGCAGCTTCTATCATGCCTCTGCACCCACCGCGACCCAAGTCGCGGACGCCGGCCTCGGCGAACTCATCGAGGCGGTCTTTCGACGCCATCGCCGCCGTTACGGTTACCGCCGTCTGGCGCAGGATCTCTCCGATCGGGGGGTGATTTGCGCCCCGGCCAGAATCCGTCGCCTCATGTCCCAGAGAGCCTTGCACGCCATCCAGCCGAAAAACTTCATCCCAAAAACCAGTGATGGCCGAGCGGACAAACCCTCGCCCAATCTCCTCTCCGATAAGCCTCTTCCCACGGCTCTGGATCGCGCTTGGGCCGGAGACATCACCTTCATCCCGACCAGCACCGGATGGCTCTACCTCGCCGTCGTCATCGACCTTTGCTCGCGCCGCATCGTGGGCTGGAGCCTGGCCGATCACATGCGCTCCGATCTCGTTCTTGATGCGCTCCGCCAAGCCCTCGAGACCCGTCCCACAAACCGCACCATCTTCCACAGTGATCGTGGCAGCCAATACGGGAGCATTTCCTTCCGCAAGGCCTTGGCAAAAGCGGGGCTTTGCCAGAGCATGTCTGCGCGAGCCAACCCCTACGACAATGCTTGGACGGAATCCTTCATCGGAACCCTCAAACGCGAAATGCTTCAGGACGGCTGTTTCGAGAACGCCGGAGATGCCCGCACCGAAATCTTCGATTACATCGAAGGCTACTATAACACCCACCGCAAACACTCGGCTATCGGGTACAACACCCCGAACCAATTCGAAGCCCAGATCCACTCAGCAAACTAAATAACAAAACGGTCCAAAAATCAGTTGCACCTCATTGATCAACTCAGCCAGTGTGGCGGAGAGGGGTCAGTCCTGACCCCTACTTGCTATTTCCATTCGTTCAATTTATTTTGGACAGCTATGGCGTGCGTTATTCAGGACCGACGTATATGTCGCGGTCTGGCGGCGGGGGAGCGTTACTCCATTTCATCTCGTGGATCAACTCATTTGCGAGATCGCGAACCTTCTGCCATTCTTCGCTCCCCACCAATGCGCGGTCGGTCCATAATTCCTCGTTGGGCGGCCCGCTCATATCCGAGATTTGTCGATCTAGTTGTTCAATTAGCCGAGTAGCTTTTTTCGGCCAATCGCTCGCGCTCGCAGTATCCAGTAGTTTCACCCGCCATTCGTCAAATTCCAATACAAGTTCGTCGGCCACGCAAACAAATTCGGGATAAAGGCTGAGTTGGACATAAGCCCGTTGGGCCAAAGCGCGAACGCTCCATTCAAAACGCCTTAAAAGAACTTCTTCATTCATCGTCCAAATTTCAGAATAGGAAATAGGGGTCAAATAGTGGTCAGTCAACACCCCTTTCCTTTCATCTGCGTCAATGACAAGGACTGAGCCCTTTCCTTTCGACTTTGGGCCGCCCCTTCAGGGCTTGGCGCTTAGGTGGATGCGACCCAGGGCGTTGCCCTAGGCTGGCATGTTACCGGGCCTTTGGCCCTCGCGGAGCCGGCAAATCGTCGCCCGCTCCTTTGCGCCTCTTCGCGTCAGGTCTGAGTCTCTCTGCCGTTCCCGGCGATCCGGTCCAGGATTTGGGCAAGAAATTCCTCTCCTCCAAAGCTCCAGCCCCGGCAACGATAACTTGCTCAGGGCGTTCTGGGTGGCAGGCTGCGGGTCGTGGATGGGATGGACGGGGTGGACGGTGGACGGGCGAGAGAGCTGGGCGTGTTCGAATTGTGCAATCCAGGCTTGTCGGGCGACTGAAGATCGAACGGGCGGGAAGGGAAGCGCCAACCGCGCTGCTGGGATTGCGTTTGTGCTGCCCGCGATGTCGGTTTCCGGTTAGACATTCAACCCGATGCCCCCGGTCACCGTCCCCCAAGCCCTCGAACTCGCCCTCCAGCACCACCAAGCCGGGCGGCTGGCGGAGGCGGATGCGCTCTATCGGCAGATTCTGGCGGTCCAGCCGAACCATCCCGATGCGCTGCATCTGCTAGGTCTTGTGGCGTGTCAGGCTGGACACAGCGATGCCGCGGTGGGCTGGATTCGTCAGGCCATTGCCCTCAAGCCCAACTATCCCGAAGCCTACAATAATCTCGGCGCGGCCCTGAGAGACAAAGGGCAGTTGGACGAGGCGATCGCCTCCTGCCGTCAGGCGATCGCTCTGCGGCCCAACTATCCGGAAGCTTTCAGCAATCTCGGCAATGCCTTGAGGGACCAGGGGCTACTGGACGAGGCCAGCAGCGCCTACCGCCAGGCGATTGCCTTCGATCCGAACCTGGCCGGAGCTCATTTCAACCTTGGCAATGTCCTGCGGGACAAGGGGCAACTGGACGAGGCGATCGCCTCCTACCGTCAGGCCATCGCTCTCCGGCCCGACTATCCCGAAGCTTACTGCAACCTCGGCAATGCGCTGCGGGACCAACAGCAACTGGACGAAGCCATTGCCGCCTATCAGCGGGCGATCGCTCTCGGTCCCAACTTGCCCGAGGCCCGCAGTAATCTCGTTTTGATTTTGCACTACCATCCTGGCTATGACGGCAAGACCATCGGGGAGGAGCAGCGGCGCTGGAACCGGCAGCACGCGGAGCCACTGAGGCCGTTCATCCAACCCCACCGCAACCACCCGGCTCCGGAGCGCCGGTTGCGCATTGGGTACGTCTCGGCGGATTTCCGGGGTCACGTGGTGGGGCGCTACCTGCTGCCGTTGTTCGAGCACCACGACCGCACGGAGTTTGAGCTCTGCTGCTATTCGGGGGTGTGGCGTCCCGACGAGGTGACAGCGCGATTTCAGTCATTGGCCGGCCAGTGGCGGAGCACCCTTGGCCTCGGGGATCCACAACTGGCGGAGTTGATTCGCGAGGACGGCGTGGACGTGCTGGTGGATTTGTCGTTGCACAGCGCAGGCAACCGGCTGCCGGTGTTTGCCCGCCAGCCGGCGCCGGTGCAGGTCAGTTATGCGGGCTATCCCGGGAGCACGGGACTGGAGGCGATTGGCTATCGTATGAGCGACCGCTGGCTCGAGTCGGAGTTGGGAGATGGGAGATCGGAATGCGGAGTGCGGAGTGCGGAGTGCGGAAATTCCACGCAAAAGTGCACGGCAGGCTCCGCATCACAAATCGGGGATAGCGGCCCGGACATTCCGCATTCCGCATTCCAAATTCCACATTCCGAGCGGGTCTACCTCCTCGACAGCTTCTGGTGCTTTGAGCCGTGCGGGGCGGAGGTGCCGGTTGGCGCGCTGCCGGCCATGGAGAACAAGGGGTTCACCTTCGGTTGCCTGAACAATTTCTGCAAAGTCAACGAGCGGGTGCTGGCGCTCTGGGCGCGGATCCTTGGGAAGGTCGAAGGTTCGCGGCTGCTGCTCCTGAGCCCAGCCGGGAGCCATCGCGAACGGACCCTGACCGTGTTGCGGCAACTCGGGGTGGAGGGGTCGCGGGTGGAGTTTGTCGTGCAGCGGCCGCGGCGGGAATACCTGGAATGGTATCACCGCATCGATGTCGGCCTGGAAACCTTTCCCTACAACGGCCACACCACCAGCCTCGATGCATTCTGGATGGGGGTGCCGGTACCCGGAATGGTGGGCGAGTTGCCGGTCGCGCGCGCGGGACTGAGCCACTTGATGAACCTCGGGCTGCCGGAATTGGTGGCCAGGAGCGAGGAGGAATATGTGAACCTGGTGGTGGCACTGGCGGGGGATCTGCCGCGCATGGCGGAATTGCGGGCGACCCTGCGGGAACGGATGAAGGCTTCGGTGCTGATGGATGCGCCGCGCTACGCCCGTAACATCGAAGCGGCCTATCGCGCGATGTGGCGGCGGTGGTGCGCGGGGACGGGAATGACGAATGACGAATGACGAATGACGAATGACGAATGACGAATGGTCCGGGCTTGCCACGGCGTCGCCCTGGCGAGCCGGGCCGGACTGGCAGAGAATGACGAAAGAAGACCGAATGGAAGATGACCCAGCGCGCGGGACTGAAGGTCGGACGGATGCGAACGGAAGCGCGGCCGGCCGTATTGGAATTGCGTCGGTGCTACCGGCAGGGTCAGTTTGCGATTAGACATTCGCCCGATGCCCCCGGTTACCGTCCAACAAGCCTTTGAACTCGCCCTCCAGCATCACCGGGCCGGACGGCTGGCGGAGGCGGAGGCGCTCTACCGGCAGATTCTGGCAGTGGATCCGCGGCATGCGGATGCGCTCCACTTGCTGGGGGCCCTTGCGCATCAGGTCGGACGGAACGATGTCGCCGTGGGGTTGATTCGTCAGGCCATCGCCGTTAACCCCGACTATCCCGAAGCCTATAACAATCTTGGCGTTGCCCTGCGGGACCACGGTCAACTGGACGAGGCGATCGCCTCGTACCGCCGTGCCATCGCTCTGCGGCCCGACTATTCCGACGCCCATAACAACCTTGGTACTGCCATGAGGGATCGGGGTCAATTGGACGAGGCGATCGCCTCGTGCCGTCAGGCCATCGCCTACCAGCCCAACTCTCCCGAAGCCCACAACAACCTTGGCACTGCCCTGGTGGACCAGGGTCAAGTTCCCGAGGCCATCGCCTCGTACCGCCGTGCCATCGCTCTGCGGTCCGACTATCCCGAAGCGCACAACAACCTTGGTACTGCCCTGAGGGACCAGGGTCAACTCGACGAGGCGATCGCCTCGTGCCGCCGTGCCATCGCTTTGCGGCCCGACTATCCCGAAGCGCACAACAACCTTGGCACTATCCTGGGGGACCAAGGCCAACTCGAAGAGGCTGGCTCCTCCTTTCGCCGGGCCATCGCTCTGCGGCCCGACTGTCCCGAAGCCCATTACAACCTTGGCAATGTTGTGCGAGACCAGGGGCAACTCGACGAGGCCATCGCCTCGTACCGCCAGGCCATCGCTCTGCGGTTCAACTATCCCGTAGCGCACAACAACCTTGGTATCGCGCTGAAAGACCAAGGACAACTGGACGAGGCTATTGCCGCCTACCGCCGGGCCCTGGCCCTCCGGCCCGACTATCCCGACGCCCACAGCAATCTCGGCACTGCTCTGCGCCACAAGGGTCAACTGGACGAGGCGATCGCCGCCTACCGGCAGGCCGTCACCCTCAAATCCAACTATCCCGAAACTCACAGCAACCTGGCTCTCGCGTTGCTGCTGCAAGGAGATTTTCTCCAAGGCTGGGAAGAATACGAATGGCGCTGGAAACTCAAGGACGCGGTCTCTCTCCAGCGAGACTTCAGGCAATCCCAGTGGGACGGCGGCCCGCTGGCAGGAAGTACTCTTTTGCTCCATGCCGAACAGGGGTTTGGCGATGCCATCCAATTCATCCGCTATCTGCCATTGGTGGCGAAGGCTGGTGGGAAGATCATCCTCGAATGCCAGCCGGAACTCCAGCGGCTGTTCCAACGGATGGCCCCCGATCTCCCGGTCCTGGCCAGAGGCCAGACCCTGCCAGCCTTTGAGGTCCATTGTCCGCTGCTGAGCCTGCCCCGGGTTTTCTCCGCCGACCTGGGCAATATTCCACACACCGTCCCCTATCTGCACGCCGATACCGCGGAAGCCGCCATCTGGCGCGAGCGCCTCTCCGGGCTCGGCTCTTCCATCCGCCCGTCCGGCCCGGACCTCAAGGTGGGATTGGTCTGGGCCGGCCGCCCGACCAACACGAATGATCGCAACCGCTCCCTGAAATTGGCCAGCCTCGCTCCGCTGGCCGAAGTCCCCGGCGTGCGCTTTATCTCCCTGCAGAAAGATGCCGCTGCCGTCGAGGCCAGGACCCCGCCGGCGGGCATGGAATTGATCGACGTGGCGGAGGACCTGAGAGACTTTGCCGATACCGCTGCGCTTATTGCCAATCTCGATCTGGTCATCGCGGTGGATACCGCCGTGGTGCACCTGGCCGGGGCGATGGGCACGCCAGTCTGGACGCTGCTGCCGTTTGCCCCGGACTGGCGCTGGCTACTCGACCGCACCGACAGTCCGTGGTATCCGACCATGCGCCTGTTCCGGCAACCGTCGCCCGGCGATTGGGGCTCAGTGATTCAGGGTGTGGCGAGTGAACTGGCGGCTTTCGAACGGCATCGGCCGGTCCCGCGGCGTGGCTGAAAGTCGAACAGACGGGAACGGCCGCTTCGCCGATCGTGTTGGCATTGCGTTCGTGCTGCCGGCGGTGTCAGTTTCCGATTACAAACTCGACCGATGCCACCGATGACGGTCCCCCAAGCCTTCGAACTCGCTCTCCAGCACCACCAAGCCGGGCGGCTGGCGGAGGCGGAGGCGCTCTACCGGCAGATCCTGGCAGTGGATCCGCGGCATGCGGATGCGCTCCACTTGCTGGGGGCCCTTGCGCATCAGGTCGGACGGAACGATGTCGCCGTGGGGTTGATTCGTCAGGCCATCGCCCTTCGACCCAACTTTCCGTATGCGCTCAACAATCTCGGGGCCGCATTGAGAGACAACGGGCAACTGGACGAGGCCATTGCGGTGTATCGTCAGGCCTTCGGACTCAAGCCCAACTATCCCGAAGCCCACTACAACCTCGGAATTGCCCTAAAAGACAAAGGCCAACTCGAGGAGGCCATCGTCGCGTATCGTCAGGCCATCGCGCTTAACCCCGACTACGCGGAAGCGTACCACAACCTCGGCAATGCGCTCCGCGAGAGAGGCCAGCTCGAGGAAGCCATCGTCGCGTATCGTCGGGCCATCGCGCTCAAGCAAAACTTTGCCGGGGCCCACGGCAATCTCGGCGTTGCCCTGAAAGAACAGGGCCAACTCGTCGAAGCCATCGCCGCCTTTCGTCAAGCCATCGCCCTCAAAACCGACTTCCCCGAAGCGTACTACAACCTCGGTAATAGTCTGAATAAAAAGGGGCAGCCGGACGAAGCCGTCGCGGCGTATCGCCAGGCGATCGCACTGAAGCCTGACTTGCCCGAAGCCCACAGCAACCTCGGCATGGCTCTGCACTCCATTGGACAGTTCGGAGAGGCCATCGCCTGCTTTCGTCAGGCCATCGCTCTCAAGCCCGATTTACCCGAAGCGCACTCCAACCTCGGCAATGCCCTGCGCGACAACGGGCAACTCAACGAGGCCATCGCCGCCTGTCGTCGGGCTATCGCCCTCAGGCCCAATTACGCCGAGCCGCACAGCAATCTCGCGCTGGCACTGCTTCTGCAGGGAGATTTTCTCCATGGTTGGGAAGAGTACGCATGGCGATGGAAGCTCAAGGACGCGGCCTTTTCCCAGCAAAGCTTTGCTCAACCGAAATGGGACGGTGGCCCCTTGGAAGGACGCACCCTTTTGCTTCATGCGGAACAGGGCTTTGGCGATGCCATCCAATTCATCCGCTATCTGCCGCTGGTGGCCGAACGCGGTGCCAGCGCCATCGTCGAATGCCAGCCCGAAATCCAGCGGCTGTTCCGAAGGATGGCCCCCGATCTCCCGGTTCTGGCCAAAGGCCAAGCGCTGCCCGCCTTTGACGTGCACTGTCCGCTCTTGAGCCTGCCTCGCATTTTCTCCACCGACCTGACCAATCTCCCGCGGACCGTGCCCTATCTGCACGCCGATGCCGCGGACGCCGCCATCTGGCGCGAGCGCATTGCCGGGCTCGGCTCTTCCATCCGCCCGTCCGGCCCGGACCGCCCGTCCGGCCCGGACCTCAAAGTGGGACTCGTCTGGGCGGGCAGCCCGGCCCACAAGAATGATCGCAACCGCTCGCTGAAGCTGGCCAGCCTCGCCCCGCTGGCCAAAGTCCCCGGCGTGCGCTTCATCTCCCTGCAGAAAGGCGACGCTGCCGTCGAGGCCAGGACCTCGCCGGCGGGCATGGAATTGATCGACCTAGCGGAGGACCTGAGAGACTTTGCCGATACCGCTGCGCTTATTGCCAATCTCGATCTGGTCATCGCGGTGGATACGGCCGTGGTGCATCTGGCGGGGGCGATGGGCAAGCCGGTCTGGACACTGCTGCCGTTCGCCCCGGACTGGCGCTGGCTACTCGACCGCTCCGACAGTCCGTGGTATCCGACCATGCGCCTGCTCCGGCAACCGGCGCCGGGCGATTGGGGCTCAGTGATTCAGGGTGTGGCGAGTGAGCTGGCGGCTTGCGAACGGCAGCGGCCAGACCCGCATCGTGGCTGAAAGTCGAACAGACCGGAACGACCGCTCCGCCGACCCTGTTGGAATTGCGTTTGTGCTGTGCGCAGTGTCTTGTTCTCCTCTCGAATCCCGACCATGCCCGTGGTTTCTGTTCCCCAAGCCTTCGAACTCGCTCTCCAGCATCACCAGGCTGGGCGGCTGGCCGAGGCGGAGGCGCTCTACCGGCAGATCCTGGCGGTAGACCCGCGCCATTTCGATTCGCTGCAGCTGCTGGGAGCCATCGCGCTCCAGGTCGGCCAGAGCGATGTCGCCGTCGGATTGATCCGCCAGGCCATCGCCCTCAAACCCGACTATGCTGAGGCCCATAACAATCTCGGCGTTGCCCTGCGAGACCAGGGCCAACTCGACCAAGCCATCGCCGCCTGCCGTCGGGCCATTGCTCTTCGGCCCAACTATCCCGAAGCCCACAGCAATCTCGGCGCGGCCCTGAGAGCCAATGGCCAGTTCGACGAAGCCATCGCCGCCTGTCGCGAGGCCATCGCACTTCGGCCCGACCATCCCGAAGCCCACGTCAACCTCGGCACTGCTCTGCAAGGCAAAGGCCAACTGGACGAGGCCGTTGCCGCGTACCGGGAGGCCATCGTCCTCAAACCTGACCTTTCCGAGGCCCACAGCAACCTCGGAACAACCCTGCAAGACAAGGGCCAGCTTGAGGAAGCTGTTGCCGCCTATCGTGAGGCCATCGCCCTCAAACCGAAATATCCCGAAGCCCATAACAACCTCGGCGATGCCCTGCGCCTCGCAGGGCAACTCGACGAGGCCATCGCCTCGTACCGTCAGGCCATCGCCCTCAAATTCGACTATCCGGAAACTCACAGCTACCTCGCTCTGGCGTTGCTGGTGCAAGGAGATTTTCTCCGGGGGTGGGAAGAGTACGAATGGCGCCTGAAACTCAAGGACGTGGCCTGTCTCCAGCAAAACTTCACGCAGCCCCGGTGGGACGGCGGTTCGCTGGAAGGACGCACCCTTTTGCTCCATGCCGAACAGGGTTTTGGCGATGCCATCCAGTTTATCCGCTACGTGGCACTGGCGGCTTGGCGCGGCGGGAAGATCATCATCGAATGTCCGCCGGACCTGCAGCGGCTGTTCCAAAGGATGGTCCCTGAACTCCCAGTCATCGCCAAAGGCCAAGCGCTGCCCGCCTTTGACGTGCACTGTCCGCTCTTGAGCCTGCCTCGCATTTTCTCCACCGACCTGACCAATCTCCCGCGGACCGTGCCGTATCTGCACGCCGATGCCGCGGACGCCGCCATCTGGCGCGAGCGCATTGCCGGGCTCGGCTCTTCCATCCGCCCGTCCGGCCCGGACCGCCCGTCCAGCCCGGACCTCAAAGTGGGAGTCGTCTGGGCGGGCAGCCCGACCCACAAGAACGATCGCCACCGTTCCCTCAAACTGGCGAGCCTCGCCCCGCTGGCGGAAGTCCGCGGCGTGCGCTTCGTTTCTCTGCAGAAAGGCGACGCTGCCACCGAGGGCAGGACTGCGCCAGCCGGAATGGAATTGATCGACGTGGCGGAGGAATTGAAAGACTTTGCCGACACCGCCGCGCTCATTGCCAATCTCGATCTGGTCATCGCGGTGGATACGGCGGTGGTGCATCTGGCCGGGGCGATGGGCCGGCCGGTCTGGACGCTGCTGCCGTTCGTCCCGGACTGGCGCTGGCTGCTGGAGCGCACCGACAGCCCGTGGTATCCGACGATGCGGCTATTCCGGCAGCCGGCGCTCGGCGATTGGGATTCGGTGATCCGGCGGGTGGCCAAGGAACTGGAGGGCGCCGTCGCGGCAAAGGCTTCCCAGGAAGCATGGAAATAATGCGACGGAGGCGGTCGGCGCGCGCTTTCATCTTTCCGCGAACGGCCTTTGGTGCTTCAGTCGCCCGCTGGTATGAGCACACCCACACCTGCAAAAGGCCGCGTTCTGATCGCCGAGGATGTCCGGGTGATTGCCTTCAAAATGTCCCAGGCCCTGGAGGCGGCGGGCTACACGGTCGAGATGGCGGCCGATGGCGAAGAGTGCCTGGGCAAGGCGCGGCAGGGCTCGCCCGATCTGATCGTGCTCGACATCATGATGCCGAAAATGCACGGCATCGAAGTGCTCAAGACTTTGCGCGACGAGCACCGGACCGCGCGCACGGGTGTCATCGTTTGCACCGCGAAGGATTTCAAAACCGAGCACGCCGAAGCGGCGCGCCTGGGGGTCTTTGGTTTTCTGACCAAGCCATTTGAGCCGGCCGCGCTGGTGGCCAAGGTGGACGCGTGGTTCGCCCTTCGCGGCGGTTACATGGGGGTGCCCGAATTTGCGTCGCCGATTCTTTCGGAGGCCGTCGACAGCGCGGCATTCGCTCCGGTGCTCGATACCACGCGCCTGCGCTTCACGGTGTGGGGGACCCGCGGTTCCACGCCGACGCCAGGCGCGCGTTTTCTGCGGCACGGCGGCCATACCTCCTGCATGTCCGTGGTCCTCGGGAACGAGCAATTTATTTTCGATGCCGGCTCCGGTATTCGCGAGCTTGGCCTCGAGGTGCTCAGCACCGAACGGCGCAAACTCCACCTCTTCATCACCCACACGCACTGGGACCACATCCAGGGCTTCCCGTTCTTTGCGCCGGCCTATACGCCCGGTTTCGACATTACCATCTATGGCGCCGAGGGCTTCGGCAAAGACCTGAAGAATGTTTTTCGCGGCCAGCTCGATCGCGAATACTTCCCCGTGCAGATGGAAGACATGGAATCGAACCTGCAATTTCGTCACCTCGCGGAAAACCCCATGCCCGTTGGTTCGGCGTTGATTTCCTGGGAGTTCGCCGAACACCCCGGCGCCACGGTCGGCTACAAGATCGAGATCGAAGACCGAAAGATCGCCTGGGTGCCGGACAACGAATTCCTCCAGGGTTATACCGGCCCGCCGGAAGCGTTGACGCGCGATCACCGACTCGTCCAGCCGTATGGCCGGATGATCGATTTTCTCGCCGATGCCGATGTGGTCATTCACGAAGCCCAGTACACCTGCGACGAGTACCCGAAGAAAATCCGCTGGGGCCACAGTTCCATAGCCAATGCCTGCGTGCTCATGAAGCTGGCCGGCGTCCGTCGCTGGATCATCACCCATCACGATCCGTTGCACGACGACCGGTTCCTGGAGAGCAAGCTGCAACTCACGCGCCAGATCCTGGAACGTCTGGAACACGAGATCGAAGTCGTCCATGCCTACGATGGCCTGACCGAGTATTTCCATTAGCGGGGTTTTGGACGCTCTTGAGCTTTCCCTTTTCAGAAGAAAAAGCTATGGCATTCTAAATACCCGTGAAAACCCCCGAATTCCTCCGCGCTTATCCTCCGGCAGCCGCCGATCCGCCTTCGTCCGAAAGTCGCGAGGAAAAACTGGTTCCGCGTTACGTTCAGGCGCCGGCCTTGCGCGACCATGGCATGGGCCCGCGCAATCTTTTTTGGGGTGTGGTCCTGCTCTTCCTCGCGTTCCTCCTGCTGGTCGCCGCCATCTTGCTGGTCGGCGCCAAGGCGATGATCTACGTGGCGGCCTGCCTCCTGACTTTCACCGCTCTCTTCGTGCTCACCCGGCTGCACGTTTTTCGTCAGCGCAATGGCGGTTTCCTCGGCCTCGCTCTGGTTTGCCTCATCGGCGCCGCGTTTCCGTTGCTGGAAAAGGGCTATTCGGCGATCGAGAATTTTGTCAGGTCCCGTCCCGCCGCCGGGGCGCCGGTCGTGACCCTGCACTCCGACGAACAGGGAGCGCCCCTGCTCATGCAGGCCTTCGCGCTTTCCGCGCCGCAAGGCGATGGCAAGCAGGTGAGGGTGGTGCGCGATACGCGCGTGGTCATTGAGGAGAAGCCTTTCCTGATCAAGGCGGGAGATCGTTTTCCGCTGATCGCGGCCAAGGGCGACCAAACCACTTTTGCCGTGCGCGACCTGCTCCTTTCCCTGCCGAGCAGCGCAGTTGAGGTCGTCGATCCGAGCGCCCTGGCCAAAGGCGTCGGCCTCAATCCGTCCGCGCCGGCGGCCCCGGGAAATCAACCCGCAGCGGCCAGGGGCGCGGCGAAATCGAATTCGCCCAGCGATGCCGACATCGCGAAGATCGTCCACAGCGCCCAGTTGGAAGCGATGCGGCGCTATCCGGCACTGGCGGTCCCGGACTCGCTGGAGAACGCGGTCTATGTTTCCACCTACAAGACCCTTCAGGACGCCGGGAGTGAAGGCTTCTTTTCCGATCCGAAGTGGCCGATCGTCCTCGCCGATCTCCTGGCCAAGCGTGAAGGCTGGGTCCCGGGTGGGGCGCCGATGACCACCGGCCCCGCGCCGGTGTTGGATCCTCCGTCGGAAAACGCGCTCCCCGACGCCACGCCACCCGACACGACGCCGGCGGATGCCCCACCGGCGGACGGCGGACCGGCGGACGGCACGCCGGTGGACCCGACACCGGTGGCGCGGGCGCAACCCGTACACCGCTCCCGCGCAAACCTCCCTCCGGTGAATAGCCTCGATGCCGGCGACGGCCTGCCCCGCGCGGGCGGCCCATCGCGCTAAGAGGGCGTCTTATTCTTTTTCTTTCCGAGTTGTCGAGGCCGGGCATGGTCGCCGCCACGCGCCAGACAGTCCACCTCGCGGGGCTCGCCCGCGGACGGCTGGGGCCAGCCGACCCAAGGCGCGAGCGACGAGCATCCCCGCGGCGGGCTGTGAGTGAGCAACGCCGCCAGACGGCGCAAAGCTCTCTCGCCTTCGGTGGCGCGGCTCCAAATTATTTTTAGACGCTCCCTAAAGAAGCCGTCAACCCCAGCGGAGTTGCTCTCGAAGGAACTTGCGTATTGCGACAAACCGACCGCTTGAGATAAAATGCGCGCCGTCTCGTCCCCCCACATTTTCACCCTCGGCTACGCCCAGCACGCCATGAAAACGACGCGCCCCACCTCGGATGACCGCATCGCCGCCATCACCGTGGCCCGGCAATTCGCCGTGGCCTTGACGTTCTTTTTCTTCGCCGCCTCACAGGCGCATTGCGATCTCGGCGAGACATTGGCTCAGCTCACCGCCCGCTACGGCGAAGGAAAAAAGAACACTGGGAAAATTCGCATGCCCGGCCACGACCAATACTATTTCGAAAAGGACGGGATGGGTGTCAATTGCGTGATGTTAGGCGACAAATGTGTCTTGGAGGTATTTCATCGCCTGAGTACGATGATCACCGATCAGGACATCCAGGACCTTTTGAAGGCGCAATCGGACGGTCACCAATGGAGCGTCGTCGTCGACAAGTACAATTGGCAGCGCGACGACAATAAGCTGATGGCCTACCGACAGTTGCATCACGAAAATATGTTCTTCATCGCGGAGAACGCTGTGATCAAAGACGTGGACAAAGCCTCAGCCCCGAAGCCACCACCTGCCATCACTCCTGCGCCCAATACTCCTCCGGCGCCGCACGCCCCCACCCCTGGTCTGGTGACACCTGGTGATTTCGTCAAATCCAACCACAGCAACCTCCTCTTTGTGAAAGGCGAAAACGGTGCCGGTAGCGGCTTCATCGCTAAAATCGGGGACGCCAATTACTTGGTCACCAACGCGCATGTCGCCGCCGGTCTGAAAGGCGCCACCTTCAAAATGCTCGATGGCTCCCAGTTGCAAGCGGCCACGCCGGTGGTAGCTGTGGACCATGATATCTTTCGCCTGACAATCCCACCCGGCGGAAAACCCCTGCAAGTGATGGATCATGTGGACGCGAACGCCGCCATCGGCGACGACATTGTGGTGCTCGGCAATGCCGAGGGCGCCGGTGTAGTCACTCCTATCACCGGGAAGATCCTCGGCATTGGGCCGACTCTCGTCGAAGTCGACGCTCCATTTGTTCCCGGCAACAGCGGCAGCCCGATTATCCACCTCAAGACCGGTCAAGTCATCGGCGTCGCCACCTACGCCATGATCCGCAAGTATGACCTCACCACCAAAGAACCCACCAAAGAGCCGGTGGTCCGCCGCTTCGGTTATCGGCTGGATAGCGTCAAGACCTGGCAACCGGTCAATTGGTCTCTCTTTGCGGCGCAAGCGGCAGACATGGAAAATATCGAGAAACGCACCGAGGATTTGGGCAATCTTGTTTCCGATATCGCCCGCACCGGACCATCACGCGCGCCATGCATACCAATCCTGTGATCAAGCGGCCCATCGACTTATGGTATGCTGACCGCGAGCGCCAATTAAGCCCAAGCGATCGGGAAATGTCTGACCAAAACTTCGCCGCCAGGCTCCGCTCGGCTTGCGCCGGCGATTTGACTGAGGCTCGCCCCTCGCTGACCTACGACTATTTCCAGCGTAAACTGGCCGATCAGCAACGCTATCGGGACAGCATCGCGAGTGCTTTGGATAAGCTGTTGTTCCAGAAAACCACCGGCCACTAACCTCAGGATCGCAAACAATTCTGGCTTCGGGAAACCATCGCGATCAGTTCGCGGTTGATGTCGTAAAGGCGGATTTGCGTGTCAAGTTCGCACTGCCGGTTGGAATCGCGGAGTTGGATGATGACCACCACGAATCCGAGGAGCGAGATCACGTCTAAAAACGCCGAAAGCCATTGGTCGATTGTCATGTTTCCTCCTGCATTTTGACCATCGCGGTTTTCACATACGGCTTGGAGGAAGTAAAGGGGTGGGGGACTCGCTTCACGGGGAGACTGCGCCCGTACCCCTGCTCCCGCGCAAACCTCCCTCCGGTGAATAGCCTCGATGCCGGCGACGGCCTGCCCCGCGCGGGCGGCCCATCGCGGTGACCGTTTAATCCACGCTACGACCCGCCTTTAGGGTATCGCCTGGCCGCGGAAGGACGTGCGTGCGGATGGCCCACGCGTCCCACCTCGCGGACATTTCCTGGACGCGCCGCGGTTCGCGCGCGGCGAGGTCGTGCAACTCCGCGCGGTCGGTGTCCATGTTGTAAAGTTCCCAAGGCGCGCCCGCCAGTGAGACGAGTTTCCACGGCCCTTCGCGGATGGCGCGATTGCCCTCGTGTTCCCACGCGAGAAATGCGCGCTCCAGCGGATGGCCGGCAAAGGCGGGGACGAGGCTCAGGCCTTCCGGTGGCAGGATTTTGGCGCCGTCGATCTCCGCCGGATAGGTCGCGCCGGCGACGTCCACGCACGTGGCCATGAGATCGATGAGGTGGCCGACCTGCGTCCGGAATTCGCCCTTCGCCGGGATGCCTGCAGGCCAGTGAACGATGAACGGCGTACTGATGCCGCCTTCGTGGTCGTAATGCTTGTACATCCGCCATGGTGTGTTGGAGGCATTGGCCCAGCCGGAGCCGTAGCTGGGCCGCGAGCCCGGGCCGCCCATGTGCTGGAGTTCGCCGCCCTGATAGAGCTGGTTCGGGAGCGCTTGCGTGCCTTGATTAATGCCCGTGCCGGGCTGCGGATCGGTCGTGGGCTGGAGTTCGAATCCGAAGGGCTCCCATTCCGCGCACGCCCCATTGTCGCTCAGGAAAAGGAGGAGCGTGTTGTCGAGCTGGCCGCTCGTGCGGAGTTCGGCGATGAGGCGTCCGATATTGCGGTCCATACCGGTGACCATGCCGGCGTAGACCGCCATGCGTTGCGCGAGATCGGCGCGGCGCTCGGCGGGCAGCGAATCCCACGCCGGATTTTTGCCGTCCGCGGTCAGCGAGCCCATGCGTTTCGAAATGACCGGCTTGGGGATCTGGCTGCGCGGAGTGAGGCTGGCGTCTTGCGGGAGCAGGCCGATGTTCTTTTGCCGGGCGAGCCGCTGATCGCGAATCTTGTCCCAGCCCTGCGCGTAAAGCCCGGCGTAGCCGGTCATGTCCTCCGGTCGCGATTGGAGCGGAAAGTGCGCGGCCTGATAAGCGACGTAGAGCAGCCAGGGCGCGCCGTCCTTGTGCATCCCGGCGATAAAATCGAGCGCGTGGTCGGTGATGGCATCCGTGGCGAAAAATTCGCCGGGCGCGTAGTTGCGCTGCGGCCTGCCCGCGGGCAGGCGTACCATCATGCGCGGTTCCCACGAGTCCACGGCGTAGCCGCGGATGAAGCCGTAGAAATCGTCGAAGCCGCGGGTGGTTGGGGGCACGCTGTCGCCCACGTGCCATTTGCCGACGGCGGCCGTGTGATATCCGGCGGTCTTGAGCACCTGGGCGATGGTCACGCAACTGGAGTTGAGCGAGCCGCGGTAGCCGGGGAAGGCTTCACCCTGATCGCCCGCGCCGGGGAAACTCGCCCCGCGATCGGAGGTCATGAGACCGAGGCCGGCCTGGTGCGGGTAAAGTCCCGTGAGGAGCGAGGCCCGCGCCGGGCAGCAACGCGCGCAATTGTAGAATTGCGTGAAGCGAAGGCCCTCGGCGGCGAGGGTATCGAGATTGGGCGTGCGGATTTCGCCACCGTAACACCCCAGATCGGAAAACCCCACGTCGTCGGCGAGGATGATGAGGACGTTGGGGTTTGGCGGATTGGCGTGGGTGGGGGCGGGGGCGGCGAGCACCAGCGTGATGGACAGGCTCAGGACGAATGGTCTCATGAAAGGCGTGACGGAACGGCGAGTTCGGCTCTTGGACGCCCACTTATTCCGACTCCGATTCTTATTCTTTTTCTTTCCGGGTTGGCGAGGCCGGGCACGGTGGCCGCCTTGTGCCGGAGAGTCCACCTCGCAGGGTTCACCCACGGACGGCTGGGGCCAGCCGTCCCTACCTGGCGCGCTGGTCGCGCGGAAAAAGAAGAAGCGTCAGAGGGCGTCTGCTAATTCGTGTCGGGCGGAATCGTCGCCGGTCCCGGAGGCAAATCGGGCGAGGGCAGGCGCACCATCATCCAGTTCTGGGTCTGGTTGGGGCCGAAGTGGACAAAGACGCCGGCCACGTCGTAGTTGAGGCTGGAGAGGCCTGTCTCGAAGACGGTCTGCGTGTTATTGGCGATGTGCCAGGCCAGCCGCTGGCTGCGTTTATCGAGCCGGCCGACGACCGGTTGCTCATCGCCGGTCAGGGCGTTTTTGTATCCGCCGCCGATGACGCCATTCCGGTCCACGCTGAGTTGGAAATACATCACGGCGTCGCCTTGCTCCTGCTGGGTGAGCGCCCACGCACCGAGCGGGAGCCATTCCTGAGGCTGGCCTTCCGGGGCCGGCTCCGGGACGGGATAGTCATCGACCGGAACATTGGAGAGATCGATCACCTGCTGGCCGGCATCGGCGGCGCTGCCGTCGTCGTTGCCGTCGACGTCATAAGTATTGCCGTCGTAGAAGACATTGGTGCCGGGATCGTAGGGGATGGGCCCCGCCCCAAGGTCCGGACCGAAGAAGGCGACTTCATCGGCCCAACCGGGCGTGGACCACCACCACCACGGCGGGAAATCGGCCGCGACGGACCACGGGCGATGACGCCACCAGCAACTGGACCACCAATAGTCATCGAAAAGGCTGCCGTACAATCCCTGGGTGGCGAGCCAGATTTCCTCGGCGCGGGAGCGGCGAAAGTCCCAGAAATCGTGGCGCCATTGGCGGTATTGCGGGGTGTGAAATTGCCCGCGCCAGCTCGCGCCGGTGCGGTGCAATGCGATCTGGTTCCAGCGCGCCGCCCGGCTGGCCTGGAACGCGGCGATCCTCGGCGAGTTTGTCTGGCTCCAGTGGCTGAACTGATTGGAATATTTGCCACTGGCCGCCTGCCACCGCGGGGCCAGAGCCGGACGCAACCCGCGCGCGGGTTTGCCGCCCGGGTCAGGCAGGCTCGAGAAGCGCGCCGGTCCCGTCGCTGGCTTGAACGGCGTCAGCACCGTGGGGTGGGTCACGGTGGAAGGCAGCGTGGTTGGCGCGAAATGAGTGGGGGCGACCGGCCGAACCGTGCGCTCCTCACCATGCATCCCGAGAAAATCCTCCTTCGGTTCCGTGCGCGCCGGCGCGGACGGTGGTGGCGCGTGGAACTCGGTGACGGTGCGCGCATGGTTCGGCGCATTCACGCTCGGCAATACGCTCGCGCTGCTCGCCACCGGCGGCGCGTGCCGCTCCTCGACGACGGACGGCCGCTCAAAATGCTCGGTCACCGGATTCGAGGGACGGGAGAAGCTGGGCGCGGAACGCGCTGGTGGCGGTGGGCGGAAGGTGCCGGAACCCGCTGGCGCCGGGGCGCCATGCGATTCGCGCGAACCATCGTGACCGGCCAGGGCCACGCCAGTGACGGCGCACAGGCCGAGGAGCAAACCCGCAAATGAAAGAGACCGTTTCATCGGGGGCACGCCGTTAGGGAACACGGACCACTTCGATCCGGTCGAGATTGGGCAGGACTTCGCCGTTGTGGGTGCGATTGACGCTTTCCCAGGTGTACTTGTTGTCATCGATCCTGGTGATGACGTGCTGGGAGGTGGATTGGCCGCCATCGGGCGCCGTGGCTTTGACGTTGGTGAGCCATTTGTTGCCTTCCTGGCGCCAGGTGCTCTCGCCAAATCCGCCTTCCGAATCAAACACCCACGAGCGCAGATGCCCGGCGACCGGATCGTACCCGATGATCTCCGTTCCCTCGATCGTGTTCGAGCCCGCGCGGGTCACGGAAAACGACCGGCGCAGGAAGTGATTGCTCTTCGTCCACGCGACCTTCGTCTCGACGGTCAGTGTGGGCGATTCGTCCTTCCACGAGCCGACCATCCAGGCCAGTTCCCCGAGGGCCTGCGCCGCGGCGTCAGCGGGCGGCGGCGCGGATTCGTCGATCTGCGCAATGAGCCAGTGATCGCCCTTTTTGACGTAGGTCATCGCGTAGCGCGTGACATCGCGATTGCCCTGGGCCGAGACGACCGTGGAAAACCCATTTTCCGCGAGAACATCCGGAGTGAGCAGGCGCGCGGCTTCGACCGCGATTTCAAGTTTGGCGCCCTTGGACTTCGCGAAATATTTGGCGAGGCCGTCGATCACCGCCTGGCGTCCGGAGATGAGCGCGCCATCGTCTGTGGTGAACTGGACATCCTCTTCGTAGAGGTCGCCGAGGGCCTTCAGGTCGGCCCGGTTGAAAGCTGCGGTATAGGCGTCCTCACGGGCTTGGGCCAATTTCCCGGCCTCGGTGGTGGCCGGCCCAGCGGCGGGTGCCTGGGCGAAGAGCAAGGGTGAGAGGATCGTCAGGGTCAGGGCGAGGAGGGTCTTTTTCATGGGGTGCCGGAATGCGTGGGGAGGATTATGTGGTGGGCAACGTCGGTTGCAACACTCGGCGTGGGATGGTTTCTGGTTTAAGGTTTGCCCCTCCCACGGCTGCGGGACAAAGCCTTGGCTCTGGTTTCACCGCTGCCGGGGTTTCAGGTTTCGGGTTTCCGGTTTTAAGTTTCGGGCACGGTGCAGCGTTGAGACGCGGGGTCGATGTCATTTATTCGCCGCGCCTCGCCCGCACAAGGCGGGCTTGCGACGGCGGAGCGTTTACTGAGAACTAAGGACTGAGCACTGAGAACTTCCCCTGCGCATCCCGGGAACTCACTTCCCGCCTGGCGCCGGCGCCGGCGTTTCATTCTTTTGCAACGAACCGGACACGTGCAGGCGGATGAGCGATTTCTGGAAGCGTTCCAGCGCCGTGAGCACCTCCACGTGGTCCTTGAAACGCTCTCCCAGGGCTCCCAACCCCTTGGGCAGCGACGGGTAATCGGTCTTGAGCCGGTTCAAGCGGCCGAAGGCGTCGGCCAATTCCTTCGGCGGCTGCGGCTGGCTTCGCAGTTCGGGATTCTTCGCGGCGAAGTCCTCGGCGGCAGTGGCAAAAATCTCGTTGGCCAGCGCCCATGCGTTGATCATCTCCGCCGTGCCCGCCGCGCTATCCACGGAGGGCAGCTTTTTGACGATGACATCGAGCGCCGCGAAGTAGTTGGTCACCGCCTGGTTGAGGCCGGTGTAGTCCGGCTCGGCGGAAACCGGGAGCGCCTGGAAGGCGACAACGAGGGCGAGCAAGGAAACGAAAGCTTTCATGGCAGGAACCACGAAATACGGGACGCGGCTTCGCCGCAACATCCAAGATTGGAGTGCTCAGTTCCTAGTTCTCAGTGCTCAGTCGGAGCTTCCCAGCGAACGCGAAACCCCAGACGATCGTCCCAACGTCTGGCTGTCCGATTGTCCGATTGTCCGATTGTCTGATTGTCCGTTTATCCCATCGTCCGCGCCTTCCTCCGCGCTGGCCCCGAACCCTACGCCGCCTCCCCGGCCCTCGGGACAAACGGATGCAACGCCGGCGCCGCTTCCCACACCCGGCGCGCGACCAGTTCGGGTGTCTCCGTGGTCACGGGGACGCGGATCACCCCCGGCTCCTGCTGCGGGTCGGGAGGTTCGGCGGTCTCGAGCTGGGAGCCGAGCAACGAAGCCGGAAAGAAATGCGTGTGCTGGGCCTCGCGATCCTGCAACCGGGATCTCAGGACCTCCGGGGAAACCTCCAGCCAGGCGATCAGCACCTGGCCGCCGACGATCCGCGCTTCGTGCACGTAGGTGCGGAAGCGCTCCCGAGTCCGGCGGCGCAGACACGAGCAGGCAATGATCACGCTCTCCCCGCGCCGCCGCCACGCGATCATTCCGCCGAGGATGCGCTCGGCCCAATTTTCGCGATATTCATCGGTGAGCGCCGTCCCGCTCTTCATGCGGTCCACCGCGGCGCGGCTGTGGTAGTCGTCGGCATCGATGACCGGCAGGCTCAGTTCGCGCCCGATATGTTCGGCGACCACGCTCTTTCCCGAACCGCTCGGCCCGGCGATGATCAGTGCGTACCAGCGGTCTCTGACGAGGAGTTCGGACATATTCGGGGATCGGGGATCGGGGATCGGAGTTCGGAGATCGGAGATGGGAGATGGGAGATGGGAGATCGGAGATCGGAGATCGGAGTTTGCGTCGTCGTGCTTAGTGCCGGCTCGCAGTCGAGGCGAAGACGTCATTCGGTTCGACCGGCCCCACCTTCGGAAAGCACATCGGCGCAAGCAGGCGCAACATCCACTGGAATGCCGACGGCTGTGTCCGCGCAAAAAACCAGAGTTTCCGCGCGCTGGTCCCCAGGCGCGACTTGAAGGTATTGGAGGTCTGCCCCATCGTCACCCGCGTGGCGCCGGCACGGAACGCCTGGTCCAAGTCGAGGTAAAACAGGTTGAAATAAAGGTCGCCGTCATTGTTCAACGCGTAATCCAAGCCGGAATACATGTTGTAATGCGTGCCGGCGCGGGTGACTCCGAAGGTGAAGGCGCAGGTCCGCCCCTCGTGGCGAATCAAGGTCAGCGACGCTTCGTCGCCCAGTTCCGCCGCCAGCTCCTGGAAGAATGACGCGGGCATCAGCTCCAGTTTCTGCTCGGCCCGCTGCTGCACCGCCACGTAGAGCCGATGCACTCCCGCGTCAAAGTGCGCCGCCACGAAGGCGCTGCCCCGTCCACACAGGACCTCGAATCCGGCCGCCGCCAGCTTCTTCTGCGAGCGCTGGATTTGCGACCGGTACCGGCTTTTGAGGGCATCCCGGTACGCCGCGAAGCTCCCGAAAGAGCCGTGCAGCGCATGGACTGGCAGAATCGCCCCGCACACATAGCCAAGCGATGAAAGTGCCGACGAAACCGCCGCCGAGGCCTCGTCGATCTCCTTGAAAACAATCAACCTGCCTTTGACGACGCGGGCCAGGCGCCGCAGCACGCGATCCACCTCCGCGACCACCGTCTCGACCGGAGCGCCAGGCCGGACGCGCAGATGCGTCGAGCCCGCGGGCACCGGCAATCCGCAAAAGAGCACCTTCATCCTTCCCAAACCCGGCCAGATTTGCCGCAGGCGCTCGCGCCCGCGCACCACCGCGGCGTTCGCCGACTCGATCAGCTCGATCGCAAAGAGGCACAGTGCCGCGCAGCCGATGGCCACGCCCGAGGCATCGAAAACGATGACGCCCCAGCAGCGGAAGTCAGCGGCGAGCGTCCGCTGAAAGGCGCTCAGCACCTTCGGGTCCATTCCCAGATCGGCGCTCTCCCAGACGTCGTACCAAGCCTCAGGAACCTCGCGGAACGACTCGAAAAGCACGGAGGAAACCGAAGGAGTTTGCCGGGCTGAAACGGACGATCGCCCCGATCCAGTGCCTGCTTTCTCGAGATTCGTATTCATCTTAAAGGTCAGCCCAGTGCGGAGTTCGAAGATGGGATTTGAGACTTCGGAATTCGGAGTAGCGAGGACGGAGTTCGGAGATCGGACCTCGGAGATCGCGGATGGTAGACGGTTTTGCGCTCGGGGCAAACCTCTGCGCGGAGGTTTCCGAGTCTCGAATCCGCAATCGCTCCTGGCCAGTCTCTTAAAGATTGCGCTTGGAACGGTTTCCTTCTATTCACCGTCAACCATGAAAACGTCGATCAAATTCCTTCTCGCCGGTCTTGCGAGTCTTCTGGTGACACTTTGGGTCTCTGGCTGTGCTGAAGATCCAGAGGCCGCTGCCATGAGAGGAACGGGAGGAGCACCTTATATCGAGGATCCCACCAAGCCTCCGGCTTATTGATCAATTCCTGAAGCCGCACCCCGGGGAGGGGCGGTTTGCCGCCACCGGAGCGCTAGCCAGGCGTCCCGTGGAGCTTTGCCAATTTTTTGGACGCCCTCTTACCGTCCTCGAACCTTGCTCCCGTTCCGTCGTTCCGGGGCTCGATGGGCCGCCGCTCTCGCATTCTTTGAAGTGACGTTGTGGCCTTTTGGGTCCGTGGTCCAGGCTTGCTGGGCAGGTTTCTTGGAGGAGGAGGTTTTACGCATGCGCGAATGGTAATCGGAGGTGCGTCAGACACCAGCAGCTTGTGGGGAAAACAACGGCGCCGGATGGTTCGCCGTCGTGAGTTGGAGAAGATCGTTTTCGCCGGACTGCGCCAGGGCCGCATGGACAATCCAAAAGCCCGCGACAAAGATCAGCACCGCCAGCCCGATGACCGCGGCGACCGTCCATCCAAGTTTCCACAGATTACCACCCGAATTTTGATACGGAACCGACTTGAAGACGTAGTTGGGAGGAAAGCGAATATAATCTGCGTCCGTCCTGCGTGGAGGCTTTGGCATTGGAAGGAAGCATAGCAGACATTCGGGAAGGTTGATAGTTGAGAGTTGATCGCGGAGAGGCGTCGCCAGTCGGGCGGAGGGGTGAGCGAGCCAAGCCCGCCCATTGGAGAAGGGGATCTTTGAGCGGAACCGGGAAAAAAAGACGGGGTTGCTTTACCCAGGGCGATGTCGGGCAACGCGTGGCATTGCCGGCCATCGCGGAACGATGCCGGGCCGGCGGCCGGGGTTTTCCAACCCCGGATCAGGCTGGTTGGCGAATCACGGATAGTACGGCGACCAGAAGGTCAGCGGAGCGACGTCGGAGAGCTTGCTGTAGGTCGTGGAGCTGAGCTTCGGCATGTTGTCCACGGAAAAGCTCCCGGTGGAGCCGTAGAAGTTGCCGAAGAGATCGGTGCCGTTGGAAACGTAGAGCACCGAGCCGTTCTTCAGGTAGCTCTGGACGTCGGTCCAGTTCACCGTCGCGCCGGTGGTCTTGTTGTTTTCGATGGCGTACTGGTCGCAGGCCGAGCTGATGATCCGGAGATCTTCGAGGCAGCGGGTTGATTGCGCCCGTTTGCGGGCCCGGAGGAAGTTCGGGACCGCGATCGCGGCGAGGAGAGCGATAATCGCCACCACGATCATGATCTCGACGAGGGTGAAGGCCGAGATGGATTTAGATGAATGCGTCATAATTACCATACTGATGAAGCATTTCAGTGGCCGTGGTTTGACGTATTATTCAGACTTAAAGTGTAGTGCCAAACGCTACCTGTTTCTACGTAGCTTTACTCTGGATGCTCACGTTCGGAGGGAAAATGAGGAGGAGTGAGGAAGCGGCGTCGCGGGGTACCTTGGAACGGCCGCTTCAGCCTGCGGACGATGGGCGGCTTCGGAATTGAGAGATTGCCGCAATTTCGCGAACTGGGGGCCAGGCGGTTTCGACACGCCTCGTTGCGGCGTTCGCAAGTTGGCGCCCAGATCTGCAAAGCCGAAGCGGCGGTGCCGAGTGCTGCATCGTTAGCTCCCTCGGTCTGGAGACACGGAAGAAGATGCGGAAAAAGAAAATGAACCCCTCCGGGCTCAGACAGCGTAGCCATTGCCTTATCAAATATTCCTTAAAAGCGCGGTGGGAATTTAGGTAGGCCTTCCCTGCATAAAACGCGATGAAAGGGAAATGGTAGAAGACAATGCTGCTGGAAACGATGCTCTTGACCTCGCCCTTTTGGTGGGATTCCCCCATTCTGCCTGCAAGATTCCGCCTCCGGCGGTTTTCGAATAGCGCGTTCGCGCGGGCAGTCGAATCTTCGGTTCAGCGAAACGTCTTGGTGACTTGGTAGCGCCTTAGCCGCTGCCCAGCGCCGGGGAGTGAGGGGGGGCGATCGCATCAGCATATTCGAAGTAAATCATTAGGCTCCGAAGTGGGTAGGTGTGATTGTTCGATGTCGGCGATGATGTCGTGTGGCCACTTTTCGATCTCTCTGCTGTCAGCGACACCCCGCATAAATTGCACCGGTAAGATAACATACCGATTCTCCGGGTCGGCTACCGCGAAAGTCTCCCACCAATCCTTTTTTACAGCTCGCCACTGCCATTTCAAATGTTCCACGATATGCCACCCCCACAGGACACCCAACGCAGCAGCTGGGTATGTTGTCTTGCATTTGATTTCTTCGCCGGAGCGAATTCGTCGCAACGCATCTTCGATTACGTCGACAATTTTGGGGTCACTAATTGCAGGCGTTTCCCCGAGCATTTCCAAAGCCGCTTCAGTCATTTCGACTTCAAACGCGTTGTGACGCATTTGCATCTCGGTCAACTCGACACTACTTGCATCGACGGGAAGACCACGTCCCGCAGCATCCATGAACATGTAGATATACTTCTCGCTATACGTCGCGTTCTCTTTTTCGTCAGCCATTCGGTACTTTATAATTGATTGATTGATTGCTAGGAAATTGCTTTTCACCGCGCCGCGCCGGAGACGGGCCGAGCGTCAAGCGGCACCGGGGAGAGAGGGGGCGAAAAGGGATGAAACCGGGATTTCCCATTTGGGTTCATGTTCATGGTGAGCTGGGGTGTTAGTGCGGGATTTTTTCCTCACTCAGAAGGCTGGCAAGCATATTTTTCAAGGCGGCACTCTTTTTTCGCGGGCAAAGGGATGCTCCGATGCTGTTTCGGTCCCCGCGCGCGGTTTTTGTCCCGCGTGAGAAGACACCTCCTCTGTGAGAAACGGTGCCCGCTGTAATTGCTGCGTTCTCTTTCTTCATCCCGGCGGCGCGGTTGCCAATCTCAGCCGCTCTATTGCCCGCAGGATGTTGCTGAACAACTCCCGTGGAACTGCCACCTCCGCCATCTGGAAGATCACCTGCCGGGCATGGCGAACAACCTTCGCCCCGATCTTGATCAGTTTCTCCCGCAAGGTCGTCAAAGTCCAGTGGCGCACCGGTGCAGGCAGCACCGACTGACGCAGGAAGTTGCCCATGTTGTATGCCAGCACGAACAGTTGCAGACGCACCTGGTTGTCCACGAAATCGTGGCAGGATAAACGCGTCCATTTGACGGCGTTTTTGCCTTCCTTGATCCACTGCTCCGCCGTCCCCCGCTGGTTGTAGAACCGCACCACCCGTTTGGCCGGTCGGCTGAGATTGGTCACGATGAAGCCCACGCGAGGGAACAACTCACCCTTGTGCCATTCCACCTTGGCCACCACGCGGCGGGCGCGATCCCAACTCTGGGCCTGATAGAGAAAGTCGGCATACCAGACCACCGGCGCGTTCGATGGACGGCCCACAGGACGGGTCAGCAGCGGCGCGATCTCCCGCTGCAAGACTTCATTGGCCGGGAGCCGGATGGCATATCCGTAGCTCTCGCTTTCCAGATACTCATAGAGTTCCGGTTGTGCAAAGGCGGCATCAGCACGGAAATAGAGCATCAGATTCCGTTCGAGATAGCGGGCCACAACCGGTTCCATCACCGCCCGCCAATCCTTCGCGCTATGCACGTTTCCCTCGCGCAGCAGGGCCTGCTCCACATCGCCAAACTGATTGAAGCAAAAAAGCGGATGGTAGCAGGTGCACTCGAAATGCCCGTTATAGGCGCTGCCTTCCTGTTCCCCGTGGGTTTCACTGCCCGAACTGTCCATGTCCAGGATCAGTTCCCGCATGGGCCTGCGTTCCCTTAGCCGGTCAATCCACTTCCCTGACAGCTTCCCCAACTCCGCGAGGTTCTCCGGCTGTGTGAGCACTTCGCTGCCCAAAGTGATCACACCGACTTCGGCCGCCCGAAGCGTTTTAGAGCCATTTGCGCTCAATTGGGGCGTGGATTTGGAGTCGACGCCGTTCTTCTCTCCCGCTACAAGTGCTTTCGTTGCCGCTTCTTCGTCCAGCGGGTTGAGGTGAAATTCATTCCGACGTTGAACACGGTGGTTTGTTGTTTCCGCTTTTTGATGCTGCCCGAGATCTGGTCGGGAATTGCCGCGGCGATGCATTTCTCCGCCGCACTGTTCAGAGATACAGATTCGAACGCTACGTAGTATGACGTATATTTCACGCTGGTTTCCGGTTCGGCACGACTGAGACGTGGGCGCGAGCGCGATGAAAGACGCGGCATTGCCAGGCATTGTGGAGCGATACGGGGCCGAAGATTCCGTGGCTGACGCCGGTGCATGTGTGGCGCGAGGCGGATGGCGAAGGGACGGCGGTCGTGTGCCAGCTCATCGATAATGGTCCGGACATGCTGGTGTACCCGAATCACGCGCTCGATCTGACGTGCTGGGCGGCGGCGAACTGGGCCGGGGGCTTGGCGATCCAGGATTTGCCGAATGATTGGGATTCGCCGGGGTTCTCGTACCGGATTGTCGGGGCGGCGAGCTTTGCGCCGGCGGCGTAACAGAATGTGACAGAATTTCCTTTGGGATCGCCGGATAAAACCGGTGGGTCGAACGACGCATTTTGACGCATTCAGAGTAAAGGCGTCGGTTTTATCCGGTCGATGCGGACCGTCGGGAGAGGCGGGGGCGGGAGTCGAACCCGCTCATAGAGGTTTTGCAGACCTCGGCCTTCCCACTTGGCTACCCCGCCGTGCGCGTGAGGGACACCGCAATAGTCGAAGATCAAAGCCGAGTCAACTTT
>Ga0302324_100005576_pt1 | contig 27430 bp, 19 predicted proteins | sample Palsa_T0_1_FD_201949 | JGI IMG/M metagenome (GOLD analysis project Ga0302324, IMG submission 201949) | Peat permafrost microbial communities from Stordalen Mire near Abisko, Sweden - Palsa_T0_1 | ecosystem: Environmental > Terrestrial > Soil > Palsa > Peat permafrost | place: Sweden: Abisko...
CGGGGCTGATCCATACGCGTCGGCGGCCCCTGGTCAAGTGGCGTCATATGGTTATAGCTAGAACCTCCGTCGACAGGCGCGTGTGTTTACTTGACCGCCGGCGTGTACTTCGGCGCGTCGAAGGTTCCAAGCGGGGACATCCTACCCTGGAACAGTCCCCAGCAAAGCGCGAGTTTGATTAGGGCTGTTTGCATCAAAGTCCGCAAAATGAAGGCTGGTGGTCGATAAGGGCAGAAGAGGTCTCAAACCTTGTCGAACACAATTACGTCCGGGAAGAGCGCCCTCATCGGCCAAGCCGGCCTGGTTGCCGCCGTGGAACAAGCCGCGGACGGCATCATCATCACCGATACCGATGGGAAAATCCAGTACGTCAATCCCGCGTTCACCGCGATGACGGGGTATTCCGCCGAGGAAGCCATCGGGCAGTACCCACGCATTCTCAAATCGAGCCGCGAACCCGCGTCGTTTTACGAAGAACTTTGGAGCACCATCCGGGCCGGGCGCATCTGGCACGGCGAACTAATCAATCGGCGCAAGGATGGAAGCTTTTATCGCGAGGAGATGCGGATCACTCCCATCTTGCGCTCGACTGGCGAAATTGTGAACTACATGGCTATCAAGCAGGACGTGACGGCGCGTCGAGCGGCCGAGGAAGCGCAAGGGTTTCTGGCCGCAATTGTGGAAAGTTCCGAGGATGCCATCATTTCTTATACACCCGCCAATATCATTCTCACGTGGAACCGCGGCGCCGAAGCAGCCTTCGGCCACAGCGCCGGCGAGGCTATTGGACAGCACCTGTCCCTATTGGTAGCGCCGGAACGGCTGCCCCGCCTGCCGCACTTCACCGAACAAATATTGCAAGGCAACGCCATCTCCCAGTACGAAAGCGTGTGCCTGCATAAGGACGGACGTAAGATTCACGTATCGGTTACCGGGTCCCCCATCCGAAACTCCACCGGTGAAGTGGCAGCCGTCTCCGTCATCCTGCGCGATATCTCGCTACGCAAGGAAGCCGAGCAAGTACGAGCATTGTTGGCCTCGATCGTAGCGTCTTCCGACGATGCGATTTATGCCAACAACCCAGACGGGACCATCGTCAGTTGGAACCAGGGCGCGGAAGCGTTGTTCGGCTACTCGAGCGAAGCGATCATCGGCAAGAACATTTCCGTTCTCGCTCCCTCTGGTCGCCACGACGAAGTGCGCCAGTCTCTCGAAACCATCCGGCAGGGGAACCGCGTCAGCCCTTTCGAAACGGTCCGCCAAAGGAAGGATGGCCGCGAGATTGAGGTCTCGCTTTCCGTGTCCCCGATCCGGAATCCAGCGGGCGAGGTAGTGGGCGCTTCTGCCATCGCCAGAGACATCAGCAAGCAGATGCGAGCCGAGCGAGAGCTTCGGGAAAGCGAACAGCGATTCCGCGGGATTTTTGAGAACGCGCCGTTCGGGATGTGCCTGACCGGGCCGGACGGCGCCATGATTCGGGTGAACACGGCGTATTGCCGGATGCTGGGGTATTCCGAACAGGAACTGATTGGCAAGGCCTGGCCGGAACTGGTCCATCCCGATGATCTGGGGTCCGCGCTACAGAGGAGGGAACAGCTGTGCAAAGACGCGGGCGAATGCGTGGACGCGGAAATACGCTACATTCATCGCGGCGGAAATGTGGTTTGGACGCACGTAAGGGTCTCGTTCTTACCTAACGGAGACGGCATACCTCCATGTTGTGTGGTCCAGGTGGAAGACGTCACGGAGCGCAAGCGGGCCGAGGATGCGCTACGTGAGAGTGAAGAGCGCTTCCGCAACATGGCAGACGGTTGCCCAACCCTGATGTGGGTGACCGACGCTGAAGGTGGCGATCAATTCATAAACCGGACGTACCGGGAATTCTGCGGCGTCTCCTACGAAGACGTGGCAGGCGGCAAATGGCAGGCGTTGGTTCACCCGGATGATGCGGCAGAATATATCGGAACTTTCGAGCGGGCGGTGCGGGAAAGAAAACCGTTCCGGGCCGAAGCCCGGGTGCGGCGTGCCGATGGCGAGTGGCGGTTGCTCGGCACGTACGCGGAGCCGCGCTTGTCGCCGAATAGCGCCTTCCTGGGGCACGTCGGAATATGTTCGGACATCACCGACCGCCAGCAAGCCGAGCAAGAGCGCCAATTCCAACACTCGCTGATTCGCTCCATACTCGAGGTGTCGCCCGACGGAATTCTGGTCGTGAACGAAGAAAATTTCATCGTGGCGCATAACAAGAAGTTCCTGGATGTTTGGCGGATTCCGCTGTCTCGCATTCCGGATAATCTGCCCGACTACGCCGTAGGCGGCCGGCCTCCGCTAATCTTGTCGGCAGCCCTCGATCGCGTGCAATACCCGGATACTTTCTTGAAGCGAATTCAAGAACTCAACGCCGATCTGGATGCCAACGATCATTGCGAAATTGAATTGAAGGACGGCCGGACGCTGGAACGCTATTCCACCGGCTTGCGAAACGAACCGGGCGAGTACTTGGGGCGCGTGTGGTTCTTTCGAGATATCACCGGGCGCAAGCAAGCCGAGCAGGCCTTGCGGTCGAGCGAGGAGAAATTTCGCCAGTTGGCGGAGAACATTCGTGAAGTTTTTTGGATGATGTCTCCAACGGCCGATGAAATCTTCTATGTCAGTCCCGCGTATGAACAGATTTGGGGCAGAACCTGCGACAGTCTCTATCGGAGCCCGATGTCCTGGATAGAGGCGATCCATCCCGATGACTTGGCACACGCCCATTTATTGTTTGCGAGGCAGATTCAGGGAGAAGCTATCGACTCCGAATACCGTATACTCACGCCGGACGGGCAAGTGAAATGGATCCGCGACCGCGCTTTTCCCGTTCGCGATGAAGCCGGGCAACTGATTCGAGTGGTAGGAATCGCGGAGCCTATCGACGAACAGAAGCGCTACGAGACCGAATTGATTCAAGCCCGGGAGGGCGCCGACGCCGCCAATCTAGCCAAGAGCCGTTTTCTAGCCAACATGAGCCACGAAATCCGCACGCCCATGAACGGCGTGATCGGCATGGTCCAACTTCTTCTCGGGACAGTTCTTACGCAAGAACAGCAGCGCTACGCCGAGGTGGCCCAGGAGAGCGGGCGGGCGCTGCTGGCCCTCATCGACGATATTCTTGACCTTTCCAAAATCGAGGCCAAGAAAATCGTGCTTGAGAATCTTAGCTTCGATCTGCACCATTCCGTTGAGGCAGTCGTGGAAGTAATGCGGGTCCAGGCGAAGGCGAAAGGTCTCGACTTCTATTCGCACATTTCGCCGGAGATGCCGCCGGTGTTGCGAGGCGATGCACACCGCCTGCGCCAGGTGCTGACCAATCTCGCGGGCAACGCCATCAAGTTCACAGAGCGCGGAGCGGTAAGGCTGGATGCGACTCTGGAAGGGACCGGCGCCGGCACGGCAATGATTCGTTTGAGCATCACCGATACGGGTATCGGAATACGTCCGGATCAAGCCGCGGCGCTCTTCTCACCGTTCACCCAGGCCGATGCCTCCACCACGCGTAAGTACGGCGGCACTGGACTTGGGCTGACTATCTCGAAGCAGTTAGTCGAAATGATGGGGGGAACCATCGGCGTCGAAAGCCGGGAAGGTCACGGATCCACTTTTTGGTTCACCGCCATTTTTGAACTGACGGCGGCCGAGCAGTTGCAAGATGCCAGTGATCGGAGCGCTGCCCGCTTGGAAGCGCCGCGTGAGACGGCTCGCATTAGAAGCGCCGCGCGAATCCTGGTGGCGGAGGACAATGCCACCAACCGGGAGGTAGCGCTCGCCCAATTGCGCAAGCTGGGTTACAAAACCGCCGCGGTGACCAACGGCGCTGAAGCTGTCGACGCCATCCAGCAGGGAGGCTACCATCTGGTCCTGATGGATTGCGAGATGCCGGTGATGGACGGTTTCGAAGCTACACGCCGCATCCGCGACTTGAATCCGGCCATTCCGATTATTGCCCTCACGGCGGATGCGATGTCGGGCGACCGGGGCCGATGCCTGAGTCAAGGAATGAACGATTATCTAGCGAAACCGGTGGACCTGGAGCGGCTGGCGGAAATAGTTGACAAGTGGCTGCCGGTATCCGGCGCCTGTGAGGACGCCCAATCCGGGGAAGATCCCACCGACAAACTCGTCGATGCCATTTTCGATCCGGAGTCCTTGCTGCGGCGTCTCATGGGAGACCGCCAGCTTGCCCGCATCATCGTGAACGGCTTTCTCAATGATGTTCCCTGCCAGCTAAACAATCTGCGAAAGCGGCTCGCCGAGGCCGACGCTCCGGGAGTCCGGTTGCAGGCACATGCGCTGAAGGGAGCGGCCGCCACGGTATCCGCGGCAAGTTTGCGCGCCGCCGCGTTGGAGATAGAACAGACCGCGGCCGCCGGGCGGTTGGATGATTGTGGCCGGCTTCTGCCCCGCGTGACTGTGGAATTCGAACGGCTCTCGAGCGCTCTGGAGCGGACCGGATGGATGTAGACTCGCTCGCGTTGTAAAGGATGAATGATCGATGATCAATCTTGACAGTGAGCTGGCCGAGGAATACCTGGCCGACAGCGCCGAACACCTTGCCACCGTGGAGACGTGCCTGCTTACGATCGAAAAGGGCGCGCCGTCGGTGGATGCAGAACCGATCAATCGCGCCTTTAGAGCAGTCCATTCCATCAAAGGTGGAGCGGGCGTTTTCGAGCTCGCCAAGATCGGCGAGCTGGCGCATCGTTTAGAATCCGCGCTGGAGCTCGTTCGTTCCCGGAAATTGGTTCCCACCAAGGAGAGGGTCGCCGTTCTGCTGCGCGCCACCGACCGCTTGACCCAGTTGATCCAGAAGGCCGGCACAAGTAACCAGGCCGACATTGCCGATGCTCTGACTGCCCTGGCCGGCCTGGCGACGGATCACGCGTTATCCGCCGAGAATCGCCGCGCATCCCCGGCGCCGGAGAAGCAACCCAACGCCGGGCGGCTACGAATCCTTCTGGTGGAAGACGACTTCGCCAGCCGGCTCTTGCTGCAGACGTTCCTGTCCCGCTACGGCGAATGTCACATCGCCGTGAATGGCAGGGAAGCGGTGGATGCGTTTCGCGCCGCTTTGGAACACGGCGAGAGATACGATTTGATCTGCATGGACATCATGATGCCCGAGATGAACGGGCGGGAAGCGGTTCGGCATGTGCGGGAATTGGAAGAAACTTTCGGCATTCTCTCCACCTCCGGCGCGAAGATCATCATGACGACGGCCGTCGACGAGGTCAAGGAAGTGATCCGCTGCTTCAAGGAACTCTGCGACGCGTATCTCGTGAAGCCCATCGATCTTGGCCAACTGCTCGGCCACATGCGATCCTTTCGGCTGGTGCCTTAGCGCGGGGCGAGCCTTCTCAAGCCGGTTCCGGGACCATCTCAATGGCGCCGCACGGACATTCCGAAGCGCATGGCCCGCAGCCCTGGCAAGCCTCGTAGCGTCTGTCGCAGTCGACGCCGTCGCCGTGGGGCGCTGGAATTTTCGCCGCGCCACGCGTGGCTCAGCTATTGGACTAGAATAGCTCCACGTTCTCGCCCAGATCTTCTTGGCCGGGAACGAGGACCGGCGCCACCGCGGACGGACGCGCCGCCGCGCCTGTTATGACGGACTGGTGTACGTCTCGCTCGGACTGCATGGTGTAATGCTTGGCGAGGTCTTCCAAGTGTCGTTGCGCGGTTGCATGGATTTCCAGGTGCGCGAGCCCGGCTAGGCCGGCGATTTGGTCGAGCGTCGCGAGCGCGCTCCCGATGGCCGAGGCAAAAGTCGCGCCTGCCGAAAAGCCTGCCCGCACCGACTGGATGTCGTCGCCTAGCCGCGCACTGAGAGCCGCAATTTGCTTTAGCCGGCTGAAGCTGCTCTCGCTCGAGGCGTGCAGTTCCGAGATCGTGGTTCCCATCTCACGGGAGGTATTGTCCGTGCTGGAGCTCTCCGTGGCCGCCGTCCAGCCCGAGTCCTCGGACAAGCAACGGGCAGTGCCCGTTATCGCGTCGAGGGCGCTCTCCACTTGGCCGGTCGCGACATTGGTATCTCTTGTGAGACGGTGCATGACTTCCGCAAGCACGTTGAGCGCATTACCGGCATCGCCGATTTGGACGGCGCGGATGGTGGCGTTGATCGCGATCCGGTGGATGCGTATCTCCACTTGACGAATTTCCTGAACGGACTCGCGCATGCGTTCGATGGCTTCTTGAAGGCTGGCCAGCCCGGCCTGAGTCTCCGCTTCCGCGGCGTCGCACGTCGCGACGAGTTGCAGGATGGCGGTGAAACGGCCCTCCATTTGAAGGAAGAAAGAGTCCCGCTCACCCGTCGAGGAACCGATGAGCATTTTGCTCGCCTCGGCCATGGTGCGGACGCGCTCGGCGATGCTCTCCAAATTTCGCTCAATGCGGCCGACCGAAGACGCAAACGTTTGCTCCGCATTGGACAATTGAGAGCCCTGCAATGTCAGCACGGCCCGGGCCTCCGCCGGAGCGGCGAAGCGATTGCGGCCGTCCTTCAACTCGGCGCCGAGCCGCCGCAACGCTTCCGCGACATGTTCGACTTGCTGGCGCGTAATGTCGTGGAATTGAATTGCGGCGATCAGGTCTCCGATGGCGTCGGATACTTCCCGGTACTCTTCAGCCTGGCGGAGAGAGGCCTCCATCGCCAGCCGATGCCGGTCTTCCAGCGATGCCAGGCTGGTCATGATCCCGGCGATTAGCTCGGGCAGCTCCCTCAGTTCGCCGGCGCGAAGATCGACGAGCTTGGCGAGGGTGGACTGTATATTCTCGCGCACCGTCGAGGAAGCGTCCAGGATGCCTTGCCCGCTCGACTCGATGCTAGTGGTGAGGGTGGTCACTTCCTCGGCGAGATTGCCGAACTCGGCGCCCGCGCCGCCGAGCCTCGCCGTCTCGACGCGCGTTAAGGATCCCAGCACTCGGAAGACTGCGACCGTGTCCTGAAAGCCGCTAAACACGCCCCCAATCTGACGCGTGGATTCGCACACTCGCGCCAATGCCCGGTCGCCATCCGCGGCCCGTGTTTCGATCTGCCTGGATCGATCGAGGACGCTGGTCAACACTTGGGAAGCGTGGCGTCCATGGCCGCCCGAGATCAGTTCGCTCAGAGCGGCCATTTCGGAGGAGATTTGACGGGCCACGGCGACAAATTCCCCAAGTTTCCCGCCGATCGTAAGGAAATCCTGTTCCGTGGAGCGATTCAAGGTTTCAAGATCGGCCAGCGCCTGTTCGAGGAGCGTAGCGCAGTCCAACCCCGCGGAACTCTTCCCGCGCCGCCGCGGAATGACCGCGAGCATACGCGCGAGCAATCGGCCCAGCACCGGGTATCGCGCTCGAATCCGGTTCGAAGCTGGTTCATGGAGTTGATCTACCATTCGTCGTGTTCCTGCGATCGTTCCGCGCGGGACTGCCATTGGCGGTCTAAATTCCCGTCCGGGTTTCATATCGGCAGCAAATCGCGGTAAATGATCGCGCTCGCTTGGTTAGGGCCGATAAGGACCATTGCGGAGGCGCACAACTCCGGACGCCCCGAAATCGGAGAATTGTCCAAGTTTGTCCCCACCCACATTTTGGCCGACCTCAAACGACCGATAAGTGCCAATAGGAACCGATGCCCCTAACGCTTGAGCGACACCAATCTTGCTGTGTGGTCCGGTTGGAGGGCCAGATTACACTGGCGTCCGCAACGGAACTGAAAGCGGTGTTGCTCGAATGGCTGGCCGCCGGGACGAATCTGGACTTGGATCTCGAGCGCGCCGCTGAGATCGACCTTACTGCCATGCAATTGCTCTGGGCGGCTGGGCGGGAGGCCGAGCGCCGTGGCGTGGGAATTCGGTGCCGGATGTCGGAGGCAGCCGCCGCGGCTCTGGGCGACTCGGGTTTCGCCCGGCTGCCCGGGTTCCCCGCTGCTCCCGTGAACCAGGCTTCGGAGGGGAGCGATGGGTAAGGTAATCCTCGCGGTAGACGATTCCGCCAGCATCCGTCAAATGGTCAAGTTCACTCTTTCCGAGGCCGGCTACACCGTGATCGAAGCCGTGGACGGCCAGGACGCGCTGACGAAATTGAACGGCCCGGTAAACCTGGTGATCACGGACTTGAACATGCCGAATCTGGACGGGATCGGCCTGGTCCGGAAAGTCCGGGCCAATCCGGCATGCAAGGGCCTGCCCATTATTATGCTCACCACCGAATCCCAGGAGTCCCGCAAGCAGGAAGGTAAAGCGGCGGGCGCCACCGGATGGATCGTGAAGCCGTTTACCAAGGAGCAGATGCTGGCCGTGGTGAAAAGGATCATCGGGTGATCGACCAATTTCAGCAAAGCTTCCAGGAAGAGGCGCGCGAACTGTTGGGCGAGCTCGAAGCAGCGCTCCTGCTGCTGGATCAAAAACGCGACGATCCCGAAATCGTGGGACGCGCGTTCCGGGCGCTGCACACCATTAAGGGGTCGGGCGCGATGTTCGGTTTCGACGACATCGCTCGATTCGCGCACGATCTGGAAGCCGTTTTCGACCAACTGCGCAAGGGGAAGCTCCAGGCGAACTCCGAACTGATCAACCTGACCTTAGCCGCCGGCGACCAGATCAAGAGCATGCTGGACGAGGCTCGCGGCACGGGCGCGGCGGACCGGGACCGTTCCACGCAAATCCTGGCCGAGCTGAGCCACCTCACCGGCAGGCATGAACCGGCCGGGGAAACGGCTCCGGCGCGGGTGGTCGAAGCGCGTTGCGACGACGGCGCGGCGGCGCGCGAGTGGCGCATCCATTTCCGTCCCGGAGAGAACGCTTTCCTGAACGGGACCAATCCGCTACTCTTGCTGGGCGAGTTGCGGCAACTGGGGACGCTCCAGCTCGAGACCGACCCGAGCGCGATGCCTCCCCTCAGCCAGATGGATCCGGAGCGCTGCTATGTCGGCTGGAACATGCTGCTCACGACCAGCCTGGCGGCGGATGCGATCCGGGACGTCTTTATCTTCGTCGAGGGAGAGTGCGAGCTGGAGATCGCGCCTGGTTCCCCCGCCGCGCCTCAAAGCCCGGCCGGCCGAACGGGCGAAGCCAAGCCGAAATCCGGCAGTGCGGCCGGCGGGAACGGTTCGGCGGGCGCGTCCAGCATTCGGGTGTCGGCCGAAAAGCTGGATCAATTAGTTAATCTGATCGGCGAATTGGTGACCGTGCAGGCGCGGCTCAGCGAGCTCTCGGCCCAGCGCGAGGATCCCGACATCTTGGCGATATCGGAGGAGGTCGACCGGCTGACCGCGGAGTTGCGCGAGAACTCGATGAGCATCCGCATGCTGCCGCTCCGCACCACCTTCGAGCGTTTCCGCCGGCTGGTCCACGATCTGGGAAAGGAACTTGACAAGGACGTCGAGCTCACGCTCGAGGGCGCCGACACGGAATTGGACAAGACCGTGATCGATCAGTTGAACGATCCCCTGGTGCATCTGATCCGCAATAGCATGGATCACGGCATTGAGACCCCCGAAGCTCGCCGCGCGGCCGGCAAGAGCTCCAGGGCGACGCTGCATCTTTCCGCATTGCACGCCGGCGCCCAGGTTCTGATCCGCGTGACGGACGACGGACGCGGACTGGATGTCGAAGCCGTGCGCGCCCGCGCGGTGGAACAGGGGTTGATCGACGGCGCCGCCCGTCTTTCGGAAGCGGAAATCGTTTCGCTTATCCTGGCGCCCGGCTTCTCGACCGCGCGCGAAGTCACCGACGTGTCCGGCCGCGGCGTGGGCATGGACGTGGTTCGGCGCAGCGTGGAAGCGCTGCACGGGTCCATCGAGATCGCCAACCGGCCGGGCGCCGGGCTGACGGTAACGCTGCGGCTGCCTCTAACCTTGGCCATCATCGACGGGCTGCTGGTTCGCATCGGCCACGCTCATTTCGTGCTGCCGCTGGCCAACAGTCTGGAGTGCGTCGAACTGACGCGGCAAGATATCGAAAACGCGCATGGCAATCACATCGCCAACGTCCGAGGAACCATCATTCCTTATATTCGGCTCAGCGAGCACTTCCAGATGGAGTCCGAGCGGGGGGAGCGCGAGCAGATCATGGTGGTGGAAACCGAGGACGGGCGATACGGTCTGGTGGTGGATGAAGTGCTCGGAAATCATCAGACCGTCATCAAGAATTTGGGGAAGTTATACCGCGACGTTCCGGCCGTTTCGGGCGCCACCATTCTCGGCAATGGAACCGTGGCGCTGATACTCGATCCGCACCGCCTGGTGCAGACCGCGATTCGGAGCGCGTCCCAAAACAATCGCTCGGACCGGGGCTGGACGCGGGACCGACACGCCGGCACCGGCGGCGCGGAACCTAAGGTTCCGGAACTGCTAGGGGCGCGAACGTGAGGTGATTTTGCGATTTGGGATTGGGGACGTCGCTCTCTAAATGAGAGAGAACGGCGACCACGCGGATAAGGAATTCTAAGGTTGCTAGAGAGAAGGGTGGCCCACCGGCCACGTTAACAGGAGACCAGTGGATTCATCGAAAGGGAATCAGATGCTACGCAAAGTAAACGGGAAGACAAAACAGCATGGCACCGGCAACGGCGGCGCAGCCGTTCTGGACTACGCGCTCGAAGAGCGCGCCGGAGGCGCCGGCACTCCGCCGCCCGCGGCGGCCAACCAATTAGACGGAACAACCGAGGCTTTCCTGGAGCTGACAGCCGACTATGCCCATCGGATCGCGACCGGCGATCTGCCGCCCAGAATAACCGCCGAATACGCCGGCCCGTTCAAGAAGGTAGCCGACGCCTTGAATGGGATCGTCGATGTGGTGCGGCAACGCTCCGCCGACATCGAGGGGCTCCTGAAATCCTCCTTGCAAGGCGAACTCGAAACGCGCGTGGACGCCGGCAAGTACACCGGGGAAAACGGCAAGATGATGGGCAACATCAACGCTATATTGGATGCGATTCTGCTGCCCATCGGCGAAGGCAACCGCATTCTGGCCCAGATTTCCGCCGGGAAAATCGACGAGCTGATCGCGCACACCTACACGGGCGACCACGAGAAGATGAAACTGGCCGTCAATAACGTGGGCACCGTGGTGCAGGGTCTGCAGAAGGAATTGATGCGCCTGACCGAGGCTTCGCGGGAGGGGCAGCTATCCGATCGCGGCAAACCCGAGAATTTCCAGGGCGCCTACGCCGACATCGTGCGCGGTGTCAACGCCATGCTGGATGCGATTCTGCTGCCCATCGGCGAAGGCAACCGCATTCTCGCCCAGATTTCGAACGGCAAGATCGACGAGCTGATCGCGCACACCTACAAGGGCGACCACGAGAAGATGAAACTGGCCGTCAATAACGTGGGCACGGTGGTGCAGGGTCTTCAGAAGGAATTGATGCGCCTGACCGAGGCTTCGCGGGAAGGGCAGCTCTCCGATCGCGGCAAACCCGAGAATTTCCAGGGCGCCTACGCCGAGATCGTGCGCGGCGTCAACGCCATGCTGGATGCGATCTTGCTGCCCATCGGCGAAGGCAACCGCATTCTCGCCCAGATTTCGAACGGCAAGATCGACGAGCTGATCGCCCAGACCTACAAGGGCGATCACGAAAAGATGAAACAGGCGGTCAACAACGTCGGCGTGGTCCTGCAGGTTCTGCAGAAGGAGCTGGCGCGTCTGATCGAGGCCTCCAAGGACGGGCAACTCTCCGAGCGCGGAAGGCCGGAGAATTTCAAGGGCGCGTACGCCGAGATCGTGCGCGGCGTCAACACCATGTTGGACGCGATTCTGCTGCCCAACGGCGAAGGCAACCGCATTCTCGCCCAGATTTCGAACGGCAAGATCGACGAGCTGATCGCCCAGACCTACAAGGGCGATCACGAAAAGATGAAACAGGCGGTCAACAACGTGGCCGTGGTCCTGCAGGGACTCCAGAAGGAACTGGGCCGCTTGACCGATGCTTCGAAAGCGGGCGAGCTGACCGAGCGCGGCCATCAAGACGAGTTCCAGGGAGCCTACGCCCACATCGTGCGCGGCGTAAACGCAATTCTGGACGCCGTGATCACGCCCCTCAACGTCTCCGCCAATTACGTGGAGCGCATCAGCAAGGGCGATCTTCCGCCGCAGATTACCGACACCTATCACGGCGAATTCAACACCATCAAGAACAACCTGAATACGCTCATCGGCGCCATGGATGAAATAACCCGCGCCGCCGAAGAGATCGCACAGGGCAACCTAACGGTCGCGGTTCGGGAACGGTCCGCGCAGGACAAACTGATGCAGGCGCTGAGCGCCATGGTGGCCGGCCTCACCCGCACGGTGACCGAGATCCGCACCATCGCGGGCGAGGTGGCGTCGGCAACCCAAGCCATCAGCACCGCGGCGGTGCAAGTGTCCAACGGCGCGACCGCGCAGGCGGCTTCGGCTGAGGAAGCCTCTTCTTCCATGGAAGAAATGGGTTCCAACATCAAGCAAAACGCCGACAACGCGCAACAGACCGACAAGATCGCAAACAAATCGGCCAAGGACGCCCAAGAGAGCGGTAAGTCGGTGGTGGAGGCGGTGGCGGCCATGAAGGAAATCGCCAACAAGATCTCCATCATCGAGGAGATTGCCCGGCAGACCAACCTGCTGGCGCTCAATGCGGCCATCGAGGCGGCGCGCGCCGGCGAGCACGGCAAGGGATTCGCGGTAGTGGCGGCGGAGGTGCGCAAGCTGGCCGAGCGCAGCCAGAAGGCGGCCGGCGAAATCAACCAGCTCTCCGGCACCACGGTAAAAGTGTCGGAGCGGGCCGGAGAAATGCTCGACAAGCTGGTGCCCGACATCCAGAAAACCGCGGAGTTGGTCCAGGAGATCACCGCCGCCAGCAAGGAGCAGGACGCCGGCGCCGAGCAGATCAACAAAGCGCTGCAGCAATTGGAGAAAGTGATCCAGCAGAACGCTTCCGCAGCCGAGGAGATGGCTTCCACTACCGACGAGCTGACCAGCCAGTCGGACCAGTTGGTGAGCGCGCTGGGATTCTTCCGGACCTCGGATATGGGACAAGCGGCGGTTTCGAGGCCGGTGGCGGCTAAGCCCGCCGGGTCGGTCGGAAAACTCCACGAGGCAGTCAGCCACGCCGCCATGCCCGGTTCGAAGAGGTCCGTCAAATCGGGGGTCGCCCTCAAGCTGAAAGATGCGGGCGACCACGTGGATAAGGAATTCGAACGCTACTAGACGTTCGGGCGTGGGCCGACCCGCCCACGCCTCAACTTCAGAATGCGAAAGGAAGCAAATATGAGCGCTACCGAAATTACCGAGACGCGGCAATACCTGACATTCAAATTAGGGGACGAGGTGTTCGCCACCGACGTCGCCAAGGTGCGGGAAGTATTGGATTTCACGACCATCACCAAGATCCCCCGCACGCCCGATTTCATGAGCGGGGTCATCAATCTGCGGGGCAACGTCGTGCCGGTGGTCGATCTGCGGCTGTGCTTCGAGATGTCCAAGACCGTGAAAACGGTCAACACCTGCGTGGTTGTGGTCGAGATGTTGTTGGATGGCGAGTCGACCGTAATCGGCGCGCTGGCAGATTCGGTGGAGGAAGTGATCGATCTGGAGCCGGAACAAATCGAGCCGGCGCCCAAAATCGGCACCCAGATCCGGACGGATTTTATCAAGGGCATGGGAAAACGCGACGCGCAATTCATCATGATCCTGGATATCGACCGCATTTTTTCCGCCGAAGAACTGGCGTCCGTCCGAAGCGCGGAGGCCGGCAAACCGTTGGCCGAAATAACCGCCTGACGGGCGGGGCGGGGAACGCGCGCGCCCCGCTTCCGCAGGTGACCGTTCCCCAGGTATAACCATGGACACATCGAACGAGAGTCTTTCTTCTTCGGATTTCGAGCGGCTGCGCGCCTTGATCTATTCCGAATCCGGCATCCATCTCAACGCGGACAAAAAGACCATGCTGGAGATCCGCCTGCGGCGCCGTTTGCGCAGCCTGGACATGTCCACCTGCCGCGACTACTGCGATTACGTGTTCGGGCGCGCCGGCGGGGACAAGGAACTGACCCATCTGATCGATGCGGTCACTACCAACAAGACCGATTTTTTTCGCGAGCCGAACCATTTCGACTACCTGCTCTCGAGCGCGCTCCCGGAACTGGAGGCGCGCAACGGCGCCTACTCCAAGCCCCTGATCTGGAGCGCGGGCTGTTCCACCGGCGAGGAACCGTATACCCTGGCCATGCTGCTGAGCGAGTACGCGGAAGCCCATCCCGGTTTCCGCTTTAGCCTGCTGGCGACCGACATCTCGACCGAAGTGCTGGCCCAGGCGCGGATGGGAATCTTCAAGGCCGAAGCTGTGAAGCCCGTGCCGCAGAGGTTGTGCAAGAAATATTTCATGCGAAGCCGCGATCCCGATTCCGGCGTGCTGCGCGTGGTGCCCGAGCTGCGGGCTCTGGTCGAGTTCCGGCGCCTCAATTTCATGGACCGGGACTTCGGCCTCGCCGAGCGGCCGGAAATCATCTTCTGCCGCAACGTGATCATCTATTTCGACCGGAACACGCAGGTCCGTGTTCTTGAGAACCTCGTCCGCCACCTTGCGCCCGGAGGATATTTCTTCGCCGGTCACTCCGAATCGCTTCAAAACATGGGGCTGCCTCTGGTTTCGGCCGGGCCGGCCACTTATCGGAAGTGCGCATGATCGCGGTTCCCCAAGGTGTGCATGTTCAGCCCGGAGAACTGTGCCTGGCCCGAAGCCCGACCATTCTGCGAACGATTCTGGGATCGTGCGTGAGCGTTACATTCTGGAGCGCGCGGCTGGGCGCGGGGGCGTTGTGCCACGGCGTTCTGCCTAGAAGCCCGGCCGGCGCTACCGGCCCGGAAGGTCACCGTTACGTGGATTTCAGCATTCGTTACCTGGCGAAGCAGTTTGACGCGCTGGGGGCCGTCAGACGGGAACTGGAAGTGAAACTCTTCGGTGGAGCGGATGTGCTCCCCGTCCATGCGGATCGATCCGCGATTCCGACAGTCGGCGGCTTGAATTGCCAGGCCGCGCTGGAGGTGCTGGCGGAAGAAGGATTCCGAATAGCGGCGTCCGACCTGGGCGGCGTTCGGGGCCGCACCATACGGTTCGATATCGCGACCGGCGAAGTGCTGGTCCAGCGGCTGGCTCCGCTGCAGGTTCTGGAACCGGGAAACGAGGGCTTCGCGGCGTTGGCAAGAAAGCGGAATGGCCGGTTATGAAAAACGAAAAAATACGCGTTCTGATTGTGGACGATTCCGCGGTGGTGCGGCAAACGTTGAGCCAGGTCCTTTCGTCGGACCCGCAAATCGAGGTTATTGGTACGGCCGGCGACCCGTTCGTCGCCGCCGAACGAATCAGCGAACAAGTTCCGGATGTGATCACGCTCGACATCGAGATGCCCCGCATGGACGGGCTGACGTTCCTTCGGAACATAATGACGCAGCACCCGATCCCGGTGGTGATCTGCTCGAGCCTCGCGGTGGAGGGAGCTCAAAGCGCGCTGCAAGCCCTGGAATACGGCGCCGTCGATATCATCGCCAAGCCGCGGCTGGGGACCAAAAAGTTCCTGGAAGAATCCTGCGTCCTGATCTGCCAGGCCGTCCGTGCCGCCGCCGTGGCGCGCCTGCGCACACCGGGCCCCAGCCAATTGGTGCAACCTAAGCTCACTGCGGATGCCGTACTTTCCCGGGGGACCGGCGCGATGCTCGAAACCACGGAAAAAGTGGTCGTAATCGGCGCGTCCACCGGCGGAACGGAGGCTCTGCGGGCGGTGCTCGAAACCTTGCCTCCGGATACGCCCGGCATCGTGATCGTGCAGCATATGCCCGAGCTGTTTACCCGCGCCTTCGCCAACCGGCTGGACAGCCTCTGCCGGATTTCCGTAAAGGAGGCGGAACCGAACGATACGGTTCTGCGCGGCCGCGCGTTGGTCGCTCCGGGCAACCATCACGCGCTCCTTAAACGCAGCGGCGCGCGCTACTTCGTGGACATTAAGGATGGACCCCTGGTCTCGCGCCACCGCCCTTCGGTGGACGTCCTGTTCCGTTCCGCCGCCCGCTACGCGGGCGCCAACGCGGTGGCCGTGATCATGACCGGCATGGGCGACGACGGCGCCAGCGGCATGCTCGAAATGAAACAGGCCGGAGCGGCCACGATCGCGCAGGATGAAGCCACCTCGGTGGTTTTCGGCATGCCCAACGAGGCCATTAAGCGTGGCGCCGTCGATACGATCCTGCCGCTCGAAGATATCGCCGGAGCAATCCTAAAGCACGATTCCGCCAGTCCCCGGCGTCAGTTCTCGCCGGCCGGACCGGCAAAGCGATGAGAAAACACCCGCCGGGTCTCGGAACCCCGGCAGGTCTGTGGACCACTCTTGCGAGCGCCAGCGAAGCGCGCCAAGGGAGGTGGCGCGTCGTTTAAAATTCAAGTCATCGACGATTCGCCGACCGGCGCAGTTCCACTAACTCTAGAAGTGCGCGACGCTCGCTGCGAATGCGCATCGGACCTAGTTGTGAATCGCGGGAACAAGGCCTGCACCCCCATGAGCTTTAGGGAAAGCCTAACGCAGCGCAAGCTTCTGCACCCGCAGATTGCCAATCTCGCCGACGTACAGCGTTTTCTCGTCGCGGAAGTCGATGGCGTTCGCCGTCCCGAACTCCTTTGGCAACTTACCGGCGCTGCCAAACCTGACGATCATCGTTCCGTCCCGGTGCGAACAGCTGGCCCGCGTCCATGACGGGCGCCCCCCTGGATCAAAGCCGCCACCGCTTGCGTGCCTTCGATTCGCGCGGGAGCGTGTTTCGCGCGGCGACTCGGCCGCTCAGGAGGTGTGGCGATCACGCTTGGCGAGGAAGACCGCGACCATCAGGGCCGCCAGCGCCAGCGAGAGCGACGAAGGCTCCGGTATCGACGAAACGGAGATGGTCCCGCCGGAAAAGTCGTCGACGTTGATAGTGTTGAACTGGGGGTCGGACAAATTGTTGCTGTCTGCCACCACTCCGGAGAAGTTACCCGTGAACGACAACGCAAATTGTCCGAGCGCCGCGTCGGATGCGAGGTCGAACAGCACGTGCCCCAGCCCGAAAGTTCCCCCGGACGCGATCGTGATTCCCGCAAAATCATTGGTAAGGTCGTTCGCCACCAGCGTCTGGTTCGTTGTATCGACGCCGGGGATACTCAGCGGATAGGAACAACTGCAAAACGACTCGATGGAGGCAGCATTGATCTGATCGAACGAGTCGCCGGCAAAGATGTAGGGGAACGCCGTCGAGTAAGTCGCCCCGACCAGCGTAACATCGGGGTCCGCAACCGTCACCTCGAAATTGAATGCCGCAACCGAGATGGGGTCAGGCCCGTTATTCGTCAGGGACACGTCGAAGCTGTCTCCGACGTCGCCGGGACTCGCCGATATGGTCCCGGGACTGATCGAGTACAGGGTGGTCGCGTGCCCCGGAATCAGACCCATGGCGCAGATCGCGACGAAAATCGAAAGGGCACGTTTCATCAGACCTGCCTCCTGGGTTGGCACTTCCGTTTCGGAATCCGGATCCCGCTCAGTATACGACAGTCGCAGACGCCAAAACAAAGGCCTCCCGCGGTCCAACTGCGCGATAGAGCCCAGTGTTGTCAAAAAGCCTAACGCAGCGCGAGCTTTTGCACCCGCAGATTGCCGATCTCGCCGACATACAGCGTTTTCTGGTCGCGGCAGTCGATTGCGTTCACCGTCCCGAACTCCTTTGGCAACTTACCGGCTTTGCCAAACTTGCCGATCATAGTTCCGTCCAGGCGCATTTTGTAAATCTCACCGGCGCTGTCGATATCGTCCGGGGGATTGGAGTTCGAGACGAAGAGTGCTTGATTGGGTCCCTTCGTCATGCACAGCGCCTGCGCATTTCCAACGTTGTTGAAGGCCGTCTTGAAATTGCCGTCGTTGTCGAAGACCTGAATACGCTTATTCCCGCTATCCGCCGCGTAAACGTTGCCTTGCGCGTCAACCGCGATACTGCGGACATTGGCGAACTCGCCGTTTGCATCCCCCTTATGGCCCCAGGATTTCACGAATTTTCCATTCTTGTCGAACTTTGCGACCCGAGCATTCCCCAGACCATCGGCGATAAATATGTTCCCCTCGGCGTCCCAGGCGACGTCGGTCGGACGGTTGAACAGGTCAGTCGGTGGTCCCTCGCCGTTTCCGCCTCCCCGCCCGCCGCGGCCCCCGCCGGCCGGAACATTGACGTTCTCGGCTTTCCGCCCGAGCAGCATCGCGACGCGCCCTTGAGGATCGAATTTTATGACCATGTTGGTCATCTCGTCGACCACCCAGACGTTGTCGCTCGCGTCGACCCGGACCTGCGATGCGACCATGAAGGCATATGAGTCCTTGCCTATCTCCCGCACGAATTTACCGCTGCGGTCGAACTGGAACAGTCTTGAACCGCCGTGCGCAAAAGGACGGGCGGTGCCGATCGTGACGGTAGGATGGCCGGTGCGTGTGTAGACGAACAGATCGCCGCGCGAATTGGTAGCCACGCCGCCGACCTCGCCGAGATAGATTCCCGAGGGAAGTTGCACCGCATTGGGCACGGAGTCGAACTTGATTTCCGGCGCATCGTTCTGAGCCATCAGCCCGCAACCGGCCATCAACATTGCGGCCGGCAGTGCTCGCATCAGGTTGTTCGGGCGGGTCATTGACTCGCTCCTTGTCTGGCCGGGTTGGCCGCGCTGGTCGGAGTTGACTGGAGAACAAGTTTCTGCACGCGCCAGGACTCGATTTCTCCCACGATGATTTCGTTCGGATTCCGGCAATCCATCATGTGGACCACCTGGAATCCGGGAGCGAGTTTGCCGGGGTGGCCGAACTTGCCAAGCACGGTTCCATCCAGTTCCGCCTTGTAAATCTCACCCGTGGTATCCCAAGTCCCCGGCATGTTGCCATTCGGATTCGAGTTCGAAAAGAATGCGTATTGGTGCGGCCCTGATGAAATACACAACGTCCAGCCAGTGCCGAGATTCGTAATTTCCCGGAGAGGCTTGAGGTTATTGTCGAGCACCTGGTAACGGTTGTTGGAGCGATCGGCCACCCAGACATTACCCTGGCCGTCAACCTGCAGACCGTGCGGCAGATTGAACTCTCCCATGGCGCTGCCTGCTTTCTCGCTGCCCGCCTGCGCCAGAAAGCGGCCGTTCTTGTCGTATTTCACGACACGATTGTTGCAGTATCCATCGGACACGAAAATATTGCCCTGAGGGTCCCAGCCGATATCCGTCGGCCTGCAGAAAATATACTTCTGCGACGGTTGGTTCGGTCCAACGGGGTAAGCCGTGGCTCCAAGAACAGCCGGAGGCCTGCTGCCGAGAACCATCAGCACCTTTCCATCCGGGCTGAACTTTGTGATCACGTTGGTGCCTTCGTCAACGGTCCAGATGTTGTCTTCCTTATCGACGCGCACCGAATGCGCGAATTCGAAGCCGTAATACCCGCTGCCGATTTCCTTTACGAAATTGCCGGCCTGGTCGAATTCGAACAGCCGCGTATTGGCGCTTCGATGAAAGACAAAAACATGGCCTTTAGAGTTGGTCGCCACCGCAACCGATTCGCCGAGATACTCCCCGGCTGGGAGCTTCAAGAAATTCGGCGCCGAGGTGAACGCAATCTCACGAACATTCTCGATCGTCGCCTTTTTTTGCCCGAACGACAGCGGGGCGACAACCATTGCCGTTGCCAATGACAACATCAGGGTCGGTTTCATAAGTCTCCTGGAGCTTTCCGGTCGGTTTCCTATTGTAGAGCAACCGATGATTAACCGGGGGTTCAGGCTACGTTATCATTGTTCCGGGCGGGTGGCGGCTGGTGTTCGGTCCGGCGAATCGATTGGACGCCAGGGCATGTTCCTATCCGCTAACGCGTGAGGAGGCCATATCCATGGGGATGACAGTCAGTGTTGCAAATGGGTTCAGTGCCGGGCTTTCGGTTGCGTTGGCACTTTTAGGGGCAAGCGGTACGGGCCGGGCTCAAACTGCCGCCCCGAATCAGGTTACGTTTGCCAAAGACGTAGCGCCGATCCTTCAGCGAAAGTGCCAGACTTGCCATCGTACGGGCAGCATCGGACCGATGCCGCTGCTGACCTATACCGACGCTCGACCATGGGCCCGGGCCATTAAACAGCAAGTGGTGCAACGGAACATGCCGCCGTGGTACATCGATCGCTCGGTGGGCATCCAGAAATTCAAGAATGATGCCTCACTGAGCGACCAGGAAATCGCGACCGTCTCCGAGTGGGTGGATGCGGGCGCGCCGATGGGCAACCCCGCCGACATGCCCAAGCCTCGCGTTTTCGACGATAGCGACCGGTGGCACATCGGCAAGCCGGATGTGGTGGTCAGTTTGACTAAAGACGTGATCGTGAAAGCCAAGCAGGCCGACCAATGGCTGGATTTGCCGACCGAAGACCTGGGTTTGAAGACCGACCGCTACATAGCCGCCATGGAGATTAAGCCGATCCGCGGCGTGAAAGTGCTCCATCACGTGGAATCCTCGCTGGTGGAACCGGACGAAGCGGGAGCGCTGCAAGGCAAGATCCATCTTGAGGAATACGCAGTTGGAAAGTTCGGCGATACCTTCCCGGAAGGAACCGGGATGCTGCTAAAGCCCGGCGCGAAGATCATGGCGAACGTCCATGTGCACGCCGACGGCGAGGACACGCCTATGAATATCGTCGTAGGGCTGCGGCTATATCCGGAAGGCGTGACGCCGAAGCACGTCGCGCACGCGCAGCAATTGGGATCGGCCAGCGAACTGGACATCCGTCCAAACACCAAGAACGTCCGCGCGGATGGTTATACCGTGCTGACCAAGCCGGCCGTCATCACGGCGTTCCAGCCGCACATGCACAATCGCGGCCAGGCGCAATGCCTGGAACTGATGTACCCGCCTGCGAGCAATGGCGGAGACCGTCCGGTTGGGATGCGGACGGAGATTGTGAGTTGCGTGGACCGGTTCAAGTTCAACTGGCACGTGGTTTACGAGTACGCCGACGACGTGGCGCCGATCGTTCCGGCCGGCACCATCCTGCACGTGATTTCGATTTACGACAATACCGGCGGAAACCAATTCAATCCCGATCCAACCAATTGGGTGGGATGGGGAAATCGCACCATCGACGAAATGGGCTTCTCCTGGATCAACTGGTACTACTTGACGGAGGAAGAGTACAAGCAAGCCGTCGCGGACCGCGCCAAGGCGAACTTGAAGAGTACTGCTTCTCTGCAGTAGGATGACGAGCTTTTTCAAATGCCGGCGGATCCTGGCGGCAGTCTGGTTCGCAGCCTGCATTGCTCTCTTGGGTTTGCGAGCGCAAGGGATCAAGGATCAACTTCCTCCGGAGCTTCCGGTGGCGCGCCAGAGCGGCGACAGCGTGCAACCCGTGTTCGAAGGCTGGCAGCGCAATGCCGACGGCACGATCAATATGTGGTTCGGCTATTTCAACCGGAACCAGCGAGAGATTGTGGACGTTCCCATCGGCCCGGCCAATAACTTCAACACGGGCGCGGATAGCGGGCAGCCGACGCACTTTTACACCCGGCGGAACCGGTATGTATTCAAAGTTGCCTTGCCGAAAGATTGGGACAAAGATAAAAAGCTGATCTGGACCGTTACCGCGCACGGCGAAACCTGCACGGCGACTGGCTGGCTGCAGCCGGAATGGGAGACCGACGACGGCGTGCGACAGATGAACGCTGGAGGCGCCGGTTTGGCCCCGCCCGCGGACCCTCCGAACACGGCGCCGACGATCACGTCCGGGAGCCTGGATCAGACCGCTAAAGTCGGCCAGCCCATCAAGCTGACAGTAGCGGCGGCCGATGATGGCATTCCCGCCACTCGCGGCCGCGGGCATGGCGGATTGTCGTTCAAATGGATTCAGTATCGAGGCCCCGGGCTGGCGACTCTCGATCCGGAAACCACGCCAGTCACTGGGAAAGCCGCCGAAAGCAGCACGATGGCGACGTTTCCTGCCCGCGGAGTCTATTGGGTCCAGGCGGTGGCCAGCGATGGGCTGCTCGAAGCGGCACACACCATAAAAATAACTGTGGAATAGCTCCTGGCCACCGCCGCCAAAGCGCCCCTCAGTGCCTAGAAATTGATGCGCCCGGTCAATTGAATATCCCGAGGCCCGGCGCCTTCCGCAGTCTGCAACTGGGTCAGCTGCCCGAATCCGGCGACCCCCACGGTGAGATTGCCCGGCACCGCGAAATTGGGGTGATTGAGGACGTTGCCCACCTGCGCGCCGAACCGGATGCGGGCCCGCTCGGTGATGCTGACGCTCTTGAGGAGCGACAGCGATACGGCCTGTGTTCCAGGTCCCACGACATTGCCGGCGCTGGCATCTCCGAATCTTCCGATGGCGTTGCCCGGGTTGGTAAATGCGGCCGGGTTGATCCACTGGCCGATGGACTGGCCGGCGTAAGGATTGATGCCGGCAACGGTATCGGCGCGGCCCCCAGTGGGGTTGAACGCGTTATAACCGCAGCCGCAGGGATCGTCGAGGGTGGACACGGTCATAAAAGGCCCACTCTGGAAAAGCAGCACGCCGCTTAGTTCCCATCCGCCCAAAACCCCGTCCACCAATCGATTGGCATTGTTCATATACATTTTGCCCTTGCCGAACGGCAGTTCATATAGGAACGTAGTCAGAAAGCGCTCGCGGCGCGTGTAGGCAATATTTCCGTAGTCCAGGCCCGGAGCTTTGGGATCCGAGATGACACCTCCAAATTCACCGGCATACTGATCCGCCGAGCCGGTGGCAGCGCCGTCTACGTTGGATAAGTTACGCGTGTAGGAATAACTGGACTGGAATTGCAGTCCCTTCGAGAAACGCTTCTTAACCGAGACCGTGGCTGCGTTGTAGTTGGCGAAACCGATGTTTGTGTTGTATTGCAGGTACTGGAACGACGGGAACGGGAAGGCCGAAGTAGGCAGGTTGCCAAACCCTAGAGTATTGGGGTCAGGCTGGTTGGCGTTGCTGTGCATCCCGAGATTGGAAGCATGATTGCCATCGTAGGACAGGCGCAGGCCCACTCCCATTCCCAGATCTCGCTCCACTGTAACGTTCCATTCCTGCACGTACGGATCCTGGTAGTGAATATTGGTGGCTTGATAGAAGCTGTAGGATCCCGGCTGGGCGATGTTGGATGGGAAAGCGTAGGGAAGTGAATACTGGGGGACTCCGTTAGCCCCGATCGAATTGTTGAAGAAACCGACATCGCTCGATTGCACAGCCCACGCGCTGATGGCCGCGGAACCCATGAGTGCCTCGATAAATTTTCCGTATCCTCCGCGCAGGACGGTCTTATCGTTGCCGAAAACCCGCCATGCGAAGCCAGCCCTCGGCGCGAAGTCGCGCTTGGAGGAAAACCGCAAGGCGGCTGGAACACCGGCTTGCGACGCAAGAATCACCGGCGTCGGGGCAATGGCTTCCACGAATTCCGGGCTGGTGATGCCGTAGGTGCCCGCTCCGGGAATAATAACGGCGCCTTTCACTGTTTGGCCGTTCTGCACGCTGGAATAGGTGGGGTCGAAATTCGCCAGGTTGTTATACCGGTCGCGGAACATGGGGTGATACTCCCAGCGCAGGCCGTAGTTGATCGTCAAGTTTCGCGTCACCTTCCAATCGTCCTGGGCAAATGTAGCGAAATGCTTCGCCATGGCGTCCACGTTCGGTTGGACGGTGGTGGCGATCGTGGCGTTGTCCGGATAACCCAAAAGGAAGGACGCGAACGGCGTTGCGGGTCCAGGGCCCAACAACCCGCTCAACACTGAGCCGTTGAAAGTATATCCCCCTTCCAAGATGTTGAAAAAGGCGCTGGTACCGTAGGCGGTCAGTTGGCGATAATCCGCGCCAAACTTCATCGTATGCGAGCCCTTGGTTTTCGTAAGCGTTTCGAGGATCTGCTTGGTGCTCTGATTGGCGACGGAAGAAAATCCGAACGTGGGAACGAACCCGGCTATAGTGATTTGCGGAACAATATCATAGCCTGCCGGCGGCGGCGTGGGGAGATCGGTTAGGCCTAAAGTGTTGGCAGCCTGCTGCGCCGTAATGCCGAGACTGCTGGCTTCGTGGTTTGAGCTATACCCGACGCGCAATTCGTTGATAAGGGTCGGCGTAATGGTGTAGTTCCAGGCTACCGTCAAGGCCTGATCCACTTCGGGAACGGAGTTCGATCCCTCCGAGGGACTCACCACGGGCCCAGCTCCAAAGTTGTCCTCCGGCACCTGAAACGCCCGCTTGTTCTTATACGTATAGCGCGCATAGAACTGCTGCTTGGATCCCACATACTGATCCACGCGGACATCGCCCTGGTTGCTCTTGATTGGAATAGCGAAGTTCGCCAGGTAATTGTTGGCAACGGCCCCCGGCGGCCCGTAGTTCGGCAGCGGGAAGAACAATCCCAGCGCGGCTTGCGAATAAGCCGAAATCTGGTTCGTCGGGATGATATTCCCCGGGTAACCGGTCAACTGACAGGGGGCCGTGGGACAGTTCTGCGGCGAAAGATAAGTGGAAAGATCGCCAGTGCGCATGGCAGCCGTCGGAACGCTCAGGATTTCAGGCACCGACTTAGGCAGCCGCAAGGCCTCGAAGCTGGCGAAGAAAAATGTTTTGTTACGCCCGTTGTACAGCTTCGGCAGGACCACGGGACCTCCCATGAAAATTCCGAAGTTGTTCATCTTCAGTTCCGGAACTTGGTGGCTGAAGAAGTCGGCAGCGTTAAAGTCGTCGTTCTGCACATTCTCGAACGCGCCGCCATGCAACGAATTCGTACCGGACTTGGAGATCGTGGTGATATCGGAAACGCCGCCGAATTCCGCGGGGTTGAGGTTTTCGCTAATTCGAATCTCCGCAATCGCGTTGAAGGATGGAAATAACTCGGAAATCGCTCCCGCCCCGCCCTGGCCGTTAAAACTCCCCGGCCCCATAGTGCTGATTCCGTCAATGCTTATCGATAGCTGCGCGGGCAATGTGCCGGCGACGGAGATGTTGCCGGCCGCATCCGTCTGCACGCCCGGCTGGGCCGTCAGCGTGGACATCGCGCTAGTGGACCCCTGGGCGCGGGTGGTAATGGCTACCGGCAGGTCGACCAACTCCCGCGATCCTTTCGTCTCCGCAATATTGGATGTATCGGTTTGCAGCGCGGCGCCCACGGTGGCTTCAACGTCCACCGTCGTACTCTGCGTGGCAACCTTTAGTTCGGCGTCTACGCGCTTGGTTTCGCGGGCGCCCAAATCGAATGGATTAAACCGAACCTCCTCAAAACCGACCGCCGTGATCCCCAGTTGATAAGAGCTCGAATCAAGGTTAGAGAACTGGAACGAACCCGATTCGTTCGAGGTCGTTGAGCGAGCGGCGTTGGTTCCCGTGTTGAGGAGTTTTACAGTCGCCCCTGCTACAACCGCGCCGCTGGCGTCCTTGACCGTGCCCAGAACAGTCCCAGACGTCGATTGGGCATTCGCGCCCGCCACCAAGCAGAAGGCGAGCAGGGCGAGATAAAAGTACTTACCCAAAAAAGTCAGGCGAGAAAGAGTCGATGTAAGCAAGACGTCCCCCTTGGAACTGCACTGATTTTATTCAGTGGATTAGTTAAGTTCTCAATCTAGGCTCGACGTGTAGCGTGCAGGATGACACAGCGAACGACGGAGGGAAGCAATACCTACCGTCACAGTTAGCGCTTCATCCACTCGAAAGTAGAACGACGTGGTACTTGCTTACTTGGAGTAGGAAAAAGTATAAGTCGGTCGAGGATGGTTTGTCAATAGCAGTTACTTAAAATGTTACTTAGAATTGTTAAAATATTCTGTTCAGTGGAGTTAGTGCATGAAGAAGCCGCGCTTTGGCCGAATGCCGGATCGCCAAACATCCAGGTTGCCGGAAGCCTTATTGCAGCGCGGCGCGCTTCGGCGGATCGGCTGAATGTTCAGCTGTCAGCTTCTTCATCAGGATCTGGGTGTGCTCCGGAAAATGCAGCACGATAACGGGCGGAGTCCCGATGGAATCCCCTCTGAAGATGCCGTTCAAGGCGACATCGAGCGGGGTTTTTCCCTCCACATCTTTGACGTCGAGTTTCGCGCCTTTGTCCACCAGATACTGGATCACGGAGTCCGCGCCTCGGCACACCGCGCCGTGTAAAGCGGTTTCGTGGCGATCGTTAACCGCGTTGACATCGGCCTTCAGCTCGTCCACCAGTAGCTTCACGGCTTCGAAGATGTCGCGTTCCGGCTCCAGCCATTGCCCAGGCACGCATCCGACGCCGGCCGCAACCATCAGCGGTGTTGTATGTTCGTCGATCGGCGTGGTGTAATCCGCCTTCGCCGAAAGCAACAAACGCATCATGGGAATATCGCCCGCCTTGGCTGCTAGAAAGAATGGCGTGGCCCCTTTGAATTCGGTGTAATTCATGTCACCCGGGTTGCGCCGCGCCGTCTTGGTGGCGGCTCTTGCATTTGGATCCGCGCCGTGCGCAATCAGCCGCCGGGCCAGTTCCAGACTGTCCAGATCGCCCTCCGCGGTCCTCGGCGCAGGATATTGCGATTCCTCGTAGTTGCGGATACGCACCAGGGCATGCAGCGGCGGCCAGCGTGTGCCTGCCGCATTCGGGTCGGCCCCCTTGCTCAGCAGGAAATCAGCGAGTCCGAAATGCCCGTTGACGATGGCGACCACCAGCATCGGGTCGCCGTCGGAGCTGAGCTTGGGCTCGTCCGGCTGGGTTCGTCCGTTCACGTCCGCGCCGGCCGAGAGCAGTGCGCCGACAAGCCCGATATCTCCCGTGCGAACGGCGAAGAACAATGCGGTCTCATTCTTACGAGACAGCTTTCGGACATCGGCGCCCGCGGCAAGAAGAGCCTTCACCGCGGCCGGATGATCGTCCGCGGCCGCCCACATCAGCGCGGTCTGTCCGCTGGTTTCTTCCGCTTCGTTTGGGTTCACGCCGGCGGCCAGCAGCGCTCTGACCACCTCGGGATTGCCGCTGCGCGCGGCGGTCAGCAACGGCGTGCCAGTGACCGGAACCGCGGCCCGCGGATCCGCCCCGGCCTGGAGCAACGCCAGAGTGATCGCGGGATTGCCGTTGGTCACGGCCAGAGCCAGCGGCGTTACGCCCCATCGGTTCGTCACCTTCACCTTCGCGCCCGCCGAGATTAGCGCCTCTACCAAGTCCAGCCGATCCGTTTGCACGGCCCAGTGAAGGGCCGTGGTTCCGTCCGGATCCGCCGCATTAGGATCGCCATGCGACTGAAGCTTCTGTTTAACCGCCGCGATGTTCCCAGCCTTGACCGCGCCCACGACGGATTCGAGGTCGGGCGGCGAGCCGAGGCACGGGACCAAGAGCGCGATCACGGTCCCGAGAACTGAAACAAGTTTCGGCATTCGCGTCTCCATCC
>Ga0302324_100005578_pt1 | contig 27424 bp, 23 predicted proteins | sample Palsa_T0_1_FD_201949 | JGI IMG/M metagenome (GOLD analysis project Ga0302324, IMG submission 201949) | Peat permafrost microbial communities from Stordalen Mire near Abisko, Sweden - Palsa_T0_1 | ecosystem: Environmental > Terrestrial > Soil > Palsa > Peat permafrost | place: Sweden: Abisko...
CGGCCGCGCCGGCACGGGCATGACGGATGCTGAATTGCACGCGCTCGTAAAAAGGGTGCATCCGCTCGCGAGCGACAAAATGCCTCTGGCGGCGCCTCCGCCTAAAAACACCCGCGGCAAGCCGCTCGTGCTTTCGCGCGTGCATTGGGTGCGGCCGCAACTCGTCGCCGAAGTCACATATCTGACCTGGTCGACCGACGGGCTATTGCGCCATGTCGTCTACCAAGGCCTGCGCGAAGACAAGGCCGCGCGCGACGTTCGCCACATCGGCTAGAAGGCGTTGGCAGAGGGGCTCGTCTCGTGCGAGGAGGCGAATGCGCGCTGTCGCCACCGGGGATTCGATAGACTGACGGCCGCATCGGGGAGCTGACGCCGCCATGGTGATTATTGTCCTCGCTTACATTTTGATCCTCTGGCTCATTTTCTTTCGCTTGCGGCTGCTTCCCTTCAATTGGCCTTGGCGTATCGTGTCTCTGGTGATCGGCCTCTGCATCGTCGCCGTCTTCCTCGCGCTGCTGAACTCGCTGACGCCATCGGGTCGCGTCGTCGTCCTCGGGCGCGTGGTGGAGGTGACCCCCGATGTAGCTGGCCGAGTCACCTCCATTCCCGTACAACCGAACACATTGGTGAAAGCAGGGGACGTACTCTTCGAGATCGAGCGTACGTCCTACGCAAATAAGGTCCGGCAACTCCAAGCCGCGCTCGCGGAGGCGCGTCAGAAGGTTGAGCGAATGAAGGCGGACGTAGCGCTTTCCGACGCCGATATCGCAGCGGTCAATGCGCAGCTCGAGCCGGCGAAGCAACGACGCGACGACCTGGATAAGCTTGTACGTGCGAGCGCCACCTCGCAATTTCAGCTTCAGGACGCGGACAAACAGGTAGCTCTTCTCGAAGCGCAGCTTGACGCGGCTAAGGCTCGGGGCGAAAGCGCGCAGCTAGCCCTTGGTTCGACCATCGATGGTGAGAACACTTCGGTCGCACAGATCGTCGCGCAGCTAGATCAGGCGCAATGGGAACTCGACCAGACGACCGTCCACGCGCCATCCGACGGCTACGTCACCGGCATGGCGCTCGCGGTTGGAAGTCGCGCCGTGCCGTTGCGGGCGGCGATGTCGTTCATAGTGGCAGGCGATCCAGCAATCTTCGGGTTCTTTCCCCAGAACGGCTTTGCGCGCATCAAGCCGGGGGCGCGTGTGAAGCTCTCCCTCGTCAATCAGCCCGGGCGCGTCTACGAAACAACGATCGCAGAAGTGGTGAGCGGCGTCGGGGAAGGCCAAATTGCCGTCTCGGGTAATCTCGCGCGGGTTAATCAGATCGGCATGACTGATGACTATCCAGCGCGGATCGCGCTGCCATCAGGTCTTGACCCCAGCTTTGTTCGTCTCGGCATGGTGGGATCGGCCACGGTTATCTCGAAAGAAGCGGGGCCGATCGGAACCCTAGCGATCATCCTGCAATGGGTGCAGGCCTACGCGATGTATCTCTGAATTGGTGTCGGACGACGACGGCTGGACAACCCGGTTTTCCTTGGGATTTGACCGTGCGGCGCCCACTCACATCGCGTTCAGCATCAACCTTGACTGTTCGTAACGTCATTCCACCAATTCAAAATCGCCCGGCTTCCACGTCTTGTCGAACCAAGGCTCAAGCGGCGCGTAGAGGCGCAACAGGGTATTCCAACCCTTGCCGGGTATGGTTTGCACCCAATTGGCTTCGTGGCCTGCCGGCGCTTTGGGAGCGAACCAAACAGTCACCGAACCGTCGGGGTTCTTCTCGATGCCTTTCTGGGTGCTGTCGAGACCTGCGAGCTTCTGGTCGGTCTCCAACATCGACCGTGTTTGCCCGTCGTAGACCATGAACGACCAGAACTGGCCCGCGGGTATGGGCGCCGGCAAAGTGATCTTGTACGTCTTGCCGCCGTCGAGATAGCGGCCCAGCGAATCGCGGGTGGCGTAGGCATAGGCTGAGCCTGTGCCCGGCTTCGAGAAGGCCATCGCCGGCGTGACGCCGGTGGCATAGTAGTGAAACAGCGTACGGGCATCGAGCATGCGTTCGCCGTTGTTCAAGAACGCGTAACTGCCGCCTACGAACCCAGTGCCCCACTGGCGGTCGGGATAGAATTTCACGCGTTCGTCGCGAGGCGCGAATACGATCGCGCGCGCGGTCGCATTTGCGACGGCCACGGCGTCGGTGAGGATGCCTTTCATGCGCGCGTCGGGCGCGAACTCTTTCCCCTTCTTGATGCCGATGGCGGCGAACAATCCGATGATCTCAGGATCAAACGCGTCGGCGGGTTCATGTTGGATGACCGAATTGATCTCTTCATAGAAATGGAAGTCGTTGGCGTGGATCGTATTGAACTGCACGCCCGATAGATCGGTGAATGCTTGTTGCGGCGGATTTGCCGCGGCGGATAGCGGGTAAATCCGGGCCTTGGCTTTAACGCCGTTTGCCGCGGCGGCGGTGTCTCCGTCTTTGACGAAAGCGCGGTAAAACAGGAGATTGCTATAGGTGCTGGACTTGATGACGATATAACCCTCGGAGGGCGCCTCACCCGTGTAGCCCGGCGGAACGAACAGATATTTGCCGCCCTTGCCTTTGTCGGGACCCGTGAGCCCTACATCCGTCACCCAGCGGAAATAGGCGTCGTCGACGGGACCCAGCACGCCCGGTGGGATTTCGGCCACCATTGGCCCATCCTTGAGGTCCAGGCACTGCAATACATAGACCGTCGTGGAGTTCGCCGTCAGGAACAGCGAGCGTGCGTCCATCAGGTCGTTGAATATCCCAATGCCGCCATTTCGTTTGACCCCATCCTCGCTGAGGCCTTCGCACGCGGCGTAAACCGACGCGGCGGGTATACCGCTCAGAAAAGCTTCGACGCCGCGCGCGAAATCGAGATTGTCATAGACCTTCTGCACCGTATCCGGATCCGGAAGCCCGTCGAAGAACTTCAACGTGCCGATCCTCGTATTCACCGTGTCGGGCGTCGTGATGTAGGATGGCACTTTCGCCGAGTATTTCGGCGACGGCTCGTCAGCGCCGGCTGGCGATAGTCCCAAAAGCGAAAGACAGGCCGCGAATCCTGCGGCGCTCAAAAGCTGTCTCATTGGAGTTCCCCCAGCGCCCGCAGCGCATGACGCCTGAGGACGCGTGGGGCAGCTTACATGGGGAGCGGCCACTCGACCATCCGGCGACCGCGAAGGTCTCCGGAGCAACAAAAACCCCGCCTCTGAGGGCGGGGCGAGTGAGGCGTCAGGTCCGGGGGGAGGAAACCGCGCCTATAGGCTAATGCTGCAATCGCAGAAGGGGCGTCGTCAGGCAGTGGCCTAACTCACAGTCCGGTTTCGAGGTCGCCGAATGCGACCCCGATATTTCACGCCCGCGCCGGGCCAACGCCGACCATCTCGCGCGCGAGCGAGGCGAAAATCGCCTCGCGCTGCTCATCAGACAGCTCGTCCTGATACGTCGCGAGGTACCGTAACTTTTGCTCGAGCTCGCTTGGTGCGGATCGCTAAGCTGACGTTCGAGAAGGGCCTAGATGGCAAGGCGCTTGTACTCGAAATGCTCACGGTGTCAGATCGCCTTCGAGGATATTCTCTCGACAACAACAGTTCTCTCATATCGACCAAAGAACCCGCGACTGTCGACGACGAAATATCCGTGGAGGCGGAAGGCGGGACCTTCGTCGTGCCTGTTACAATTAATGGGGCGCTGATCTTAAAATTTACAATCGACAGTGGCGCTAGTGATGTGAGTATTCCGGCCGACGTTGTGTCTACGCTGATCAGGACGGGCACAATCAACAGCGGCGATTTCTTGGGTAGCGCGACATATACCCTGGCAGACGGTTCAGCGCTTCCATCAGAGAGGTTTGAGCGACGGTTTCCACCCATGTCATCAGTTGCAACCTGGGCGGGAAACCATTGGTTCCACAGCGTGGAAATCTCGTTGACTTTCCTCGCGTGTTCGTCCCGCCGGGCGAGCGTTTCGTACGCATCAAGCAGGACAGCGTACGCGGGTCGAGAGTGATCCGTGCTGCACCGTCCGCAGCCTGGGCAATTTGGCCGCGCAGTACGGCCACGTCTAGATCTTCAGCCACGAAAGCACCGCCGCAGATTCGACCGAGGTCTCGTTTCCCTCTCGCGCCTCTCAGCCCCTATCAGCGGCCACGCGAACCGCCCCTCAATTTTACCAAAAGCCGAATAGCGCAGGGACCATTGCATCTTCGAATATTTTTTAGGCAAATGTTCAAAATTGCCATGACATGCTTGTAAACGATGGAGAACATCACATGTTACGCGACCGTCGAAAGAATTTTCGCGTGGAGTGGAACTCGCCGGGAACAATATACAGCCGCGAGGGTGGTTCTGGCTATCATTGTATCGTCAAGGATTTGTCAAATGGCGGGGTGAAAATCTCCGGTGTCGCCGTCGCCGAGGTCCCGGATCAATTCACCTTGCATATTGCTGGGGATTCCAAGACCCGAGAGTGCGAGGTGCTCTGGAGAAAAGCTGACTCCCTCGGAGTCAAGTTCACCGATCGCCCGGCGCTTGTCGCTAAATCGACCGCCCTGCATGCCAAAAAAGCAAAACGAGGAGTTCTCGTTTAGGAGCGTAGATAGTTTCTGGCCGTGCCGAAGCTATTCGTCATTCGGCAACGTCGGAAGGCTCCAAGTTCCTTGGTGTTCTGCGCCTTCTAAAATGCTCAGGCACCCGCACAGGGATGTTGGAGAGCGCAGTGATCTGCGGCCGCCAGAGAACCGCCTCGTCCTTGATAGCGGCGAGGATGGGTATTTCCGTCGAGGATCTGAAGGCCAGCAACGACGAGTGATCGTATGCCAACCCTTTCAATCAACCAAGCCGTTGACCTGCATTCGCATCCGCTTGGTTCTCAGAAGGCAGACGGGTAAATTCAGGGCGACGAACATATGGTCCATCGAGTACGTGTTCGGCCTCCTCTGAAAGCGCGTGGCGCGATCTACTACTTAAGGAAAAAGCGGAGAAAGAACAGGCCCAGGCGATTCGACGCCTCGTCGAAAAGGCTCTAGCTTCCCCGTAAGGGGGTGACTGCCAGTCCTGCGCCCCCGATGGCAAACAGCGGATCCAGGGAGGATCTTCGTGGCAGCAGACCGGGAAGAAAAAATTCGGGAGCGCGCATACGCGATTTGGCTCGATCAAGGCTCGAGTGACGGCCGCGACCAGGAGCACTGGTTGGAAGCTGAAAAGGAAATAGCCAAGGAGGAAGCGGCCGCGGAGCCTAAAGGCGATACCGTCGTTGCATCAAAGAAGAAAAGTTAGGAGTTATCGCTGCCGCCCGCGGTGATGGCGTCGGCGGAAAACGACCTCATCGGACGCGGCGGAAGAATGCGAAGTGAGCACATTTCCAATATCTATGGCACGACGTTTTTCCGCTTAGCGTCAGGTATAGTATTTCATATCACCCTAAGCGATGGGCGACCGGTAGAACGATCTGGCGGCTTAACGTCCCCGGTTAGCCCAAACAACAAGTTCTCCATCTCATCTGCCGGGATAGCCAATTCCGCCGCAATGTGAGCCTTCGTGACGCCTTCCTTCCAAACGGCGAATAGGTGCGCCTCATACTCCGCTGACCGTCCTTGTTTTGCGCCGCCGTGCCTATGCAAAACAAGATGCCCAAGTTCGTGAGCGGAATCAAAACGGCTTCGCTCCGTTGACTTAAACGTATTCAAAAACACATAGGGCTCATCATTCCGCCAGCACGAAAACGCGTCGACGTTCTTTGTATTCTCCGCTAGTGAAAAGACTCGCACGCCCTTCGTTTCAAGAAGCTTGATGATGGCGGCGCGATTATCCGGCCTTCAGCGCCGCCACCTGACCGAGTTGATTTCTCGAGGCGCCGGCCGCGAATGCCTCGGATCGGACCTCGTCCTCGTTACATCTCTGAAGAACGTGAACCAGTACCAAATCAGGGCAATGGGTACCCCTATGTCATATACCGCATCAAGGCCGGGGATTGGCTCGATGGGAATGGCGAGAGCTCCGGCAGCGACGGTTGCTCCCACGCGGTAGCTCAATGCCGAAAGGACGCGTTTGAACGGATTGTCGTCCGGCATCTTGGAGACGATGATGATGAGCGCGATCAGCAATGCGAACATTGCCACCACGAAAATAAGCAGATCCCTGACAAGCTCGACGAAACTCTGCATGTCCTTATCCCTCGGGTAGTCGCACGCGAATTTCCGTTGAGGGGCAAAAAGACGGCGGCCCAGTTCGGCGGAACCCTCTGCATGTGGGGAGCGACTTGCCCTCAGAGGAGGGCAGCACTCCGCCACTCCCCAGAGACTGCGAACCTTTGGTTATTTTGCGGTAACATCTCGCTCTTCGACCGAAAGAGCCGGACGCAAAGCACCGGCGTGATCTTCGTCGAGGGGCCCGGGGTGAGGCTGAGGAAAAGCAGCCCGAACTAGCACGACGGCTCGCAAGGACGTACCGTCCCGGGGAACTGCCGCGAGGGACACATGACGCGCGCCGACATCGAAAGTCGTCTGGTCAAGGCGGAGGGTTCGATAACGTTGGCGATCGGGCTTGTCCGCCGACAGAATGTCCTGCTGGCTGACCTGAAACGTCGCGGCCACGAGGCCACGGCAGATCTCGCCAGAGCGGTACTCGCCACTTTAGAAGAAAGTCTGCGGCTGCACATCGCAGATCGCGATCAGATCATGCGAGAATTGGACGCCACGTCCGTCGACGGCGGCCCGTCGCTGCCCGGTTTCTCCCCGTCGAGGGCCCGAACTCGAAGCAATGACGAATCGGGGCGCCGTCGACTTCATCGGCGAGAACGGCGGCGGAGCGGAGGGCGATGATCAGCTCGGCGGCCGCGTGCTCGGCCTCGACGGCGTGCGCCATCCTCCCGGAGAGGTGCGTAGGGCATTTGCTCACGGAAGCTGTCACCGTGCGCATGGAGCGCGACATGCTCGACGCGCTCGACGGCTATATCGCGAACTCGGAAAACCCGGTTGTGAGCAGGCCTGAGGCTGTTCGCCAGCTGCTAGCGAAGGGGTTGCGCCTGCGGCTGGTCAGCGGGAAATGCCGAGTAACCGCGGGACAGAGACGTGACGCGCAATTTGCGCGCCTCATGTGCCGGCTGCCGCTCAATCGACGGTAACGGTTCCGCGTTGGCGCCGGCGTTCGTCTTGCGAATCTGCGTCGCCACTTGAGACCGCGCCGCGCGCGCCCCCTGCGATCGCCCGGAACAGGGTGTTTTTGCGCGAGATGATCCGGACGCCTCCCTCGAAGTACTCAATGTTCGAAGAGGTCAGGAGCTTCGCCACCCGCTGCGCGACGCGGTCGTCAATCTTTGTCCCGATCGATCGGCTCGAGCAGGAGACCGCCGATGACATAGTTTTGCGTATTTCCGGTGATGTCGGCGAGACCCATGCCGTTGCGCAGATTCAGGATGACGAGGAGCGACAGACCAACTCCGACAAGATTGCCCTTGCCCCGAAAATGCTGACTCCTCCTAGCAGCACGGTTGTGATGACATCGAGTTCGAAACCTTCCGCCATATCGCCGCGCACGGATCCCAATCGCGCGCCAGGCGAGCGCCGCGATGCGGCCAGGCTCGGACGCACTAGCCTCGATCAGAGTTCGGCCGCAACCCGCGGCAAGACCGACCATTGCGCAGAAAGCAGGGTACAGCGATCGACCGGCGGCCGAATTGTAGCAGGCAGCGCCCGCTCCATCCGGCGATGGATGAACTCGAATTGTTCCGTCGGGGCGCCCAACGCCACTGCCTGAACATTGGCGTAGGCGCAGGCCGAATAGTAGCCAAGCGTCCATGACGATCGAACGTTTTTAGTTCTCCAGTACGAAACGGTCGAGCGCCTCCTCCGCGATTTCCCCGGACGCCGTTGCACGGCGAAGATATGCCGGCATAATACAAGCCGCTTCGCAATCCCGGCGCAATAGGAGACGGCGGTCGGAGAAAGGCGCATGAGCGGAAAATTGCGCGTCGGTGTGGTGGGCGCCGGTTGGTGGGCCGTCGCCAACCACATGCCTATTCTGAAAACGCGCTCCGACGTAGAGCTGGTCGCAGTCTGCCGCCTCGGCCAGGCCGAGCTTCGCAAAGTGCAGGCGGCCTTCGGCATCCCCTATGGGGCCGAGGATTTCGCCGCGATGTTGAACGAAGCGCCGATGGACGCCCTCGTCGTCGCCTCGCCGCACAGTCTGCATGGCGCCCATGCGATTGCGGCCATGGAAAGAGGCATCCACGTCCTGATCGAGAAGCCGATGACCGTCTCGGCGGCGGAGGCCCGCGCCATCGCCGCGCTAGCTCGCGCCAAAGCTCTTCACGTGCTCATCCCCTACGGATGGAACTTCAAATCCTATTTCGCGGAGGCGCGTGCGCTCGTGCGCGCGGGACGAATTGGCCGCATTCGCCATGTCAGCGCGCAGATGGCGACGCCGGTCGGCGACCTGATGTCGGGGTCGGACCTCGCCGGAACCGAGCAGGAAATGTTCCGCCCGGACCCGCAAACCTGGGCGAATTCCGCAACCGGCGGATACGCCAGGGGACAGCTCACGCACATGTTGGGAGGTTTGTTCTACCTGACCGATCTCGCTCCAAAAGAGGTGTTCGCGTTCGTCGGCCGGTCGGAGCTCGGCGCGGATCTCTTCGACGCGGCGGTCGTGCGTTTTGCTGATGGAGTGACCGCCGCGCTGTCTGGGGCGGCTACGGTTCCGGCCGGCTCGCCGTTCCAAGTGGACATGCGCATCTTTGGCGACGCCGGCATGCTGTTGTTGGACGTCGAACGTGAGCGCCTTAGCCTGCGCCGGTTCGACGGGGACAACGTCGACGTCGCCATTGTTGACGGCGACGGAGCTTATACCTGCGTGGAGCCGGTCCACCGCTTCATCGATCTCTGTCTCGGCAAGCCGGTTGAGAATTGCGCCGACGCCGTCATCGGCCAACGCTCTGTCGAAGTGGTGGAGGCGATGTTGCGCTCGGCGAAGCTCGACCGAACCGTCTCGATAGGCGAGCTGTTCGAAGACGAAGACCCACGAAGCTGATAAACGCTGAACACGACAAACAGGAAACGGAGGAAACCATGCTGACCGCATCGCAGATCGAATTCTACCACGAGAAGGGCTACGTCGTCGTTCCCGACGTCATCCCTCAGCCCTGGTTGGCGAAAGCGCGAGACACGCTCGCCGACCTCATCGAAAGATCGCGCGATGTCTCGGCGAGCAACAGCGTCTACGACCTGGAAGACGCGCATTCGCAGTCGAATCCGCGTGTTCGCCGAATCAAGGACCCGCACATCAACGGCGCGATCTACGGCGAGATGCTGACCTCGGCGCGGATCATGGATCTCGTCGTTCAACTCATCGGCCCGAATCTACGCATGGACCACAGCAAGCTCAACATCAAACCAGCGCGGGGCGGCGAGCCGGTGGAGTGGCATCAGGATTGGGCGTTCTATCCGCACACCAACGACGACATCCTCGAAGTCGGCGTCATGATCGAGGACTGCACGCAGGAGAACGGTCCGATGCTCATGATCTCCGGGTCGCACCGGGGCCCCGTGTACGATCATCACTATCAGGGTTATTTCGCGGGCGCGATGGATCCCGCGGCGGCGGGGCTCGACGTCGCCAACGCCGCGCCGATCATCGGCAAGGCGGGTGCCATTTCCTTGCACCACGTGCGCACCGTGCATGGTTCGAGAGCCAACCTTTCCAACCGCGACCGGCCGCTGCTGTTATTTGGCTATCGCGCGGCCGACGCATGGCCGCTGCGCTCCGATTGGTTCAAGGACCTGGAAAGCTTCAATGCCCAGATGGTGCGCGGCGAGCCGACCTTGCAGCCCCGGCTGCGCGACGTGCCGGTGCGCATGCCGTACCCGCCGTCGCCTCATCAGGGCTCGATCTTCGAGAACCAGAGGCTCGTCCAGGGCCGTTCGTTCGCGATGGCGATGTGAGGAACCCAGGGGCGTCTTAAATCGTCCACGGCGCCGCGGCGGCGGCGTCGATGCCGAAACGCCGGATTGCGTCGGCCACGGTGTCCCGCGGAATTTGCCCCCGATTGCTGAGGCTGGCGAGCGCAGCGATCAGGATATGGCGGCGGTCGACTTCGAAGAACGAACGTAGCGCCCCGCGCGTGTCGCTGCGTCCAAAGCCGTCGGTTCCCAGCGCGACGAATTTGGCCTCGACATAGGCCGCGATCAACTGAGGGTACGCCCTGACATAGTCGGACGCCGCAATGATCGGGGCGTCGCCGGGAAGACAGACGGCGAGATGGCTGAGCACTGGCGCTTCGAGGGGATTTAGCCGGTTGCGCCTCTCGACTTCGCGCGCGTCGCGAGCGAGCTCTGCAAAGCTGGTTGCGCTCCACACTTCGCTCGAAACATTCCAGTCAGTCGACAGCATCCGCGCGGCCTCGATAACCTCGGGTAGGATCGCGCCCGAGCCGAGCAATCGGACTGACCCGCCGCTCTCCTCAGCGGTATGGGAAGCGACGCGGTAGAGTCCTTTGACAATGTCGCCTTCCACGCAAGCCGGCATAGAAGGTTGTGCGTAGCTTTCATTCATCGCGGTGATGTAAAAGAATTCGTCCCGCCCCTCCTCAATCATCGAGCGGGCGCCGCGATCAAGGATCACCGCCAATTCGTAAGCGAAAGCCGGGTCGTAAGCGCGACAGTTCGGAATGGTGGCGGCGATGACGTGACTTGAGCCGTCCTGATGCTGCAAACCTTCGCCGGCGAGCGTTGTGCGCCCCGCCGTCGCGCCGATGAGAAAGCCGCGCGCCCGCTGGTCTGCCGCAGCCCAGATCAGATCGCCGACACGCTGGAATCCGAACATCGAGTAGAAGATGAAAAACGGCAGCATGGCGACGCCGTGGGCGCTGTAGGACGTAGCCGCGGCAACCCACGACGAGATCGCTCCCGCTTCAGAAATGCCTTCCTCCAGCAACTGGCCGTCCAGCGCCTCCTTGTAGAACAGCATCGAGTCCGAATCCTCCGGCTCATAAGCCTGGCCAAAGGGCGAATAGATGCCGACCTGTCGGAACAGATTGTCCATTCCGAAGGTGCGCGCCTCGTCGGCGACAATGGGAACAATGCGGGGACCCAGAGTCCGGTCCTTCAGCAGATTACTGAACAAGCGCACCGCCGCCATCGTTGTCGACATCGCCTTGCCGTTGAGACGCAATACCGCATCCGCGTAGCTCGCGAGCGGCGGAACAGAGACGGCGGGCGCCGAGCGCTTGCGGGCTGGCAGATAGCCGCCAAGCGCCCGCCTGCGCTCCTTCAAATAAGCCAATTCCGCGCTATTGTCGGAGGGGCGATAGAAGTCGACATTCTCGACCTGCGCGTCGGTCAGGGGCAGGGAAAAGCGGTCGCGGAAAGCGCGTAGCGCCTCGACGTCCAGCTTCTTTGTCTGGTGGGCGGTCATCCGCGATTCGCCGGCGCCGCCCATTCCAAAGCCCTTCTTGGTCTTGGCGAGGATGACCGTCGGCTGTCCCTTCGTGGCTTGCGCCAGTTCAAAGGCGGCGTACAGCTTGCGGAAATCGTGACCGCCCCGCTTCAAGGCGTCGATCTCGCGCGCCGACATGTGGGCGACGAGCGCGCGCACCTCCGGGTCCTCCTCGAAAAAATGCGTGAGATTGTAAGCGCCGTCGTTGGCGCCGAGCTTCTGATATTTGCCGTCGACGGTAGCGGCGAAGCGACGCAGCAACGCATGGTTGACATCGCGGGCGAACAGCACGTCCCATTCCGAACCCCAAAGGACTTTGATCACGCGCCAGCCGGCGCCGCGAAAGACCATCTCGAGTTCCTGGATGATCTGGCCGTTGCCGCGCACCGGACCGTCGAGCCGCTGCAGGTTGCAATTGATGATGAAGGTGAGGTTGTCGAGTTTTTCCCGCGCGGCGAGCGAGAGGCCCGCGAGCGACTCCGGTTCGTCCATTTCCCCGTCGCCGAAAACGCCCCAGACGCGTCTTGCGTCGGTATCGGCGAGTCCGCGATCGCGCAAATAGCGCATGAAGCGCGCCTGATAGACAGCGCTAATCGGCCCGATCCCCATCGATCCCGTAGGCGTCTGCCAAAACTCTGGCATCAACCAGGGGTGGGGATAAGAGCTGAGGCCGGAGCCGCCAATCTCCTGGCGATAACGATTGAGTTGCTCTTCACTCAGTCGCCCCTCGAGGAAAGCGCGCGCGTAGACGCCAGGCGCCGAATGCGGCTGCAAGAACAAGAGGTCGCCGCCTCGCGTCTCGTCGGTCGCCCGGAAGAAATGGTTGAATCCCACCTCGAATATCTCCGCGACCGAAGCATAACTGGCGACGTGGCCGCCAAGCTCGCCGTGGGCGCGATTGCCGCGCACGACCATGGCGAGCGCGTTCCAGCGCATGAGCGCGGTGAGGCGCGTCTCCATTTCGATATCGCCGGGGAACGGCGGTTGCCGTTCGAGCGGTATGGTGTTGCGATAAGGCGAATACGGCAGGACATCGGAAAAGACCCCGATTTCCTTGGCCTTGCGTTCGAGCGCCGACAGGATGAACTCAGCGCGGTCGGCGCCGGCGTGGCGAAACACCGACTCGATCGACTCCAGCCACTCTGCGGTTTCGGCGGGATCGCTGTCGAGGGCGGTAGCGAGCCCGCGCAGGGTTGCAAACGTCGAAAAGCTCTCGCGCATGAGATTCTCCAGAGACCGTGGACGCTCTACGACATTATTGGGAGCACGAAGTCTCGACCGAAGCAACACGTCGAGCGCTAGGCATCCTTAATTCGCGCGAGCGCTCGAGCGCGCTGATGTCGGATAAACTGATCAAGCGAAACCGCCAGGACGATGACCGCCCCGGTGACGAAGGTGCTCCAAGTCGCCTCGATGCCGAAAAAGATGAGGCCGCTGCTGATGACTTGAATGATCAACATCCCAACCACCGCGCCGAGGATGGTGCCGGAGCCCCCCGACAAGGGAGTCCCGCCAATAATGACCGCGGCGATGACGACGAGAGCAAAATCCGAGCCTTCGTTCGGATCGATGGCTCCGCGAAAGCCGACGTACGTCGCTCCAGAGAGACCGCTTATGGCGCCCATGAGAACCAGCGTCTGCAACCTGACAAGCGCGGTCGGAATTCCCGCGAGCCCGGCGGCTTCGGGATTGCTACCCACCGCTTGAACTCTATAGCCGAACCGCGTGTGGTGCAGGACGACGTGCATGATGATCGCGAGCGCGACAAAAAGCACTGCCGGGGCGGGTACAACATGACCCAGCTTCGCGGAAACGAAAGTGAAGTAGCTGCCGCCCTGGTCCGTGGGAACGACCGCGCGGCCTTTGTTGATGACTAGCGACAGACCCTGGAACATCGAGAATGTTCCGAGCGTCACGATGATCGCGGGCAAGCGCAATCCCACCGCGAGGATGCCGTTCACGAACCCGAGGGCGGCGCCAAAAAGCACTCCGGCGACGGCGGCTAGCCAAGGGTTGATTCCGGCGACCATCAGCAACGCGGAAAACACCGCCGAGAAATTGAATATCCAACCAACAGACAGGTCGATCTCTCGGATCGCAAGCAGAAACACCATGCCTATCGAAAGCATGCCGAGGAACGTGGTGTTACCGAGAATCGAAAGCAAGTTGATAGGATTGAGAAAACGCGGCCTGGCGACTCCGACGATCACGACCATCGCCATCAGCGCCGCGACGACGCCTATTTCGTTGGGGACTCGATACTGTCGCCGCCGCTCGCCGAGCTGTTCGCTCATGACGCGGCTTTCGAGGATCGCGGCCGTTCGCCGGTATTCATGAGATGCAGCACGTTTTCGAGCTCGACGGCGTCGCCCGACAACTCGCCGGCAACTCTGCCTTGATAGATCACCAGGATACGGTCGCAGAGACCAATCAGTTCCGGCAATTCCGTCGAGCAGAACACCACGATCCCTCCGCCGGCGGACATCCGCCGTATAAGCGCGTAGATCTCACGCTTCGCGCCAACATCCACCCCCCTGGTCGGGTCGTTGAGAAGAAAAACTTTAGGCGCCGTTTCGAGCCATTTTCCGACCACGACCTTTTGTTGGTTACCTCCAGAAAGTTCGCCGACCAGGCTGTCCGGCGACCGCGTCTTGAGCAACAATCGAGAAATCTGCCGCGTCGCGCGCTGGCGCGCCTCTCGAAGGCTGTACCATGGCGAGCCGCCGCGACGTGCGCCGACGACCACCGCCCCCAGATTAAACAGAACGCTCTTCTCGAGCATGAGCCCTTGGCGTCGCCGATCGGCGGGAACGAGGCATACGCCGCGCCGCGCCGCTTCCGTGGGATTGCGCGGCAACCCGCGCGCGTCGGGATAGACCGCCGCGCCAGACCGCGCCCTGCGCGAACCAAACAACAACTCAAGCAGATGAGAGACCCCCGAACCCTCCAGGCCGGCGAGGCCGACGACCTCGCCGGAGCGAGCCGTGAAGCTGACGTCGCGCAGCGCGCCGCCGCTCAGTCCCTTGATGACGATCTCCGAAGGCGCCTGTCCGGCCTCCGGTTCGATCCGCGGCGGAAACAGAGCTTCGGGACGTCTGCCGATCATACCCTCGATGACTTCGCCGATCGTCAGGGCCCCTCGATCCTTCGTAAGGACGTCACCGCCATTGCGCGTGACCGTCACGGTGTCGCAAATCGCGAACACCTCCTCGAGACGGTGCGAAACGTAGAGCATCGTGATGCCGCGCCCGCGCAATTGACGGAGGACCTCGAACAGGCGCTCGGTCTCCTGCTTGTTGAGGGCCGAGTTCGGCTCATCGAGAATGAGCAGGCGAGGCTCCTCGAGCAGCACCCGGCACAATTCGACCAGTTGCTGCTCGCCGATGCTCAAAAGGCCCAGCGGCGACTGACCATCGACTTTCAGGCCAAGTCGAGCCAACAGATCGCGACTGCGCTCCTCCATCGCCCGGCGCGAAACCAGACCATAGCGCGTCGGCTCGGCGTTGACGAAAAGATTCGCCAACACCGAGCGCTGCGGAAACAGGCTGAGCTCCTGGTAAACGATGCCGATGCCAAGCTTTCGCGCCGCGCTCGGCGAGTCCAGCGCAACGGCGGCGCCATCGAATTCGATAACGCCGCTGTCCGGCTTAACGGCGCCCGCCAGCGCTTTCATGAGCGTCGATTTGCCCGCGCCGTTTTCGCCGACGACGGCGTGGATGGCGCCACGCTCCACGCGCAAATTCATGTCTTTGAGCGCGGTAACGCCGCCATACCGCTTGGCTAGGTTGCGTACGGATAGAATCGGCGTTGCGGCCATTGTTGTTGCTGAGCTGTGACCGCCGCCGCTTCCGATGAGATCACTCCGACTCGGCGGCGATTGGCTTCATCGAGGCGGTGAGCCCTTGACCGGAAAGAGAGTCGATCCACGGCTTGTAGTATTTCGCCGTCGCGGCCGGGTCCGCCGCGAGCGCCTGCGCCTGTTCAAACGTCACTGGCGGCAGGCCGTTGGCCATGTCGACGCTCTTGGCGGTCACGACCTGAGTGCCCGCATTGAAAAAGCCCGGCCCCAACGCCGTCTTGGATTTGATCGCGTTGACGAGAAGCGCGACCGGCAGATAGCCTTGCACGAACGCGCTCTGGCCGAGGGTCACGTAGGCGTGACCGTCCTTGATCGCCTTCAAGTTTTGCGGCGTCATATCGTAGCCGCCGGCGACGAACTTGTCACCGTTGGCTGCATTGAGCTTACCAAGACTCGCGACATCGGGAGCGCATAGACCAACCAGCGCCACCGCGTCCGGGTTGGCGGCATAAAGCTGCTCCCAATGGTTGTAGTTGTCGACCTCGCTGACTTTGACGTCAAACGGGCCGAGGACCTTCAGGTCCTTCGCGACCTTGAGCGATTCTTCGACTCCCTTCGCGCGGTTTTCGAGCACGGGGAAGCCGGGGAAGCAATTGCCCAAAATGACAGTTCCTTTCGCCGAGGCGCCGCCGAGTTTCTCTAGGACCATCTTGCCGAGAATGCGTCCGCTCTCCACGGATTTCTCGCCGACATAAGGCGCCTTGACCGCGGTGCTGAGAAGATTGAACTGCACCACCGGCACGCCGCTAGCGATGATTTCGTTCAGCCCCTTCGCCATTGACTCCCCGGGCACGGAGGTCGCGACGCCCTGGACGCCGGAATTAGCGAAATTCTGGACCAACTTGAATTGACCCTCGGGCGCCCCGCCGGATTGCGCGGCGGTGCTGAGCGTCACCCCTAGATCGTTAGCGGCCGCCTGCGCGCCGTCAACGATCTGCTGAACGAAAGGATTGCCTTGCGCGTGCGTGACAAAGCCAATGGTGATCTTTTCCTCCGCCTCCGCCAGGGCGCACCCGAGGCCCAGCGCTAAAGCAGTGAACGCGACCGCATAACGAAACTCAGTTGATCTAGCCATCGTTTCCCCCAGAGTTGTTTTTCGATGTTCAGTTGATAACCCATTGCAAACAGCGGCTCAGGCGGCGGTGAGGCCGCCATCGACGAACATAAACGATCCTGTCATATAGGAAGCGTCGTCCGAAGCGAGGAAAGCGATCGCGCCGGCGATTTCCTCCGGCTCGGCGCCACGTTTAAGGGGAATGTTCTGCACGTTCCACTCGAGCACCTTGGGATCAGCCACCAACTCCCGAACGATCGGGGTGAGTGTGAAGCCCGGCACCACGACGTTGACGCGTATTCCTTCAAGCGCATGATCGATCGCCATGACGCGGCAGAGCCCATGCACGCCGCCCTTGCTGGAACTGTAAGCGACGCTTGCCGGCGTGCATCCCGAGATCCCCGTCGGCGAGCCCGTGAGCACGACCGCGCCTTTCTTGGCCGTCGCCTTGATTGCAGCTACCCCATGCTTGCAGACCAGATACATGCCGGTGAAGTTCACGCCGACGATTTCGTCCCACACCGACTTTGGCAGGGTGTCGACCTTGCCGTCTCGCTCGCCGGAGAAGATGCCGGCGTTCGACACGAGGACATCGAGCCGACCGTATTTTTCAAGGATCGAGCGAAACGCGGCTTCCACCTGAGCTTCGTTGCTCACGTCGACGTTGATCACGTGAGCCTGCCCGCCATTCCCGCTAATGTGGTCGACCGTCGCGGCGGCGCCGGCTTCATTCCAATCGAGGACAGCGACTTGGCAGCCTTCTTCGGCAAGCCGTTGCGCGGCCGCGCGGCCGATTCCGGAGCCGGCGCCGGTTACCGCAGCGACCTTTCCCTTGAGTCCCCGCACTTACCCTTCCTCCACGGTGCGCGCCTGATCGAAATGGCGCTTAGGTGTTAACAACCGTCTTTCAGAACCGGCGTCAAGCCACCTTCGCACGCGCGGAGAGCAATCCCTCGCGTTGCAAGTCCGACCAAAGAGATGCCGGAATGGGGCGTCGGAAGTTTTCGACGTTCTGCCAGACCTGCTCAGGACTGATGGCGCCGGGAATAACGGAGGCGACGATCGGATGACCAAGCGGGAATTGCAACGCGGCCGCCGCCATAGGCACGCCGTGCGCCTTGCAGACGGCCTCGATCTTAGCTACGCGCTGCATCACTTCAGGCGTTGCATCCGCATAGTTGTATTTCGCGCCGGGGACAGGTCCAGTTGCAGTGATCCCTGAATTGTAAACACCGCCAACGACAATCCCGACGCCGCTCCGCTCGCAGTAAGGAAACTCCGCCCCGAGAACCTCCTGCTCCATCAACGTGTATCTGAGGGCAACGAGGAAAAAATCCAGGCCGATCGCGTCGAGGAAGCGTGGCATCATGCCAAGCTCATTTATCCCCGCGCCAACGCCACGCACCAGGCCATACGAACGCAACTCGTCGAGCGCTCGCCATCCGGACGTGAAGAGCTGCGCGAGGTAGGCGGCGACCTTCGCTTCGGTGGTGTGAAACCAGAAATCGAGATCGTGGATAAGCAGCAAATCGATGCGGTTCATGCCGAGTCGCATCTGCGACTGCTCATAGGAGCGCATGATGCCGTCATAGCTGTAGTCATGCACATGGTCGAAGCGCAGGCCGCCCGCCCAAAGCGGGCTGGTCTGGAACTCGTCCGGCTTAACGGGCGGAAAAAACCAGCGGCCGACTTTGCTCGACAGCACAAACTCTGACCTCGGCTTGGAGTCGAGAAAACGGCCGTTTCGGATCTCACTCAAGCCCCGGCCATACCAGGGCGCCGTGTCGAAATACCTGACGCCGGCGTCCCAGGCCGCCTGCAAGGTCGCAGCGGCGGTCGGCTCGTCGACGCGGACAAAAAGCTCCCCCAGCGGCGCGCCTCCGAAGCCGAGCTGGGTGAGGGAAACCCCAGACTTGCCGAGCATTCGGGTTTCGGTCGGATTCATTCGGGAGACCTTTGGTTGCTGATTCTGATCGACGGGTGTCAACGCCGGTCCGAGATGCGGCGTTGGAGCGCCTCCAACAAAACCGCGGCGAGAATTATGGCGCCGGTCGCAAAGCCCTGCCAGAAGATCTCGATCCGCGCGAGATTGAGGAAGTTGCGGGTCAGCGCGATGATGATCACGCCAATGATTCCGGCGGGTCAATCGCCGGCGGCGCAATGCCTACCGAATCGAGGGATCCAATCGTGGAGTTACGGCCGCCGATCAGGCGAGCTGCGACCTCGCCAACAACCAACGCGGTCAGGTTGGTGTTGTGCATCACGTTGTCGGGATAGATGCTCGTGTCGGCGACGCGCAAATTGTCGAAGCCATGAACCCTCAGGTCGGGACCGACGACCGCGCGCGAATCTCGCGCAGGTCCCATCCGGGCCGTGCCGGCCTGATGATGGGCCGCGCCCATACCCTCGGCCAGCGCGTCGGATATCGGCATGGAGATATCGTCGAGCCATGTTGCGCCGAGGCGCTGGAACGCCGGAGCGGCCAGCATCTCCTGGAAAAACGCGCGCGCTCGCGCAAATCTATCGCGATCTCTCGTGCGCGTATTGTAGCGATGGTCGATCAGCGGCGGGCGCAGCGGGTCGGCGTCCTCGATGCGCACGGACCCTTCCGCTTCCTGGCGCGTGAGATAAGTCCAGAATCCCGCGATGTTCTCTTCTTCGTCGATCGGAAACGGGTGCGTCTGCCATTCCGGCTCGCCGTCCGCGTTGGCGGGTCCGCGCACATTGGCCGCGAATAGTCGCCCGGTCTGACCTCCCAGCCCTTCGGCTCGAAAGCGCATGCCGAAGCCTGGATGGTCGAGCAGGTTGCGCCCGACCGGCAAGTCGGCGGCGATCGCGATTCCCAATTCGCGCAGCCACTCGGCTGGGCCGATTCCGGAACGTTGCAGGATCGCCGCGCTGTTGTAGACGCCCGCGCTCAGCACGATCTCGTCCGCATAGGCGGTCTCGACGCGGCGATCTCGGCCGAGATAGGAGACGCCGGTCGCCTTCGGGCCCGATAGCAACACGCGATCAACGAGGCGGTCGGCCCGCATCGTCAGGTTCGGCCTGCGGCGGGCGGCGCGCAGATAGGTGACCAGCGTGCCGAGGCGCACTTCCTTATAGCGATTATGCGGAATCGCCCCGATCACGCCGGCCTGCGCGTCCGCCGCGTTGAGGTCGGCCGCCTCGCGCACGCCCAACTCCAGACAGGCCTCATACATGACGCGATTCACAGGCGCCCAGCTCCCGGCTTTGTAGCGCTGGATGAAGATCGGACCGGCATCGCCATGGTTGGGCTGATCGCCGAAGTCGAGATCGGTCTCGATCGCATTGAACAGCGACGCCACATCCGTCCAGGCCCAGCCGACACACCCCATCGCGGCCCATCGGTCGAAATCGAATGGCGCGCCGCGCGCGGCGATCGTCGCGTTGATCATCGAGGTGCCGCCGACCAACCGGCCGCGCGGCAGTCTGATGCTCCGCCCGCGCAGTGCGCCCGCGCCATCGCTGTTGACGAGATCCCAGTCGAACTCCGGGATGCCCGCGACGCGCCAACTATGCTCACCGCTAACGGTGAACAACGGCGGCACGGCTTCTTCATTGGGAAAATCGGGCCCCGCTTCGAGAAGCAGCACCCGCCGGTCAGGATTCTCGGCGAGCCTCGCGGCGATGACTCCGCCGCTCGACCCCGCGCCGACGACGATGACGTCGTACCGGTCCATAGTCTTCCTCCCAGGCGTCCGACGGAGGCGGACTTATGTCGCGATTATTTGCATGCGGGCGCAATAGCTGCAACCGCGACATTGCCGAGGACGTCGCTTCGCGACATGCGTTCCAACGAGGTGACACGGTCCGGGCGGGATGACAGAGTCTCGCCAGCTCGGAAACTGGAGAATCGCCATGAGCAAGGACCTTCGCAACGGTGGGCTCGATGCCCTCACGATTGAGGACATCGTGGCGCCAGGCTTTTCGACGCCGTGGGATGCGCCGACTGTACCGCCGTTTCCGTTCAGCTTTCGCAACTGCGAGGTGCTGACGCTGGTTTGGCGAACCACCGAGACGGCGGTCGCGCGCATACTGCCGCCGCCGCTGAAGCCGACCAGCGACGTCGTGCTCGCTCATATTTATCAAATGAACGACACGGATTGGCTCGGACCGTACCGTGAATCAAATATTTCGGTCGGCGCGCGCTTCGAACCGGCCAACCTCAGCGGCTCCTATTCGCCCTATCTGTTTTTGTCCTCCGACGTTGGAGTCGTTCACGGGCGCGAGGTTCACGGCCAACCGAAGAAACTCGGCGAGCCCAGGATCGACCATCGCGGCGATCTCGTCGTAGGCGTCGTGGCGAGGAACGGGATCGACGTCGTCACCGGCACGATGGCCTACAAGCAACGTCGGGAGCCGCTCGCTAGCCTCACGCGCCATTTTGATTTTGCCGAGAACATCAATCTGAAGGCCGTCGACCACATCGACGGGACGCCGGCGATCCGCCAGTTGACGGCGCGTCGGTTGGCCGATGTCGTTGTGCACGAGTGTTGGAGCGGGCCTTGCACGGTCGAACTTCGCCCGAACGCGCAAGCGCCGGCCCATCGTCTGCCGGTCCTCGAAATGCTCGATGGGTTTCATTGGCGGGCGGACTTCACGCTCGTCGAAGGGCGTGTGATTCACGACTATCTCGCATAAGCGAGGCAAATCCCTGGCACGCGCCGACTGTAGCCGCGGTCGTTGACCGCAGTCGACGTGTGAACGTCCTTCTCCGGCAAGGACTCGATCAGGGCGCCGCCGCGGTCAACGACCGCGGCTACAAAGCCTCGCGACGGGCGTTACTTCGCCGCAGCCTCGACGTTGCTCTTGTCGTAGATCGTGAACGGGCCCATCAGCACGCGCAGTCCTTTGGCGCGCGTCGGATCTTTCGTGATCGTATACTCGCCCATACGTCCGGCCTTGAACTTCGCGCCTTCCTTGGCTTCGAGCGCGCCGGTGGAGAGCAGGTAGGCAGTGTAGTAGGCGAGGTAGCCGAGATCTACGAAACTCCACAGCGCGAATTGCGGCGCGCAGCCGTTCTTCGCATAGGCGAGCATCTCGCTCGGCAGGCCGAGGCCGCTGATCTTGACCTTGTCGCAGAGCTTCTCGTCCTGCAACGCCTTGGCGGCGGCGACGATGCCGACCGAGGTCGGCGCCATGATCACCTTGACCTTGGGATATTTGTCGATCAGAGCCTGGGCCTGGGTATAGCTCTTCTCCGACTCGTCATTGCCGTAGACGATATCATCGAGTTTGAGCTTGGCGTATTTCGGGTCTTTCAGCGCCGCCTTCATCGCCGCGATCCAGGCGTTCTGGTTGGCGGCGTCCGGCGAGGCCGAGAGGATGGCGAACTCGCCGCCCTCGGGGCCGGTCAGGTTGAGCGTCATATCGGCCATCACCTTGCCGATGTCGCTGAAATCGACTTGGGCGACGAACACGTCCTCGCCTTCGGAGGACGGAATCGGCGAGTCCCACGTAACGACCTTGATCCCCTTCGCCTGCGCGGCCTTGGCCGCCGGCACGATCTGATCGCCCGAATTGTTTGAGAGCAGAATGGCCTTGACGCCCTGCGTGGTAGCGTTGGTGACGATCTCGATCTGCCCGGCGACGCTGTTCTGCGGCGTCGGTCCCAGGAATTGGAGCGCCGCGGGATTTTTCAACTCCTTTGCGGCCTCCTCGGCCCCCTTGTGCGCCTGATCGAACGGCAGAATGCCGAGGAACTTCGGCAGGAGCACCATGCTGACATCTTTACCCGGCGTGGCCATCGCGTCGTCGGCCATGGCGAGTTGCGGCAACAGAGTCATCAACGCCGCAGCCGCGACGCCCATCAGATATTTGTTCATCGTTCTCTCCCTTTCCATTTGTTTTTTAGTTCCTGATATAAATTTGGAATCAATACCGACAGTATCAGGAGACCGCCGATGACATAGTTTTGCGTATTTCCGGTGATGTCGGCGAGACCCATGCCGTTGCGCAGATTCAGGATGACGAGGAGCGACAGGCCAACGCCGACCAGATTGCCCTTGCCCCCGAAAATGCTAACCCCACCTAGCAGCACGGTCGTGATGACGTCGAGTTCGAAACCTTCCGCCATATCGCCGCGCACGGATCCCAATCGCGCAGCATATAGAATTCCGGCGAGCGCCGCCACGACGGCAGAGCCGACAAACGTCGCAGTCTTGATCAGCCCGACCCGCACGCCGGAATAACGCGCCGCTTCTATGTTGCTACCGACGACATAGATCAACCGGCCGAACGCGGATGCGTGTAGCAAAATCGCGAAAAACGCAAACAGCAAGAGAAATATCAAGATCGAGAGCGTGAGTGGACCGAACAACGCCTGCTGGCCGAGTTCGTTGAACCATAGCGGGAAATTCCCGATGGCGCGATCCTCGACCAGGATGCGGGCGAGACCGCGGTAGCCGATCAGACCCGCCAGGGTCACCGCGAGCGAAGGCAGTCCGACATAGGCGATCCAGAAAGCGTTGTTGAGGCCCGCCAGCAGGCCCGACGCGAGCGCCAGAATAATGGCGAGCGGAAGCGGAGCGCCCTGCTGGAACGAGAAGGCCATTACGCAGGCTGCAAGACCCATGACGGAGGCGACGGAAAGGTCGATGTCGGCGCCGATGATGACGAAGGCCATGATCAGGGCGACAATGCACTTTTCGATGGAGAGCTGGAACAAATTGACGATGTTGCCGACGCCGAAATAGAACTGCGACTCCGCCGCGTTGATCGCTATGACGGCCAGCAGAACGACGAAAAGCAGAGTTTCCCAGCGCCTGAACCGCTCGAGCGCGCTCATGGGATCCGCTCCGCCGCCGGCGCCTCGACGCGCTTCAATTCGGTTCGGGCCCAGAGTTGGTTGAGGCGTTGCAGGATCACGGCGTCGCTCGCGACCGCAAGCAGGATCAAAAGCCCGAGCAACGCGTCGCGCCAGAACTCGCTGATGCCGAGCCTAAACAGGCTCTGCTCCAGCGTGCCGATCATGATCGCGCCGAGCATGGCCCCCGTCACCCGTCCGGAGCCGCCAAAAATGTTGACGCCGCCGACGACGACCGCGGCGACGACATTGAGTTCGAGGCCGCGGCCGGCCTCGACCGTGATGTTGCCAAAGCGGGCGAGCGTCATGAAGCCCGCCAAACCCGCGAGCGCGCCCGAGGTGACGAAAGCGAGAAAGACGATGCGCTGCAGGGGCAGTCCGATCAGTTGCGCGGCCTCGGGATTGGAGCCGATCGCATAGAAGCGGCGCGCGAAACTCAGATAGCCCGTGACAAACTGAAATACGACGACGATTGCGAGGGCGACGGCGAACAGCACGCGGATGTCGAGATCGCCGATCGGAACGATGTTGAGCCTCGGCAAATCGACTAGCCATTGCGGCAAGCTGTCGGTCGTCACCGTCTTGGCGCCTGAGAGATCGACCAGCACGCCGCGGTAGATAGCGAGCGTCCCGAGCGTCACCACCACCGCGGGGACTTTGCCCCAGGCGACCAGCACGCCGTTGACGACGCCCAGCGCCGCGCCGATCGCGATCGAAATCGCCACGGCCAGCAACGGGTTGATGTCATTGTGATTGGCGACCAGCGTTCCCACGAAATAGGCGGTGAAGCCGACGATCGAACCGACCGACAGGTCGATGTTGCGCGTCAGCACGACGAGCGTCTGACCAACCGCCACCACAGTGATGATCGCGACGCTGGAGGCGATGCGATTGAAGGTGCGAAACGAATAGTAGTTGTCGATCAACGATCCGAAGATGAGGACGGCAACGACGATCAGCACGAACAGGCTGAGTTCGCGCAGTTGTTCCGGCCTGACATGCTGGCGCAGCCAATTCATGCCGCCCGCCCCGTCGGATCGCCGGCTGTTTGTCCCATCGCCGCGTTCATCACCGATTCCTGATCGGCGTCGGCGCGATCAAGGATCGTCATCTGCCGCCCTTCGCGCATCACCAGCACGCGATCCGAGAGGGCGAGCACTTCGGGCAGGTCCGAGGAGATGACGATCACACCTATGCCCTCTGCGGCAAGCTCGCCAATGATCGCATGAACCTCCGCCTTGGAGCCGACATCGACTCCGCGCGTCGGTTCGTCAAGAATGAGGATCAAGGGATTGGTGTTGAGCCACTTGCTCAACATGACTTTCTGCTGATTGCCGCCTGAGAGTTTGGCGACGGCGAGGTCGACCGAGGGGGTGCGAATCGCAAGTCGAGTACGGAAACCCTCGGCGGACCGGCGCTCGAGGCCCGTGCGAACGAGGCCGAAGCGGTTGAGGTAGCGACGTAACGCCGGCAGCGTGATGTTAGCGAAGATCGACATCGGCATCACCAGACCGAGCTGCCGCCGGTCCTCTGAAACGTAGGCGATGCCTAGTCGCATCCCCTCGCGCGGCGAGCGCACCGTAATCAGCTTGCCGCCCATCCGGATCGTCCCTGAGGTCGCCGGCTCGATGCCGAATAGCGCGAGACCGACATCGGTCCGCCCGGCGCCGATCAGCCCGGCGAAGCCGAGCACCTCGCCGCGATGCAGATCGAAACTGACGCCTTCGAACACGCCGCGCCGACCTAGATCCGCCACGGATAGGAGGAGGTCGGGTTTCGCCGATGTGACGCGACGCTTAGAGAGATCAATTTCGCGACCAACCATATCGGCGACGGCGCCGCGCGGCGTCGCCTCTGCGCGCGTACGGGTTGAGATCAATCGGCCGTCGCGAAAGACGGTGATCTTGTCGGCGATCTCGAAGACTTCCTCCATGCGGTGGCTGACGAACAGGATCGCGACGCCCTGGCGCTTGAGATCGTGAACCAGGCGGAACAGCTCGCGCGCTTCGTGCGCGGAAAGCGATGCGGTCGGTTCGTCCATGATGAGGACCCGCACGTTCATCGATATCGCCTTGGCGATTTCCACCGACTGCTGCGCGGCCAGTGTGAGGCCGCGCGCGGGACTGCGCACATCGAGCGCGACGCCGAGCTTCGCCAGAATAGCCTCGGCCTCGCGAATCATCTTTTTCCAGTTGACGACAGCGCCGCGATCCTGGTGGCTGATGAAAATATTTTCGGCGACGTTGAGATCGGGAAACAGCAGCGGCTCCTGGTAGATCGCCGCGACTCCCATCAACTGCGCCTCGGCCGCGCTCGCAATCGTAACGCGATTGCCGTTCAGCCAAATTTCACCGCGATCGGGCTGATGGACGCCGGTGATGATCTTAATCAGCGTCGACTTGCCGGCGCCGTTCTCGCCGAGCAAAGCATGGATTTCGCCGGGATAGAGGGCAAGCGAAACATCTTCGAGCGCCTGGGTGGCGTCGAACCGCTTGGCGATACTACGAATATCGAGGATCGGCGTGTCGGGCTTGACTTGCCCGCTCATCGCAGCATCCATAATCCGACAGGACGACTTTCCGCAATCATCCTATCAGCGACCGCCCGTCACATCGATGATGGCGCCGGTCACATAGGAAGACCTATCGCTCAGCAGCCAGACGATCGTCTCGGCGATCTCGTCGGCTTTTCCTGGGCGACCCAGCGGAACGGTCGCGCCGATCTTGTAGGGCCGATCCGCGTCGCCGTAGGTGGCGTGGATTTCCGTCTCGATGACGCCTGGGCGAATCGAGTTGACGCGCACGCCCTCACGGCCGAGTTCTTTCGACAAGCCGAGCGCGAGGGCGTCGACCGCCGCCTTCGAGGCGGCGTAATCGACATAAGTGTCCGGCGCGCCGATCCGCGCCGCTACCGACGAGATCAGCACGATCGAGCCGCCGCGTCCGCCGAGGCTTTTGTTCATACGCCGGGCTGCCTCGCGCGCGCAGACGAAGGCGCCGAGGATATTCACCTCGAAGACGTTGCGCATGCGCTCGACCGTCATGTCGATAAGGCGCGAGTTGGGCGCCGCGATGCCTGCGTTGACGACCACGCCGTCAAGCGAACCGAACGCTTTGGTCGCGGCTTCGAACATGGCGATGACGTCGTCCTCGCGGGCGACGTCGCCGCGAAGCGCAACGGCTTTGCCGCCCGCTTGTTCGATTTCGGCGACCACCGCGTTCGCGGAGGTCTCGTCCCTGAGGTAGTTGACGCCGACAGACCAGCCTTGCCGGGCCGAAAGCAGACAAGCGGCGCGGCCGATGCCGCGCGAGCCGCCGGTGATGAGAACAGAGCGGGCGCCGAGCCCGGCCGATGCACTCAAATCTTCCTCCCCGCGATCGCTCGGGGCGATCGTCTTGAATTTGCCGCTGACTGCGTGCGCCGGCTTGCGCGCGTTTATGGAGAGTGGCTGGTTCTCCGCGCTTTGGCAACACCCAGACCCCGTTCCCCGTCGGCCCGGCTTGCGGTATGAGGGCTTAAGCTTGGCGCAACAGCGGCCCATAAGGAGGATCGTCCACCATGAAGATTGCGGTGCTTGGCGGCGGCGGGGCGATGGGCGGGATGTTCGGCGGCTATCTCGCGCGAGCCGGCGAAGACGTCATCCTCATCGACGTTTCCAACGAAGCCGTCGAAGCGATCAACGGCCGGGGAGTCGCCGTCGAGGCCAAGGATGGTTCGATCGCGAGCATTCCGATCAGAGCCTCGTCCGATCCAAGCTCGATCGGACCCGTCGATCTCGTCATTAATTTCGTCAAATGTTATAGCACCGAGGCGGCGATCCGCTCGGCCCAGCCGCTCATCGGCGAAATCACGTCGATACTGACGCTGCAAAACGGTTGGGGCAACGCCGAACGCATCGCGGCGATCGTCGGCAAAAGCCGCGTCATGGTCGGGCTGACTTATAATTCCGGTACGTTGTTGGCGCCCGGCCGCATCAAACATTCCGGCATTGGTATGACAGTCGTCGGCGAACTCGACGGGACTGCGTCGCCGCGGCTCGAGCGCGCGGTCGCCGCCTTTCGACGCGCGGGCATCGATACGACGGCTTCTCCCCGCATCATCGACGAAATCTGGAAAAAGCTGGCGCTCAATGTCTGCACGCTTCCGACGGCCGCGCTGTTGCGCTTCCCCGCGCATGAACTGATCCAGCATCAGGAGATGTTGGACCTGATGCGCGGATTGCTGGCGGA
>Ga0302324_100005579_pt1 | contig 27421 bp, 25 predicted proteins | sample Palsa_T0_1_FD_201949 | JGI IMG/M metagenome (GOLD analysis project Ga0302324, IMG submission 201949) | Peat permafrost microbial communities from Stordalen Mire near Abisko, Sweden - Palsa_T0_1 | ecosystem: Environmental > Terrestrial > Soil > Palsa > Peat permafrost | place: Sweden: Abisko...
GCCCCTAGAAAAGCGGACATTTCTACTTTGCACAAACCGGACATTCTCACTTTGCAGCGACACCACCGGCCGGCGCACTTGACACACCGGGCCGAACGCGCTTTCCTGAATCCCACCGCCGATAGCCGCATGGTGGTGACCGGGAGCTCCCAAGTTGCCTGCACCGCACAGCCGCAGCGTGGATGTAACCCTCGTCTCCGAGTGGAACGACGGCCACCCGCGCCCGTTCCAGGATTCGCTGGTCGGCGAGGAGCCGCTGGAAATTCGCGTCGGTGGCGAACCGCTCAGCGTCACCATGCGCACTCCAGGAAACGACCTCGAGTTGGCCGCGGGGTTTCTGTTTACGGAAGGACTGATTCAGCGCCGCGAACAGATTTTCTCGCTGGCGGCGGCAGAGGCCGGAATCGAACCGAGCGAGCGCGGCAATGTGGTGGAGGCCTTGCTCGACCCGGAAATTTCGCTGGAGCTCGAGCGAACCCGCCGCAACTTCTTTTCGAGCTCGAGTTGCGGGATCTGCGGTAAAGCTTCGATCGACGCCGTCCGCCTGCGAACACTCCGCCCTCCGGATGCGGACTTTCGTGTGAGTGCCACCGTGCTTTACGCGCTGCCGGATATACTTCGCGTGTCGCAGGCGATTTTCGGACGGACGGGCGGCCTGCACGCGGCCGCGCTTTTCAGCGCCGGCGGCGAAATGATGGTGGCGCGGGAGGACGTGGGCCGGCACAACGCGGTCGATAAGGCGATCGGCTGGGCGCTGCTCGAAAATCGCGTCCCGCTGAGCGATAGCATTTTGCTGGTCAGCGGCCGCGGCGGATTTGAAATAATCCAGAAAGCGATTGTGGCCGGGGTGCCTGTGGTTGCGTCGGTCTCCGCTCCGTCGAGTTTGGCGGTGCGATTGGCGCGGGAATTGCGGCTCACGCTGGTAGGATTCTTGCGAGATAAGCGGTTCGTGGTCTACGCGAGCGAAGAACGAATCTTGCAAACGGAATAGAGGCCATCGATGAAGCGTTCTCTTTCGGAAACTTTAGTCCGCGAGGTTGGCGCGCAGCTTCAGCAGGCGCACCAGAAATTCGCGCGACGATATCCCGGTCCGTCGCGGCACCGCCAGCCGGTGCACACCGTCTACGGCGGGGCGCATCTTTTTCGCGCGGACACCGCTCGACGCCTGGGTGAGACCGCACTGCAATCGCTCGACGAATTTGCTCCGAACTTCGTCACCTTTGCCAAGGCCATAGGTCTATCCGGCTCCGATTCCTTGCCCGATTCGCCCGCCGAGGCCGAGCGCCTCGAAAAATACATCGAATCCGATCCTGAAACGTTCCGCAAAGAGAGCTGGCCGGCTTGGCTGGCGCTCACCATTTACTTCCGGGTGCGCGACAAATTGCGCCGCGAGCCTACCGAGGATTTCCGCATCGATTTCGAGGACGGCTACGGCAACCGGTCCGACTCCGAAGAAGACGGCCACGCCGCGCAAGCCGCCGAGCAAGTGGCGGAGGGACTCAAGAACGGCACGCTGCCTCCCTTCATCGGCATCCGCATCAAGCCGCTGACCAACGACATGCGCGAACGCAGCATCCGCACGCTGGATATCTTTTTGACCGAGCTGGCCAAACGCACCGCCGGGCGCGCGCCACGGAATTTCTTCGTCACTTTGCCCAAAGTCACGATGCCGGAGGAATCGAGCGCGCTGGTCGATCTGCTGGAGCGTCTGGAATCCGACCTCGCTTTTCCGCCGGGAAGTCTGCGCATCGAGCTAATGATTGAAACGCCGCAAAGCATTCTGAACGACCGCGGCGAGGTGAACTTGCTCTCGTTGGTGGCCGCCGCGCGCGGCCGCTGCGCCGGCGCTCACTTTGGGACCTACGATTACACCGCGGGGCGAAATATCACCGCGGCCTACCAGTCCATGACCCATCCGGCGTGCGATTTTGCCCGCGAGATGATGCAAGTCTCGCTCGCGGGCACCGGAGTGTGGCTGAGCGATGGCGCGACCAATATTTTGCCGGTGGCACCCCATCGCCGCGGAAAAGAAGATGGTCCGTTATCGGCTGCGCACGTGGCGGAGAATCGAGCCGCCATTCACCACGCCTGGCGGCTGCACTTCGCGCACGTTCGCCACTCGCTCATCAGCGGGTACTACCAGGGGTGGGATCTGCATCCGGCACAACTACCCACGCGCTACGCCGCGGTATATTCATTTTTTCTGGAAAGTATCGACGCCGCGTCGGAGCGTTTGCGGAATTTCATTTCTAAAGCCGCGCAGGCAACTCTGGCGGGAGACGTCTTCGATGACGCCGCTACCGGCCAAGGGCTGCTGAATTTTTTCCTCGCGGCCATTAACTGCGGCGCCGTTTCCGCGGATGAAGGGCTTCCGCTCACTGGCCTGACGCTGGCCGAACTGCGGACTGGCTCGTTTCTCAAAATTCTTTCCGGGCGCGGCGCTCAGGCGTGAACGTCGAACCGGTAGTCCTGGAGGGCCAGGAAGTCCGGCTCGAACCGCTCGCGCTCGGCCACTGGGAAGATCTCTGCGCCATCGGACTGGCGCCGGACCTCTGGAAATTAATTCCCACCCACGTGCAAAACGCCACCGACATGCGGACCTATATCGAAACGGCCTTGCGCGAACAGGCCGCCGGCATGTCTTTGCCGTTCGCCACCATCTCCAAGTCCGCTGGGCGCGCCATCGGAAGCACGCGCTTCATGAACATCGAACGAAAACATCTGCGCGTGGAGATCGGGTCCACTTGGATCGGCGGGGAATGGCAACGGACGCGGGTGAACACCGAAGCGAAGTACTTGATGCTGCGGCACGCGTTCGAAATCTGGAAATGCAACCGCGTGGAACTCAAAACGGATTCGCTCAACCAGCGTTCCCGCAGGGCCATCCAGCGCATCGGCGCAAAAGAGGAAGGCATCTTCCGGAATCACATGGTGGTACAGGAAGGCCGCCTGCGCCACACCGTTTATTTCAGCATCATTCATTCGGAGTGGCCCGCGGTGAAGGAATCGCTCGAAGAGAAATTGGGAACTGGCCCGGCGGCGCGCTAGCTTTTCGTGAGCGTGGCTTCGATCAGGCCGTGCGGCTCGTCGGTGGGCAGAAACACTTCGTTGTCGTTGTTCAGCCCGAACGGCGAGAGGTCGACCAGGTTGTAGTGTTGATTCGGCAGCGATAGCCGGATTTCACGAATCGGGTCGAAACTGTGCAGCACCGCTTCGCCCATGGCGTAAAGGGTGTGTTGCAGCGACTGGCTGTCATGCGTCGCGAAATTTTCCAGCAGCGTTCGCCGTACGCCGTGCCACGTGGGACTGAACGGAATTTCACCCGGTTCGTATAGCCAACGGGCGTGCAGGTTGGTGGAGAGAATACGGTCGCGCGAATCCCGCAGGGTGGTGTAGGGATCGCGGAGAAAGTTCTCGAAGGCGGACTGGGTAGTTTTCAGGATCACCAGGTCGTCGATTCCCGCGCGAATTGTAAATCCTTCCCGAGTGCCTTGCACTTCCGCAATTCTCTGCTCGCTGCCGGCACGGGTGAACGCAAAGCGGTGCGGCGTCGCACCAATGGCGATACGCGCCCATTGTTTTTCCGCCGCGACCACTCGGACCAGAGACACTTGCGGGTTGTAGGTGAGGAAATGTTCGATCAGGTGCTTTGCAAACTCCTCCACCGGCTCCGCGGGATATTCCTTGGCCAAGACGTAGGCGGTATTCTTCATCGTATCCGTTGCGAGAATTTTGCTGTTGTCTCCCGCGGTGTGCGCCGATTCGAAGTCTCCCTCGAACTGGATCGCCAGGGTCAGGTCCTTAATCTCGTGATTGTGTTCCTGGCGGTTGACGCGCAGCAGGCGAACTCGCGACTTGCCGTAGTTGTTCTGCCCCAGCGAAATGGTCATCGAGTCAGCTCCCGCGATACGTGGAATAACCAAACGGACTCAGAAGCAATGGAACGTGATAGTGCTGCGCGATGTCCTCCACCTTGAACGTGATATTCACGAACGGATAAAAGGCCGGCACCTGGCGCAGTTCAAAATAGCGGGCCACGTCGAACCTCAGACGGTAATTCCCCGCGATCAGCGTTCCGGTAAACAGTTTGGCGATTCGGCCGTCTTTGTCGGTAACGCCGTGGGCGATGTCTTTCCATGTGCCGGGCGAGGACTCGATCTCCAGCAATACGCCGATATCCTGCGCCGGACGGCCGATCGAAGTGTCCAGAACGTGCGTGGTGATTCCGCTCATTCGCGTAACAACCTTTCCAGCCGAAGCCTGGTGATTTTCTGCTGCTCGTCCGCCGCAATCTGCAATTCGTGCTGGGGATCGTTACCCAGGCGCTGCTGGATCGCCACCAGCATTTCACCGGTGGTTTTTTCGGAAGCGCAAATAATGAAGATATAGCCGAAGCGCTTGGCGTAATCGGCGTTGGCCTTAGCCAGCTCGGCCAGCTCCGCGGCGGATGCATCGTTCACGCTGGATTGTTCGCCGGCCGACCAGGATTTGGCCTTCGCGGACTGCGCCTTCGCGGCTTTCTTGCCGCCGATCGGGGGATGATGCCGGAAGGCCGCGAGCCATTCTTTGTGTTCGAGCGCCTTCCAAATTCGCTCGGACGCGTCGGCCACGTCCTGAACCGCTGCAAACGGCCGGGCTGCCGCCATTTTTTGCGTCCACTTTCGCGCGCCGCAGCAATCCAGCAGCGCCTTTCGCGCAGCGCCCGGCGACAGCGCGTTAAACCGATCCAGGCCCGTTGCGCCTTCCGGCTTGCCAAAGATTTTCAGGCGGCTCACTCCGCCATCCGGGTAAATGTGAAAGCGCACGTGCGAAACCGTTCCGATGCCTTGCAGTTCTTTTTCAAATATGTGCAGGGAGTTTGCCTTCAACTTGGTCCGCGGCAGCACTTCCTTCCATGCAGCGCCCTCGATTTCACCAGCTCCCGCGCGAACGCCTTCGAGCGAGCATGATTCCGGAAAGTTGCCCTTGAAGTGCGCGGTATCTATGGCTACGCGTTCGATGCTTCCGGGAAGGCCGAGTTGCAGGATCACCCAATCGTGCCCCGGCCCACGCCGGCGGCGCGTTTCCCATCCGTCGCTCATGTTGGGCGCGCGATCCGGCATCAAGAGATTTAACGGGGCGCCGAAAAACTGATCGCTCGATCGAATCACTCGCGTACCCAGCGCGATTGCCGCCAGATTGCATTGTTTGCCGTTTGCCGAGGCCAACTCCCGGCCGGACACCACTTCGCCGAAAATACGCAGCCGCGCCACGCCCCCGTCGGGAAAGATCTTGAATCGCACGTGGGTGAATCGGCCCGGATTCGCGATCGCAAATTGATTCTGGGAATCGCCCTGCAGCGCGGAAGGAGGCAGCAGCTCCACCCACTCCGCCGCTTCATCGGTAAACAGCCTCCGCTCTTCTGCCGAGGTGAGCAGCGGCGCGAGTGCGCAAGCCTCCAGCGAACAGCGCTCCGGAAAATTTCCCCTGAAGAAGCTGGTGTCGACGACCGCACCGCGAATGATTCCCGGCAGCCCCAGCCGCACCATGCACCAATCAAACCCCGGGGTGCGCCGGCGACGCGTTTCCCAACCGTCCATCCACTTCCCGCGGTTGGTGTGTTTGCCTTCGATGAATATGGGTGGCGCCACCTTCAGCAGATTTTCCTTCGGCGCGAAAAAGTCGTCGTTGGCCCACACCACTTTGCCGCCCAGTCGCTCCGACGCCAAATCGATCCACTGGTTCTGCGTCGATTCGGTCATCGCGAGCCCCGCTTCAGCACACGCCCAATGGGTGCGGCGGCAAACTCATTCGCCGCGATCGGCGCGTCTTTGGACGTTACCGGCCGCTCGAAGATCTTGCGCCCGCGCAAGAACGTCGCTTCCACCAAGCCACGCATTTCCGTCCCGGCGTAAGGCGTTAGTTTGTGGCGCTGGTACAGTTCGGAAGGTTCCACTCGAAATTTCCCCTCGGGATTCCACACCACGAAATCGGCGTCGCACCCCACCGCGATTGTCCCTTTCTGCCCAGAAAGTCCGGCCCACTTTGCGGGCCGCCCGCACAACCATTCCGCCACGCGCTGCACAGAGTATCCGCGTGGCTGCGCCAGAGTCCACACCGCTGGAAGCTCCAATTGCAGCGAAGCGATTCCGCCCCAGGCTTTTAGAAAGTCCCCGGTCTCGCGGCATTTCATATCCGGCGGGCACGGCGAATGGTCGGTGGCGATGAAATCGATGATGCCGTCGCCTAGCGCCGCCCAGAGCTTTTCGCGATTGTCCTTATCGCGGATCGGCGGCGCGCATTTGAATTCCGTGGCGCCGTCCGGGACTTCTTCCGCCGCAAACGTCAGATAGTGTGGGCAAGTTTCAACGCTGAACTTCGCTCCCTGCGCCCGCGCCCCCGCGAGCAGCGGAACAGCCGCGGCAGCCGAGAGGTGAACGATATGCACGTGCACGTTGAATTCTCGCGCCAGCTGCAGCACCAGCGCGATCGCTTCGGTTTCCGCCTGGGGAGGGCGCGACGCCAGCCAAGTGGCATATCGCGTCGCCGCGGCTTTGGATCCAGGTGCGGACTTCTCGATCGGCCCAGGCAATTCGGCGTGCACCAGCAGAGGCGCTCCCAACTCCGCCAGCACCGGCATCGCGGCGCGCAAATCCTTTTCCGTAACGTGAGGGAACTCGTCCACACCGCTGGGAACCAAGAAACACTTAAAACCAAAAACGCCCGCCTCCCACAACGGACGCAGCTCCGACGTGTTTCCCGGAACCACGCCACCCCAAAATGCGGTATCGACGTTCAGTTTTCCCGCCGCCGCCGCGAGCTTGGCGCGAAAACCTTCCGCCGAAGTGGTGGCCGGAATGCTGTTGAGCGGCATTTCGATCAGCGTGGTTACGCCGCCCGCGCCGGCCGCCCGCGTCGCGGTCGAGAATCCCTCCCAATCCCCGCGCCCTGGGTCGTTGATATGCACGTGCGGATCGACAATGCCGGGCATCACCACCAAATCCCCGGCATCAAACACCGGCACACCCGCCGGCACTTCCGGCGACGACGTGATCGCGGTGACCACCCCACGCTGAACGTGGATCGAGGCCGGCGCCGCATCCGGAGCGTCCGGCAAGATCACTTTTCGTCCGCGCACGATCAGGTCGATGGCTTCCATAATCCTCTACACGCTGTCCAGAAAATCGATAACCAAATTTTTCGCCACGCGCCGGCGATACTGCGACGTCGAACGAAAATCGTCGATCGGCGCAATTTCCCCGGCCAGCATCTCTCCCGCGGCGCGAATCAGATCACGATTCAGCGCTTGCCCTCGCAGCAGATTTTCCGTCGCAGCCGCGCGAAACGGAATGGGCGCCACGCTTCCCAACGCGATGCGTACATCGCGAACGGTGCGGCCGTCCAGATCGATCGCCGCGGCAAAACACACCTTCGAGATCGCCTGCGCCCGGCGCGTGCCCACTTTATGGTAGCGCTGTTTCCATTCCCCGGGCCGGCGCGGAAGGCGGATGGTGCGAATCAGTTCGTCCGGACGCAGATCCATCCGCTTATATCCACGGTGAAAGTTTGCGTAGGGAATCCGGCGCATGCCGCTCGCCGAGATTAGTTCCAGCTCCGCATCGTAAACGACCAGCGCCGGCGGCGAATCCGCCGCGGGAGAGGCGTTCGCGATATTTCCTCCCAGCGTGCCGCGATTCTGCGTGGCGATGCTCCCGGTCTCCGCCGCGGCGCGCTGCAGTAGCGGAAATTCGCGGGCGATCGCGGGATGACGGCGAATATCTGCATAGGTGCTGGCCGCACCGATGGTCACCGCTTCCGGCGATTCCGAAATCCCCCGCAGCTCGTGCAGATTCCAGATGCTGATGAACCGCTTGTGCGCCAGCTTTCCCGCCTCGAACAGCACCATCAAATCCGTGCCGCCGGCGAACGGTTTCCAAGCGCCCTCGCCGCGATCGCTCGCCAGCATAGCCACCGCGCCAGCCAGATCCCGGACTTCGCGCAATTCGTAAGCCGGCAGATTCGACCTCACGCGCGCGGCCCGATTTCTTTGGCCGCGGATACCACCGCTTCAAATATTTTCATGTATCCGGTGCAACGGCACAGATTGCCGCCGAGCCCTTCGCGAATTTCCGTTTCGTTAGGCGTGGGATTTCGCGACAGTAGATTCACCGCGGCCATCATCATGCCCGGAGTGCAGATTCCGCACTGCGCGCCGCCGGTGGAAATGAACGCTTCCTGGATCGCGTGCAGCCGCTCGCCCTCCGCCAATCCTTCCACCGTCCGGATCTTTGTGTTTCGCGCTTGCAGTGCGGGCACCAGGCAACTATTCACCAGCGCGCCATCGATTTCCACCGAGCACGCGCCGCATTCGCCTTCGCCGCACCCTTCTTTGGTTCCAGTCAAATGCAATTCTTCCCGCAGGACGTCGAGCAGCCGCGCCATCGGGTGGGTGCGAACGGAAACCCTCTGGCCATTCACCTCGCACTCGACCAGAATCTTTTCCGGCGCGTCAGGCACTCTGCCGCTCCTCGATCGCTTCCCAGGCCTTGAAAAAATCTTCCGGAGTTACCGGAACGTGGGTGAAGCTGATCCCGGTGGCGTTCTCGATGGCGTTGACGATCGCCGGCGCCGCGCCATCCAGCGGCAATTCTCCGATCCCTTTCGCTCCGCCCGGCCCGCGCTCGTACCGATTCTCCTCAAAATAAACGCGAATCGGCGGCACGTCCATCGAGGTCGGAATCATGTAGTTGGTCATCTGGCTGTTCAGCATTCGCCCGTCGCGCCAGATCACATTTTCGTACAACGCGAATCCGATGCCTTGCGCTACTCCGCCCTCGATTTGCCCCGCGGCGAGCACCGGATGAATCACCCGGCCCACTTCCTGCAGCGCCACGAAATCCTCAACGCGCGTTTCATACGTCAGCGTGTCGACGCTGATTTCCGCCACATATACCGCCCAGGCATACGCCCCGTACGCGTCGCCCTGATATTTTGCATCGTCCCAGCGCATACCGGGCACCGGTGCGTACTGGCTGCTGGCCTTCAGCGGGCCGAATCGTTCGATGTAGTTCCGGCAAGCCTTCGCGAAAGTGCCGGCATCGTAACCCTGGGTCAGTCCCCCGTCTTGCATCAGCGTCTGGCGAATTCCGATCGCCGCCGATTCCACCAGTTTGCCCACGATCATGGCGGTGCGCGACGCGACCGTCGGCCCGCTGTTCGGCACGTTCGAAGTATCCGGCTGAACCACATCCACTCGTTCGTACGGTAATTCCAGCGCGTCCGCAGCGATCTGCGCAAAAATGGTGTTCGTTCCCTGGCCGATCTCGGTGCTCGCCGCATGGACCAGAATGTGTCCTTCGGCCGTCGCTTCCACACCCACCACCGACGCCAGATACTCTTCGCCCGAGCCGGTAAATCCCGCCCCGTGCAGGAACGACGCAAACCCAATCCCCCTCCGCACGCGCGCGCCGGGATTCTGCGCAGCGAATAATTTCCGCTTTCCGTGATAGTCGCTGAGCACGAAGGCGCGATCCATCAGCCGCTCCATCTCCACTTTTTCCCGAACGACTTGCCCGACCGCCAGCGTTTGGCCTTCGTGGATGAAGTTGCGGCGCCGGAACTCATCCGGCGCCAGGCCTGCGGCTTGAGCTACATGATCGAGGTGCCGCTCGAGCGCAAAAACGGATTGGGGCGCGCCGAATCCGCGAAATGCTCCGTGCGGCGGCACGTTGGTCGCGACGGCATGACTCTGAATCCGGACGTTCGGACAGAAGTACGGACCCGCGGCGTGAATCGTTCCACGGGATAAGACCACCGGCGAGAGCGTCATGTACGCCCCGCCGTCGATGACGAACTCGATGTCCATCGCCAGCAACTTGCCGTCCGCGTCGATCGCGGTGCGGTGCCGCGTCCGCGAGGGATGGCGCTTGGTGGTCGCCACCATATCCTCGGCCCGGTCGTAAATCATCTTCACCCGTTTGCCGGATTTCCAAGCCAGCAGCGCGGCATGGCACGCGAGCATCGAGGGATATTCTTCCTTGCCGCCAAATCCTCCGCCGGTTTCCACCTGGACCACCCGAATTTTTTCTTTGGGAAGTCCAAACACGGGAATCAGCGCCTTGTGAACGTAGTAAGGACATTGCAGCGAGCCCCACACCGTCACGCCTTCGCTTGCGTTGGCCACCGCGATCACTCCCTGCGGCTCGATGTAAAGTTGCTCCTGCGCTCCGGTGGTGTACTCCCCTTCCACCACCTGCGCCGCGCGGGAGAATGCTGCGTCCACCTCCCCGGTTTCCACGTGGTATGACTTAAAAATATTGTCGGCGCCCCAGATGATCTGCTTGCGCGCCCACGATTCTTCGATGGTAAAAATCGCGGGCAGGGGAAGCACGTCGAAGCGAACCAACTGCCGGGCCCGCTCCAGCAAATACTTGTCTTGGTGCGCGAGCAGCACGATCGGTTCTTCCGGGTGATTGATTTGGCCGGCAGCCAGGCAGGGCTGATCGTCGGAGAGCAACAAGACGCTGTTTTTTCCGGGAATATCCGCGGCAGTCACCACGGTGATTTCTTCCCACGGCACACCGGGATCGAAATGAATTTTGCGAAGGACGCCGCGGGGCACCGAGCTTCGCACCGTGACGCCGTAGAGCGCACCAGGAGAGCTGAGATCATCGATGTATCGCGCGCGGCCGGTCACCTTCTCGCGTCCCTCTTTGCGCGGGACGGGCCGGCCGATTTGGCGATGATCCATTGGGGAGCTCAATAAGGGATCTTGTCGGTCTTTTCTTTCCACGCGCGAAATGGCGCGCCGCCTTGCTCGCGCATCAGGCTGGTCATTGGAGTGCGGCGGGCCTCGGCCGGCTTGCGCAACTGGTCGTAAAAAAAGGCGTCGTCAAATCCAGCCTCCGCGGCATCGGCGGCCCAGGCCGCGTAATGAATTCGATCGAGTCTGGCCCAGTAGCTGGCGCACAGGCACATCGGGCACGGCTCGCAGGAAGTATAGATTTCGCAGCCGGTGAGATCGAAGCTTTTCAGATTTTTGCACGCGGCGCGAATGGCCATGATCTCGCCGTGCGCCGTCGGATCGTTCACCTCAGTCACCGCATTCGCGCCCTCGCCGACGATCCGGCCCTCCTTCACCACCACCGCCGCGAACGGCCCGCCCTTCCCCGACTTCACGCTTTCCACGGCGAGCTCGATGGCCCTGGCCATGAATGCATCTGTCATCTGGTCACTCCGCCGGATCAATTCTCGTCGCGCGCAAATCCCCTAGATTCTCTGAAACGTCGATTCTAACCCGAGTAACGCCGCGAGCGCGTGCGTTTCAAGCGCTCGCCGGCGTGCGCGTCTTGAACCACCACGCGCTCAGCATCACGAGCCCGATCAGGATCAGTGCCGAACATAGCCCGCTCCAGATGCCCGCCGCCCCGTATCCACGATAAAAGCACAGGTAATATCCCAGCGGCAATCCCAGCACCCAGTAGCCAACCAAATGACAAAACATCGGCGTCCGGGTATCTCCCGTGCCGCGCAACGCCCCGGTCGTCACCGTTTGAATGCCATCGAACAACTGAAAAAACGCCGCCACCACCAATAATTTCGACGCCGCGCGAATCACCACCGGATCCGGCGTATACACCCGAACGATCCACTGCGGAATCGTCCAGAAAGCTAACGCCATAACCGACATGAACATCGCGCCTAAGGCGATCGCCGTCCAGCCCGATCGGTTCGACGCGGGTATGTCACCTCGGCCTCGCGCCTGGCCCACCCGAACCGCGGCGGCCGAAGAAATGCCCAGTGGAACCATGTACGTGAAGCTGGCGGTATTCAGCGCAATCTCGTGGCTGGCCAGGGGAATCGCGCCCAGCTTGGCTACCAGCGCTGTTGCCGCGGAAAACACCGCGACCTCGACGCCTAGTTGGGTGGCCGCCGGAAATCCCAGGCTCAGCAGATCGCGGATGCGGTCCATGCTCGGACGCGGCGAAGCATCCCGCAGCCCAGTCTGGTGACGGTGATCGTAATAAAAAATCGCCAACGCCAGCAAGCATGCCATGTAGGTGCGCGAAATCACCGTCGCCCAACTCGATCCCACCGTGCCCAGTGCCGGTATACCCAGGTGCCCATAAATCAGAACCCAGTTGCCGAAAATATTTACCAGGTTCGCGCTCACCAGCGCGAACATCACTGGCCACACGTGGTTCATGGCCTGCAAATACCGCCGGAAAACAAAAAATAAAAGCAGCGGCACGATGCTCCAGGTGAGTGATTTCAGGTAGGGCACCGCGATGCGCATCAAATCCGGGCTGATGTGCAAGAAATTCACTGCGAACGGAAGCAACAACGCCACTCCGATCGAAATCGGCGACAGCACCACCGTCAGATATACCCCGTTCACCAGCGACCGATGGCAATCCTCGATTTCACCCGCGCCGTAGGACTGCGAAACCAGCGTGTCGAGGCCCAACATGATCCCCGTTCCGAAAATCGCCACCACGTAAAACATCATGTGACCCAAACTGATCCCGCCGATGGCCCGCGCGCTGTTGGGCAGCCGGCCCACCATCATGGTGTCCACGATGCCCATGCTCATCCACCCGATCTCTCCGAGCACGATCGGGATGGCAAGCTTCAACATCGGCCTGACTTCGCTGACAGGTTTTGCCACGCCTAATTCACCATGGAAAAAAAATGGAAATCGTAAATAAATTCGATCATAACATGCGAGTCGAAACGCTTCGGTTGCGCTCGGAAAGTGGAACTGCAATCGTGATGCGGAGGCGAAATCCGATTGCGAATTCGAAAGAGGAGCCCGCGGAGTTTAGTGCAGCCCTGACCAGTCGTCGGCCAGCAGAATCGAATTACTCGGATTGGAAGGATCGTACTTCACGCTGGCGGACTGCCCGGCCACCACGCCCTCGAGAACCAACCGCTGTTCGAGTCCGGTGACGTCCTGCGCGGTCTCATAGGTTACCCCGGAAATCGAGTAGGTGTAATAAACCAACTGGGTCGACTCCGCACCGCGGTGATTTCCGTTGCCATTTCCGTTGCCGGCAGTCCCCGCAGTTTGCGCGGTTTCCCGCGGATGCGTGGACGCATCGTTGATTTCCAGCACTTGGCCTTCGACGATTCGCCCCACGCGGTTCAGGTACACCCGGCGCTGACGCTCCAGCTCCGACGGATCCTCGGGCCGCTTGCGCATCCAGATAAACGCGGCAGCAAGAGCCACTACCCCGGCTCCCGCCGCGGGTACCAGCATGTGCCAATCTTTCATCAAACTCGGATTCGCCACGTAAGTTCCCTATTTCGAACGCCCCGGCATCCTGCCGGGTGACCGGTAATCGTCCACTCATACATCAATATATCCATCCGCCCATCCTGCGGAGGATCGAAACGATTATAGCACTCACCGGATTACAAATTTTGAATGGGAACGCCTGCGACTTGCTCAAGCCATTAACGTGCACCGGGAGCACCGACGGCAGCCAGGCCCCTTCGAGTTGAGACACTGTAAGCCCAGGTCAGAAGGAATAATGCCTGTAACGGGGGGAGCCTAAGATCTAGCGTCAGCCGGCGTTAATCGCGTGGGTAGGTTGACAATCACTTTCGTGCCGTCGAGGCCGGAGACGATCTGGAGCTTGCCGCCTAACTGCCGCACTCGCTCTTGCATGCCGCGCACGCCGACGCCCGCTTTGGCAGCGGTCATCTCGCGTTGTTTTTCGGGAGAAATGCCTCTTCCGCGGTCACTTATTTCGAACTCCACAGCGTGGTCGGAATGCCTTAGGTAAATTTTGGCGGAGGAACTCCCGGAATGCCGGTGGACGTTGGTCAGACTCTCCTGGACGACGCGGAATACTACCAATTCAAGATCTTTCGGCAACCTAGCCGCTTTGTCCGGCAGGTCGAGCTCCACCGCGATCTTGCTCCGTTCCGCAAAGCCATCCACATACCATCGCAGTGCCGACGTAAGTCCGACTTCGTCGAGAAGCGGCGAATGGAGTAAATAGGAGAGAGTTCGGATTTCTCTGGTCAAATCATCCGAAAGCCGCTGGCTCTCGGCTGCCAATCTCGCTACTTCGCCGTCGCCGCCGGTAGCGACGGTTTGCAACACCGAAAGATTCATTCCTAACGCCGCGAGGGTCTGTCCGGCACTGTCGTGCAGCTCACGCGCCATATGCCGCCGTTCTTCGTCTTGGGTGACCGGCAGACGTCCGGTCAGTTCTCGCAGGCTGAGTTCCGCGCGCTTGCGATCCGAGATTTCGGCTTCGAGCGCCGCGGTGCGTTCCGCTACCTTTCTCTCTAATTCGTCGTTTGCACTTCGCAGCGCTTCCTCCGCAACTTTTAGTGGAGTCAGGTCGGTCACGAAAGCGGCTACTTCGGTGGCGCCGGAGCTATCGATGACCGACGCCCCGATCAGGATGGGTATGCGCCGTCCGTCTTTCGAGAGATAGGCCTTTTCATACACCTGGCAACGTCCGGAGGTGCGCAGTTGCTCAACGGCTTCGGCGTCGGCCTGCGCATATTCAGGCGGCGTGAGGCTATCCCACCGCACCTGGCCTGAGCTAACCTCCGCTTCGGAATATCCCAATGTCTTTAAGAACGCAGGGTTGACGTATCGGAGGTCACCTTCGAGACCGCCGATGACCATCCCAAATGGATCCGCTTCGGCCAAGCTACGAAATCGCCTCGTCGCTTGCGCCAGTTCCAGTTGGTGAATCTCACTTTGCAGCAAGCCCGCAATACGCGCGCCCACAACCTCGAAAAAAGTTCGATAGCCGCCATCGAAGGGGAGCCGGGGACTGATGCCGAAGAGGAGAACTGCCTGGATGGAAGATCCCGGCAGAAAAAGCGGTAAGAGGTAGCTGCTGGTAATCGGCTCGGGCCACGGGCGGCACACCAGCCCATCGAAACGAATTCCCAAACCCTCTCGGAGTAAAGGAGTCTCGGAGTCCAGGACGTCCGCCAATGGCCAGTGATGGGGATCGCTCACGCGGCCAGCGGAAGCTGTGCTTCCCGCGCGGGACACATCCCCATGAGCGACCAAATAGAGCGCCGCAAACGGGAGATCCTCGGGATCATCGTCGAGTCTCCGCACAATGCTCTGTGCAAAAGGAACCAACGACTGCGATTCGGACGGTTGACTCTCGATCAATGAATCGACTGCAATTCCGAGTAAGGTTCGAAGGCGGCGTTCGCTTAGAACTTGTTCGGTCGTTTCGCTGCATACCACCAGCGTGCCTCGCACCGCCCCGGTCTCGTCCCTGACCGGACTGTAACTGTAGGTCCAGTAGACTTCTTCGAGTTTTCCATTTCGATTAATGGGAACCAGCTGATTCGTATTCCAACTGGATTCGCCGCGCGCCATCACCGCGTCGATTTGCGGAAAAATAATGGGCCAAATTTCCGGCCAGCACTCGACTCCGCGCTGCCCAACGGCGCTGGGATGTTTGTCGGCGCGAATGCTAGGCCGGTAACCATCGTTATAGAACTGAATGAGATCGGGTCCCCACCACAGAAACATGGGATGGCGGGACGAGAGGAGAAGATTTACGGTGGTAACCAGGGTGTCGGACCAGGTTTCCATTGGACCGAGCGGGCTACTGCTCCAATCGAACCCCCGAATGAGATCAGCCATTTCGCCCCCGCCAATAATTCGGGGATGCTCAGTTCGGCGGCTAGACGAACCTTTCGGGCGTTTCGATTTCCGGGAGACTGCGGGCATTGTTCGATCGGGTTCCGCTATCTTGGCGGAAACTTCCACATCTCCAGACCGCGAAAAACGACGTAGGACGATTGGCGATCGCGACAACCAATCGGAGGCCACAGCCTTGCACAGTGCCATCAGAACGGTAGCATATTGAAGCGAACTCCGCTGTTCAAACTAGGGGGCGCGGTGAATGTCGTGGCGCGCGCGGCGGCGCACGGGAATGGGATGACGAACTGCCGAGAAAACCATGCTGGTAACCCAGGTCATTACCGACGTGACTCCGTAAATAATCACTCCCAGAATCAGCACTTCGAAGGGCGACTTCCCCAGGCGGCTCTCCAGATTGGCAAAGTGCATCGTAGCGATCGTGTACGCCAGCGAGAATATCGCCCACGCCAGCGCGCTCGATGCGAACAGGCACACCGGGTTGTTATAAAAACGCATGATCGGAATCAACGCCACGATGATCACCAGGGTGCAGGCCACCGAATTCCTCAACAGTGCGTAGGATTCCAGCGTGGGGAAGCGGTTCGCCGCCAGCAGCGCCGCCACCAGCAGCCCCGCAAGAAATACTCCGGTCCCGAAGCCGGTGCGCAGCGTCGGACTACGCCACACGGTCCGCTTCACCTCGCTGGGATCCGGGGTTTCAAACATCTCTATTTTTCCTCGTTGCCACTTTGCGGGACGTTCGCCGATACCGCGGAACTAGGAGCGCTCTCGTTTCCGGCTTGATCGATTGCGGTGACGGTGTACCGATAGCGGCGACCGGTTACCGCTGACATATCACGAAATGCAGGGCTGAGCAAGGTTTCCGGGTTCAGCCGCACCGGGGCGGTTGCTTCGTCGCCACGATACACGTTATACCCACTCAGATCCGGCTCTCCATTGATCGACCATGATAGTTCCAGATGCGCAGGCGTCTCGCCGTCCGCTGGTACATACGTCGCTTGCAATCCCTGTGGCGCGGCGGGCGGGAAGGTGTCCTTCGGCGTTACGTGCAGCAGATTTGAGTCCGCCGATTCCAGCCGTGCCTGCGGATAGATCACTACGCTGCGCACCGAATAGACGTACTCCCGCCCAAATTCAAATTTGGTGTCGCGAAACGGCGGCGCCGGCGTATCCCCAATGAACGTCAGCCCGTGCGACGCATCACCCGCCGGCGACGTCCCCGCATTCGCGCTGCGATACACGCGGTACGCACCCACGCCGGACAGCGTTTCCCCCGCCGTGGATTTCTGAACCGGCGTCCACTGCAGCACCACCGCGTCCTCCGCCAGGGTCACCGCCAAATCGCGGATCGCCTCGGCCGGCGGATAAACCGGTATCGACGCGAGGTTAGAACCTCCGGACGATTTTTTCCTCGACGCTCGCGTGCGCACCAGGTAGACGTCTTGCTGCCCCGCGTGCTGCGCCAGCGTCTGTGGCGGAATGGCATCCACAAATCGCATCTTGCCGTCCTGCACATACGCCGCGGTCTTCGCGCCGGGAATCGTCGCCAGCAGCGCGGTAGGCGCGGTCTTCGCTGCATTCGCGGCCCCGGAAAATTCCCGATAGATCTCGACGCTGGGCGGATGCTCGAGCGGTTCGTGCCACACCGTGTTTCGCGGCACCGTGAAGGTAAGAATCACATCGTTCCCGGACTGGCGGATGCTGAGGTCCGGGACGCTCTCGGGGATCGGCGCGCGCCGCAAGCTGGGCTCCGCGGGCGCGCCACAACCCGCGGCCGTCAGCGCAATGAGCATCGGAATGAACGAGAAATAAATTCGGCGGGCTACATCACCAGCGGCAAATCCGGAGAACAGCGTCTGGCTTTCCAACTGCTGACCTCGAATCCCGAATCCTACAAAATATACCGGCTCAAATCCTGATCCTTCACGATCGAAGCGAGCTGCTTTTGCACGTACGCGGCATCGATTTTCACGGTTTTCTTCTTCATTTCCGGCGCGTCAAACGAAATTTCTTCCAGCAGTTTTTCCAAGATCGTATGCAACCGCCGGGCGCCGATGTTTTCGGTCTGCTCGTTCACGTGGGCCGCAAACCGCGCCACCGCCGCCACCGCATCGTCGGTAAATGAAAGTTTCAGCGCCTCGGTATCCAGCAGCGCGATGTACTGCTTGATTAAAGCGTTTTTCGGTTCGGTGAGGATGCGAATGAAATCCGCTTCGGTCAGCGAGCTCAGCTCCACCCGGATCGGGAACCTCCCCTGCAGTTCCGGAATCAAATCCGAAGGCTTGGTGGTGTGAAACGCTCCGGCGGCAATAAACAAAATGTGATCGGTGCGCACCATGCCGTACCGCGTATTCACGGTAGTACCTTCCACGATCGGCAGAATGTCGCGCTGCACGCCCTCGCGCGAGACGTCCGGACCATGCCCCGACTCGCGCCCGGCAATCTTGTCCACTTCGTCGATGAACAGTATTCCCATCTGTTCCACGCGATCGACCGCGATTCGCGTTACCTGGTCCATATCCACCAGGCGGTTCTCTTCTTCCTGAATCAGGTAGTCGAAGGCTTCCGCCACGGTCATCTTGCGCTTCTTTTTCTGCTGCCCGAAAAATCCGGATAGCATGTCCTTCATATTGATGTCCATTTCTTCCACGCCCTGGTTGGTGACGATTTCAAACGACGGCGTGGACCTTTCCCGCACTTCCACCTCCACCATGCGCTGGTCGAGCTTTCCCTCGCGCAGTTGCGCCCGCAATTTCTCGCGCGTCCGTTGCATCATCTCGCCGCGCTGCGCGTCCGTCCCGGGATCGTCGGCGACGGTGCTGGGCGGCGTCGCCGGCAGGAGCAGGTCTAGCAAACGCTCTTCCGCCGATTGCTCGGCGCGCTCCGCCACTTCATCCAGTTTTTCTTCGCGGATCATATCGATTCCGGTTTCCACCAGGTCGCGCACCATCGACTCGACGTCGCGCCCCACGTATCCCACTTCGGTATATTTCGAAGCTTCCACCTTCACAAATGGGCAGCCCGCCAGTCGCGCCAGCCGCCGCGCAATTTCGGTTTTGCCCACCCCGGTGGGCCCAATCATCAAAATGTTTTTCGGCAGGATATCTTCGGCAAGCTCGGGAGGAAGTTTCTGCCGGCGCACGCGGTTCCGTAGCGCAACCGCAACGGCGCGTTTGGCCGGCGTCTGGCCGACGATGTATTTGTCCAACTCGAGAACGATCTCTCGAGGGGTCAATTCATCGAACGACGGAAGCTGCTCGGCCGCCGCTTCCTGCGATTCGCCGGATAGGTAAATCACCATGCGTGATTCCGCTGTGGCACTACAGTTCCTCGATGACGAAGTTAGCGTTGGTATAAATGCATATCTCGCTGGCAATGCGCATCGCTTCCAGCGCGATTTCCTTGGCGTTCAGCTTGGTATGCTTGGCCAGCGCCCGCGCCGATGCCAAAGCGTAAGAGCCGCCCGAGCCGATCGCGCAAATCCCGTCGTCCGGCTCGATCACGTCACCCGTGCCGGACAGCAGGAAAGTTCCTTTGGCGTCCGCCACCACCAGCAGCGCTTCCAAATGGCGAAGCGAGCGCTCCGTCCGCCATTCCTTGGCCAGTTCCACCGCCGCGCGCGCCAGGTTCCCGTGATATTCCTGCAGCTTGTTTTCAAAACGGGTAAAAAGCGCTAGCGCGTCCGCGGTGCTGCCCGCAAATCCCGCCAGAATCTTGTCGTTGAATAGCCGCCGCACCTTCTTCGCGCTGTGCTTGACGATGGCATCTCCCAGTGTCACCTGCCCATCCGCCGCCACTACCACTTTATTATCCCGGCGAACGCACAGCACGGTTGTCCCGTGCATCCGCTCGATATTCTGTGCCGTTGGCATCTTTCGAGTATACCCCTCACTTGCCTCAATCAACCACTGCGTGACGCCTTTCCCATTTCCGGCGCCGCCCGCAGCCTCGTTAATTGCTGGTCCAAACCAACAAACCCACCGGTTTAGTAAAATTCTCGGAGCTTTTTCGATGAGCGCGGCGGCCCAGGGCACTCCAGCCACTGCGCATCTTGTAGTAGGAATTACCGCGGAGATACAACCGATCGGACCGCGGCGCCCAGTTCAGTTCTTGCAGTTGTCGCGGGCCTTTTGCCGTTCTTCCTTCTTGATTTCGCTCTTTCCCACTTTTTGCCAGCGCTCATCCAGGGACTGCTTGGTGAACAGTTCGGGCGCCGGGTTGGTGTTGAAACTGATTTTGTCGAAGAACACCTGATACACCTTGATCCCGTTTTTCTCGCGGGTGATCTGAAAGGGGGTGGTTACACCCTGAATGGGATGATAATTCGAATAGTATTCGATTTCTTCGGTGCGCAGCCGCGTCCGCGGATCGCGCACCGTAACGATCTTGCGCACCGGCAGATGGGTTCCCTTGGCAAAGGCGATGCGGATGGTTCGATCGTCGCTATCCGTTAATTCCACCCACTCCACCTCTTTCATGTCCACCACGTCGGGTCCCGCGTAGTGAAAACTCATGTCTTTTTCGTGGATGCGATTCCGAAGTACATTGTCCAAATCCTTCTTCTGATCCAGTGCAAATCGCTCGATCGCATCTTCGCCCTCTTCCTGCACCCCGCCGCGATCCAGCAGCCACCCTTCCTTGCCGTTGAACACTTCAATCAGATTTCGCTTGGGCAAATTTTCCTGCCGGTCCTTGTCCGGAGGCACTTCGAAGTCCAGAAACTTTTCGAACCCGTTGAGTTCTCCGGAATGGCCAAACTGGCTCAGCCGGCCCTCGTAGGTGGTATCGTGCACACCCACGTACAATGGGCCGCCCATCGCCGCGATGGACTGCGCGATCACTTCTTTCGCCTTCGCAGCGCTCTGTTCGGGCATCATCACCACCGTATCCTGCGCTCCGGCCACGCTCACCAGCGCCGCCGCCAACGCCAGCCCGAACCCCAGCGCCAGCCCGAACCCCAGCGCCAGCCCCGTTGCGATGTAGCGCCGTTTCAGCCGCACAGTACCGCACCTCCGTTTACGTTCAGCACTTCTCCGGTAATGAACGTCGCCAAATCCGACGCTACAAAAAGCAACGGCCCCGCTATTTCATCGGCCGTCGCCACCCGCCCCAGCGCGATGGTCTCCACCGTATCCTTTCGCCCGGACTTGGTGCTCAGCACCTTCGCCGACATGTCCGTATCCACCCAGCCCGGCGCCACGCAATTCACCAATATGTTGTGCGGCGCAAGCTCGGTCGAAAGGCCCTTCACAAAACTGATCACCGCGCCCTTGGTCGCCCCATAATGGGTATGAAAGGCTTCCCCGCGCTGCCCCGCCGTCGAACTCACCGCGATAATTCGGCCGGACTTCTGCGCGATCATGATCGGCGCGGTGTGATGCACCACTCCGTAAACGCTTTTCAGGTTCACCCGCATCATCTGGTCCCATTCGCGCTCGCTCATTTTTTCGATCGGCTGCGCCTCATCGTTCCAGATGCCGGCGTTGGCAATCAAGATGTCCAATCGCCCCAGCCGCTCCACCGCGAACTCCACCAGCTTCTTGGCATCGGCCACTCGGCCCAGATCCGCTTTCAGCGATTCCACCCTGGTACCGTGACGGCCCGCTTCGGCCTGCACCTGCGCTGCCGCGTCACGATTCTGGCGATAGCTGAAGACCACGTCCGCGCCCGCTCGTGCGAAGAGCCGCACCGCTGCGGCGCCGATTCCGCGCGATCCTCCAGTGATCAGCGCCGCCTTGCCCGCCAGTGAAATCATGATGCCCCCAAAAATTATGAACGCGAAATCAGGAGTAAGAAATAGAAATACCGCGCGGAAACCTCTTGCCTAGGCCCGTGCCGCTGCCCCTCGCGCCGCTGCTACCAGCTCGCGAAACAGGGCCTTCGATAAGCCGTCTTCGGTCAGCCGCTCCGGATGCCACTGCACGCCCACCATCCACCCGTTGTCGCCGGTATACTCCACCGCCTCCACCACTCCATCCGCCGAGCGAGCCGCCACCTGCAGGTTGCGCCCCGGACGATCGATCGACTGGTGATGCGAGCTGTTCACGCGCGCCTCGCGCGCTCCCGCCAGCACAGCGATCTTCGATCCGGGTTCGATCGCAATTTCGTGCATCGGCTCGGGCGCACCTTGATCGGATTTCTCCCAGGGGTGCGCGATCGCAGGTCCGATTTGGTCCGCAACGTCTTGAAACAGCGAACCTCCCAGAAAGACGTTCATGGACTGTACACCGTAGCAAATTCCGAGCACCGGTTTATTCGCCCGCAGCGCATGCGTTAGTAGTGCGAAATCGGTTCGCTCCCGGTCGTGATCCGCCGCTGCGGCCCGTGGATGCAATGCCTCGCCGTACAGCTCCGGATTCACGTCCGCCGGACTCCCCGTCAAAACGACGGCGTCCAGCGAGTCCGCCAATTCGTTGAGCTCAGCCTCGGGCAGCCGCAGCGACACCTCCACCGGCACTCCGCCAGCCGCTTCCACCGCTCGCAGGTACCGATCATACTTCGCCCGCTCGCCGCTAAGCTCTTCTTTTACCATACGATAGGGCACACCGACGCGCGGACCACCGCCCCTACCTTGGCCCCGCTCGAGCTTCAAATTTTCACCCATAATCCACTATCCTACCCCAACCAGAACCGGAATTGAAATAATCGCTCCGGTAATGGTGGTCGAAGGCTGAGTGGGGGAGATTTGGGAGGTTGGGGGTCCGCGCCGCCAAAGAGTAGTTGCGTCACAAACGAGTGGAGGTTTGACCGAAAAAAAACTTCAGGAGCTCATCGCCATCATCGCTCCACCCTTGGTGGTAGTCGAAGCCGCTGCGCTGGACGTGCGCGTCCGCGCGCGCGTTCGGATGGCCGGCTTGCGAGGAGGATGCAGCCCCAACCATGTGGCGTAATTCCCTCTCATCTGTTCGAGGTGGTCGGGAATATACCGCTCTTGAATCACAAGGAATCGTTCCAGGCTCACTTTTCCGTCGCGTGGATCCTCGGCGGTATGAAACCACACCGCCTCCGGCAACGCTTTTAACACCTGGTACGTCATCCGCCGCAACCGCCGTAGGATCTCCATCGCTTCTTTGGTGCTCTGGTGAAAGTAACCGAGCGTCCCGGCCCAAAGCGCCGGATCGAACGTCAGCACCGGGGAACCAGGTTCTGCAATCAACTGCCGGCAGCGAATGAACGCCGAGGCCTCGCTATCGGCGAGATGCAAAATCACTTCGTGAATGCACCATTTTTCCGGGCTGGTCTTGAATAGCCACATCTTCTTGGGAAACCGCTTGAGCTCGGCGGAGAGCAACGTCGGGGCACGGCCGAACGATTCGAGTTTTTCGCGTCGCTCGTCGCGTGTCATCACACCCTCCGCCTGCTCCTGCCCTAACCCTGATAGACGCGCAAGAGCCAATCTCGATATCACATATCCGTTTATTTCTGGCTTAGCTGCCAAAATTTTCCCGCTGTTCGTTACTGGGAATGCGTCGCGAAAAGGGACACATGTACACCGCACGTCGCGGCGGTTCTGAAATACGCAAGGAAGACGATCAGCGTCCGAAATATTTCCGAAAGACCCAGCTCGCCGCGCCGGCGCCCACGCACCGCATCCAGGCACCCTGTAACTCGGAGCCCTAACTAAGCGATAAACCGCGCCATCCGCGCCAGTTTTATCGCCGCGGCGCGCACGTCGCCCACCAAATACAGCGAACCGCTGACGAACACCGCGTCTTCCTGCGTCGCTAAGTGCAGCGCACGCTCCAGCGCTTGCGCCGGATCGCGCACGATTTCGCATCGCGGCGCAAGACCGGCGGTCATCTCCGCCAACAGTGCCACGGAAATGGCGCGCGGCTGCCGCGGCTCGGTCAAGATCACCGTGTGCGCGCGCGGGAAAAGCAGCCCGGCAATTTCGTCCACCGCCTTATCACGCACCGATCCGTACACCAGGTAGATACGCTGGCCGTCAAAATTTTGTTCCCAGAATCGCAGCAGCTCCCGCGCACCGGCCGGATTGTGCGTCCCATCCAAAAATATCGCTGGGCGCTCGCCCAGACGTTCCAGCCGTCCCGGCCACCGCACCGTGGTGATCCCGCAGGCGATCGATTCGGCGCGAATGGAAAATTTCGCGCCCAGAATTTGCGCCGCCGCGGCCGCCGCCATTCCGTTGCGAACCTGGAAGCGTCCCGCGAGCGGCAACTGCAGCACGATTTCATCGTGGGCATCGCTGGAATCCGCGGACGAAATTACCGCGCGATAGAATCCACGATCGGACTCCAATTGCCGAATTGTAAACGCGGAATCGATCTCCACCAGCCGCGCGCCCGCCGCCGCGCATTTGGCGGCGATCACCCGCCGAGCTTCCGGACGTTCGCAGGAACTCACCACCGTTTTGCCTGCCTTGATGATCCCGGCCTTCTCGGACGCGATTTCTTCGAGCGAATGCCCCAGAAAGGTCTCGTGATCGAAATCGATCTGGGTGATCACCACCACTTCCGGATCGACGATATTCGTCGCGTCCAGCCGACCGCCCATGCCCGTTTCGTACACCACAAAATCCGCACCCGCTTCGGCAAACGCCACGAACGCCATCGCCGTCATCACTTCAAAAAAAGTGGGATGGGCGCGTAACTTTCCGCTCGCCAATCCCGCTTCGATGGCCGTTTGCACGCGCCCGTAGGCCGCGGCAAATTCCGCGTCGGCGATCGGCTCTCCGGCGATTCGGATCCGCTCGTTGATTCGCTCCAGATGCGGTGAAGTGTACAGCCCGGTGCGGCGGCCGGAAGCGCGCAGGATCGATTCCAGCATCGCGGCGGTGGAACCCTTGCCGTTAGTACCGGCGATGTGCGCGCAAGGGCACGCCCGGTGAGGATTGCCCAGGAAATCAGAAAGTACCCGGATATTTTCGAGGTCGAATTTCTGTACCCGACCCTGCTGCGGCGAGGCCAGCTCTTTTCCCAGGTGGAATAAGCGCCGTACCGCTTCGTCGTAGGTCATTTCAATTCTGGAAAAATGTGAGGGCGCGGGAAATGTAGCCTTTCAATTCCGTGCGGGGAACCACCGCATCCAGAAATCCGTGTTCGAGGAGAAATTCCGAAGTCTGAAATCCTTCCGGCAATTTTTGGCGAATGGTCTGCTCGATCACTCGCGGCCCGGCAAATCCGATCAAGGCGCCCGGCTCGGCGATATTCAGATCCCCCAGCATCGCGTAACTCGCCGTCACTCCGCCGGTGGTTGGATCGGTGAGCAGCGAAATAAACGGCACCCGCGCATCGTCCAGGCGCGCCAGCGCCGCGGCCACTTTCGCGAGCTGCATCAGGCTGACGGTACCCTCCATCATGCGTGCCCCGCCCGAAGCCGAAACGATAATGATGGGATACTTCTTCGCCAAGGCCAACTCCACGGCTCGCGTCACCTTCTCGCCCACCACTGCGCCCATCGATCCGCCGATGAATTTGAATTCCATCGAACAACAAATTACCGGGCGGCCGTCCAGTTGTCCTTCCGCGGTGAGGATCGCGTCGTTCACGCCCAATTTCTTGCGAGCGTCATGGATGCGCTGCTTGTAGGGCTTGGTGTCGGTGAAGCCCAGCGGGTCGGTGGAAACCAGCTCACTGTCGTGCTCCATCCAATCTCCGTTATCCAGCAGCAATTCCAGGCGCCGCTTCGCGCGCATCCGGAAGTGGAAGTTACATTTCGGGCAGACGTCCCAGTTGGAGTCCAGATCTTTTTTCCAGATAATCGACCGGCAGGCCTCGCACTTGGTCCATAGACCTTCCGTGCGCACACGCCGTTCATCCGTCGGCGTCGGGTTCTCAATCGGTTTTTTTTCGCGCTTAAACCAAGCCATAAATTTTTGTTGGACGCAGCGGGTAGTTCCGGGGGCGTCGCGCTAGAGCCTTTCTGCCTTCCTTGAAGTTCGCGCCCACCCCTTTACTGCTGGCGTGCCCCAACCGGCTCCCTCGCCGGTCCGTACAGCATCCCCTAAGTAATGCCGAATCAAAAGCGATTTTTGCCATTCTGTCGCATCGCCCTGACTCTAAAAGGCTTACCGCCAGAAATTCGGCGATCAGCGACGCGCCGCCCGGTCCCGATTTGCGCCTGGCCAGCCCAACTACCCGCTTCAATCCGGGGATGTTTCCGACGAGAAGAAGCTCAGCGGCAGATCCCGGGAAGTGACCAAGCCGGCAGGCGCCGCGACGATTAAGGGGATCGCGTTCACCACCACCGCGGCGGTCGCCACGTCTCCGTGCGTTCCTCCCGGTATGATCATCGAAATATTGGGATCGCCGGTCAACTCAATGGTATCGGCCGGATCTTTCGCCCCGACGTACATTTTCAATTCCAGAACTATTTTTTCCCGGCCCAGCGAGAATCCTCGCGCGATTTGATGGACGCCCGCCGCGCGTCCCGCCGCAACCTCCAAAAATCCCGTTTGAATATTTTCCTGCGCGACCACCGGCTCGATCGTTTCGGTGATGGTGTCGATGGGAATTCCCAGCCCATCGCCGACCATCGCCAGCGATTCCGGCAAGCCGTGATGCTTGATCACGCCTGCAGCGATCTTCTCGGCGAATTCATCCACGCTCATTCCCGCGCCGATCTTTCTTTGCAGCGGCTCACGCCGCCGCGACGCGTCTACGATTCGCTGCACCCGCACCGAATCCACCCGTTGCGAAATCGCCGCCAGCGTCAGCACCAGCTTATCCATCACGAATCCCGGATTTACGCCGGTGCCCACCAGCGCCACTCCTTCGTGCTTGGCGGCCTTATCCAGCTTATCGGCCAGCGGGGCAGACTTGCGAAACGGATAGGCCAATTCTTCGCACGTCGAGATGACGCAACAGCCGGCACTCAGGCAGGCCAGCAATTGCTCCATCACATCTTTTAAATAGGAGGAAGTCGAATGCAGCACCACGTCCACCGGACCGCTCAGCGTCTTGGCCGCGTCCGCGGACACCTTCACGCCCCACGGAGCGTCCGGCGCGCCCACCAGTTCGCCCAGATCTTTGCCCACTTTCATGGGATCGCGATCGATCGCGCCCACAATCTGCACGGACTTCTTCTTGCGCGCCAGCCGCAGGATCGAAGCGCCGATGGGACCTACGCCGTACTGCACGATACGAATTTGTCTCGCCACAGCTACTCCAGTTCGCGGAACGGGCCGAGCCTCAGTTCATACCTTAAGGCGTCGCTTTGCAGACTGCAACCGCTTTGAAAGTATGTGTGCCGACTACAGATAACCCTGCCGGACGGCCCGTGAAACTTATTCTTCGGCCGCGCGTTATACCTTTAGACAGCCGCGACGGGTTCTCGCTCGGCGTCCAGGAGAAATGCTTAGGAGCAATGCCGATGATCGCCCGATTCCGCTCCCCGCTGGTATTCGCCGGCTGCCTTTGTTTTGGCGCGTTCGCCGCTCTTACCATGGCGCAGCAGCAAAGTACTCCACCTAACAGCGCCCAACAGGCCCAAAAGCCATCCGATATGCCGGGGATGGACATGTCGGGTGCCCCGAACCCGTCCCATCCATCACCCGCTGCGGCTCAGGCCGATTCCGCCATGTCCGACATGCACATGGAAATGAACGGACACATGTTCATGACCACGCTGCGTCCGCCCAATCCCGCCGACCAAAAGCGCGCCGACGAAATTCTGGCCGCGCTTCGTCCGGCCATCGAAAAATACAAGGACTACCACGTGGCACTGGCGGATGGATTTCGCATTTTCTTGCCCAACGTCCCCCAGGAACACTATCACTTCACCAGTTACACCTACGCGTTTGAAGCGGCGTTCAAATTCAATCCCGAG
>Ga0302324_100005581_pt1 | contig 27409 bp, 19 predicted proteins | sample Palsa_T0_1_FD_201949 | JGI IMG/M metagenome (GOLD analysis project Ga0302324, IMG submission 201949) | Peat permafrost microbial communities from Stordalen Mire near Abisko, Sweden - Palsa_T0_1 | ecosystem: Environmental > Terrestrial > Soil > Palsa > Peat permafrost | place: Sweden: Abisko...
CGAGTTTGCCCCACGCGTCCAGCAGCAGAAAACTTCCCTCTTTGATCGGCAACGATCCAGTCGCGGCTGGGGAGTAATGCGAGTCGCTGCTGTTCGGCCCCACCGCAACCACCGGCGCGCTGTCTGCGCACACTCCCTGCGCGCGAAATTGGTCGGCCATCCACTGTTGCAATTCGTATTCGGTGATCGACTGCCGCTCCCGCACCAACGCGCCCGCCCGGGTAAACGCGTCTCGGGTCACACGGTCGATGATCTTCCCCGCCTCCTGGTGCGATTCGAGCTGCGCGGAGGTCCAGGTGGCTTCGAATTTCTGTATCAGATCGGCCGAGCTCACTACTTTTTTCTTCAGGCTGCGAATCCACTCCACCGTGCCGGCGTCCACCAGCGAGAGCTGCGGCACATTATTCTTGGGCGAATACTGCATAGCCAGAATCCGCGTTCCGGCGAGCAGCCGCACCATACCTTTTTGCAGCTCTTCCAGCGCGGCGTATTCCAGTTTCCTGCCTGGAAGCGTATCCAGCGTTTTGGCTTCGATCCGGTGGACCAGCTTGCGCGGCTCACCTTTCGCCGGAATCAAATAAAACCAGCGCCGCTTGGCCATCGCGGTAATTCCCAGAATCCGGTAGGCCAGTTGGTCGCGGTGCAAAATATCGTAGAACAACCAACCGTCCATTTTATGGGCGCGCAACTCCGACTGAATCGCTTTTACATCCAGCATGATGTGTTCTCGCTTGTGGATTAGTGGATTGGGCCCGGCGCTTCGCTTCGTAGTCTTTCGGACGCCCGCTGGAATCCCGGACTGCCTACCCGGAGTTCATGGCATCCCCGTCTGACGGCGATTCTATCAGCCGCCTCGGCGATTTCCAAACCATCGAAATGATATTTTGCCTGGATTCGGAGGTTTTGGGTCTTTGTTTTCATGCACTTGAAAGGGGGTATCCTGGCAGTGTTGCGATTCTGATTCCGCCGTCCCGGGAGACGTCCGTCTTGGTGCGCCGCGCGCGGCGGGTTACATACGGACGCCCGGCGAGTGCCGATCTTAGATTTCAATGTTTTTTCCCTCATGATTCTTGCCCTCTGCGAGCCTAGCTGAGTGGGCGCGGGCACGACGAGGGATCGTTTCGGTAGACGTTCTCACAGTGGCGGGCGCTGGCCAAATAGCGCAGTCCCGACGCGAATTTCGGTAGCGCCTTCTTCGATCGCCACTTCGAAATCGTGACTCATGCCCATAGAAAGGTCGCCCACTGTTTCCACGCTTCCCTTTCGCAGTCTTTCCCATAGATCGTCGCGCAGCGCGCGCATTCGCCGGAAATACGGCCGGGCATCTTCGGGGTCATCGAAAAACGGAGGGATGGTCATCAATCCGCATAGTCGCAGGCTGGAGAGCCCCACCACTGCTTCGATCACCGCCGGCAACTCCGCTTCCGCCACCCCCGACTTGGTGGCTTCATCCGAGAGGCGCACTTCGATCAGCACGTCGCGCCGTTCCGCATTTCCTGGCGTTGGCGCGGACGGCTTCGCCCCCGCTTCTGGGATTTCGTTCATCAGCCGATCGAGTTTCTGCGCCAGGGCCACGCTGTCCACCGAATCGATGCGATGAAACAATTGCGCCGCCCGGCGCGCCTTGTTTCCCTGCAAGTGCCCGATCAGGTGCCAGGTTGCCTCAGGGCAGTCCAATTCTTTTTCCTTGGACTCGAACTCCTGTATCCGGTTTTCTCCGAAATGGCGCACTCCCAGTTCGTAGGCCGCGCGAATCGCCTCCACCGGAAACGTCTTCGACACCGCTACCAGCGTGATTTCATCCGCGCGTTTGCCGCAGCGCGATGTGGCCGCTGCGATGCGCTCGAGGATTTCCTCCAGATTTTTGGCCATCCCTGCGACATCGTACATTTCGTCCGCCTGGATCGCGCGAGTGAATGCAGCCGCGCACGCCAGATTTTAACATGCTGCGCGCAATCGCCCCTTTTGAGAAACGGAGGCCCACGGAGATCGGTGCGCCGCCTGATGCCCGAAATCTGGGTCGTAGTTGAGTCCTGGATTCTCAAGTTGACACCAACCGTTGGCGGGCATATGTTTTGCGCAAGGGTAAAACATGACTTTGGAGTCCCCGCCCACTCGCGTATGACCAGCTTGGATGACAGGATTTCTATCTTAGGTTAGCGGAGGAAAATCGCATGGCGACTGCAGTCGTACAGCCGGATGTTAACGTTACTGGATTCCTATCCAAGACCCGCAAGATCCTAATTAACGGAAAGTGGGTGGAAGCCGCCTCGGGCAAGACTTTCCCCACTTACAACCCCGCCACCGGAGAAGTATTGGCCAATATTGCCGCGGGCGACAAGGAAGACATTAACCGTGCGGTGAAAGCGGCACGCGCCGCATTTGAAAGCGGTCCGTGGTCGAAGATTTCCCCTTCCGAACGAGGCCGCCTGATCTGGAAATTAGGCGACCTGCTGGAGAAACACGCCGAGGAATTCGCGCAGCTCGAGTCGCTCGACAACGGCAAACCGCTCAAGATCGCGCGCATCGCCGACCTGCCGCTGGCGGTCGATCATTTCCGCTACTACGCGGGATGGTCAACCAAGATCGAAGGCAACACCATCAACCTGGGCCTGCAGAAGCAAGGAAAATTCCATGCGTACACGGTGCGCGAGCCGGTGGGCGTGGTGGGTCAAATCATTCCGTGGAATTTCCCGCTGCTGATGGCCGCCTGGAAACTGGCTCCGGCCCTGGCTACGGGCTGTACCGTCGTGCTCAAGCCGGCCGAACAGACTCCGTTGACCGCGCTGCGGCTGGGCGAGTTGATTATGGAGGCCGGATTCCCCGAAGGCGTGGTGAATATCGTTCCAGGTTACGGCGAAACGGCCGGCGCCGCGCTCGCCGCCCACCCAGACGTCGATAAGGTGGCGTTCACCGGTTCCACCGAGGTGGGCAAACTGATCCTGCAGGCCGCCGCGGGCAACCTGAAAAAGGTTTCACTGGAACTCGGCGGCAAGTCTCCCAATATCATCCTCGATGACGCCGACGTCTCCACCGCGATTCCCGGCGCGGCCAGTGCGATCTTTTTCAACCACGGCCAGTGCTGCTGTGCCGGTTCCCGTCTATTCGTCGACAAGAAAATCTTCGACGAAGTTGTCGACGGCATCGCTCAGGACGCCAGCAAAATCCGCGTCGGTCCGGGATTCGATCCGGATAGCGACATGGGCCCGCTGGTCTCCGAAGAGCAGATGAATCGGGTCTGCGGCTTCCTCGAGTCGGGTCAGAAGGAGGGCGCCAAGGCGGTGACCGGCGGCTCACGCGAAGGCACCAAGGGCTATTTCGTGAAGCCTACGGTGCTGGTGAATACCAACGACAAAATGCAGGTGGTGCAGGAGGAAATATTCGGACCGGTGGTGACGGCGATCCCGTTCAGCGATGCAAGCGAGATCGTCCCCCGCGCCAACGACACCATCTACGGCCTCGCCGCCGGAATTTGGACACGCGACATCAAGAAAGCGCACGCCCTCGCGTCCAAGCTCCGCGCCGGAACTGTGTGGATCAACTGCTACAACGTCTTCGACGCCGCGCTCCCCTTCGGTGGATACAAGCAGTCCGGCTGGGGCCGGGAGATGGGGCACGAAGTGTTGGAGCACTACACTGAGGTCAAGAGCGTCTGCGTGGCGTTGTAACAGAGCCGGCGCGCCAAGAGTGAACGGGGGCCGAAGCAGCACTCGGCCCCGTTTTTCCTTTGCTGGCCGAGACCAAATCCCGCCGCAAAACCCTCTTCGAAGTCCCATGCTACAATTCTCTGCCCATGGTCCCCCGCGGAAAACTGATCGCCGTCGAAGGCATCGACGGCTCCGGTAAGCGGACCCAGATTGAAATGCTTTCCGCCGCGCTCACCCGCCGCCGCATCCCGCACACTTCGATCAGCTTCCCGCGCTACGACACTTTCTTCGGCCTTCTCGCCGGCCAGTTTCTCGACGGCAAATTCGGCGCCAAGATCGATCCGCATCTCTCCGCGCTGCTGTACGCCGGCGATCGGTTTGACGCTCGCGGGGAAATCGAATCGGCCCTGGTCAAAGGCAGCATTGTGCTCGCCGACCGCTACGCGGCGTCCAACCTCGCGCACCAGACCGCGCGCCTTCCGCCCGCCCAGCGCGCCGCCTTCATCGATTGGCTCACCAAGCTCGAATTCCAGATCTACGGCATCCCCGCCGAAGATCTGGTGATTTTCCTCCGCGTCCCGGTCCGTAACGCGCAGCACCTGGTGGGACAAAAGAAGGCTCGCCATTACACCAGCCGCCGCCACGACATCCTGGAAGCGGATCGCAGTCATCTGCGCACCGCCGCCGCGATCTACGAAAAACTAGCCAAAGATCCGCGCTGGGTGACCATCGACTGCCTCGACAAGAAGACCTCCCTGCTCGAGTCTCCCGACGCGCTGCACCTCCGCGTGATGGCCGCGGTCGATTCCCGCATCTTGAAACCCTGACCATTTGCCGCGCATCCTAGAAGTGATGTAGTTTCATACCCAACATGTCCTTCAACGATTTCCTCGGCAACGAACGCATTGTCACCGCTCTGCGCGGCATGCTCAGCCGCAGCCGCGAACCCAGCGCCATCCTTTTCACTGGCGCTCGCGGCGTGGGCAAATTCACGCTCGCTCGCATGTTCGCACAGGCCGCCAATTGCCGGCGCATGAAAGACGATTTCTGCGGCGAGTGCGAGCCATGCCGCCGCATCAGCCGCCTGGCCGATCCTAAAACACTCATCGAACAGGCCCTTACCGAGCGCGGTGAAAGCGCCGACGCGGGAACCGTCGAGCGTGTGCCGCTGATCGTCGAGGCGCACCCCGACGTCTGGGCGATTTTTCCCGACCCGGTTCGCCTGCGGACACCGGTGGCGCGCCCAATGATTCGCGTGGGCCAGCTTCGCGCCATTCAACGCGCCGCACATTTCAAACCGAAGGGGCGCCGCCGCGTCTTCATTTTGGATGGTGCCGACACCATGCGCTACACCGACGCCGACGTGTTCCTGAAAATCCTGGAAGAACCGCCCGAATCCGCCACGATGATCTTGATCGCCACCAGCCCCGATTCCCTGCTGCCGACGATTCGTTCGCGGTGCCTGCAATTCCACTTCGCCCCCGTTCCTGGAGAAAAAGTGGAAGAATTTTTGTCCAAACGTACCGAACTGAAACCGGCCGCCCGCCAACTCACCGCTCAACTCTCTTCCGGCGCACCGGGAATCGCTCTCGAGTTCGATTTAGAAGAATCGGAACGCTTGCGCCGCGAAGTTTTGCGACTCATAGAACTGGCCTATAACGGCGCCAATTATCGCGACGTTTTCGCCGCCACCGCGCAACTCGCCAAACAGGAGAAGGAATCGTTTGAAAACGTTCTCGAACTATTTTATAGTCTGCTCACGGACCTTCTGGAGTTATCACAGGACCAGAAAGCATGGTTCCCACGGAATCCGGACCTCCGGCGAGAGCTAGAGGGCCTCGGCAAAAAAATAAATCTGGAGTGGGTGGCGAATTCCGCAGCGAATCTGGACCGCCTGCACCGCCGCCTGCGGCGCAATGTGAGCCGCCAGCTAGGCTTGGATGCCGTCGCCATTTCTATGCTTCACCAATGATCCGGAACTCATTTCCTGCCCGGTTGCTTAGAAATTAGGGAACGAAACGCGCGGTGAGTGGAATTACAAGAGTCTCCAAAGGGGGGAGCTCATGGTAAATCGAAAGCTATTCCGCCATTCTATAACCGAAATGAAGGAGCCTTTCCCAGTACGGCCAGCCGCCGGGAATGCCGGTGGAGGAAATTCCGGTGGACCTGCGCCGCGGAAAAAACCCGCGCCGCCTGAGCAAACCCACGCCGAGAATTTTTACTACGTCAAACAGATGCAATCGCGCTCTCCCGTCGCGGTGGTGCTGATGGATGGCGAGACGTTGCGCGGCACGCTGGAATGGTACGACCAGGACTGCATTAAGTTGACGCGCTACGGCAGTCCGAACCTGCTAATTTTCAAGCACTCCATCAAGTTTATGTACAAAGATGGCGAAGACGCCGCGCAGGGCGGAACGAACGCCTCGTAGTCGAGATATCGCTGAATCTAGCTACTGACGAGAAAACCTATTTCCGGCGCCCGGGAATGGGCTTTTCGTTCTTGGCGCCGGAACATCTTGCGGCGAGACTCGAAAAAGGTTGCGCCGCGTATTTCTCAGTAAGCCGTAAGCCCGCCATCGAGCGGTAGAGCCGCTCCCGTCACCCACGACGATTCGTCGGAAGCCAGATATACCGCCAGATGCGCCACATCCTCGGGCCGCCCAATTCGTCCCAGCGGAATTTCCAGCTCGCGTTTTTTTCGTTCGTCCGCCGCGTCGGGAGCCGCGGTGATGGACCCCCTTCCCAGATCGGTGTCCACGATCGTCGGGCAAATGCAATTCACGCGAATATTTTCGTGCGCGTGGTCCAGGGCCATCGCTTTGGTCAGCAGCGTTACCCCGCCCTTGGACGCGCAGTACGCCGCGCGATCCTTTCGCCCCACCACTCCCAATATCGACCCGATATTCACGATCGATCCGCCGCCGCTCCGCCGCAATACAGCCAACGCCGCTCGCGATACCAGGAACGTCCCGGTCAGGTTCGTGGCGATGATGCGATCCCAATCCCCATCGGAAGTGTGTCCGGCATCGGCCACCAGCACCGCCCCGGCGTTGTTTACCACCACATTAATTTTTCCGAATTGCGCTTCCACCGCCGCCAGAGCCTGTTCCACCGCCAGCCGCTGGGTCACGTCGCAACCTACGGCCATGGCCTGCCCGCCGGCCCCGGAAATCGTCCGCGCAACCTCTTCCAGCGGCCCCATGCGTCGGCTGGCCAGCGCCACCGCCGCGCCCTCTCGCGCGAAGTACTCCGCACAGGCCCGCCCAATCCCGGTTCCCGCACCGGTGATAAACGCGATTTTGTTATCCAGACGTGGCATCGTTTGGCGCTCCTGTGCGTCCAATGAAGACGGATTGGCAGGCTAGCATCGCGCCTCGAGACTGCGCAAGCCATCGGCCGTGGTAACCCCGCCGTGTAGAATGCAGTCCGCTCCCAAGGAGCCAACGTACCCATGAAGATCGGAATCACGTGCTATCCGACGTACGGCGGTTCAGGAGTGGTGGCCACTGAATTGGGCATTGAACTCGCCGCGCGCGGCCACGAGGTTCACTTCATCAGCTACGCCGTGCCGATCCGATTGAATTCCTGGCACGACCGCATCTACTTCCACGAAGTGGAAGTCACCACTTACCCGCTCTTCGATCATCCGCCCTATACCCTGGCCCTAGCCGTCAAAATGCAGGAGGTCGCCCAGGAAGCCAACCTGGACCTGCTGCACGTTCACTACGCCATTCCCCATTCGGTGAGCGCGCTGCTGGCGCGGTCCATGCAGGCCCCCAAGCGCCTGCCATTTATCACCACGCTGCACGGCACGGACATTACCCTGGTGGGAAGCGACCGCAGTTATTTGCCAATTACCAAATTTTCCATCGAGCAGAGCGATGGGGTCACTGCGATCTCGAATTACCTAAAGAACGAAACCGTGAAGCAATTCGATATTCAGCGCCCCATTGAAGTGATTTCCAATTTTGTGAACTGCGATCTTTACCAGCGCTGCACCGATTCCGCTTTGCGGGCGCAGTGGGCCCCGGACGGCGAACCGATCCTCATGCACCTTTCCAATTTTCGTCCGGTCAAGCGCATCACCGATGCGGTGAATATTTTTGCGTTGGTCCGGGAAAAAATCCGCGCCAAGCTGGTGATGATCGGCGATGGACCCGACCGCGGCGCCGCCGAATACCTGGCCAAGCAAAAAGGTTTATCGCGCGATGTGTTGTTTTTAGGGAAGCAGGACCACGTCGAGCAGAAGCTGGGCTTGGCGGATCTATTCTTGCTGCCGAGCGAAATTGAGTCGTTCGGCCTGGCGGCGCTCGAAGCGATGGCTTGCGAAGTGCCGGTGGTGGCTACCAATACCGGAGGCCTGCCCGAAGTTGTCACCCACGGGCTGGACGGGTATTTGGTGGAGCCGCGGGATGTGGTCGCTGCCGCGAAATACGCGCTGGAGATACTCACTCGCCCGGATCGTGGCCGATCCATGGGCGAGCAAGCCCGCGCCAACGCGCGTGCTCGTTTCTGCACTACGCTGATCATTCCGCACTATGAGGCGTACTACCGGCAGGTGCTTGCAGCGAAATAGCGTGGCTGGGAACAGAAGAAGAGTTACCTGCCGCCGGCGATGGACGGCACGATCAGCACGTCGTCGCCGTCCTTGAACTCATACTGATTCCCGCCGAGAAATCGTATGTCCTCGTCGTTCACGTAGAAATTCACGAACGGCCGCAGTTTTCCCGACTGGTCTTTCAAGTGCGCACCGATCAGCGGGAATTTCTGCTCCAGTTGCTGCAACAGCTCCGCCATATTCGCCGCCGAACACTGCACCTGGTTTCCGCCATCGGTGAACCGCCGCAGCGGCGTGGGAATGTGCACGGTAATGTTCATCTCACGCACCCACCGCGATGCCGCCCAGGCGCTTGGCTTGAAAATCTTCAAACGCCGCCAGCCGCGGCGCAATCGGCTCTTCCAGCTCGTACTGCCCAACCAGCGCGTCGGTAGTTTTCAATCCGTTGCCGGTGATGCACACCACTGTGGTTTCGTCGCGTCCGATGCGCCCCTGCTCCACCAGTTTCCTGGTCACGCCGGCGGTAACGCCGCCCGCGGTTTCGGTGAAGACGCCCTCGGTTTCCGCCAGCAGCTTCATCGCTTCGACGATCTCCGCGTCCGAACAGTCTTCCGCCCAGCCGCCGCTGTCGCGAATCATCTTTATCGCGTAGCGCCCATCCGCCGGATTCCCGATCGCCAGTGAACGCGCAATGGTCACCGGTTTCTGCGGCGTCAATTCATCCAAGCCATTCTTCACCGCGTGGGAAATGGGCGAGCAGCCGGTGGCCTGTGCGCCAAAAAATCTCACCGCGCGCGGCTTGACGAATCCCAACTCGATCAATTCCCCGAATGCCTTGGCAATCTTGGTAATCAACGAACCGCCGGCCATCGGCACCACCACGTTGTCGGGCAGTTCCCAGCCCAGTTGCTCGGCGATCTCATATCCCACCGTCTTCGATCCCTCGGCGTAGTACGGTCGCAGGTTGATGTTCACGAAGCCCCATTTGAAGCGATCGGCGATTTGCGAACACAGCCGGTTTACCTGATCGTAGTTGCCGGAAATGCGCACCAACTGCGCGCCGTACACCTGGGTGTTGATCACTTTCGCCGCTTCCAGATCCGCGGGAATGAAAATGCACGCCTGGAAGCCGCCACACGCCGCCTGCGCCGCCACTGAGTTCGCCAGGTTTCCGGTGGAAGAGCAGCTCACTACCTCGAATCCGAAGGCGCGCGCCTGCGCCAGCGCCACCGCCACCACGCGGTCCTTGAACGAAAGCGTTGGGAAGCACACCGCGTCATTCTTTACAAACAGATGCCGCAATCCCAGTTTTTTCCCGAAGCGATCCGCTTTCACCAGCGGCGTTCCGCCCACTGCCAATTCCGATCGGAAGTCTTCAGGGAGCGGCAGCAGTTCCGCGTAGCGCCACAGGTTGGCGGCTCGCTGCGCGATATCATCGCGGGTAACCGCTTCACGGATTGCGGGCAGGTCGTAATCGACGCCGAGCGGCGCCAGGCACTCTTGGCAGTAGGAAAGAGGGATATTGCCCCAATCTTTTCCGCATTCTCGACACTTCAATGTGTAGCGCACGCCCATCTCAGTTTTCCTTTCGCAGGCCCAAAAAATTCTGGCCGCCAATAAAAAAAGCCTCTTCCGGGTGTGGGGGAAGAGGCTCAATAGGAAAATTGAGCTGAACCCAATCTCATGTCCCCCGCTTACCGGGCGGGACTTGGCACCTTGTGACCAGGCAATTGCACCCGATCCGGTTGTCGTGGCTTCAACGGGCCCGAAACCCTCAGCCACTCTGCATGAGACTGCGGTGTGCCTAGCTTCGGCACGCACTCAATGCTAAAAGCCAGCCGCGCCGGTGTCAAGAAAAGATTGCAATCACTCCCCAGTGGGGTTCAGCGCTCTTGCCCGTCATCATGGCGCGGCCTTGTTGCGCCTGTCCCTGGGCGGCACGCACCCGCCAGCTTCTCCGGGAATCCGGTGCGCACCGCGCTAGGCAGAAGAGTTGTGCTCCGGAGCACGGTTCTGTACGCTAGCGCACATACAGCAATCCAGTAAGAGGTCTTGGTAAAACACTGTAGTTCCCTATTCGCGAACGCACTACTCGCACGGCGCACGCTTCCTAGTCCTCTAGGGAGATTTATGTACATCGAAATAGGGTGTTCGTGTAGCAGACACACCCACTTCGAAATGTAGCCGCAAAATGTACACTAAGCGTCGTTCAAGCCATTTACGCCGTCGTCAAGACTCAAGACCGATACGGAGGTTAAGTCGCTTAAGAATATTCAACATGCAGCAGCGCGTCCGATGTGTGTCCGCTTGGCCCCGCACATGCTAAGGCCCCTGTGACTTTTGAACACGTGGCTAAGAGTAATCGAACTCGATCCAAGGGGGAACCAGATGGGCGCACTTCGGGCTATGCAATTCAACGTCTCACCGCTCCGTGACGGAGCCAATTCAGCCGCCTCGGCGCGTTCGCTGCGGCAAGGAAAAGCCACCGGAGAAACCGCAAGTGAAGGGCGCTCCCCGGCGATGGCCGAGGTGGTCTCGTGGCCCGCTGGGCGCGCCGGTGAGGATTGGAAGATGGTGCAACGCGCTCGCCGTGGCGATCTCGATGCCATGACCGAACTCTTCGCCGCCCACCGCCGCAGGCTGTTCCACACCGCTTTCTCGCTGTTGCGCAACGAAGAGGACGCCGAAGACGCTCTACAAGACGCCATGCTCTCGGCCTACACCAGCCTCCACAGCTTTCAAGGGCGATCGCAATTTTCTTCGTGGTTAACGCGCATCGTCATCAACGCCGCGTTACGCCGCCGCCAGAAAAACGGCCGCCGCCTGGAAGTGCCTCTTGAGGATTTTGCTAGCGTCGAGGACGAGATGCCAGCGGTCCCGCAGATTGCCGACCCTGGCCCTAGCCCCGAACGCCTATGCAGCGCCGCCGAGCTTCGCGAACTGATCAACGACAAGCTCGGATGCCTCACGCCCCGCTATCGGCTGGCCATCGAGCTTTGCGACGTGCATGAAATGCGAACTGCGGAAGCCGCCCGCGCCGCGGGAATCCACATCAACGCCCTGAAATCGCGCGTGAGCCGTGCGCGCAAGCAGCTCGCCGACCGTCTCTCCAAAGCCATGCAGACACCTGCCACCAAACCCATCGGATTCCAAACCTCTTAGTTTGTCCCTGACCACCGGCCGGGCCCGTAAATCTGCGCTAACCACGGGCCCGGCTGGTGAGTCCAACAGAGCGTCCGATTCCGGAGCTACGAAAGCCCTTCCGATCCGGGGGCTCGTCTTTTATCATGAAGGTCACTGCGTAAGAGGAGCCGATCGCCCTACTGATGAAACTCCCATTCCCCCAAGTTGGCGCACAGGTGCGTCCTCTGGCGGCGGCATTGCCGCCAAAGCCCCGCGCCGGACTCTGCCTGGCGCTGGCAGCCACCGCTTTGGCGCTGGCGATCGCTGGTTGCGGCCGCAACCAGGCTGGGGAAAATCCCAACGTACCAGCCATCGCGGTGCAGACGGTGGTGGTGGGCGATGTCCCCATTTCCGACGACTCGGAATTTCTGGCGGCGCTGAAATCGCGGCACTCCACCGCCCTCAACCCGCAAGTCGAAGGCCAAGTAACCCGCATCCTGGTGAAGTCCGGCGACCACGTCACGGCTGGCGCCAGGCTGATGGAAATCGATCCGCTGCGGCAGCAAGCCACCGTGCAAGGCCAGCAAGCTTCGATCGCGGCGCAGAAAGCCAACGTCGAGCTCGCGCTGATTCAGTACGATCGCGCGCAGAAGCTGTCCGAAGCCGGCGTGATCGCCAAGCAGGAACTCGATCAGGCCCAAACCAATCTGGCCACCGCGAAGGAACAAATGCACGCGCTCGAGGCCCAGCTCAATGAAGGGCAAGTCACGCTGCACTACTACAGCGTGGTATCGCCTACCAACGGCATCATCGGAGACGTTCCGGTACGCGTCGGCGATCGAGTCACCGTTTCGACCTTGCTGACTACCATCGACGACCCGGGCAACCTCGAGGTCTACCTCAACCTCCCGGTGAACCGCGCGCAATCCGTCAAAGTCGGTCAGCTCATTCAGGTCCTCGACGATGCCGGCAACGTCGTCGCGGAAACCCACGTCGACTTCATTTCCCCCGAAGTCGATACCACCACTCAATCGGTGCTCGTGAAAGGCACTCTTAAAAACAGCGCCGGCGCGCTGCGCACCTCTCAGTTCGCACGCGCGCGTATTATCTGGGGCGTGCATCAGGGACCGGTGCTTCCGGTGCTCGCCGTTTCACGCATCAACGGCCAGTTCTTTGCGTTCGTCGTCGACGCCAGCGTAAAACCCCCATTAGCTCATCAGAAGATCGTAAAACTCGGCGAACTGAAAAATAATCAGTACGCGGTCACTTCCGGGCTAGTGCCGGGCGATCATGTCGTAGTCGAAGGCGGCCAAAACTTGGTAGACGGTGCGCCGGTCACCGAGACCCTGCAGCAGCCCAGCGGGAAACCGTAGTGTTTGTCGATTTTTTCATTAACCGGCCGATTTTCGCTACCGTTTGCGCCCTGCTAATCATTCTGGCCGGCGCGGTGTGCATCCCCACGCTCCCCGTGGCTCAGTTCCCCACCCTCGCTCCACCTTCTGTGAGTGTAGGCGCAGGCTATAACGGCGCGAACGCTCGCTCCGTGGAAACTTCCGTCACCGTCCCCCTCGAGCGGGCCATCAACGGCGTCGAGGGCATGAAATACATGACCTCCAGCAGCGGCAACGATGGCAGCAGCGGCATCAACATCGTGTTCGATATCACTCGCGACGTTGACCTCGCCGCTGTCGACGTCCAAAATCGCGTCAATTCCGCTCTCGGACTGCTGCCCAACGAGGTGAAGACCACCGGCATCCAAATTCAAAAGTCCGGCAACCAGTTTGTTTTTGGCGCAGGCGTTTACGCCGAAAATGGCGAGTACGACAGCCTGTTCCTGAGCAACTATCTCGATCTCTACGTGGCCGACGCCCTGAAGCGGGTGCCCGGGGTAGCCGGCGTCCAGCTTTTCAACGAGCGACGATATTCCATGCGCGTGTGGCTCTACCCGCCGCGCATGGCCAGCTACGGCCTCACCGCTTCCGACGTCCTGAGCGCGCTGCAGGAGCAAAACGTTCAAGTAGCCGCCGGCCAAGTGGGGCAGCCTCCATCGCTCCCCGGACAAAATTACCAAATGAGCGTGCGCGCCGCGGGACGCCTGAGCGAGCCCTCGGAATTTGAGAATATTATTTTGAAGTCGGGCGTCGACGGCACCTTGGTGCGGCTGAGAGACGTCGGGCGCGCGGAAATCGGTGCGGAAGACTACAACTCAATGCTGCGCTTCAACGGTCACGACGCGGTGGGATTTGGCGTTACTCAGCTTCCCAAGGCGAACTCCCTGGCCGTGGATCGCGAGGCTAAAGCCGAACTCGAACGGCTGTCCAAACACTTCCCCCCCGGAATCAAATACGCCATCGCGTTTGACTCGACCACCGCCGTCGGCGAATCCATCCGCGATGTTTTGTACACCTTAGTGGAAGCGGTGGTGCTGGTCATCCTGGTGATTTTCATTTTCCTGCAGGACTGGCGCAGCACCCTGATCCCCGCGGTCACTATTCCGGTCTCACTCATCGGCACCTTTGCCTTCATTAAGCTTCTGGGATTTTCGATCAATACTCTCACTCTGTTCGGTCTCACTCTGGCCACCGGCTTGGTGGTGGACGACGCCATCGTGGTCATCGAAAACGTCCAGCGCCACATCACCGAAGGAATCACCGAGCCGCACAACGCCGCTTCGGTGGCCATGAAAGAAGTCGCCGGGGCGGTGGTGGCTACCTCCCTGGTGCTGGTGGCGGTGTTTGTGCCAGTCGCGTTCTTCCCCGGCACCACCGGGATTCTCTTTCGCCAGTTCGCGCTCACCATCGCGTTTTCGGTTTCCATTTCGGCGTTCAACGCGCTCACCCTTACTCCGGCACTCTCCGCGCTCTTCCTCGGCCATCGCCGCACCAGGGAAGGCGTGATGTTCCACGGATTTAATCTCGGAGTGGAATCGTTCACCAACCTTTATCAGAAAATGCTCCGTCGCATCCTCCGATGGGAATCGGTGGCAGTGATCGTCTTTCTGATCGGTCTCGCGCTCACCTACGTGCTCTACCAGCGCGTGCCCAAAGGCTTCATCCCCCAGGAAGACTCCGACTACTTCACCGTGGCCATCCAGGCGCCCGAGGGCGCCTCGCTCGCTTACACCATAGGCATCGCCGGGCAGGTGGAAGCCGTGCTGCAGAAGCACCCCGAGATCAACAGCGCGTTTACGGTTCTTGGTTTCAGCTTCGGAGGCGCGGCATCCAATCGCGGCATTATTTGGGCGGGCATGACCCCGTTTGCCGAGCGCAAGGGCGACGCCCACACCGCGGCCGCAGTAATCGAACGCATGCGCCCGGAGTTCGCCGGCATTCCCGGCGCCAACGTAGTGGCTTTCCCTCCTCCCGCTGTGGAAGGGTTGGGAGAGCTCGGTGGATTCAGCTTTATCGTCGAGGACCAGACCGGCGGCCCGATCCAAAAGCTGGCCGATGCCACCACGAAAATGGTGCAGGCGGGCAACAGCAACCCTGGTCTCTCCACCTTGTTCACCGGCTTCAGCGCTAACGACCCGCAAGTGCAGGTCACCTTCGATCGCGAGCGCGCCAAGGCGTTGCAAGTTCCCCTTAGCCAGATCACCGACGCGCTGCAGGTCTATCTGGGATCGGTGTACGTCAACGATTTCGATTTCAATAATCGTTCCTATCGCGTGTACGCGCAGGCCGACCAGAAATATCGCGACGCGCCCAGCAGCATCCCCCAGTTTTACGTCCGCTCGAATGCGGGCTCGATGATCTCGCTCGCCAACCTGGTGCATGTCGAGCAGGCCGCGGCGCCGCAAGTGATCAGCCACTACAATCTTTTCCGCTCCGCCGAAATCGATGGCTCCGCCGCAACCGGCCGCAGTTCCGGGCAAGCGATCGAAACCATGGAGGAACTCGCGAAAAAAGTTTTGCCGCCGGGCTTCGGGTACGAATGGACCGGGATGTCGCTGGAAGAAATCCAATCCGGCAGCCAATCGGCGTTGCTATTCGGTCTGGGGCTGCTGGTGGTGTATCTGACGCTGGCGGCGCAATACGAAAGCTATTCGCTGCCGTTTATCGTGCTGCTCGCGGTGCCCATGGCGCTGCTGGGAGCGATCGGAGCGCAGGCCATTCGCGGGCAGCAGAACGACGTCTACTGCCAGATCGGTTTGGTCATGCTGATCGGGTTGTCCAGCAAGAACGCCATCCTGATCGTGGAGTTCGCCGAACAACTGCGCGAAAAGGGCCTCGGCATCGTCGACGCCGCCGTCGAATCCGCCAGAATTCGCCTCCGCCCCATTCTGATGACCTCGCTGGCTTTCATCCTCGGCGTGCTGCCTCTGGTGCTCGCCGAAGGCGCAGGCAAAATCAGCCGCCGCTCGGTGGGCACCACCGTCTTCGGCGGCATGATCGCCGCCACCTTCCTCAACTTGATCTTCATTCCCGTCCTCTACGCTCTGTTCAAAACAATGCAGGCGCGCGTCTCGAAAGCCCCCGCGTCCGTCCCGGCCGCGATTCCCGCCCCCGAGTCATCGCGCTAAGCTTCTACGGTTCGACGCATTTATCTTTTTCGGGTGCTCCATTCTTTGCGTTTTTCGCAAAGGGTGGGCGTAACGATCACCAAAAAACGATCCTATCGATTCAGCTTTCAAGCACCACTCGCTTCGTCCTTGTTCTTCCCGTATCCTGTTCGACCCGTAATCCTGTTCTTCTCGTAGCCCGATTCGTCCTCCTACCGGTTGCCAGAATTCCTCTCAAGCGCTACTCTCTCTCCCATGAACAATCGTCGCGAATTCATGCAAGTCACCGCCGCCAGTCTCGCCGCACTAGCCGCGAGCAAATTTCTTAACGCCGCAACCCATCGCCCGATCGGCGCACAGATCTACACCGTCCGCGATCAGGCGGAGGTCGATCTACCTACCGTGCTGGAAAAGATTCACAAAATCGGCTATCAGGAAGTGGAGCCCTACTGGAACGTCTACACCCACTCCGCCTCCGATCTGAAGAAGATAATCAACGATCACGGCCTGCGCGCCCCCAGCGGGCACTTCAACTACGAAAAGCTGAACGACTCCAGCATCGAATACGCCAAAACACTCGGCCTCGAATTCCTGATCTGCCCCATGCTGCCGGACGACATGTGGACTTCACTGGACGGCTTCAAACGCGCCGCCGACTTTTACAACGCGTACGGTCAAAAGGTCCGCAAGGCAGGAATGAAGTTTGGCCATCACAATCACGATTACGAATTTCGCCCCTTCGGTGACACCACCGGTCTTGCGACTCTGCTGAAACTCACTGACCCGGATCTGGTATGCCTCGAAATGGATTGCTATTGGGTCACTCAGGCGGGACAGGATCCTCTGCAACTGCTGAAACAATATCCCGATCGCATCAAGCTACTCCACCTGAAGGATCGCAAGCCAGGGTTTCCGCCGTCGTTCGATATGGAGGCGTCTTCTTCGCATTTCACCGAAGTTGGCGCCGGCACCATCGACTGGAAACACGTCATTCCCGCCGCGGAGGCTAACGGTGTGCACCACTTCTTCGTCGAACGCGACTCCGGCGATCTCCCGCCGTTCGAGAGCCTCCGAGTCAGCTTCGATAACCTGCAAAAGATTGCGTGACCGGCGGGCTGAAGCCGTCGCACCGTTTTTGATTTAAGCAGTCGAAGGTGGGTGCCCCACACGTCGGTTTCACGTTTTGACGGTCGGTTTATCTTTTTCGCGCCCCGCTCTTCCCCGGCTGGGAAGGGTGCGAGTTCCGACCTAAGCGTTGGACGGAGGAGCAAGATCGACGTCTCGAGAAACAAGAATTTAATCCTGTGGACTGCAATCTTCCTGGTTTCAATCCTGGCATATCCGATACCATCCACAGCCCAACGCAAGCCAGCCGCCCGCTCGACTTCAACCGCAAAAACGAAACCAGTCCCCGCCTGGCAATCGTGCGGCGCGAGCGCCGCTTTCCGCCTAAGCGCCCTGCAAGCCTCCCAAGGCAACCTTCTGCAACTCGAAGTGAAAAGCGATTCCCCGCTCACGGACCTCAAAGGCCAAGCCGCCACCCGCGACCTTTCGTTCTGGCCCTCCAACAACCCAACAGGCGCCACCAAAACCGCCGTCTACCTCTATCAGTCAGTAATCGGAATCGACCTACAACAAAATCCAGGTTCCTACGACCTGTCGCTCGAAGCGGCGCAAGCAGGCCCCGCGCCTTTAAGTTGCCAGGCGAAATTCGAGGTCACCGACGGCCACTACAAGGTGGAAAGCCTCAAGGTCGCGCCCAAGTTTGTTGAGCCCGCCCCCGAAGATCTAAAACTCGCCCAAGACCAGGGCGCCCGCCTCCGCGCCATCTTCGCCACCGTCACTCCCGAAAAACTCTGGCAAGGCAAATTCCGCATGCCTATCCAAGGCGCCACGTCCTTTAAGAATTTCGGTTCCCGCCGCATCCTTAACGGGGAACCCAGTTCCCCCCACTCGGGCGTGGACGTAGGCGCCGTGGCTGGCACTCCGATCCATGCCACGCAACGTGGACGCGTGGTCCTGGCCGAGTCTCTCTACTTCTCCGGCAACACCGTAGTCCTGGACCACGGCCTGGGAATCTATACTCTCTACGGCCACATGCAATCGATGTCCGCTAAACTAGGCGACACCGTAGAAGCAGGCCAAGTAATCGGACAAGTAGGCTCTACCGGCCGCGTCACCGGGCCCCATTTGCATTGGGGCCTAAGCATATCCGGCGCCAAGGTAAACGCCCTCGACCTTCTCTCGCTGCGCTAATCCCGCACCTCTCTCGGATATCAAGTAAATCGAATCGACGATTGGGTGGCTGAGCGAACCGAAGTGGGTGCGTAGCGCCGCGACTCTTCGAGGACAGACATAACAAATCAAAAAACCGTCTCCCCTCACCACTCCGACAAGAAACACAATCCAGCGGCCCCACCGTCCGACCATCGCGCTTCTGTCGTGTCTCGCCCCCAACTGACAGTGTTAATATGTCGCGCGGGCGCATCCCGATGCGCAAAGCAGTCATCTCAACCCAGAGGCAGCAACCATGGAACGTGGCGCCGTGAACGCAGCGCAAAAGATATCGAGCGCGGCCACAACCGTTTTCCCCGCGTGCGTCAAATCCATCACCTGCGCCCTGGCGCTGACGCTGCTCGCCGCCATCACCACCCAAGCACAGAATCCAAATCCGATCCCCCTCAAAGAGAACTGGGCCATCCAATCCTCAGCCAAAGTCCCCGCCGACGGCGCAGCCATCTCCCGCGCCGGCTTCGACGCCAAAGACTGGTATCCAACGACGGTCCCCACCACGGTCCTGGGCGCGTTAGTAGCCGACAAAGTTTATTCCGACCCATATTTCGGTATGAATCTCCGCTCGATCCCCGGAACGAAATACAAAATCGGCGCCAATTTTTCCAACGAGGAAATGCCCGCGGATAGCCCATTTCGCGTGGCCTGGTGGTATCGCACCGAGTTTGCAGTCCCCGCGGACGCCGCAGGCAAAACCCTGTGGCTGAATTTCAAAGGCATCAACTATCGCGCCAACATCTGGGTGAACGGCCAGAAGCTGGCCGGAACCGACGAAGTGGCCGGAGCCTTCCGCCGCTACGAATTCGACGCCACCAATCTCCTCGTCGCCGGAAAGACAAACGCAATCGCCGTGGCCGTGTTTGCGCCGAAGGCCGACGAATTGGGAATTACCTGGGTGGATTGGAACCCCGCCCCGCCAGATAAAGACATGGGAGTCTGGGGCGACGTCTGGCTCGCGGTCAGCGGGCCGGTCGCGGTCAGGAATTTGCAGGTGGATTCAAAGGTGGATCAGCCGGATCTCGCTGCCGCCCATCTCACAGTCTCCGCTGACCTGCGCAACGCAACCAACAGCCCCGTGCAAGGAGTCTTGCGCGGAACGATTGGCTCCAATACTACCTTCGAGCAAAATGTTTCGCTCGCCGCCAAGGAATTGAAGGTCATCACCTTCGTCCCGGGGCAATATCCGGTGTTGAATATCAAGAGTCCCAAGCTTTGGTGGCCCTACCGCATGGGCGCTCAGGACATGCACTCGCTGCGCATGGAATTCGCTGCCGCAGGCGCCACGTCGGACGCCGCCAGCATGGATTTTGGAATCGATGAAATCACTTCCGAATTGACCTCGCCCAGCACTCGCGTCTTCAAGGTAAACGGAAAGAAAATCTTGATTCGTGGCGGCGGCTACTCCCCGGACATGCTGCTTCGCGAGACTCACGCCGAGTGGAACACCCATTTCTCCTACGCCAAAGCCATGAACCTGAACACCATCCGCCTGGAAGGAAAACTCGTGGGCGATGATTTCTTCGCCCTGGCCGACCGCTACGGCCTGCTGATCATGCCCGGCTGGTGCTGCTGCGATCATTGGGAAAAATGGAAGAACTGGAAATCCGACGAGCGCTCGGTGGCCACCAAATCCCTGCGTGACCAGGCGTTGCGGCTGCGCACCCATCCCAGCGTGTTGATGTGGGCCAATGCCAGCGACGGCCCGCCGCCGCCAGACATCGAAAAGGCTTATCTGGACGTGCTGGCCGACGCCAAATGGAATAAACCGGTGATCTCCTCCGCCGCCCAGCAGCCTACTTCGGTGAGCGGCAACAGCGGCGTGAAGATGACCGGGCCGTACGACTACGTCCCGCCGGATTATTGGTCGCAGGACAGCAACAACGGCGGCGCCTTCGGCTTCAATACCGAGACCAGTCCCGGGCCGGCCGTCCTCCCGATCGATAGCCTGAAACAAATGCTGCCTCCCGAACATCTGTGGCCCATCGATGACTTCTGGAATTTTCACGCCGGCGGCGGCAAATATCACGATACTCACATCTACGACCATGCGCTCGAGCAGCGCTACGGCAAAGCGGTGTCCCTCGCAGATTACGAACGGAAGTCGCAAGCCATGGCGTATGAAGGCGAGCGCGCCATGTTCGAAGCCTATGGCGCCAATAAATACAAAGCCACCGGCGTAATCCAGTGGATGCTCAACAACGCGTGGCCATCCACCATCTGGCACCTCTACGATTATTACTGGCGGGCCGCCGGAGGATTCTACGGCACCCAGCGGGCCTGTGAGCCGCTGCACGCCCAATATTCGTACGCCGACCGCAGCATTCAAGTGGTGAACGACGAGCGAAAAGCCTACCAGGGCCTGACGCTCGATGCCGACGTCTACGACATGAAGCTCGCCAAGCGCTTCTCAAGAAGCGCCGCAGTCGAAGTGGCGGCCGACGGTGTGAGCACCGCCTTCGTGATCCCGCCGGTCGCCGACCTGAGCGGAACGTATTTCCTGAAGCTGACCCTAAAAGACGCCACCGGCGCGACCGTCAGCGAGAATTTCTACTGGCTATCAACGCGGCCAGACACGATGGAGTGGAACAAGAGCACGTGGTACTACACGCCACAAAAGGATTTCGCCGACTATACCGCCTTACAGTCCCTGCCCACGGTTAAATTGCATACGGAAAGCCAATTTGTCACGGATGGAGAATCCGGAGGAGCCCGTGTCACCGTCGAAAATCCCACCGCCGGCCTGGCGTTCCAGGTGCGCGTGAACCTAACCCGCGGCGCGGGCGGCGACGACGTCCTGCCGGTCATTTGGGACGACAATTACATTTCGCTGCTCCCCGGCGAAAAACGTCAGCTGCGGGCCGCCTTCCATCTCGCCGATTTGAACGGCTCCTCTCCCGTAATTGAAGTCACCGGCTGGAACGTCGAAGGCCCCGCGAATTAACTGCGAGATTCCGGCTCCGCCGGAGTCTCGGGCGAAGAGTATTTCCGCAGGACGCGCAACGGCCGCATCAATCCTGAGAACAATCTCAGCGCGCGAGGGAGTTTCGCGTCGGCGTAATCCGCCTCGCTGGGAACGAACGCCAGCCGCAGCGCGTACCGCGCTGCGCTCGCCGGCCCGGATATCACCCGGTAGCGCAGCCGGAGTCGCGCTTCCGCCCCAAGGGGGGGCAGCGCCGGCGCCACAATACGTCGCTCGAATTGCGCGGCGATATCGCGCGCCCGGTAGTCGGCCCGAATACTTTGCAGCACTGCCGGCGGCAACGGCACGTGTAGCAGACTCGCCGCGAGCGCGAGCCCCACGTAAAGCATCCGCTCCACGCCGGTGGATTCCGCGCGGTACGTGGCCGTACGCCAGTCGAGATCGGGAACCGCGCGCAGCAGCGCCGCAATGTCCGCGATCCACACCAGCCGATCCCAGAAATCCTTGGCGCCGTGCACCGCCAGAAAAATCAATTGATCCTCTGGCGCGAACGTGCGCAGTTCCCGGCCCCCGACGCTCACCGGCACCGAGCGATTGAACAATCGCTCGATATCCGGCATCCGCGGAAAATGCCGCAGCGTTCTTTCGGTGTGCAGCTCGACGAACACGCGGCACGCCGCGTCTTCGTAAGCGTACTCGCCGGGCACGAAACTGCGGCTGGCCGCAGTTTCGTGCAGCCACGGGTAGCGCGGCGTGAAGCCGAGCTCGCGCATCGCCGCATGCGCAGCGGGGACGCTGTCCTGCGGAATAATGATGTCGAGGTCTTCGAACTCGCGGAGAGTAAGGTCGCGGTAGGCCTGCGCCGCAATCACCGGCCCTTTGTAGGGGATCGCCTTGATTTGCGCAGCCCCAAGACCATCCAGAATTCTCCCCAGTTCCGTAGCTAGGAAAAGATTGCGCACCGAATTCGCACGGTAGGACTCGGCAAGCTCCGCAAACGCCCCGATCGGGATGCGTTCCTCGAATGCTTTCAGCCGCAAGTAAACGATCGGCGTCACCGCGTGGTTCCCGGCATCCTCAATCAACCTGCCCCACTCGATCGCCCGCCCGAGCAGCGCCGCAATGTGCGCCTCAGAATCCGCCGGCGAAGGCGCCCGCAGGCAAGCCAGCAAGAGTTCTTTCTCATCCGATATTTCAATCGCCGCCAGTTTTGTCATGTCGCGTGCGCATAGCGCAATCGCCAGCCAGAATAGCCGAAAAGCGCGTCGGGGAGTAAGAAGGGATGAAATGCGCAGACGAAATGCAAACCCTCGGCAAGCCTCAGGTGCGCTTTCCGTAGAAGGGCCAACCATTTTTCGGTGGAGGCGGCAGCACGATAAGTTCAAACGCAGAAGGAGGGGGCAATTTCTTCACAGTTGCGCCGTCGTTTTTATAGAACTCCAACTCGACCGGTCGTCCATCACGAACGTGCAGAAGCATATGGACAATGTCGGCGCTCGGGCCCTCGCCGCCATCTCCCTCAGCCGCCTCGGCCTCTATCGGAACTCTCTGGTTGACGTCTGCGCGCCCTTCAATCTGGCTCTTAAGTTCCAGGCCTGAATCCCCGGTGACAGTCCTAACTAGTACGTTTCGCACCAGAGGAGCCAATTCATCTCTGCCAGGGAAATCCGCTTCAAGGAGACGCTCGAGAAGGTGCCGTTCGATCTCGGTTGGGGCGCGAAACTCTGGCTCAGGAACGAACATGATTGAGTGTATACACCGATTTTCCAATAATAAATAGGGTTGGAAAAAGGCCTAACGGCGCAGCCTGCTACTGCACTTTGGGGCGGGGACCGAGCGTTTCGCGGAGCTTGCAGGCCAGCGTCTGCCAAGTAAACGGCTTCGGCAGCAAGATCGTATCCGGATGCAGAATTCCGTGGTGCACGATCGCCTGCTCGGTGTAACCAGACATGTAGATCACTTTAGTTTCCGGACGGATGGTCGCGATGATGTCCGCCAATTCCGGCCCGCTCATCGCCGGCATCACCACATCGGCCAGCAGCAGATGAATCGTGCCCGCATATTTCTCCGCGATTTCCAGCGCCGCAGGGCCGCTCTCTGCTTCCAGCACGTTATACCCGCCCAACTGCAAGTACTCGCGCGCCAATTCCCTGACGCCCTGCTCGTCCTCGACCAGCAAAATCGTTTCCGAGCCCCCCGGACTATTTTCGGCCACGCCCGGCGCCACCACTTCCTCTGCATCCTGAACGCACGGCAGGAAAACCTTGAATGTAGTCCCGCGATCCGGCTCGCTATACACCCACACATACCCGCCACTCTGCTTCACAATTCCGTAAACGGTGGCCAGCCCCAACCCGGTTCCCCGCCCTTTTTCTTTGGTAGTGAAAAACGGCTCGAAGATGTGCGCCTGCGTTTCCGGATCCATGCCGCAACCGGTATCCGAAACCGCCAGCATCACGTATTTCCCGGGTGCCAGGATCGCCGGCGAGCGATTGTAGCCGGAATCGAATTCGTAGTTCGCCGTCTCGATGGTCAGTTTGCCGCCGCGCGGCATAGCGTCGCGCGAATTCACCGCCAGGTTCAGAATCACCTGCTCCACCTGGCTGCGGTCTGCCTTCACCCGCCACAGATTCGTTGGCGCCAGGTTGTGAAATTCGATGTCCTCGCCGATCAACCGGCGCAGGATTTTCTCCATGTCGTTCACCACGTTCTGCACGTTCAGCACGCTCGGCGCCAGCATCTGTTTCCGGCTGAACGCCAGCAACTGCCGGGTAAGCGCGGTGGCTCGCTGCGAGGCTTCCTGAATCTGCTGGGCGTTCCGGCGCATAGGATTGTTCTCTCCCATGCGTTCGAGCATTAGCTCGGCGTAGCCCTGAATCACCATCAGCAGGTTGTTGAAATCGTGCGCGATGCCGCCGGCCAGCCGGCCCACCGCTTCCATCTTCGCGGCTTGGCGCAGCTGCTCTTCGAGTTTCTTGCGGTCCGTAACGTCCAGCGCCATGCAGATCGCGCCCAGAATTTGGCCGTCACCGCCGCGTAATGGTTCCACGTGGCAAGCGTATGACCCGCTGCGCCATTCGATCGGAAAAGTCACCGGCTCGCCGAATAGCGCGCGGCGATGAGCGGCGATGGGGGTAAATCCCTCGTCGATCGTCTCGAAGAACTGCAGCAAAGTCTGCCCTACCGCTTCATTCGGCTTCATGCCCACGCGTGCCAGTCCGGCGCCGAGGCACGAAGTGAAGCACATGTTGGTATCGACGGTCCAAAGTACCGCCGGCAACTGCTCCACCAGCACCCGCAGGCGAGCTTCGCTATCGCGCAGAGCTTTTTCCGAGCGGCGGCGCTCGATGGCCAGGGCGATCTGCCCTCCCACCGAATTCAGAAACTCCAGGTCGCGCTGGGTGTAGGCATTTTCGTCGGTGTAGTGCTGCACCACCAGCACCCCAATCGTAGCGGCCGGCGTGCGCAGCGGAACGCCCAGCCACGAAGGCGATGGCGTGCCCACTAGCTCTACTTCACCCCCTGCGGCCAGAACGTCGAACGCTTTTTGCGGAATCAGCATCGCCCGGCCGGTGCGGAAAACGTACGACGTGCAAGTCCGTCCCAGATTCTGCGGCGGCGGCGCGGAGTCAAATGCATCGGCGAAGAATGGAAATCCGAACTGGTTGCTAGCCGGATCGTACAGCGCCACAAAGCAGTTCTCCGCGCGAATCACTTTTTTAAGCGACCGGTGGATCAGCGCGAGCAGGCTATCCAGGTCGTCGGTGGTGTTGATGCCGTGGATGATCTCAGACGTCACCTGGCGCTCGGTTTCCGCGCGCTTCCGATGGGTGATGTCCTCGGTGGTGCCTTCGTAGTAGAGAGTTTTGCCGCCCGCGTCGCGCACCACCCGGGCGTTGTCGCACAACCAGATCTTCGCGCCGTCCCGGCGATATACCTGATACTCGAAATTTTCGATGCGGCCGTGCGTTTCCAATAGGCGCTGCTGCTCGATGCGCCTCGAAGGATCCACGAATTCCTGCCCGGCGATATCGTGCACCGCGGCCTGTTTTTCCTCCGGCGACGAGTAACCCGTCATCCGCGCTAGGGCCGGATTCAGGCTCAGGTAGCGGCCGTCCGGAGTGGTTTGGAAGATTCCTTCCACGCAATTTTCAAAAATGCTGCGCAAGCGCTCTTCCGCTTCGTGCTGCGCGATCTCCGCATGTTTCCGAGAGGTCACGTCGAGCATCACGCCTTGCATGCGCGCGGGGGCTGAACCGGCGCCCGGAACGACGCTCGCGATATCGCGGAACCACACCACCCGCCCGTCACGCGCCAGCATGCGGTACTCGGAGTCCAGCGGCGCCCCGGTGGCTTCGCTGTGCCGTTCCTGCGTAATCGCTTGCTCCCAGTCGTCCGGATGGAGTCGGCTGTGCCACAACGCGGCATCGATCATCCACTCTTCCGCGCTGTATCCCAGAATCGAATGGATCTGCGGGCTCACGTACGACCACCGGCCATTCGCCCCGGACTCCGCCGAGTAAGTGATCGCCGGCAGTTGCTCGACCAACGCGCGGTACTTGGCTTCCGCCGCTTGCAGCTTGCGTTCCGCCCGGCGACGCTCGGTGATGTCCTCATACATCGAGAACGCCCCGATCAGGTCCCCCGCCACCAGCAGCGGAACCGCGATCACCTGCACATCCAGCAACTCGCCGTCTTTACGCCGGCGCTGCACCGTGGCCTGCACGGTCTTGCCGGACCGCGATTGCTCGCTCAAATCGCGCGCCGCGGCCCGCTCCGAATCCGGCACGATCAGCGTATCAAGATCCTGCCCGAGAATTTCGCTTTGATCGTATTGAAAGAGCCGTTCAAACGCCGGATTCACCATCTGTATGCGTAAGTTCGACTCCAGCACCACGATGGCGATTGGGTTGTTAACGGTGAGCGCGTTAATGTACGCGGAGTGCTCCGCTTCTGCCCGCGCGTACATCGAAAAGTCTGCGCCAAGCAACTCATCTGCCGTGGATGGGGCCACCGCGATGGACGGATATTCTGCGGGCGAGTCACTGGGGTCAACGGAGCCATTCGGCCTCACCGCGCTATTCACGCTGGCCGCGATGGCTTCCAGTTCTTCGAGAGAAATCTTCCCGGGCATGAAATTCTCCGCGCCAAGCCTTCCGTACTAAGGGCAAAACTGTAGGCGGGGGGCGCAGTGCCCCCTCAAAAATAAGAGGTTATCGGCTGGCGGGGGTGGTCACAATGGTACGTTCGTACCATCGTAGAACAGTCTTAGGTATTCTTTGTTCACTTCTTGCGCGAGTCGGGCGGCACTACCTTGTTGTTCCGGTAGTACACCACCAGTTGCCCGTAGTGTTCCCCGGAATGCTCGATATACCCCACCCACATGTTCAGGTTCTTTAGTGCTCCGGCATCACCACCGGACTGGATGGCCGCCGCTCCGTCGGAGACCGATTTCTTCAAAAAATCCACGATCTGGGCCTTCGTCTTGAAGGTTTCAGTGGAAGGGTCGTTATCCGCAGTTCCCAGTTTTTTTCCCGTAATTCCATTGATCAGGTCGTAGTTGTTTCCCGCGATGTGCAGCAGCACTTGCCCAAACGTTCGCACTCCGTCGTTGGGGCGGTAGGTGTACCTTTCTTCAGGCCAATCTTCGGCCATCGCCACGAGTTTGTTCCCGATTTCATTCCAATTCTCAAGAATCACCGTGGTCGGCGGCTTCACCGCCTTTTCCGCCTGCGCCGCCGCAGGTTGAGGTTGGGCATTGGCGGCCCGCGAAACGCGAGGAGAGACTAGAAGGACTGTGGACAGCAGTGCAATCAGGACAATGCCGTTTCTCATGTAATGAAGCTCCTTTCAAAATGCGCCGCAGCGGACGGCTCGAACCGGAGGCCAAGCGTCGATTCCACAAACCGCAAAACCCGGCCGAGCGGGCGCAGCATAGCATATTCAGGGGGTTCGAATGTCACCACCGCCATACCAGCCGAATCAGACTTAAAGGGAAGCGAAGCATCACCCCGAAGTTTGCCGCCCGCACTTTGGAGCCGGCACTTTGGAGTATGATTAGATAGGTCCTTGGGAACCACCGGAGAGACTTTGGCTAGTAAACCAACTGGATTACCTGCGAACGCACCGGTCCGCCGAGCGACAATTTCCGCGGCCGACATCGAACGCATCGTTCACGCCAACCATGCCGATCCCTTTGTAGTCCTGGGGCCGCACCCGATCACCGTGGACGGCGTAGCTTCCCTGGCCGTTCGCACTTTCCAGCCCAACTCCGAAACCATCACCGTGATTTGGGGACCAGGTAAGCGCGAGATCCCCGCGACGCGCATCCACGAAGACGGCCTGTTCGAGGCCCTGCTGCCCATGCCCGC